>Ga0226835_1000542_pt1 | contig 38287 bp, 38 predicted proteins | sample LAC_MetaG_1_FD_163627 | JGI IMG/M metagenome (GOLD analysis project Ga0226835, IMG submission 163627) | Anaerobic ammonium oxidizing microbial communities from anammox membrane bioreactor (MBR) in UC Berkley, California, United States -... | ecosystem: Engineered > Bioreactor > Anaerobic >...
GGATTTACAGGATTTTCTAGTCAATATACTTCCGAATTAATTGTGAATATAAGGTTGGGTAATTTTTCGGATTTCGGGTCAGGATTTATAGGATGCGGATGTGTGCGAAAGGTAGTATTCGAGTAACGTGTGCCCCTGGGTATTCGTGTATAAATTCGTGGATGGCTTGCTTCGTGGATGGACACCTGTTTGAACGTGGATTTACAGGATTTTCTAGTCAATATACTTCCGAATTAATTGTGAATATAAGGTTGGGTAATTTTTCGGATTTCGGGTCAGGATTTATAGGATGCGGATGTGTGCGAAAGGTAGTATTCGAGTAACTTGTGCCCCTGGGTATTCGTGTATTCGTGTCCTAATTCGTGGACGGCCACCTGTCTAAACATGGATTTACAGGATTTTCTAGTCAATAAACTTCCGAATTAATCGTGAAAATAAGGTTGGGTGATTTTTCGGATTTCGCGTCAGGATTTACAGGATGCGGATTGTGTGCGAAAGGCAGTATTCGTGTATTCGTGTATAAATTCGTGGATGGCTTACTTAATGGATCGAAACTTGTTTTGTGAAAGTTTATTTAGCTGGTGGTTTGTGGCAGGAAGTTAAGAATCAAAAATAGAAAATCGCTAAACAGGGATTTTCAGGATAGAGACTTTTTTAAGAAAATCTCTTTATAATTCAAGCGGTTCATCATTTTTTTTAAAATTCCCAGCACGATTGCTTTTAATTTTTCCTTGGCTTCTTTTGTTTTTGTTACTTCGTAAAGTTCCATAGAATAATAATATTTATCAGTGGTTAGTACTTGTTTGAAAGATGGAAGAACAGAAAGCATTTTTTTAAAGGCTTTTATTTCCTCAGCGGTGAAGATTTTCAAAAGATGAGAGTTCCTATCGGATTTATCCATAAATGGCTTGAAAAAAAGGTGATTGAAAGGGCCAACTTTGTAATAAATGCAATAAAGCAGTTATTTAGGAACAGTCTACTAGGTGGGACACGATTGAGCACTTTAGAGCCCCCAGCTTTGTTGACTAAGTGCACCGCACTTTTGGGCATCCGATTAACATGCTGTACCAGCTATTTTGTGGTTTGCGTTAATCCCTAAGTGCAGCGCACTGCTTTCTGTTAACTAAGTACATCGCACTTTTGGGATGTAGATTAATTGGCTGAATCAGCTATTTTGTGGTTTGCGTTAATCTCTAAGTGCAGCGCACTGCTTTCTGTTAACTAAGTACATCGCACTTTCGGGCATCCGATTAACATGCTGTATCAGCTGTTTTGTGGTTTTCGTTAATCCCTAAGTGCAGCGCACTACTTTTTGTTAACTAAGTGCAGAGCACTGGAAAGAAGTTTCTTCTACTTCTTCTCAACTATCACTTTTGTTTTCTCGGACTTCACGGTGATTTTCCTTGGTGCCGGGTGAGTGATCGTTTTGGTCTGAGTGCGGATATTGCTCTCGACAAACTGCTTCGCAATCTCCACATACTGAGGGCACCGCGAACAATTTACCAGATGGTAAGAGGCATGGCGGGGGTGAAATGTTTCAATTACGAGCACGGGATGTTCATTAATCTGTACTACTTTTACTTCTGCAAAAGCATCAGGAATAAAATTTGGTTTTTCCAGGATGGAAAAAGCATCGATGATGGCCAATTTGGCGTAATACCCCTGCGTGATGATGATATCGGGGTCAAGAATCCGGACTTCTTCCGGGATGAATTCACAACAGTTGTTAAACAAGATGGTTTCTGCTTTTGAGCATTGAGGATTGTTGATGCAGCATTTGGCACTGTTGGTGTGGGCGAAATAGTGCCTGACATCTTCGAACGCTAATTCTGGCTGGAACTGGCTTAAGATGGTATGGGCGAACTCATGCGTTCGATACCAGGGTTTATTTTTGGAGATGCGGTGGATGTTTTCTTTTTCTTCTTCCCATATACGAAGACCTTCCACAGTTTTCAGGTTGGGATCTTTCTCTTCGCGGCCTGGATCGGCAGATAGAAAAAGGAGGCGTGGCAGGGTATGCTGGATGTAACCACTGCTGACGAAAGCTTCTTTCGCAGTGATGAAGGTCGCAGGGGAGGTCTGTGAACATTCAGGAAAATGCGGGCAGTTAAAATCGATTGCTGAAATTCCCTTTGATTTGTAATAGTCGTTTAGTTGGTTATCCATGTTTTCTCCTTGTTGATGAACCTGGATTTTTTCGATGCTTTTTTGCTTTTCGAGAAAGGCTTAATAAGTACGGTGGTCCAGGTTGGTTCTGCTAAAGTCATTTGTGAAATTTTTCATTAATAGTTTAACAGAAAGCAAAAATATTTGGAGTGAAAATAGGAGAAAAGGAAGAATCACCAGAAGAATAGTGATGAAAGGCAGAAGTAAATGCAGCGCGCTAAATCAGCAAATATCTTGTAAATCCAAGTTCAGACAGGTGGCCATCCACGAAGCAGGCCATCCACGAATTAGGACACGAATACACGAATGCCCTGGGGCACAAGTTACACGAATGCCCTGGGGCACAAGTTACACGAATGCCCTGGGGCACAAGTTACACGAATGCCCTGGGGCACAAGTTACACGAATGCCCAGGGGCACAAGTTACACGAATGCCCAGGGGCACAAGTTACTCGAATACTATCTATCGCACTCCAATGCTTCAGCCATACCAATGAAGCATTATTTGTATTAACCTTTGAGCTCACAGCCAATTCAATCTTCATTCAGACTATTTTTGATTTTCTGTTAGCAGAAATTAATCCCAGTAGAATCCTTCTTCTTCGAAGAATCTTTCAACCGCTCTTATCAAGACAAATTTTTTCACGCGTTTTCCGCCTTTTAGCCATACCCATGCCTGGCGGTCAGCTTGAACAGGGCGGTTACCTTTATCACCGCCAAAAGCGTTGCAAGCAAAGCTGCGACTTTTACCAAATTTTTCAGATAAATTGCACAATTGCACCATGGACATAAAAGTAAATCCTTCGCAGTCTGCTTTTGATGGTCTATCATTCGCAGGGTAATCAGGGTACTCATTTAACTCTCGATAGCCAGTTACTTTTTCATCGAATCTGGTAGCCAATTTTTTCCCTTTCACAACAATTGCCTTTGTTTTCTCAGGTTTCACCATAATTTTCGTTGGTGCTGGGTGGGTGATGGTTCTGACCTGCACGGGGAATTTTTTCTCCATAAATTTTTCCGCGATCTCTACGTATTGTGGGTAACGCGAACGGTTTACCAGATGGAATGAAGCGTTACGAGGGTGAAAGGTTTCAATCACCAAGACGGGATGCTCATTGATCAGCACGACTTTTACTTCTGGCAAAAAATCTGGAATAAAATTCGGCTTTTCCAGGAGGGGGAAAGCACCGGCGATGGCTTGTTTGGCCCATTGACCCTGAGTGATGATGATATCAGGGTCGAGAACCTGGATTTCCCCCGGAATGAATTCGCGACAATTATTAAACAGAACCGGATTAGCCTGTGCGCGTTGGGGGTTATTCATGCAGCATTTAGCACTGTTGGTGTGAGCAAAGTAATGGCGAGCATCGTCGATTTTCAACCCGGGCTGGAAATGGCTTAAGATGGCATGGGCAAATTCATGTGTTCGATACCAGTGCTTATTTTTAGGAAGTCGGTGCACATTTTCATATTCTTCCTCCCAAACACGGATGCTTTCCAATGTTTTCAGGTTAGGATCTTTCTCCGCACTGCCTGAATCCAGAGATAGAAAGGCGATGCGGGGCAGGGTGTGCTGGATATATCCTCTGCTGACGAAGGCTTCCTTGGCAGTGGTGAAGGTGTCGGGGGAGATTTTTGAACATTCAGAAAAATGGGGGCAGTTAAAATCAACTGCCGAAATACCTTTTGATTTGTAATACTCAGTCAGTTGGTTATACATGGTCGCTCCTAAAAAACTAATTCTGATGATTTTTGTTCATGTAAATAAGTCAAGCGCAGTCCAGATCATATTCTTGTTGTAAACCAAGCCAGAATTCAGCCGTTGTTTCCAATGCTGCAGCTAATCTCAGAGATGTATCTGCTGTGATACTACGCTTTCCTCGTACGATATCATTAATTTTTTGCTGGGTTTTCCGCATCGCCAGGGCAAGTTGATGCTGGCTAATCTGCATGGGGATAAGGAATTCTTCTAAAAGTACTTCTCCAGGATGTAACGGCCCAAAATCACGAGTTTTCATTATTTCTCCTAGTGATCGTCCACAATTTCAAGATCGTATGCGCCCTGGTGTTCCCACCAAAATCAATCTTATTAATATAAGTTTAGCAGAAACTGAAGTACTTAAGAAATATTACGTATAGTTTTCTGTAAATAGGAGAAATAATTAGTTTTTGTTGTAACTCTGATTTTGGAAATGACTACGAACTACCAGCGAAAAACTTTTCCACTTCTCCACTCTCCGCCACTACGCCTGGTTGGGTGCGCGCCATCATCTTCAAGGCAGCCTGGTGAGTCTCATCGTCGGTGGTGGCACAACCGTCGGAGACGACACGGACATAGAAATCACGGGCGTGGGCGTCCATGGCGGTCATGAGGACACAGCCATCTGTGATCATGCCCGTGACCACCACAGTGTCCACCTGCAGGCAGCGCAGCAGTACTTCCAGATCGGTATTGTAGAAGCCGGAGTAACGGCGTTTGATCACTTTGTAATCTTGTGGGAGACGCTCCAAGCCGTCAATGAGCTGGGCGCCGTAACTGTCCTCAACACAATGAACCGGGCTGATATCGGCTTCACGCCCAAAGTCTGTCAATTGCCGGCGATGTTCCTGGCAGATCCAAATCACTGGTAGGTTGTGAGCCCGCGCCGTGCTAGCCAGACGGTTGATCGTTGGGATCAGTTCGATAGCGGCGGGACAATACAGGCGTGAATCCGGATTAATTCCATCGTTTTGCATGTCAATAATCAGTAATGCTGGTTTCATATTACCGTCCTTTGATAAATATTTGGTTTATTATAGTCTTTGCAGCCTTCTATCCGGGATGGGTTATTTCTTCTCCTGCAAATATTTAAAATAGCCGGCTTTACGCAGAGCGATCAGTGTCAGACCACCCAGCACTCCGCCAATGGCGCCAAAAACGATGTAGCCGACGATCGCTTTGGTTAATCCCAACGCTACAAAGCCTACTGGAGCCCCGGTAATTGCCCCGAAGCCCCATTTCACCAGGAACTTACAGAAATGACCAACTGATCCGGCAACGGCTGCTACCAGGAGGTTCTCCGGGTTACCGAGTAACCACAGCGCCAGGTCAGTACCCACCCCAATGGCGAAGTAGGAAAGGAGGGTGTTGATGGCTCCAAAATCGCCCAGACCTAAAAAGGCAGCCAGAATGCCGGAAAGCAGGGCAATAAGACTGGCAGCCCCAACTTTAGGCACCACCCGCGCTCCAACGATGATGATCGCCATCCAGAACACGCCGGAATGCCCAGAAAGCTGCAGGGGTAAACGCAGAGCGATTTTAGCTACCACAATCAGCACCGCAAACAAGGTCATTAAAAAGAGTTGAAAAGTAGAAAAGTAGCGTTTTTTCATTTTGTATTAATCTCAATTCGATCTGTGTCCTGAATCCACTCGTCACGAGTGTCCAGTTTTTCAAGTAATGAAACCAGCTTGAGGGTGCCGCGCCAGGAGAGGTCGAACATCACCATATTATCCGGGTTGGCAACTTCAGCCCAGGTTAATTCCACCGCTTTATTTCGGCTGCTGCTGCTCACAGTGATATGTGTGCCATCTTTGAATTGATTTTCCTTAAAATACAGCAGCAACACATCCTTCAGCAACCAACCGTCCTGAGTCTTTCCTTCTTCCGCGTCAATAAATGAAGCCTGGGGTAGTTTCTCGATATCCGTTGGGGAGAAACCTGCCTTTATGGTGCCATTCCAGTATACCGGAATGTCCCCGGGTTGTAGAGCGATATCCAGTTGGTTCGCGAGACGCTGCCCACGGAGTTGTTCGATGCCAATTACTGCTCCAGCCAGCACGATGATAACTAGCACAACCAACAAAATTCGTTTGTTTTGAGACATATTTACCTCCAAAGAAAAAATGCTGCCATGATCGCAATCACGGAACCCACGAAAATCCAATCAAACCAGTGCATCTGGAGTTGATAATAAGACTTGCGTTGCGGCGAATCGAAACCGCGCGAATAAGCTGCTTCGGTAATGGCCCAGGCGCGTCGGGTGGTCAGGACGATGGCCGGGACCGTTAATGCGATCAGATCGCCAACTTGGCGAATCAACTGCCGCAGCCCTTCAAATTTCATCAAAATTCCACGACTCTGCTGAGCTTCACGGATGGCTTGCCATTCTTCCTGCAATAATCCGATGCTCTGAAACGCCAGGTTGATCGAAAAAGCATAGCGATAAGGAAGGTGCAGGCTTTCCAATGTCAGGCTGAGCTCATTGGTGGACGTGGTCGAGAAGAAAAGCGAAAAAACCCCGCTGATCAGAATCAGGCGCAGGGTAATCACAGTAGCCAATTCTAAGGAAACCAGCCACCAGTCAATCAGAAAGAGAAAGAGCAGCAGCCAGCGTAAAGACCAGATTTGCCGCAATGTTTCTGGTACCAACCGTGCCCAGATCAGGAAAAGAATATAGACCCCCATAAAAAAACCCAGTTTCTGCAAAGGCAACATAACTGCCAATGAAAGAGCTATGCTGATCAACAACTTCGTTCGCGGGTCAAGCATTCGCAGGGGAGAAGCCTGATTGAGCTGAATGGAGCGGGTCTTGCCTTTTTGGCTGAGGTTAAACATTCAGCACCATCCAATCCGGGCGTACCAACCCGATCCGATTCCAGGCGCTGCGATCCTCCAACACCGCGTGGGTAGGGCCTTCTGTCAGGATACCATCCGGTTGAAGCAAAATGAGATGGTCAGCATGGGCTGCCAGCTCCAGATCGTGGGTGCTGAAAATCACCAGAAAACCGGCTTTGGCCAATCGCTGTAACAGATCAACCAACACCGTTTTGTGCTCCTGATCCTGACCCAGCGCTGGTTCGTCCAGCAAGATGCCGTGTTCGCCATTCTGCATCAGGGTTAAAGCCAGCGCCAGCCGCCGTTTTTCACCCTCGCTCAACAATAAGGGGGGCGTATCCTCATAACGCAGCAGGTTGAGCGCTTCCATCAACCATTGATAACGCTCTAGATTGGGGTTATGGATTTTGAAGAGAATCTCATCGCACACGCTGGCGTTGAAGAGCTGCATATCCGGATTTTGGAAAACCATCCGGAAGCGCGGTTTTTGCGGTGCTTTTCCGTTTTGAACTCGCATCTCGCCTGTAAATTTCTGTAATCCCACCAAGGAGCGCAGCAGGGTGGTTTTTCCGGCCCCATTACGGCCAACAATGGCTACAATCTGGCCAGAGGGTAACGAAAAGTTGATGTTGCGAAGAATGGATTGCCCAGATTTTTCAACTGCCAGATTTTCAACCTCCAAGATAAATGGCTCCTGGGTCTCCGGGTAAGCCGGATGGGAGGAAACAGGTTCTTCCTCCGGTGGATGAATACCGGGTAATACGAATTTACGAAAGAAGGTAGATGGTTGCAGGTATTTGTCGCGATGCTCACAAATTACCGCTGATTTACCTGCGTTTATCAGGCTTTCGATATGAGCAACCAGCTCCAGAGCTGAGGTGGTATCCAGCATGGAGAGTGGTTCATCGAAGATAAAAACGTCTGGTTGGCGGGCCAGAATGGAAGCCAGAGCCAGCTTTTGTTGTTCTCCTCCTGAAAGGGTATGCGGCGAGCGGTCACGAAAACGCTGGAATTGGAAGAGGTTCAGCGTGTCTTCCAGGCGCTGATTCATTTCACTGCGGGGTAACCCCAGATTTTCTAAGCCAAACAGGATTTCAGTTTCCACGGTTGGTGCCAGCATCTGATGAGCCGGGTTCTGAAAGACCAGCCCCACCCGTTGTGAGATTTCCCACATCAGCAGGTCAACTGTCGCTTGACCATTGAGCAGCACCTTGCCAGAAAATTCTCCCCGGTAAAGGTGCGGAATTAATCCACTCAGGCAACGGGTAAAAGTGGACTTCCCGCTGCCGGAATTGCCACTGATGAAGATTCCTTCCCCAGCGTTCACGGAGAGTGATACCGGTGCTAATCCAAGATTATTCTGGGGGTAGGTGAAGGCGATCTGATCTGCCAGCAGAACTTCGGACATCTTCGCTTAACTCAGTCCAATTTTAATGGTTGCCAGGTTCCATTCTCTGGCTGCACATACAGAATTGGTTTGCTTTCCCGCCGGGCCGGGCGTACTTTATCCGCATTGACCAGACCGCTGGTAACCGGAGTTTCATCCAGGGTGCGTACCGATTGGATGCCCGCCTGCAGGATTTTCTTAACCGGCTGCATTCCGCTCAATTCGCGAATGCTACCTACCTGGATGTAACGACCATCCTGCCCGGATTGTGCCAGTCCTACAGAAGAAAGCGCTCCGATGACGCCATCCTGAGTGCCCCCCAGTCCTTTCAACAATATGTGATGCTTGGCTGCCAGGGCACGTGCTTCAGATTGCTTTACCAGATCACGCTGGGCAAGGCGTCCAAACTCGGTGATCACCTCGGGGACATCCATCGCAACGCATAGACCTGGGTCGCTACCGGGCTGGAAATTCGCCAACATGATTGCCTCTACCTGTGAGAAGATTTCTTCCAGGTTGGGCAGAAAAGTGGGAGTTAATATGATGGTTGCACTGCTATTTTTAGCTGTGTAAGGGACCCGCGGATCGAACAATAGCTGGTGACGCACAATTCCCAGTACCGGGTAGCGGTCAACCAGCTTCCCGGCGATAACCCGGGCTAAATGCCCCGTTCCGCGCGATTCTTTATTGTCGGTATCATCAATGCCAATATATATTTCCATGCTATCTTCCTTGTTTGCTGTTTGAATAAAAACTTAATACCAAAGTGAAAATAAGATTGTTCAATTAATCTGTTACAAGTATAGAATTTTTTATGACCTCTGTCCAGTAGACTTCAGAGCCTCTCTCCCATGCATTCTCCTTTTTTTCGGCCTATTCAATCTATTTTTTATCCCCATTCCTCAAAACTCAAAACTCCATACTCCAAACTCCAAACGAACCCCTTGTATCTTTTCCAGCAACCTTGCATCTAATCTCTTGGACACGAAAACATTGAAGATTGAGGAGATTGTGAAATATGGAAATGGTTGTTGATTTCCCGGGTGGGGCAAGAGTGGATGCGCATTTTGGACCGTATACGATTATGACAGACCAACCGCCAATGGGTGGCGGCAATGGTGAAGCCCCAACCCCATTTGCAACTTTTCTGGCATCGCTGGTGACCTGTGCGGGAATTTACGTGCTTGGCTTCTGCAAACAGCGAGGTCTGGATACCACCGGAATTCGATTGGTTCAACGCTTGAAATCGAACCCATTTACCGGGATGCTGAGCAATGTGGAGATTGATATCCAGGTCCCACCTGAATTCCCGGAAAAATATTACAACGCGCTGGTGAAATCAGCGGAACAATGTGCGGTCAAGAAACACATGGAACAACCGCCACAATTTAATGTACATACGACAGTGGTTGGGTGAACCACTGATTGTTTGACTCCTTTGTTGATTGGGTTTTTGGATATGAGAGCGCGGCGTAAAAGCCGTTCCCTTACAATGTGGAATAAAAACGTTGGATTTCGCGGGCGACGCCGGGCGGGTCTTCGAGCATCAATAGATGCCCATGTTTGGCAAAGCGGACAAACTCCCCGTGTGGTAATTTGCGCGCCAGGTACTCGGCTGTGTTAACCGGCACGAGAGGATCCTGGCTGCCAGACATCACCAGGGTGGGCGCCTTGATCTTCGAGAGGTGCGTTCGCAGGTCGAACTGGCTTGCAGCCTGAAAGTCCGCATACCAGAGACTGTTGCGCACCCCTTCTACAGATTTAACGAGTGGAGGAAACCACTTGGTTTGCCCGTGCCGGGGAGCGAAATAGGTTTTCAGTTGTTCGATATTTTTGCTTTGAATCGGAGGAATGCGGAAGAGATCTACAAACCCCGGGTCAATTTGAAAACTGGCAGCCCCGGCGATGCAGATCAACCCGGCAACATGCTGAGGATGATCCAGAGCGAATTGAAGCGCAATCGCCGCGCCTAATGAATGTCCCACAAATACTGCCTGGTAAAGATCCATATGGGCCAGAAAATTAATTAGCACTTCTTGGTATCCTGATACTCGATGCTGGGCAGTACCGGGTGATTTTCCATGCCCGGGTAAATCAATTGCAATGACGGTGGTCTCTTTCAACCGCCGAACTTCCGCTGGCCAGACCAGATGATTACTGCCGGCGCCATGAATCAGAAACAAAGGGGGACGTGAATAACCACCCCCCCGATAATGAGTGTAGTAAAGCTTTGCCAATAATGGCATACGAACCTCGATGCTGAGTGTTACGATTTCTGGAGGTCAATCTTTCCGGATTGAATTTTTTCAATTGCTGCGGTAGATAACGGGATGAAAATACAAATTCGCGAGCCTTTGCCGGGCAAGGAATCAATATGCAATAATCCGTTGATCAGTAGCGTTCTTTCATTTAAGTTTACCATGCCCAAACTATCACGCTGGCTATATTTCTGACTCACCTTCTTGACATCAAAGCCAATTCCATTATCGATAATCTCCAAAACTGCGATATCCGGGTCCGCTTGCGAAGATTTCAGGCGCACCAGAATCAGATCGGCTTGAGCGTGTTTTCGGGCGTTGGTGACAGCTTCTTCCACTAGGTAAAACACCATGGAGTGTTTATTCGGATCGAGTTGTTCAGCCACCTTCTCGTCCACATCCAGGCGAACTTTTTGCTGGTAGGTATTCATATTCTTATCGGCGATACTCTGTAACCCGGCGATCAAACCATCCGTTTCCAGAGAAAGAGGGCGCAGGATAAAAAGCATATGCCGTAATACGCCGGTTGTATCCCGAGCCAGCGTTTCGATGTTGGCCAATTCAGCTTCGATTTCCAGGGGTTTGTGATGCAGCAGACGTTGGGCAACACTCAGACGCATGGCGATAGATGCAACCGATTGGATCGGCCCATCGTGCAAATCTCTGGCCAGCTTCTTGTTGGCTTCTTCCTGAGAGGTGATGATGGCTTGCTTCTCCTCTTCCACCTGTTGGTAAAGACGTGCATTTTGAATTGCGATCACTGCCTGGCGGCTGATCAGGTTTAATGCTTCAACTTTTTCCTCACTGAAATAATCCTCACTCGGGTGACCAAAAAGCATGATCCCGTAATCATCAATTCCTCTCGAAAGCGGATATGAGACTGCTACTTTGCAATTCTGCAGTGCATTAACTTTCCAAAGTTCAGGATCGCCAGCAGGATTTCTAATCATTTGTGTTTCAACTTTTTTTAAGGTCTCTGCAAGCAGTCCTTTTTCACCAGGAAATTTAATCGTGATATCCGTCGGAGAGAATCTCCGTGAGTTGGCTACGATTAGTTTCGATTCTTCAAAGAGAAGGACAGCCGAGGTCATTTTTTCAGAATTGGAATCGATAATATCCATAGCGGATTGGCTCAGATCGAGCATCGTGTCCAATACGACCGTGTAATCCAGGGAGGAACTTAGTGTTTCCACCAGACTGGAGAGCGAATTCATTCTTTTTTGGTATTGTTGATTAGCACGAACTTCAATTGCCAGTAATTCTTTATCGGTGGTGACATCCAGTTCTTGGGTGTGTTTGAATATCAGCATGCTTCCCAGACCGGCGGCGGTGGCAATTCCCAGGTTTAATGCCAGGACAACCGCGAATGGAATCCAAGCGTATAAATTTCCAGGGTTGAGAGCGATAGTATAGCCGACCTGACCAGCAGAGATAATTAATGCCAGCACGAAGGCTCCCCGCCATTGGTAAAAGATGGCAGCATTGACGATCACGACCACGCCAATCCAGACCAGGGAGCCAGTTATACCCCCTCCGACAACAAACAGTGCCCCTGAGAATGCAAAATCACAGAATAAATTAATGAGCCGGTGTGCTGGCATGCGGACATTAATAATCGCCATGGCTGACATTGCCAGGTTCCACAGAGCAATTAATACCAACAATGCGGTTCTTAACAAGTCGAAGCTCCCTTGCATCCAAAAAGATAATATTAAAAGGAAGAGAGCCAGCCAACGCCAGGAAATGACCAGCCAATCACTCAGGTATGGGTAAGGTTTTTTCATACTGACATTCTAACCCTTATTCGAATTGCCTGAAGAAAACTATCATTTCTATAATGATATTATATAGTCCAGGAGTGAATTGTAAGTTGTAAAAAGTAAACAGATCTTATTTTTGTTGTAAATAATGGAAGGTTGTTTTCAACGATAATATTTTTTCTCTATGCTAGAATCGAGTTAACAGGATTTACTAAAGGTGTAATCATGAACCTGGCTTTTGAGACGATCAAACAATTTTTCTCTGAAGATGAATGGTTTTTTGTAGAGGAAGAGGATAAAAGTGTGTCTGCTCTACAATTACGCATGAATCATTGGGGTGAAAATGGTCGTTTTTCCTGCATGGCAGAATACAATGAAAAACAAAGAATTTTTTATTTTTACAGCTATTTTCCCATCAATATTCCGCCAGAAAAAAGAGCTAAAATGGCGGAGTTTATCACCCGTGTCAATTATGGGATGCGCATTGGTAACTTTGAAATGGATATTGAGGATGGAGAATTGCGATTTCGGACCAGTATCGATTTCGAAAATAGCGACTTAACCTATCCTTTGGTGTCGAACCATGTCTATCCCAACGTATGGATGATGGACCGTTACCTGCCGGGATTATTCTCAGTGGTATACAGCGAAAAAAGCCCTGAAGAAATATTATTAACCATCGAAGGATAAAAAAATGGAAATCATTGAAGCCTTAATGACACGTCGCAGCGTGCGAGAGTTTGTTTACCAGCCGGTAAATGCAAAAACGATTGAAATAATATTAAAGGCAGCCATGCATGCCCCTTCCGCTCTTAACCGGCAACCCTGGCAATTTTTTGTCATCACAAATCTGGAATTGTTAAAAATGATTCCTGAAATTCATCCTTATTCAACCATGACTTTGAAGGCCAGCCTGGCGGTGGTGGTGTGTGCTGATGAATCGATTGTTCCTAACCCTAAGAGTTGGGGGATAGATTGCTCAAACGCCACAATCCAAATCCTCCTGGCTGCTCATGGTTTGGGATTGGGCGCGGTCTGGTGCGGGATTTATCCAAACGATGATTTGCAAAAAGGCTTCCAAAATCTGCTAAAATTGCCAGAGACAATACATCCTTTTTCTCTGGTACCCATCGGCTATCCGGCAGAACCTTTGCCAATCATTGACCGATTTTTACCGGAGAGAATACACACCAATCAATGGTAAGGAGAGACCATGGTAAAAGCAAGGGCAATGCTGGGTGCGGTAAGAGAATATCGGTTTTTAGGCAGCGAATTATGGGTTGATTGCGGTGATCCGCACATGCGGGTGACCTTTTTAAAACCGGAACTGGTACGAATTCGAATTGTTCCAGGTGGGGATTTTGAAGAAGCGCATAGCTGGGATGTGCCGATGGCGGATGAAGACTTTCATGGTGTGGATGTAAGCTTGCAGCAAACGCGCCATGCCCTCTTCTTAAATAGCTCTGCTTTTACAGTCCGAATTGATAAAGATACCGCCTTTATTGAAATGTTAACCACCGATGGAAAAAGTTTTTTTACCGATCTGACCTCCCCGGTGTGGGAGGAGGATCGCTACTGGTTTACCAAACGGATTGAAGCGGGAGAAAAATATTACGGCTTCGGAGAACGGGGCGGTCGCCTGGAAAAACAAGGCCAGACGATGAAAAACTGGGCAACTGATCCGGCGGAACCGCATACCGCCTTTGTAGATCCGATGTATATGGTAATCCCGGTTTACCTGGTGGTGAAGCAGAATTTCTCGTATGGTGTTTATGTAAACAGCACCTGGGAGAGTAAATTTGATTTAAGTCATCCGGGTGAATTGCGCTTTGAATCCAAAGGGGAAGAACTGGATGTCTATATTGCCTATGGGCCGCAACCGATGTCAGTGATTGAACATCTAACAGAATTGCTGGGACGCATGCCCATGCCACCTAAATGGGCATTAGGTTATCACCAAAGCCGCTGGAGTTATAGCAGTGAACAGGAAGTGCGGCGGCTGGTGGATAATTTTCGGGAAAAAGAAATTCCCTGCGATGTTGTTCAACTCGATATTGATTACATGAATGGTTACCGGGTTTTCACCTGGAATGAAGAAAAATTTCCTGACCCTAAACGCTTATTGGCTGACTTAAAAGCTCGCAATTTCCGCCTGGTGACTATTATTGATCCGGGGGTCAAAGTTGATCCGAATTACACGTTATATCGCGAAGGGGTTGAAAAAGGATATTTCGTACGGGATGCACGTGGAAAAATTTGCTCCGGTTATGTCTGGCCGGACGAATCTGTCTTTCCGGATTTTAGCCAGCAGGAAGTACGTGAATGGTGGGGGAACTGGCAAAATAAACTGGTGGAAGTTGGGGTAAGTGGGATCTGGAATGACATGAATGAACCCACCGTATTTGAAAAACCTTTCAGCCTGGGTGGCGGCCGCGGAGGAACCTTGCCATTGAAAGCAGAACAGGGTGCACCCGTTGAAGTGACCACTCATGCTGAGTTACATAACTTGTATGGCTCCCAAATGGCACAGGCCTCCTATGAAGGAATGCGCAGCTCGAAACCCAATGAACGCTCATTTCACCTCTCCCGGTCGGGTTTTGCCGGAATTCAACGCTGGTCAGCTTCCTGGATGGGAGACAATGGCTCCTGTTGGGAGCATTTGGAGATGTCGGTTGGGCAGTTGTTGAATATGGGCATTTCCGGGGTACCGTTCGTGGGAGTGGATATTGGCGGGTTCTTTGGTAATGCCACACCTGAGCTGTTTGCGCGCTGGATGCAGATTGGGGCTTTATATCCTTTTAGCCGGGGGCATAGTTGCGCCGGGACTTTGCCAAAAGAGCCCTGGCAGTTCGGGGAAGAAGTAGAAGCAATTTGTAAAGAGTCCTTAAGTTTGCGGTACCGCCTGATGCCCTACCTTTACTCGGTGTTTTGGAAGGCCAGCCAGCGTGGTTACCCCGTGTGGAGAGCGCTATTTCTGCATTATCCCAGAGATCCACAGACTTACCATATTGATGACCAGGTGCTGATCGGGCGTTATTTGATGGCTGCGCCAATCTTAAAGCCGGGGCAGCGGGCTCGTCAGGTTTATTTACCGCAGGGTACCTGGTACGATTGGTGGGAAGGGACTCGCTATGAGGGCGGGCAATACATTCTTGCAGACGCCCCACTGGAAAGAATTCCCCTCTTTGCCCGCGCAGGTGCTGTTATTCCAATGGGGCCGGGGATGCAATATGTTGGTGAAAAACCATTGGACCCATTAAGTCTCTATCTATTTCCGGGAGATTCGGCTGAATTCACCTTATACGAAGATGATGGGCTCAGCATGGATTATCAAAAAGGAGTATTCGCAACCACCCGTTATCAATTGCGGGGTGATGATCACAAGGTTGAGCTGGAAATTTCTGCACGCGAGGGAGAATATGAAGTGCCCGTGCGAGCCTTGCATGTGGTGTTACGTGATGGGCGACATTTCCAGCAGAAACAATTTGTGGATAGTGGCAATGAACGGGTCGTTCAATTTGAGAAAACATCTGACTAAGCTGCCGATCAATACTTTTGAAAGATCAGGCTCCCAAAGCGTTTTGGTTTATATAGGAAGGAATTGAGAAATGAGCGAATTTATTACGCCTGAGTGGGTGCATCATGCCGTTTTTTATCAAATCTTCCCGGATCGTTTTGCCAGATCCAGAAAATTGGTAGAACCAAACCATTTGGAGCCCTGGGATTCCGCTCCCAGCCCGTATGGCTATAAAGGTGGGGATTTGCTCGGTGTTATAGAAAAGCTGGATTATCTGGTGGATCTGGGTATCAATGCGATCTACTTCAATCCAATTTTTCAATCAGCTAGCAACCATCGCTATCATACCCATGATTATTTTCAGGTAGACCCGATGCTGGGCGGGAATAAAACGTTTAAAAAGTTACTCAAAGAAGCCCACCGGCGCAATATTCGCGTGGTTCTGGACGGCGTTTTTAACCATGCCAGCCGGGGATTCTTCCAATTTAATGATATTCTGGAAAATGAAAAACATTCGGCTTATTTAGATTGGTTTGATATTCGCGGTTTTCCTTTAAACGCTTATCATGGGGAGCCTAATTATCGTTGTTGGTGGAATTTGCCGGCTTTACCGGAGTTCAATACCAATAACCCTAAAGTGCGTGATTATATTTTTTCCATTGCCAAATATTGGGTAGATGAAGGGATTGACGGCTGGCGATTGGATGTGCCTTTCGAGATTAATGACGATGATTTCTGGCGTGAATTTCGCCGGATTGTCAAAAAAGCCAACCCGGATGCTTACCTGACCGGTGAAATTCCTACCGACGCCTCACGCTGGCTGGCGGGGGATCAATTCGATGGCGTGATGAATTACCTTCTCACCTATGCCGTCTGGCTTTATTTTGGAGGAGCAGATGTTAATAAGCATCTGTTCGGGAGCTGGATCAGTGCCCATGCTCCGCATCTGCAGATCAATAGCGCCCAGGAGTTTGCGGTTTATGTGCAGGGGCTTTTAGAAAAATACCCCCAGGCTGCCGTGCTAGCCCAAATGAATTTATTGGATAGCCATGATACCGCCCGGTTTTTAAGCATTCTGAATGGACACAAAGGCCGGATGTTGCTGGCAGTTCTTTTCATGATGACCTATCCGGGGGCGCCGATGGTTTATTATGGCGATGAGATCGGAATGACCGGTGAGATGGACCCGGATTGTCGCAAAGCATTCCCCTGGGACAATACGCACTGGGATTCGCAGATGCTGGGCTTCTACCAACGCTGTATCAGCATGCGAAAAGCCCACCCGGCGTTAAGGGATGGGGAGTTTAAGGTGCTCTATGCTCAGGATGATGTAATGGCATATATGCGCAGTAAGGGAGAGGAGAATTTGCTGGTGGTGCTCAACCGCTCGCGAGAAACCCGGCATGTAGATATCGATGGAAAGGGGTATTTACCGGACGGGGTGTGGCAGCATGTGCTGGCATCCGGAGAGTTGGTCGTGCAGGGGGGTGTTATGCACGGGCTGGAACTGGAACCGGTTGGGGGAGTGGTATTGAAGGCGGTGAGAGGAAATGCCTGAACTGGGATTTAGAGGATGGCGAAAAGCTGAAAGCTGATGGCTGATGGCTGATGGCTGGTGGATGGTTAACTGTCTGAACTGGGATTTACAGGATTTTAAGGTTCTGGGTTAACGGAAATGAAATTGCATTTAAGGATAATTGGGAATTCGGATGAGTTAACAGGATTTTCAGGATTAGGGGATGGTTGATGGATAGGTTAATTGTGCGTGCAGGGGGATTCGTGTATTCGTGTCCTAATTCGTGGATGGCTTACTTTATGGACGGCCACCTGTCTGAACTGGGATTTAGAGGATGGCCAAATCGTTAAATAATTGAGGTTTCCAAGAATTATTTTATGATTGAATGATTATATAATTATTTGTAAATTGATTTCAAATTACTTTGAGGGACGCATGGCAGTCAGCAAAAAGCTTTATTGAGATATTACACAAAAGATTATTGGTTGTGCGATGGAAGTTCATAACCGAATAGGGGCAGGTTTTCAAGAGGTTATTTATCAACGGGCATTGGCTATGGAATTCGAAAAACATGGTTTATCTTTCGTTCGAGAATTAGAAACACCAATTTATTATGAAGATAGTGAAATCGGTTCACACAGGGTTGATTTCTTTGTTGAAGAAAAGGTCATGGTCGAGATTAAGGCAATCAGTCGTTTGGAAAATGTTCATTTAGCCCAGACAATAAATTACCTCGAAGCATTCAATATGGATGTTGGTTTGCTCATTAATTTTGGCGCTGCAAGCCTTATATTTAAACGCCTAACGAATCCTCATAAATAACCAACTAAATAAAAAAGATTACCTGACATATTCATATCCTGTAAATCCCCGTTCAGACAGTTAGCCATCCACGAATTAGGACACGAATACACGAATGCACGAATCCCCCAGCCCTCAGCCATCAGCTTTTAGCTTTTCCCCATCCTGTAAATCCTGTCAACAAATCTGAAATTTCATCATCTTCGAAAGCAAACGATCCCAATAAACCCAGCCACATAAAATCCTAACAACCCCGCTTCTACCATGTATAATTAAAAAATCCTATCCTTTTCAGGAGAAGACTGCATGGAAAGAAAAATAAGAGTATTAATTGCAAAACCGGGGCTGGATGGACATGATCGTGGAGCAAAATTGATCGCTAGAGCTTTGCGGGATGCTGGAATGGAGGTTATTTATACCGGACTACGACAGACACCGGAGATGATCACCACCGCGGCTTTGCAGGAAGATGTAGATTTGGTCGGGTTGTCGATTCTCTCTGGCGCTCACCTGACCCTGATTCCAAGGGTGATGGAAAGTTTGCAGGCAGCCGGGTTAGGAGATGTGGCAGTGTTTGTCGGCGGCATTATCCCCGAGGAGGATTGGCCGGCTTTGCAAAAAATCGGGGTACGAGCGGTTTATGGTCCGGGGACATCAATCGAGCAAGTGGTTGAGGATGTCAGGAAGATCATTGCCGGGCAGGCAGAGGGGTAAAAATGATTCACAGTGCGCGCGGAACGGTGAATGTGCAGGCTGTTTTAGCCGGGAATCGCCGGGCTCTGGCGCGGGCGCTGACCGAGGTTGAAAACGACACTCAGACCGGGCGGGAGGCTCTGGATGAGTTTTTTCAGTTTAGTGGCAAAGCGCATCTGATTGGAGTAACCGGGTCTCCCGGGGCGGGCAAATCTTCACTGGTGAACCAACTGACGCGTGTGTTGCGCAACCCGTCAGGTGGCAACGCTCAAAAAGTGGCGATTGTGGCGGTAGACCCTTCCAGCCCGTTTACGGGCGGGGCGATATTGGGAGATCGCATCCGCATGCGGGATATCAGCTCGGACCCAGGCGTGTTCATCCGCTCTATGGCTTCCCGTGGACACCTGGGAGGTATAGCACGGACGACCTCTGCTGTTGTGCGAGTATTGGATGCGGCTGGATTTGAATTCATTTTGATTGAAACGGTTGGTGCCGGGCAATCTGAGGTGGATATTGCCCGCCTGGCGCATACTACCATTGTTGTGGAAGCACCTGGGATGGGGGATGATATCCAGGCGATTAAAGCCGGCATCCTTGAGATTGCCGATATCCTGGTGGTCAATAAAGCTGATCATCCCTTGGCGGATAACACTTTACGCGCTTTAAGCGCCAGTCTGGAATTTGCAAAGCCCGGACAGATATCCTCTCTGGATCGTTTCCACCATCGCGAACTGGCGTTTGAACCGGTAACCACCAAGGTCGAGATGGAAAATAATCAGGATGAACGCTGGGTTCCTCCGGTTTTGAAAACGATTTCCACAGAGGGAGGCGGAATCGAAGATGTTGTGAGTGCTATTAAGCAACATGCTGATTATTTAAGGAAACATAACGAATGGGGCTCCCGGGATGCAGCCCGCCTGCAGGAAGAATTGAATGAGTTGTTATTGGCAGCTTTTGCTGAAGAATGGCGGAAAAGAATTGATCGTAACCGCATTCAGGCAATTTTGGAAGAGATGTTAGAGCGGAAGATGTCCCCTCAAAATGCGGTCAAGAAATTATTAACTGGGTAAAAAAAATTCCTTTTGCCCGAAATTCGGCAATCAGTTATACTTTGGGGGATTTTATTACATTCATTTAATTAAGGAAAAAAGCGAACGGAACAGCTTTAAAGAAATTGCTGTTTTATCATTGGAGGAGATCTATGGAAAGAACATTAATCGGAGATTTGAGAAATCATCTTGACCAGGCAGTCATGGTGAAGGGTTGGCTGCATGTTTTGCGAGACCAAAAAAAGATACAATTCATTGTCTTACGAGACGTATCCGGCATGGTACAAATTACCCACTGGAAGCCAAATGACGAAAAACTGGCCGAATTGATCTCTACTCTGACCACTGAATCAGCCCTGCGGGTGACAGGTAAGGTGATTGACAATCCTCAGGTGAAGCTGGGTGGCTTGGAAATTCAGCTTGAATCGCTGGCGGTTGAAAACCTGGCTGAGACTCCTCTGCCATTTGAACCCTTTGGCGAAGCGGAAAATCTTCCTGCCCTGGATTACCGCCTGGATTGGCGCTTTATGGATTTACGCAGAACCGAGAATCTGCTGCTTTTCAAGGTTCAAACTACCATGGAGATGGCTCTCAGAGAGTTCTGGACACAGCGCGGTTATATCGAAATGCATTCTCCGAAATTAATGGGCAGCCCGAGTGAATCCGGCGCCGAGTTGTTTGAGCTCAACTATTTCGAAACCAAGGCTTATCTGGCACAGTCTCCGCAATTCTATAAGCAGATGGCGATGGCAGCCGGGTTTGAAGGTGTGTTTGAGATTGGGCCGGTTTTCCGGGCTGACCCTTCCTTCACATCGCGTCACATGACTGAATTTACCAGTATTGACCTGGAAATCTCCTGGATCGAATCGGAAGAAGACGTTATGTCCAATCAGGAACGCATGCTGCAATATGCTTTTCAACGTGTAAAAGATGCCCATGGAGATCAAATTAAAAAAGTATTTGGTTTGGATTTAGAAGTGCCGCAAGTACCGTTTCCGCGTGTTCCCATGGCGGAATCGCATAAAATTTTGAAAGAGGTGGGTTATCAACTGCCGCCTGAAAAGAAAAACGATCTGGATCCAGGGGCAGAACGAGCGTTGGGCGAGTATATCAAACAAAAAACTGGCAGCGATTTCGTCTTTATCACCGATTGGCCGTTTGCGGTGCGGCCCTTCTACCATATGAAGAAAGGTGATTCTTTAACCCATAGTTTTGACCTGCTGGCTAACGGCCTGGAGATCACAACTGGTGCCCAACGCGAACATCGTTATGAGGTGCTGCTGGCTCAGGCGAGAGAAAAAGGTCTGACTCCTGAACCGATTCAGTTCTACCTGGATTTCTTCCGCTATGGCTGCCCGCCGCATGGTGGTTATGGATTAGGATTATCCCGGTTGCTGATGGTGATGTTGAAACTTACCAACATCCGGGAGACGGTCTATTTATTCCGTGGCCCGAACCGGTTACAGCCATAAAAAAATTAAAAAAATTAAAACAGCATGGCAGAAAACCCATGCTGTTTTTTTTGTTTACCCAGGCGATCAACTCAATCGAAAATATTTTTCAAAACAACTGTTTTTAATCGGGTGACAGCATAAAAAGTGGAAAGCACGCCTTCATTTCCAATACCAGATTTTTTGTATCCGCCGAAAGGCATTTCAAAACTGCGATAACTGCTGGAGCCATTAATTACCACCAGACCGCATTCTAATTGTGAGGCAACATTCATGGTTGTCTTCATATTTGAGCTGAAAATACAACTGCCCAGCCCATACATGGAGGAATTGGCGATCTCAACCGCTTCTTCCAGGGTATCAAAACCAATTATGGGGATGACCGGGCCGAAAATCTCCATATCTTTGGCGACGTCGGCATCCTTTGGCACATCAACCAGAATAGTCGGCTGCAAATAAGCTCCGGTGCGTTTTCCGCCCAAAACAATCTTTCCACCCTGTTCGACAGTCTTCTTGATTTGGGCTTCCACTTTTTTGGCAGCCTCTTCTGAAATCAGGCAGGCAACCTGGGTGTTTTCATCTTCCGGCGACCCTAATACCAGGGCATTCACGTTTTCAATCACTTTCGCCAGCAATTTGTCTTTTACCTGGTGATGCACCAGAAATCGTTTGGAAGCACAACAGATCTGACCGCAGTTGTACATTCTGCCCCAGGTCATCTCATTGGCTACCAGGTCCAGGTCGGCATCCTCATGGACAATAAAAGCATCATTTCCACCCAATTCAAGCGAGACATGGGCCAGGTTTGCCGCTGCAGCTTTGGCAATTTCGATCCCGACCGCTGTGGAACCGGTAAATGTTATTTTATCGATCCCCGGATGGCTAACCAGGGCGGAACCCGTTTTTGGTCCTTCTCCGGTCACGACCTGAATCACACCATCACCAACGCCGGCCTTGATTAATAACTCCGCTACCCGGCAGACTGTCAATGGATTTTGGTGTGGAGGTTTCACAATCACAGCATTTCCGGCCAGAAGAGAAGGCGCCACCTTGTGATCAAACATATCCACTGGAAAATTGAAAGGGAGAATGCAGACAATCACGCCCAGCGGTTCTCGCTGAGTGAATTGCAGGTTTTTCTCCTGGCCGGCTTCTAACCCATTGGGGATCATATCTCCATATAAATGTTTGGCTTTTTCAATAAAAGCATTAAAAGCAACCGGAATATTGGCTATTTCATTGCGGGCTTCATAAATAGGTTTGCCGGTTTCACTCATCAAAAGTTGGGCTAGATTTTCTTTTTCCTGATCTACCAAACTCAGGAAGGTTTTTAAAATTTCAGCGCGTTGATAAACCGGTACTCTGGCCCACTGTTTTTGTGCTTTTCGGGCAATAACCACAGCCCGATCAACATCTTCACGGCTGGCATTTGGCACCGTATCAATCACCTGGCTGGTTGCAGGATTGATAATGTTTAGCAGGCTGCCATCCAGTCCATCAACCGGCTTTCCGCCAATTAACATTTTCATTTCTAATCTCCTATAGAAGCGAGTGAATTGAAGGTCTCGCTGTTATGGAAAGTATAACAAGCTGAGCTAATAATTAAAGAGCAACGTAGAAGCCCGGGTTAATAATAATTATTCTCAAAAAGGCAATAAACAAGAAACAAATTTGAAAGTTGCATTGCAATTTATCGTAAATAACCTACACTTAAAGTAGTGTTAAAATTGATTTAGCTTGATTAATAATTTAAAAAAGGTGGTAGTTTATGGCGTATACCAGTCATGGCCGACATGAAAAAATGATGTATGGGGGAATTAAACTGTACGCAGGCACATCCTGCCCGACACTGGCTCAAAAGATCGCAGATTATTTGCGATTGAATCTGATGGAGCGGGATATTATTGAATTTCCAAATGAGAACCTGTTTGTAAAACTACGCACCAGTGTACGCGGCCAGGATTGCTATGTCATGCAGACTACCTCGCCCCCGGTTCATCGCAACTTAATGGAATTGTTAATCCTGATCCAGACATTGCGATTGGATTCGGCAGCGCGTATTACTGCAGTGATCCCCTATATGTGTTACGCCAGATCAGACAAGAAGGACCAGCCGCGCGTACCGATTACCGCCCGCCTGGTGGCAGACATGATTCAAACCGCCGGAGCAGACCGGTACATCACCATGGATCTGCATGCCGGCCAGATTCAGGGTTTCTTCTCCATCCCTGGAGACGTGCTCTCCGCCTTTTCACTGCAGGTTGATTACCTGAGATCTCTTAAACCCAACATGGTTGATCCGGTGGTAGTGACTGCCGACCTGGGATTTGCCAAAAAAGGCCGTAATTATGCTGCTGCTTTGGATGTTCCTATGGCTTTTATTGAGAAACGTCGTACGGGGAATGATGCCAAAGCGAAAGCATTAAATCTGATTGGTGACATCAAAGGGAAAGACGCCATCATTGTGGATGATGAAGTGGATACCGGAGGCTCTATGGTGGAAGCTGTGAATTTATTGAAGGAAAATGGCGCCCGGGACGTGTATATTTCTTTTGTGCATGCCAGTTTATCCGCTAAGGCGGCTGAACGGATGGGCGCTTTGCCGGTCAAGCAATTTATCACCACAGATACCATTCCAATTTCGAAAGAAAAAGAGGCTCATTTTGGAGGTAGATTGAGGATTTTAACGGTATCCAAGCTGATCGGTGAAGTGGTTCGCCGGGCCAATGAAGGTCGCAGCGTTGGGGAATTGTTTAACGAATAGGAATTCGGGTTGCCTGAATTACCAGAAGTTGAAACAGTTTGCAGGGCATTGCGATCAGGGGGTCGGGATGCTCCTCCGATCATTGGATGGCAGCTGAAAAAAGCGGATATCTTCTGGGCAAAAACACTGGCGGAACAATCTCCGGAAGAATTTTCCAGAAAAATCAGTGGACAAAAGGTCGAAGATGTTTTCCGTCGAGGAAAATTTATTATTCTGCAATTGATACAGAACTTCCTGGTTGTTCACTTGCGAATGAGTGGAGATTTAAGGGTTGAACCGGATGATAAAGAATTGTTGAAGCACGACCGTCTGATCATTTGGTTTGAGCAGGGTTACCATTTAGCATTTAATGACCCCAGAAAATTCGGCAGGATATGGCTTTATCAAAACATTGATGAATTATCAGCCAGGTTGGGTCCGGAGCCTTTGGAGATCAAATCCTCAGATGAGTTCTACCAACGTCTGGTTCGACGGAAGCGGCAGTTGAAGCCGTTGCTGATGGATCAAAAATTCTTATCCGGGATGGGGAATATTTATACGGATGAAGCCCTGCATATAGCTGGATTGCATCCATTGATGAACTCAGCCGATATCACCCCTGAACAGGCTAAAAAATTATTGTCCGCCATTCAGCAGGTTTTACAAACTGGAATTAAACGCAATGGCGCCAGTATCGATTGGATGTATCGTGGCGGCAGTTTTCAAAATGAATTTCGGGTGTATGGTCGTAGTGGACAACCCTGCCCCATTTGTGGTACATTAATTAAAAAAATAACAGTTGGGCAACGCGGGACACATTTTTGCTCTACATGCCAGCCAATTCCCCAATCACTTCAATTGAAAGAAATGGAAAGAAAACTATGACAATTGGACCTACTGCTTTTATTCTTTTGTTTGTTTTCACCGGCTTTGTTTTATTGGTATTGGGCGTCATCATGGGGCTTTATTTTATGCGATCCAATAAAAAACCAGTTAAAAAAGACCAGACAAAACCTTTGTCCAGCGTTCAACCTCAGGAAAACAACCCTGAAAACCCTGATGAAGAAATTATAGAGGTTCAATTTACCAAACTGGTCACTTTGGGGCGAATGGATAGCGATGATCGCTTCTCCGTTCAAATTGATGATGAGTGGATCAGTGACCCGGCTGAATTGACTTTTGTGCAACGTGATCGCCTTGAGAAAAACCTGAGAGAATTACAAAACTGGTTGAAATTGGAGAATATTGAAGAGTTGCCCAAAGAACCAGTGCAGAAGGTCGCATCGGTTAAAACAGAGGTTGCGGCACCAATCGTTAACCAACAGGCTGCTGAAAAACATAAACGCCCACTGAGCATTGTTGAGCAGGTGGATGAAATATTCCAGGATATGATTGAGAATACCCCCATCAAAGAACAAAATGTTCGTTTGACGGAAATGCACAACAAAGGTGTCATCGTATGGATTGGAAATGAATATTATGAAGGTATCCAAGCCGTTCCAGATGAAAACATCAAACAAACGATTAAACAGGCCGTTAAGAAATGGGAAGAAACAATCGGCCGCTAAAAGATTGTTTGGACATGATCGTGGTAAAATGGGCACATTATTTTTTCGTTGATTAAGGAGTGAGATCATGGCAAGTTCAGAAGAACGGATACGAATTCTCCAGATGATCCATGATGGGATCATCACAGCAGAAGAAGGTGTCCGTTTATTGGATTCGATTGATCAGTCCGTTAAAAAGGAAAAAGATGCGCAATCGCGCGAGGAATCGGGTAGACCGGCGCGATTCTTCCGGGTGCGGGTAACAGATAGTGATACCGGAAAAGCCCGGGTGAATGTGCGTCTGCCAGTGAGCGTACTGAACGCCGGCATGAAAATGGGAGCGCGCTTTTCAACGGAAATTCAAGGATTGGACCAGGCCGAATTAATGAAATTTATTCGGCAAGGCACTATCGGAAAGATTATTGACGTCTACGATGATAAAGATGGGGAACACGTAGAAGTCTTTTTGGAATAAGCGTTTACTAAACCTGTTCGACCGCATCCACTTCTTCAGGGAAGAACTGTTTGAAGGTTCCTTCAATCCAGCCTTTTACGGTGGTTGTGGAAAGCGGGCAATCAATGCAGGCACCTCCCAGGCGCACTTTCACCGTGCGATCATCAAACGAGACGTAATCCACTGAACCGCCATGATAAGTGTTAATATAGGCGTCGAGTTGTTCAATCAATCCACGCATTTGATCTTCAAGAGAAAATTCGGGTTTAGGTTCCATTGCCATTCGTACTCCTTATAGAATCAGAACCGAAATTCATACCGCTACTAAACAGAGCAAGAAATTCCTGATGTGAGTTCTTCATCTTTTCTGATATAACACCGACCAGGCTGTCTAAAAATAAAGTTGATAAGACCGGATCAATTGCACACAGAGACTGTAAATTGCTGATACTCATTCGAATAGCTGTTATCTCACAGGTAGTGACTGCAGCGGTACTATAAGTATCACGTTTTAATACCGCTGACCATCCAAAAACATTGTCGGATGTGATTTTTGAAATCACCAGAGAAGGCCCATCGTAAGGTTTAAAGTGGAGTGCAATTTCTCCCGATGTTAGAATGTAAAAGTTCTCAGCCTGATCGCCTTGCTGAAATATTACCATATCTGCGGGGAATGAACAAAACTCAATAAAAGGTTCGATCACCTCAAGCTGATAAGGAGTAAATGCTTTAAAAACAGACAATGAATGAATATCAGAATAATTCATTTTTTAATATTACCCACGTGCAACTATACTGCGTAGTGAAAACTTTCCCGATTGCTTCGATAATGATCATCGTTTGAAGGCTGATAATTTGTCGAAAAAAACAGTGACTTTATGACAAATGTCAAATAAAAAAGGCGTGCTATAATCAGGGCGTTATTCTTTATAAAGTCATCAAAATGAAATGAGTTAAATTTTGCTCAGGAAGCAAAAGAGGTAGGATGGAAACGATTATTATCATTATTGTGATTCTGTTATTCCTGGCGGCGTTTATGTTGATCCGGACTGCAAGAACCATGAAACCTTTACCGCCGGTTGAAAGTGTCGAGCTGCCAGAAATCGATATCGATGCGGCTGCCTTACGACTTTCCAAAATCATTCAAATCGAAACGATTTCAAAAGATGAAGGGGAAACAGATTTAAAGCCTTTCAAGAAATTACATCAAAGCCTCAAGCAATCTTTCCCGCTTGTTCATAAACAATTACAGCTTGAAATTGTGAGTGATGCCAGCCTTTTATTTACCTGGAAAGGTGCACTGCCAGACCTAAACCCGATCTTATTTGCGGCACATCAGGATGTTGTTCCTGCAGACCCTGCTACTCTGGATCAGTGGAGCTATCCTCCTTTTTCAGGTGAAATTGCCGAAGGTTTTATCTGGGGGCGGGGGACGATTGATATTAAATCGCAAATGACGGCCACTCTAGAAGCCGTGGAGGCCTTGTTAAAGGAAGGGTTTGTCCCTAAACGGACGATTTATCTGGCATATGGTCAAGATGAAGAAGTTGGCGGGAAAAAGGGAGCTGCCAAAATCGTTGAGCATCTGGATGCACAGGGAATCCATCTGGCAGCTATGTTGGATGAAGGCGGCGCGATTATGGAAGGCACCATTCCAGGTGTGGATGTTCCGGTGGCCTTGATTGGTACAGCAGAAAAAGGACACTTAAGCCTGAAGCTAAATGCAGCGGGCACGCCAGGGCATTCTTCCATGCCAGGCAAAGACACAGCCATCGGGCGTTTGTCGCGCGCTTTGACACGTTTGGAAGCCAACCCACAACCGGTGCACATGAAGGCGCTTAAAGATTTATTCTCCAACCTGGGTTCGGCGGCTACCTTTGGAATGCAATTTGTTTTTTCGAACATGTGGTTCTTTGGTCCGATTGTGAAAATGCAGGCAGAAGCCAATAACACCACCAACGCAATGATTCGTACCAGCACCGCATTAACGATGCTGAATGCCGGTATTAAAGAAAATGTTTTGCCTGCCAATGCGGAAGCGCTGGTGAACTTCAGGTTATTACCAGGTGACAGTATTGCGGCGGTTTGCGAGCGGGTCAAGAAAATTGTTAACGATGATCAGGTTACATTTGAGCCCGTGGCAGAAGGCGCCTGGGAAGCTTCACCGGTATCCAATACGAATACGAATTCATTTTTAATTTTAAAACATACAGTTCGCAAAGTATATGATGGGTTGGTGGTAGCGCCTTATCTAGTGATGGGGGCAACAGATGCACGCTATTATGCTCCGATCAGCGATGCCACCTATCGTTTCAGCCCGTTTAAATTGACTGCGGAGGATCTGGGAAGAATGCACGGGATTGATGAACGCATCTCTCTCGAAGATTATGGCAAAATGATCGTATTCTTCCAGGAATTAATGCATGCCTGGGGCGAAGCAGATTTGTAAATATTGGATGAGCTAAAAAAGGTGGCGAAAGCCATCTTTTTATTTAACCTGGATTAAACGTGACCCGTAGATATCGGCATGGAATTCATAAACTGTCCCCTGAACATCCAGACGAATAAGGTAGCCGGGCGTTTGCATGGTTGCGCAGATAGCATTTTCAGAATAGACCCCTAAACAGGAATCGGGCCAATCAACTGCTTCCATAGTTTGAATGAGAACGGAACTCGTGGGGAGAGCTAGTTGTTTCGCCAGCAAATAAATAGCCACATCCGCAGCAGTGACCGTTTGAGTCAGGTAATTCAGCGCATAGACTATTTGACCAGTCAGGTCAGTATGAACTTCAAATACAGATGGTTCACTGTACAAAACCACCATATACCCGGGTATATTCTCCTGCACACAGACCTCACTGGGTGGGGCAATCTCTAAACAGCTATCTGACCAAGTTCTTTTAGTGCTCTTTAGTAAAAGAATTTGAGCTGGATCGTAGCCATACTGTAAGGTTACCATCTCAATGGCTGCTTTTTCTGCCTGGGTGCGGTTCTGATAATCACTGGCGGTTTCGTATAATGGCGTTTTATGGTTGATCGGTGGTGTTTGGATAGCCGCCGTGCAGGCAGATAGTAGCAGACTCAGACAGGCAAAGAATAGAATAGGTTTTTTCATAAAACAGTTTAATTTTAGATTATGCCGTGATACTCGTCAAATTATGCACCCATTTTCTTGAACGGAAGCGGGGAATCACGATCAGCAGTTTGACTATTTCTTCCGACAACACCATTGCATAGACATAATAAACAGGCAGGTTCAGAACAAAACCGCCGATTAACGCTGCAGGAACTCCCACCAGCCAGACAGAAGACATTTCCACTTTGAGTGCGTAACGGGTATCCCCGCCGGAACGTAATATGCCAATAAATAGAATCAGATTGGTCGTTCGGATCCACATGGTAAAGGAATAGATGAGCAGTATTTTCCATGCAAATTCATAAGAAGACAGGCCAATATTGTAAAAGGATAAAATAAACGGCCGCAGAATGAGGACAATCAGCCCGAGTAAAATCGACATCGCAAAACTGATCGCCAGAAACCGGCTGCCATAGGAAAAGGCATTTTTTTCATTGCCGGCACCGATTTGGTTTCCAATCATAATCGCACAGGCGTTAGCAGCGCCGATGAAGAACACAAAGGACATGTTTTCAATGGTGGCGGTGATATTCACCGCAGCAACCGCGTCGGTACCGATGTGAGCATACACTGCGTAATAAGTTGTTATGCCTAAAGACCACAAAACTTCGTTAATAGCTGCTGGCATCGAAGTCCATAAAACCTCTTTGAAGAATGAGAAATTATATTTCAGCTCAGCCAGCTTTGCTGCGGCAGCCGTTCTAAAGCGGTAGGAGAAAAAGATGATCAGAATGAATTCCAACGTGCGGGCGATGAATGTCCCTAAGGCGGCTCCCCGAACGCCCATTTCGGGGAAACCTAAATTCCCAAAAATCAAACAATAATTCAGGAAGATATTGGTTGTCAGTGCAACCAGAGTGACAATCATGGGCAAACGAACATTCTGGGTGCTGCGCAAAACAGACATATAGGTGAAGGAGATAGCAGTAAAGATGTACCCCAGCCCTACGATTTTGAGATATTGGCTGCCCAGTTCAATCACAGCCTGATCATTTGTATAAAGCCCAAGAATTGTCTTTGGAATAATCTGAGAAACCAGCGTGTAAAAAAGAGCGACAAGGAAGGCCATGGTTAATCCGATCCCCATCACTTTTCGCAAATTTTTAATGTCGCCTTTACCCCAGTATTGGGCGGTAAAGATGGCGGAACCGCTGGAGATACCGAACAGAAAAAGTGATAGCAAAAAGAACACCTGGTTAGATAATCCCAAAGCAGCAATGGCGGTTTCCCCCAACTGGCCAATCATCAGCACATCGAGAAGGTTGGTGCTGGAAGAAACTAATTGTTGAATGGTGATCGGCACGGCTAATTGTAGCATTGTGCTGAAAAAGCGCCGGTCCTTAAAAAATTCCTTGAACATTTTTGGCTTCCATGTTTCTACAGTTTATTAATAGATACAGAGTTTACCGGATGGTGGAAATTCTGTCGAGAGAAAATAAATATTGGGGTCAAGATGCAATTACCTTAAGGAAGATTATTCGTTAAGGTTTTCTATCTTAATATTTTATAAATCAGAAAAAGTTTTAAGGCGGGAAAGCGATCTTTCATTTTTGGCCGTGCTATAATGACGGGGATAATAGAAATTAAACAGCTTTAAAACGATTGAAAATGAAGGCGATTCAGGATCGCAAATTAAAATCATAAACCATCAAAGCCGGGCGAGGAGGTCGGATGTCATTTGCTCATTTGCATGTTCATACTGTTTATTCGTTACTGGATGGTTTCAGTAATATAAAACAACTGGTAAAACGCGCAAAAGAAATGGGCATGCCAGCGCTTGCCATCACCGATCATGGCACTATGTTTGGTTCAATCGACTTTTTCAATGCAGCCAAGGCAGCCGGAATTAAACCGATAATTGGTTTGGAAAGCTATATGGCCGCCCGGGGAATGACGGAAAAAGATGTAAAGCTGGATAAACGCAGTTCACACCTGTTGTTACTGGCAGAAAACCAAACCGGCTACAAAAATCTGCTCAAAATAGCCAGTGCAGCCCAACTGGACGGGTTTTATTATGTCCCCCGCATCGATCATGATTTTTTGGCAGCCCATTCCGAGGGCTTGATCGCTACTTCGGGTTGTCTTTCGGCTGAAATTCCACGGGCATTAAAGGAAGATGATGTTCAAAAGGCAACCGGTATGCTGGATTGGTATTATGAAGTCTTTGGTCCGGATCGTTTTTTTATTGAATTACAGGATCATCCCTTAACTGAACTGCAGAAAGTCAATAAGCATTTGTTGGAGTTGGGAAAGCGTTATCAGGCTCAATATGTAGCCACCAATGATGTGCACTATATCGAACAGGCGGATGCAAAATACCAGGATATTTTGTTAGCCATCCAGACCGGGTCCTTGCTGAGCGACCCAACGCGTATGAAGATGAACGGGGATAGTTATTATCTGCGTTCTCCGCGGGAAATGCAGCAACTGTTTGGGCATATCCCCGGAGCGATCGAAAATACGTTGGCCATTGCTGAACGATGCACAGTCAACTTGAAAAATGAAGGGTATCATTTGCCGCGCTTCGATGTTCCGGAGGGCTTTACCGCTCAAACCTATCTACGTAAACTATGCGATGAGGGTCTGGTGCGTCGTTATCAAGCGCATGCGCAGGACCCCGTCATTCGGAAGCGTCTGGATTATGAACTCTCGGTTATTCACCAGATGGGCTTTGACGCTTACTTCCTGATCGTCTGGGATTTATGCCAGTACGCCCGGCGAGAGGGAATCTGGTATAACGCGCGTGGTTCGGCTGCCGGTTCCATGGTGGCTTATACCCTGGGCATTACGCTGGTGGAACCGATGGAACATGGTTTGATCTTTGAACGGTTTCTGAACCCCAGCCGAATTTCCATGCCGGATATTGATCTGGACTTTCAGGACGATAAACGCTCCTGCGTGATTAAATACTGTGCCGATAAATATGGGCATGATAAAGTAGCCGCCATCATCACTTTTGGCACCCTGGGCGCCAAGGCAGCCATCCGAGATGTGGGCCGGGTGATGGATGTACCCCTCAGCGAAGTCGATCAGATCAGCAAGATGATTCCTCAGATTGGCACCAAGCCAGCGACGATTGCGGAATCGCTGGAAAATATCTCTGAATTTCGGGAAGTTTATGATAGTAACCCGGCTTACAAAGAATTGATTGACACCGCTCAACGTATGGAAGGAGTGGTGCGGAATGTTGGTACGCACGCTGCCGGCATCGTTGTCTCCGATCAGCCGATTAATGAATACTTGCCTTTGCATCGGGCTACCAGCAATTCGGATGATACACCTATCAAAACTGTCACCCAATTTGAAATGGCTCATCTGGATGCCATGGGAATGCTTAAGGTTGACTTTTTAGGTCTGACCACCCTGACCATTATGGCCAGAGCCTGTGAATTTATTAAGAAACGGCATGGGGTAGATTTCAATCTCGGGAACATCCCGATTGATGACCCAGAAACCTTTAAGTTTCTTGGAACGGGCAGCACTTCCGGTGTCTTCCAACTGGAAGGCACGGGTATGACGCGATACCTGGTGCAGATGCAACCCAAAAACCTGGATCATATCATCGCGATGGTGGCACTTTACCGCCCAGGACCTTTAAAGTTTATACCCGACTATATCCGGCGGATGCATGGTGAGGAATCGGTTACCTACCATCACCATTCATTGGAACCAATATTTAAGGAAACCTTCGGGATTGCCATTTATCAGGAACAGATTATGTCTGCGGCGATGAATGTTGCCGGGTTTAAGGGCTCTGAAGCGGATTCCTTACGTTCAGCCATTTCAAAAAAGAAAAAAGAAGAGATTCCTTTTCACCGGGATAAATTTATCAGCGGGGCTGTTTCGAATGGCACGATGGATGAAAAAACAGCCACTATTATTTTTGATGATTGGCTGGAATTTGCGAACTATGGTTTTAATAAAAGCCATGCGGCTGACTATGGTGTCATTGCTGTAAAAACAGCCTATTTGAAAAAACATTATGCCATTGAATATATGACAGCGCTGCTCTCGGCTGTAAAAAACGATACACAAAAAGTGGCTGATTATATCCAGGATTGCAACGATCTGGGAATTGAGGTTTTGCCGCCGGATGTAGCCAGCAGCGAATGGGATTTTTCCATTGAAGACCTGGCAGATGGCAGTTCGGTCATTCGTTTTGGCCTGGGCGCAGTGAAAAACGTTGGCGTCAGCCCGGTGCAGATCATTATGGACGCCAGATCAAAAGAAAAAATTGAGACCATCAACGACTTTGTTAAAGCGGTGGATTTACGCGCAGTAGGGAAACGAACGTTGGAAAGTCTGGTGCGGGTCGGTGCCTTGGATCGATTTGGAAAGAGGAGAGCAATTCTGCAAGCCCTGGATCAATTGGTGGCGGTATCGAGCAGCCATTTTCGGGCGGCAGAAAGTGGACAATTAAGCATTTTTGGGCTGGTTGAAACGGTTTCTGAAGAAATCGTTTTGCCGGAGGTAAAAGAACACAATCCGCGGGAGTTGCTGGAATGGGAAAAAGAATTAATTGGATTGTATGTTTCTGCGCATCCGTTAACTCCATTCCGGAATTTTCTGCGCGAAAAAACAACCCATTCTTCCAATGAATTAGCAGACTTAAAGAATAAGGATGTCGTCACAGTGGCTGGCATGGTTTCGAGATTTCGAAAACATATGACCAAGGCTGGCAATGACATGGGGTTTGTGACCGTTGATGATTTATTTGGATCCATTGAAATTATTGTCTTTCCAGGCGTGTGGAAAAATTCACGCGATTTCATTGAGGTCGATAAAATTCTGATCATTACCGGTAAGGTTGATAATGCGAATGGCGACCCAAAAATTCTGGCAGATGCCATTCGCACCCTCTCAGAGGATGAAATCGCCTCCGTTTTAGATCAACATGATAAGACGATGACTGTTGAGGAATCCGAAGCGCTGGATTTGAGCTCCCGTTATGAGATTGAATTCGGGGGGGATGATGCCATTGAGATGGATCCTTCTGAGAGTTCAATGGGGGGGTCTTCCGATTTGAGCCCGGAAGATGATCATTCATTGTCGCCTACCATGAATTCGGATGAGGATGACTATTCTGGTTTTGATGAATTTGACGAGAATATGAACCCATTTTTTGACCCAACCTTTCTGGAGAACATGGAAAATTTTACCGAATCTACTGAGCTCATGACGCCAGAACCTGATCCTACCCCAACTTTGTTTGACGCACCTACCTCAGCAAATAATGAGAAAGGGCTGCCAATCCGAGAAACATCTCAAGCGGAAGTAGTTAAACCGGTGAAAGAGGACAGTTCCCCTGTTGAAGAAAAACCAGAACCGGAACGAAATGAACAATCCAGGCTGTTTACGCAAACGATCCGTGAAAAGGCAGAGGCAAGCTTCGAACACACTCCAGTTAATTCCGCAGCCCAAAAACCACCCGTTGACCTGGCTGTGTTAGATAGCATTTTATTTCCCTCCAGCTCCAATCAGGATGAATTCAAAATGCTAACTATTATTTTACGGGCTGGGGAGAATGAAAAAGATCGCAGTATCATTCGAATGCGCCGGGTGGTGGGCTTATTGAAGTCTTATCATGGGAAAGACAAATTTGGGCTGATGATTTTCGAAAAAGGAAGCCGGGTCTCGCTTGAATTTCCTAATGACACCACCGGCTATTGTCCGGATTTAATGCGAAAACTAAAAGAAATGGTGGGTGAGGATAATATTCAGATTAAGGTGGTTAAAGTTTTGTGATTACTCATCAAATTCCGACCAGCCATGTTCACCCAACAAAGGTACAAAGCTAACCGGGATATCCAGGTCTTTTTCGAACCTGTCATCCGCTAACTTTGTCCAGCGCTCCAAAACCTGATGCCAGCGCTCTCCGACCGGTAGAACCAACCTGCCGCCCAATTTCAATTGTGATAAAACAGGTTTGGGTACTGTCGGGGCTGCGGCGGTGATCAATATTCCGTCGTAAGGAGCATGTTCAGGTAACCCCCGGCTGCCATCGCCGACGTGGAGTTGAATATTATGAAGCCCCAAATGACTGATCACAGCTCCAGCCTGTTTGACCAGGTCGGCATGCCGGTCGATGCTGTGCACCATCGCAACCAGATAGCTCAGGACAGCGGCCTGGTATCCGGAACCGGTTCCAATCTCCAGTACATGATCCTGTTTATCAGGTTGAAGCAGTTCCGTCATTAAAGCCACAATATAAGGCTGCGAAATGGTCTGTCCAGACCCAATTGGCAGCGGGTGATCGGCGTAGGCTTCACTTTGATATTCCATGGCGACAAAAAGATGGCGGGGAACTTTCTGCATCACTGCCAGCACAGCCGGATTCTTAATTCCACGACGTTTAATTTGATCACGAACCATTCTTTCGCGATCTAAAGAAAAGTCTTTCATACTTATCATTATAATGAATTCAAGAAGAAATTTTGCAACTGAGCAGCAATCTGGCGATCAATTTTCCCCATCGGAAATTCAGAAAGCTGCTGGACGGAAACCCAGACGATCTGTTTGGCTTGAATGGGTTGCGGTTCACCTTGCAGGATTTCAGCAAAGAAGACGTGTAAGGTCACCCGAAAGTGGGTGTAGGCATGCCGGTACGTCCCAAAATGTTCATCTACACGGATGATGCAGCCCAATTCTTCCAGGATCTCGCGTTTCAGCGCTTCAGGCAAGCTTTCATTTTCTTCCTGTTTCCCGCCCGGGAACTCCCATAACCCTCCCAACAGCCCGTTGTGGGGGCGTTGTGCTAAGAGAAACTGGTTATCCCTCTGTAAGATTGCAGCGGTGACCAGGTAATGCGGAATGGGGTTCTTCTCGGGTACAACCGGGCGCTCTTCCTGGACGCCGCGTTTATTTGCCAGACAAATTTTTTGGAGCGGACAATCTGAACAGCGCGGATGAACCGGTAAACAAATGGTTGCCCCGAGGTCCATGATGGCCTGATTGTAATCTCCGGCTTTGCCGGGTGGTAAATTTTGCTGCGCTAATTGCCAGAAAATTTTTTCAGCAGCAGGTGTGCCGATGGGCAATGAAATATCAAATACCCGGGAAAGAACCCTGCGTATGTTGCCATCCAACGCAGCCTGATCCAACCCGAAAGCGATAGAGGCGATGGCAGCGGCTGTATATCGTCCGATACCCGGTAATTTTAGAAGTTTATGCGGGTCAGCCGGCAATTTCGATCCATATTCCTGAACGAGGATACGGGCAGTTTTATAGATATTTCGTGCCCGAGAATAATAGCCGAGCCCTTCCCATTGCTTGAGAACCTGTTGTTCGCTGGCATTTGCCAGAGTCTCAATATCTGGAAAAGCTAACATCCAGCGGTTGAAATAATCAATTACTGTCTCCACCCTGGTTTGTTGCAGCATGATCTCTGAAATCCAGATCGCGTAGGGGTCAGAGTGTTCACGCCAGGGCAAATGGCGTGCGTTAATTGCATACCAGTCCAACAGAGGTTGGTTGATCATAACTGGTGAAAGTTAATTAGAACTGGAAACCGCCGCGTGGGTCGACCAGTTTTTGAGTGTAATTTTCGATATAATCCATAAGCTGGTTGTGCAGACTGGTCCACTCTGGCGAGTTGAGGATTGTATTGGGGTTCAAAGCTGGGGGAAAAACTGCCCCGACTAAAATTTGAGGGTGGTCACCAAAAACGGTTGCCCAGGCATCCTGCAAATCCAGCCCCAACCGTTGAACGCCCGGAATAAACTCACGGACGACAAATTCAAAATACTCCTGTTCGTGTTCAGGAATAATATCCCAGGTCATAATTAATTTTACAGGCATGGCTGCTCACCTCTTAATTGTTAACCGCATTCAAAATGACCACTTGTGTTTCTTCCGGTAAATTACGAGCATTGGCAATTTTTAAGGACTCAAGCGGCTCTACGGAAGTTAAGCCCATCTCTTTCAGGAATTTATTGAGTGGCTCCAGTTTTATTTTGGAAGAATCGGTCATGTAATGCATCGGGATGACGATGTTGGGCTCAATCAGGTTCACCAGTTCAGCTGTTTGAACCGGGTTTAAAGTACTGCTGCTGCCCACCGGCACCAGCATAACATGAACAATCCCTAATTCTTCGACTTCACTTTGATAAGGCAGGCGGTTAATCCCTCCCAGATGGGCGATTTTTAGACCATCAAAATCAAAGACATACATTGTATTGCGTTCATCTGGGTTTGTCAGCGGGTTTTTCCCATTGGTTTGCAAGCCAGTTATAAAAACACCGCCAATTTCATATTCTCCCGGACCGGAAATGATAAAAGGCTCCCCTTTAACGGCGGAGACATGATTATGCCCTGGTTTATCATGGCTGATGGTAACAATGTCTCCAACTACGTCCAGCGGGATATGACCGGTAACCTGTTCGTCGTAAGGATCCGTGATCACGGTAGCAGAACCGCGCTCATAAAATCGAAAACATGAATGGCCAAACCAGGTAATTTCCATATAATCGTCCTTTTCGGTATGATTATACTTGAGGAAAAGGATTAACGCACGGATTCAAAAAAACAACCCGAATCCTTGACTCTGGCGGTGCTTTCTGATAGACTCTGCCACCGGTATGAGTAAAATCCTTGCCTCGCAGACAGTGTGCTGGTATAATTTTACGCGCCTTAAAGCTTGAAACTTAACAATTTACTTGCCGACGTAGCTCAATACGGCAGAGCAACTCACTTGTAATGAGTAGGTTATGGGTTCAAGTCCCATCGTCGGCTCAGGTTGCAGGTTGGTAAGTGGGATTGATGGACAATCCTGCTTACGAACAGGCAACTGTTCGGAGAAAAAATGGGCAGTTACCCAAGTGGCCAAAGGGGGCTGACTGTAAATCAGCTGTCGGACGACTTCGGAGGTTCGAATCCTTCACTGCCCACCTGTCTTTTTCTGGACAAAGACCTCTCAAAACAGGGAGTACGACAGGAACGGCAAGCCCTCATAGCTCAGTTGGTAGAGCACGCCCTTGGTAAGGGCGAGGTCATGGGTTCAAGTCCCATTGAGGGCTCTTTTTGCCGGAAAAAACACATCGATCAATAGAAATAATTATTTTCGAGGAGTGAAAGAATGGCGAAGGAGAAATACGATCGCAATAAACCCCACATGAATGTGGGAACAATGGGACACATCGACCATGGGAAGACCACGTTAACCGCGGCGATCACCAAGGTCAGTCAGTTGATGGGATATGGTGACTACCGGGCAT
>Ga0226835_1000543_pt1 | contig 38287 bp, 37 predicted proteins | sample LAC_MetaG_1_FD_163627 | JGI IMG/M metagenome (GOLD analysis project Ga0226835, IMG submission 163627) | Anaerobic ammonium oxidizing microbial communities from anammox membrane bioreactor (MBR) in UC Berkley, California, United States -... | ecosystem: Engineered > Bioreactor > Anaerobic >...
GCTGCGAATTCTATTCGCCTCTGACTCTGCCAAGCGCTTGGAAATCGCGGCAACGCGAACACAAAACCTGCCTTCGCAGGTTGAGTATCACTAATCGCCGCAGGGCGATTTCGTGATTTCGTCGCTGCGAATTCTATTCACCCTCCAACAACCGCAACGCCTTTTCCACCCGCCGCATCACTTTATCCTTTCCCATCACCTTTATCGTCCCCACCAACGGCGGCGTCACCATTTTACCTGTCACCGCGACGCGGAGGATGCCGAAAAATTGCGCGGGTTTCAAATTCAACTTTTCCGACACCGCGCGTAGCGCTTGTTCCAACGCGTGTTCATCGTCGAACGAGGCAAAATGATCCAATACCTCGCCCGCGTTACGCAGCGCGTTCAACGATTCCGCCGCGTTCATTTTATTGCCGAACAAAAGTTTTGGGTCGTACTGAATTTCATCTGCAAAAATAAAATCCACCAGCGGCGCGATTTCGTCGAGCCGCTTTATGCGCTCTTGGACCAGCGGCGCGATTTTTTGCACCGTCGCCAAATCCGCCTCGATGCCCGCGCGCGTCAAAAACGGCAGCAACCGTTCCGCCAATTCATCCGTTTTCAGCGCGCGAATATAATGCCCGTTCATCCAATCCAATTTCGCGCGGTCCAAGACGGCGGGCGACGAATGAATGTGGTCGAGCGTGAACGCTTGAATCAATTCGGCGCGCGAAAATAATTCGCGTTCGCCGTCATACGCCCAGCCGAGCAGCGCCATGAAATTTACCAACGCTTCCACCAAATATCCTTCGTCGCGGAATTGCGTGATGCTCGTCGCGCCGTGCCGTTTCGACAATTTTTTCTTGTCGGCGCCGAGAACGACGGGCATGTGTCCAAACTGCGGCGGCGTCCAACCGAACGCGTTGTACAAGAGAATGTGTTTTGGGAACGATGAAATCCATTCATCGCCGCGCATCACATGCGTAATTTCCATCAAATGGTCGTCCACCACAACCGCCATGTGATACGTCGGAAAGCCGTCACTTTTCAACAACACTTGGTCGTCCACATCCGCGTTCGGAATCGTAATGTCGCCGTGAATAAAATCGGGCAGCGTCGTCGAACCTTCCAACGGCACGGCGAGACGCACCACGCGCGGCAACCCTTTTGCTTCGCGTTCCGCACGTTGTTCTGTGGTGAGATAACGACAACGACGATCATAGCGCGTCGGTTCGCCGCGCGCTTCTTGTTCCTTTCGCATCTGCGCGAGTTCTTCGGGCGTGCAGTAGCAAAAGTACGCCGCGTCTTTTGCAATCAACTCGGCCGCGTATTTTTTGTAAAGCGCCAAACGTTCCGATTGATGATACGGGCCATACGCGCCGCCAATGTCGGGTCCTTCATCCCAATCCATACCGAGAAAGCGCAAGGACTCTATGATGAGTTCGAGACCATTATCCACTTCGCGCGCTTGGTCGGTGTCCTCGACGCGCAAAATAAATTTGCCGGCGTTGTGTTTTGCCCACAACCAATTGAATAGCGCGGTGCGTAAATTGCCAATGTGCGGCGCGCCCGTGGGCGACGGCGCGTAACGTACGCGAACGTTGGTCATTTATGACTTGTGATTTATGATTTGGGATTTATGATTTCGTCTGGTGTCAAGTTCAAATCAAAAATCATAAATCCAAAATCAAAAATTCCCTCATCCTCCAAACGTAACAAAAGTCAACTTGCCGTTTTCAATCGTCACGCGGCGCTCGTAAATCAAACTGCCGACATAGGCGCGCACGATATAAGCGCCCGCGGGCAAATCGGGGAACGCCCAATTTTCACCCAGCGTATCATCCGAATTCACCAATGGATATTGGTCGCGCGAATAAGTTTCCGTATCGCCAATGTACGTGCCGTTCTCGTCCGCCGCGTAAATCAAGATATTGGCGCTGCGGATCAAATTGCCGTTGCGGTCTTGCAGCCGTCCCGCCAATACGCCCGTGCCGGGCAATGGGCGCATCCACAAAAGCGGATTGCGCGTGGCGGCATAGCTGTTGGCGCCGAGACGCGTCTCGATATGCACATGGGGCCCAAGCGCAATCCCCGCTTGCCCCACTTCGCCCAGCAGTTCGCCTGCTTGAACGCGCTGCCCGGGCTTGACGAACCATTTTTGGGCATGCCCGTACGCGACATAGACCGCTTGATTTTTGTACGACGCGTCCAGTTTCAAAATAATGACGTTGCCGTAATAATCCGGCTGCCGTCCGCAAATCTCATTGCCGCCCGCGCCGCACTGCGGCAAAATATCGGGCCCCGCGACCACAATCGTGCCGTCCGCCACCGCGACGATGGGCGTGCCGAGCGGATTTACAAATTCCTCGCCGTGATGCACTTCGTACTCGCCGCGTCCCGTTGTGCCGTACAAATAAAAACGGTCGGGGCTATTACTCGCCGCGTCGGGTTGCACCGGCCGACCAAACAGAAAATGCGAGTCGAATTTCGGACGCGGCGTCGCGGTCGGCGCGACCGTCGCCATCGGCGTTTTTGTCGGGACCGGCGTGCGCGTATTCGTCGGGCGACGCGTGAGCGTAGGCGGCCGCGTCGCGACGTGGGCTTCCAACAGCGTCGGCGTGCGCGTAATCAAATCGGGCAATTCAAATGCCGCGACAAAACGCTGCGGTTCTTGCGCCAACGCGTAACCAAAAATAATCAACACTGTGGCGAGCGCGGCAAGAATGCCGACAATCAATGCCATCGGTCGTTTGTTGCGGCTTCTCCCTTTGATATACAAATGCAATTCACCCGGCGCGAGCGCGTCAGTAGATTGTACGCGCGGCGCGCCAAAAAACAAAAAACCCGTTTGCAGCTCGTCGTCGCAAACGGGTTTGCCCTTTGTCTTGAGCTCAATGCCACAATAGACGCGCGCGCACAGCCCATGCAATCACGCTTCCCGCTGCCACCGTCAACCCGAACGCCGCCGCGCCCATGACCCAATAATTCACCTGTCGGGGTCGGCGCAAACGCATCGCGCGGTGCGCAGCGTGTTGCTGCCCCGCCAATTGCAAATTCGTTTTCAGATGCTTTCGAAACGAATCGGACGGCTGCACCGGCGTCAACACGCGCTGCATATCAGCGGTTAACTTTGTCTCCCAATTAGATTCTTGCATCAGCGTCTCGCATTGAGCGTAATCGTTTTAGCGCGTCACCGCGTCTTGCAGAGAACATTGCTGCGATTATTCCCATTCAAAGATGCCGCGTTTTTCCAATTCTTCGCGGAGCGATAGCAGCGTGCGATGATACAGCGATTTGATCGCGCCTTCGCTGCGTCCGAGAATTGCGCCGATTTCGAGATTCGACAAGCCGTCCACGAATTTCAAAATCAACAACTGTTGACGTTCCCACGGCAAATTGCGAATCACTTCCAATAAATTGGTCTGCGTTTCGGAACGGACGGCTTGCGTATGCGGCGCGCCCTCTTGGGTCGGCGGGGGCTGCCACGCCTCCAACGGCACTTCGGGATGACGCGTTTTGTCGCGATGCCAATTGGCGACCAGATTGTGCGCGATCCGATACAACCACGCCACAAACGGCGCGCCGGTTTGATTGAATTCGGGCATATGCGCCAACGCGCGGTAAAAGACGCGCGCGGTCAAATCTTCCGCATCGCGCGGGTCGCCCGTGCGATAATACACATACGTATAAATGCGATCCACATAGCGCTCGTACAATTCCGAAAACGCGATCGGATCGCTTTTGGCGCGCTCGACCAGTTGTGCTTCCACGGCTTGTTCATCCGTCGGCGACGCTAACGCGCCGTCCGGCTCTATAGATTTCGCGTCAAACCTGCGCATACAAAAACGCCGCGTCCCGACACAGGTTGCGCGCGACACGATAAATTATATCACTGTTGGTAAGCGGCGTGCGGCAAATTTTCAATTGGGTTAATCCCGATAAAACGCCAAGCCCAGCGCGTCGGGTCCGGTATGCACCGCAATCGTCGGCCCAATTTCGGCGCGCACAATTTCGGCGATATTAAAACGCGCGCGCAGTTCATCTTCCAACTGCTGCGCCGCTTCCGGCGCGCGCGCGTGCAAAACGGCGATATGCAGCGCGCCCTCGCCTTTGCGCGGCCCGTTAGTCAGCGGCGGCGTCTGCACCAATTCCAACAAACGCGTCAAGCCCGCTTTGCGGCTGCGTACGCGCTCTAACGGTTCCACGCGCGCGTGCGCGATTTCCAAAATCGGTTTGACGTTAAACATTGTGCCGAGCCAAGCTTGCGCTTTGCCAATGCGTCCGCCGCGTTTCAGATATTCCAACGTATCGAGCAAAAACACGAGCGAGATGCGTTCATCCAACGCCGTAAGCGCTTTGACCACATCTTGACTGGAACCGCCCGCCATGGCGACGCGCGCGCCTTCCAGACATTGAAACCCTTGCGCCATCGAAAGCCATTTGCCATCCACCACCGTAATCGGCAGCGGCGCGCCGTGTTCTTGCTCCATCTGCGCTTTGGCGTTCACCGCCGACGAATAGGTGGCGCTCAAACCGGACGGCAAACATACCGACACCACTTCTTCACCCGCTTCGAGAAGCGGTTTCCACACCTGAATAAAATCGGCGGGCGCGGGCGCAGAGGTAGTGGGATGCACTTTTTCGTGCTTGAGCATGTGAAAAAATTGCTCGTTCGACATATCCACTTCATCCCGAAACGCGCGCGTGCCAAATAAAAATTGCAACGGCACAAAACCGATTTTGTATTTTTCGCGCAGCGGGACGCTCAAGTGCGCGTTGGAATCTGTCACGACTCGGACCATAATGACCTCATTTTACGTAGAGATGAAATTCGGACGGCGGCGCGCCCATTGCAATAAAGCGCGCAGCCAAAAGATACTCCCCACAAACAATAAGCCCAGCAAACTTGCCGCCACGCCCGTCAACAGCGTCGAGGCGCTTGCAAACGGCGTATCGGTCGTACGCGCCGTCATCGCGCCGGCGAGTACCAGCGCAAAGCTATTCCACAGCGCGTGTCCTAGCGCCGCCGCACCCAGCAACAACAGTAAACGCATGGGCCGCCGCGCGACCAATGCCTCGTACCAGCCCACCGCCACCGTCGCCGTCGTGAGCATGTGCATCAACGAAGTTCCGGCGCGCAACAACATCGCGCCCGCCCAAAATCCGCCGAAACCATTCGGGTCACTCACCGCGCTTTGCCCGTTCAACATGTTTTCGCTGAACGCATAACCCGCGCCGGCGGCGAGCCCCCACAAGAGCGCGTTGCCGCGCGTCGGCAAAAAATGCGCGCGCACGCGCCGCGCCACAAGAATCGCGACGCCCGCCGCTTTGAGCAGCTCTTCCATCAAGGGGACAAGAACCACAATCAAGCCAAACGCCGCGCCGCCTGCAATGATTGCGGCTACCGGATATTGAAACAGCAACTCGATTGCGCGTTCCGCATCCGTCGTCGTTTGCGTGAGCGCGCGGGCGATTTCACCCAGCGTATCTTGGCCCAAAACGACCGCGAGGCCCAACAATGCCAATAACGCCACGATGCCGCCGAGCGCCAATTCGAGAACAAACGCGCTGCCGATGGTGACCAAGCCGCCCCACGTGAATTGCGCCAGCGCGGAACGCGTCGAACAAGCATCCAGCCGCCGCGCGGCGAACGATAAAATCGCGAGCGGAAATAACAGCGAAGCCAAAATATGCCAGACCGGAAACAAAAAGGCGGGAACGAGATTGACAATCAAAACAACTTGGCCCACAGCCAGCGCCAAAAAATACGCGCCCAACAAAAGGTACGGCGACGGCAAACGCAGCGGCTCGCGCCAACGCCCCGTATGCAGCGCGCGCTCAAGCAACAGCAGCAACGCGCCGTACAGCGCCAAAATCGTCGCAAAGGAAAGAACCGCTGTATTGGTCGCGAGCGCATTCGCTTGCGCGAAAAAGGGAACGATTAGAAAAAAAACGCCTAGACACACGCTTGCGGCAATCAAGACGCCGCCGCACACGCCAAGTATTTTTGCCCAAGGGACGCCGGTGGAGGATGTAGATGCGGTAGCCACGATGCTTTAGCCGCGCCGCGGCGCCGACGCCGCGCGCGAAAATTTCGCCAATTGTTTTTCCAAGTCGTCGCGTTCGGGATACTGCGCCGCGAGCGCGCGTTCAATTTCTATGGCGCGCGCAATCTCGCCGCGCCGATACAATACTTCCGCCAATGTATCGCGGATGTCGGGATTTGACGGTTCCAGCGCCGCCGCGCGCCGCGCGTATTTGTACGCCGCATCCAAGCCCAAACCGCTTTGCGCGAGCTGCCACGCTAACCCATTCAACAGCTGCGCGTCGCGCGGATATTTACGCGCGAGCCGTTCCGCATTGGCGGAAAAATCGCGATGCAATTTTTGCGCGCGCGCATATTTCTTTTCGCGGCGCAGCGCGACGACGCGATTGCCCTCGACAAAGGGATACAATTCGCGTTCCCAGATTTCATACAAACGCCGCAATTCCGTCAACGGCGCCGCATGGTCGTCCACGCGCAAATCTATATACACGTCGCCGATACCGTCCAAATCGCTTTTTTCGCGCACGACGCGCAGCGCGGCGCTCTGTTGCCCGCGCGTATCGCCGCCCGCGCGCTGCGCCGCGTCCAATGCCGCCAACAAACGCACCGCCAGCTTGCCTTGCGTTTTGCGAAACGCGGCGAGCATCTGCTTGACGACGCGTTCGCCCGCAAGGATATTGCCTTGCACGCAAACGTATGGTTCCGCAATGCCGCCCGCCCACGCCAGACACTGGTTGCCGGTATAATTGGCGGCGCGGCCCTGCCTATCCATTACGGCGAGCTGCCGCGCGGCGCCAAGCTTGTCCTTGCCGATGAGCTGTTCAATGACTTGGCGCGGGTCATAACCGCGTTTTAACAAGCTCATTCCGCGCGGACCAAAAGATTTATTGGTCCAAGCTTGCGTCGCAATCGCGCCGATGCCGGCTTGCGCCCATGGCACGATGGCGCCGACGGCAAATGCTTTGGACTGGACCGCAACGCCCCATTCTTGCAGATGCGGGTCATAGCCAAGAATGGAATAGGTTGAGCAAAGAATAGAATCGGGTGACATGCTTGGATTATATATGATGAAACAGGGAAACGAAATTCGCGGCAAAAAATTCACCGTCGCGCGCGACGGCGCGTAAAAACATACGGCGCATAGAGGCGCGCGCTTTGAGTACCGATGCCCTATTGTTGACAAACAGGCGGGACGTTTATACTAACGGACGAGTCATTTGGGGTTCGCTCTCACTTGTGATTAAATAAAGCGCCCTCCGCGCGCCACCCAATTAACCCTCGCAGGGGTCGCTAGCGAACTTGCGAGTAAGGAGCAAATGAGCATATCACATGTCGCGGCAGTGCAACAGACCGCGCGCATTTTATTTGTGGATGATGACCCGAATATCTTGGCGGCAGCCAAGAGTCTTTTGACGGCGTTGGGAAATCAGGTGACAACGGCACAAACGCGCGCCAAAGCGCTGGCGCAGCTCGACACCGGGAGCTATGACGTACTCATGACCGATTTGACCATGCCGGATGGCTCGGGTTGGGATTTGGTAAAACAATCCAAAGCGCGCTTTCCCGCCAAGCCGGTGGTGTTGGTCACGGGCTGGGGTTTGACGTTGGACACGGAGCAGATGGGCATAGTGAATGGGGTGCTGTCCAAACCGTTCACGTTAGACGAATTGCAGCGCGCGCTGGGCAATTTGAAATAAACTTGGCTAAAACGCGAAAATGATTTGCGTGATTGGGAGAGTGATGCTAGAATTTCCGCTGTCGGTGGGGTATGGTGCAATCGGCAGCACGACTGACTCTGGATCAGTTGATTGAGGTTCAAATCCTTGTACCCCAGTAAAACAAACCTGCGCTCCGGGTCGGAGCGCAGGTTATTTTTTTCTCCACACCACAAAATGCGACAAGCCAAAATTTCGCAGCGGCGTATTTTCCAGCGCGTAGGTTACGTTGCGCAAGACGCCCGCGAATTCTTGGCGACGCGCGGCGATTTTGTCGTAACCCGGATAGACCTGCGTGTGCGCGATGATTGCGCCGTCGAGACCCTCGAATAATTTACGCATGTCGGCGTTGCGATACGCGCGCACATGCGGCGCGAATTTATGCCGCAGCCCGTCGGGCAGGTACCCGATAAAAGGAATGTTGCCAAACACATACCGCTTGCCGAAATACGCGCCGTGCGTTTCAAACGGATACAAACGGTTCGGCGCAAACACAATCACCACGCCGCCGCGTTTCGTCACGCGATGCGCCTCGGCAATCGTTGCGCGGTCGTCCGTCACATGCTCAATCACTTCGTGCAGCAACACGCCGTCGAACGCGTCGCGCGCGAACGGCAGCCCTTCGGACGCGCTCAACGCGAGCGTATCCAAATTTTTTTCGCGCCGCCCCCGCGTCACGCGTTCCAAATCCACGTCCACGCCAAACGCCCGCGCGCCCAACGCGCGAAATTTTTCGACATACGTCCCGATGCCGCAGCCAATATCCAAAACGCGCGCGTTCTCCGGCGGCAGATACGCGCGAATCATATTCAGCCGCCGGTCTTGGCCAAAGCGCCAGACATACGAAGGATGTCCGAGTTGGATGGCTTTATCCATCAATGTCCAACGGTTCACGCAAAACGCGCAATGCGAAAATCCCTTTGGGCATTACGCCTTTTGCACGATTCATTTTATTTCGGGGCCCTTGGTCCAATCGTACCCAATCGTCGGGTCATCGTGAGGAATGCGTCCCTCGTCGGCAGGATTGTAAATGCCAGAGGTGATATAAAAAAGGTGCATGGGCCCTTGCAATACGCGATAGCCATGCGCGACGCCGGGGGGAATTTTCAAAAGCTGCGCGGGGTAATTTTCGCCGAGTAAAATTTCTTGCAATTGGCCGTGCGTCGGCGAAGCCGCGCGCGCATCGTACAACGCCGCCTTGATTGCGCCGATGGCGACGTACCACCAATCAATTTGCTTTTGATGAATGTGCCACGCTTTCGCCGCGCCCGGATGCGTCAGCGTATGACTCCATTGTCCGAACCCTTCCGCAAAAATCGGGTCGTTCACGCGCAGCAATTCTCGAAAAAAACCGCGTTCGTCCGTGTGCGTGACGAGCGCTTTTAATTCAACGCCTTGAATCATTTTTCCCTTCCGCCTTTGGGTTTATCTACTTGCGCGATTGTACCATATTGAACGTAAAACGAAAAAATAATTTCGATATGATATAATTCTTGTACCAAAATAGTTCGCAACAATCTCACAACGACGTGAGCGGAGGCAACCATGTTACGTGAATTAGACCCCTTGACTCGTTTCGGCAATCAAATCCTTTCCGAAACCGACCCCGAAATCGCCAAGCTGATTGATTTGGAAAAACGACGCCAGAGCGAAGGATTGGAACTCATTGCGTCCGAAAATTACGTGAGCCGCGCGGTTTTGCAAGCCGTCGGCAGCGTCTTGACGAATAAATACGCGGAAGGGTATCCGGGCAAACGTTATTACAACGGCTGTGAATTTGTGGACGATGTAGAAGCGCTGGCGATTGCGCGCGCCAAACAATTATTCGGCGCCGCCCACGCGAACGTCCAACCCCATTCCGGTTCGCAAGCCAATTTCGCCGCATACGTGGCGCTGATTCAACCGGGCGACACCGTGTTAGCCATGTCGCTCGCGCAAGGCGGACATCTCACGCACGGCGCGCCCGTCAATATCACCGGACAATTGTATAAATTTGTCGGTTATGGCGTGAATCAAAAAACGGAACAAATTGATTATGCCGAATTGGAACGCCTCGCGCGCGAACACAAACCAAAATTGATTGTCTCGGGCGCGACGGCGTATCCGCGCCAATTCGATTTTGAACGCATCCGCGCGATCTGCGACGCAGTCGGCGCGAAAATGATGGTGGACATGGCGCACATTGCCGGACTGATTGCGGGCAAAGTGCATCCCGACCCCATGCCTTTTGCCGATGTGGTGACGACGACAACGCACAAAACGCTGCGCGGACCGCGCGGCGGCATGATTTTGTGCCAAGAAGCCGAAGCCAAAGCCATTGACAAAGCGATTTTCCCCGGCACGCAAGGCGGGCCGCTCGAACATGTGATTGCGGGCAAAGCCGTCGCGTTTCACGAAGCGCTGCAACCCGAATTTGCCGTCTATGCGCGGCGCATCGTCGCCAACGCGCAAGCGTTGGGCAATCGTTTGCAAGAGCGCGGTTTGCGCGTTATCAGCGGCGGCACCGACAATCATCTTTTGCTCGTGGATGTGAGCGTGCGCGGCGTGAGCGGCAAAGACGCGGCGAACCGTTTGCACGACGCGGGCATCACCGCCAACAAAAATCTGATTCCATTCGATACCGCCAAAGCGACCATCACCAGCGGCATTCGGCTCGGCACGCCCGCGCTGACTTCGCGCGGCATGGGCGTCGAAGAAATGATTCAGGTCGGCGATTGGATTGCGGACGTGATTGAACAAATTGGCGACGACGCGGCCATTCAACGCGTGCGCGCGCAGGTGCGCGAATTTTCAACCCAATTTCCAGTGCCGGGCATTCAAGACTAGTTTTTTACCATTTTGAAATTGCGGCATGAGGATGCGTAGAAAGGCGTTCTCTAACGCCGCATTATCACGTGCCATTCACGTGCGAATGCGGACTATGCAATTTCATGTTGGCTGAGAACTAGGACTGCCGCGCCAGCATAGTGACGAATTCATTTGTGCGCGAGGCGAATTTTGCAGTTAAAACGCTCGAGACGCTGAACCGCATCGCACGTTACTACGGGCGCACAAGCCAAGCCCAATGATTCTGACACGTTCGCAACTTGACGAACTGTACGCGCAGATGCGCCGCGCGGCGCCGCATGAAATGTGCGGACTGCTTGGCGGCAAGGACGGCCGCGCGTTAAAAATTTATCCCATCAAAAATATCGCGCCGCAGCGCGCCAAAAATTATTTGATGGACGGCGCGGAACAAATCCGCGCGATGCAAGACATGGACGCGAACGGTTACGACATTCTCGCCATTTACCATTCGCATCCCGCCACGCGCGCGTATCCCTCGCCCACCGATTTGCGCGACGCGTGGGATACTGCGCTACAAGCGCCGCGTTATCCGGGAACGATTTATCTCATTCTGTCGCTAAGGAATCCCGACATGCCAAAAGCGCGCGGCTATTTTTTGAACGGCGAAACGATTACCGCAGCGCCCCTCGAAATCGTCGCCGATAACCAATAACCAATAACAATCATGAACAAACGTGAACGCCTTTACGCCGCCATTCGCAAACAAAAAGTGGACCGCCCCCCCATCGCCCTGTGGCGGCATTTTCCGGGCGATGATCTCGATTCCGAAAAACTCGCGCGCCGCGTCGTCGAATTTCAACGCCAGTACGATTTCGATTTTGTCAAAGTGACGCCCGCCGCGAGTTACGTCGCGGAAATGTACGGCGGCGGTTTGCACGACGCGGGCAATCGCGAAGGCACGCGCACGCACACGCGTCGCGTCATTAACGATTGGCGCGATTGGCAAGACATCCAACCGATTCCCGACGACCATCCCGTCTTCAAACGCGAATACGACGCCATTCAACGCATCCGCCAAGAACTCGGCAAAGACGTGCCGATTATGCAAACTATCTTTTCGCCGCTATCGTGCGCGCGCACGCTCGCGGGTGACCGCTTGATCCAAGATTTGCGCGAACATCCCGGCGAATTGCAGCGCGCGCTCCACGCGCTCGGCACGACGATGGAACGCTTTGCCTTTAACGCCACGTATGCGGGCGCGGACAGTTTATTCTTGGCGACACAAGTGGCGAGCCGTGACGTATTGACGCCCGAAGAATCGCGCGCGTTCGGTCAGGCATACAATCTCACGCTCATTAACGAACTGCGCGGGCATGTGGATTTTGTCCTGCTGCACGTTCACGGCGAAAACATTTATTACGAACACCTCTTCAAATATCCCGTCCAAATTGTGAATTGGCACGACCGCAAAACGCCGCCCACGCTGCAAGAGGGCAAGCGTCTGTTCGACGGCGCGGTCGCGGGCGGCATTGACGAATGGGGCGTTTTGCAAACGACGCCCGACGCCGTGCGCGCCCAAGTTCAAGACGCGCTGGCGCAAACCGACGGCATCGGTTTGATTGTCGCCGCGGGCTGCGTAATTCCGATGGATACGCCAGAAGAAAATATCCGCGCCGCGCGCGCGGCGGTAGAATTGTAACAATGCCTCAAGAAGAACTCGGTTACGTCGAACTCGAATGGACGTGCCAAAATTGCGGCACGCGCAATCCCGGCGCGCGCAAAAATTGCGCGTCGTGCGGCGCCGCAATGCACGCGCAAACGCAATTTGAATTGCCCGCGCAACCCGAACTCGTCAAGGATCATCCTGCCGCCGACGCGGCGGGCCCCGATGTCGCCTGTCCGTACTGCGGCACGCGCAACGCGGGCAACGCGACGGTTTGCAAACAGTGCGGCGGCGACCTGAAAGGCGCGCAAGCGCGCATGGCGGGCGGCGTTCTCGGCGCGTTTGACGCGGCGCCGCAAGCCGCAATTCAATGCGCGGCGTGCGGAACGCAAAATCCCGCCACCGCGCTGAAATGTTCCAGCTGCGGCGCGCGTTTGCCGCGTCCCAAAACCCAGACCGCCGCAGTCACGCCCGCAGCCGCGCCCGCGCCGTCCATTCCGCGCGCGTGGCTCATCGGCGGCATCGCCGTCGCGTTGTTATTGTGCATCGGCGCCATGTTCTTGGTCTTTCGCACATCAGACACACGCGCGACGGTGGACGATGTAAATTGGCAGCGCACGATTGCGATTATGGCATTAATGCCCGTGCGCGATGCGACCTGGCAAGACCAACTGCCGGCGGACGCGCAAGTTCTGGGCTGCGAACTCAAAGACCGCCGCTATTCCGACGTCGCGGAACCCAACTCTAAAAAAATTTGCGGCACGCCGTACGTGATTGACCAAGGCGACGGTTTTGGCAAAACGGTCCAAGATTGCCAATATCTCGTCCAAGCTCCGTACTGTACTTTTACGCGTTTGCAGTGGACCGTAACGGATACGGTTGCGGCGCGCGGCGCAGATTTGAATCCGTACTGGCCCGCGTTGACCTTGCAAGACCAACAACGCGAAGGCAACCGCGCCGAAGATTTTCGCGTCGAATTTGTTTCGGGCAACCAACGCTATACGTACAATCCTGCCACCGCGCAAGAATTTGCCAAATACCAAATCGGTTCGCAGTGGGTTCTTAAGGTGAACGCGTTGGGTTCTGTCGTCGAAGCGACGCGCGCCGAATAACGCGCGTCGTCCGCGCCAAGCGCCCACTCGAAACGGCGAGCGCTCTTGCGCAGCCGTTTTTTTGCAGCGCGCAGATTCGGATGCGCGCCCGCAAACGAGTTATAATAGCGCGCGCATGTCCGAAACTCTTTCGCCCATTCCGCCAGATTATGTGCGCGTCGAATCCAAACTCGAGGGCATTACCGTCTATGCGCCCGCGCCGCCCGCCGAGCAAATCCCCGACGCGCGCGATTTCAAATGTCCCAACTGCGGCGCGACCACCGCGTACAGTCCGCGCGCGGCAAGCGTCACTTGCGCCAATTGCGGTTCTATCTATACCCTCCAATCCGAAAACGTGGGCCGCCAAGCCGCCGAATTTGAATTTACGCTGGATACGGTCAAACACGCGCAAACGGCGACGCCGCAGCAATTGCGCGGCTGGGGCGTCACGCGCCGCGATTTGCGCTGCGAAAATTGCGGCGCCACCGTTTCCGTCGCGCCAACCGAGCTAGCCACCACCTGCCCGTTCTGCGGTTCCAATCGCGTCGCCGCGCGCACTGCCGCGCCGGACGCTTTTCGGCCGCGCGTCCTCATTCCGTTTCAAATCGAACGCGAGGCGTGCGTCCAGCTCGCGCGCGCGTGGCTCGCGCGCGGCTGGTTCTATCCGTCGGATTTGGTTCACGCGGCGCGCGGCGCGCAATTCACCGGCATCTATTTGCCGTTTTGGACTTTTAGCGCGCGCGTACACAGCGCCTGGCGCGCCCAAGTGGGCCGCGAAAAACGCGAACAGTATTTTGACATGGGCGAAATGAAATTCAAGACGCGCACGCGCCTCGAATGGAATTGGGAGCAAGGCAAAATCAGTTTGCCCTTTAACGATGAATTGCAGAGCGGCACGCGCCGCATTGACGCCTCGTTGTTGAAACGCCTCACGCCGTATCATCTGCACGCGCTCGTGACCTACGACCCCGGTTTTCTCGCGGGCTGGCGCGCGCAGAGTTACGAAATTGGTTTGAACGAAGCATGGGACGCGGCGCGCGGCAGAATGCGCGAAATCGCGCGCGCGGCGTGCCTCGAACAAATTGATTCGCGGCACATTCGCAATTTTTCCATGAACGCGGCGTTCGACGATGAAGCGTGGCGTTTCATTTTACTGCCCGCGTATTTGGCGACATATCGCTTTGCGGGCAAAACGCATCAAATCGCCATCAACGGCCAAACGGGTCACGTCGCGGGCGAAAAACCGGTGGCGTGGCTCAAAGTATGGCTCGCCGTCGGCGCGCTCACGCTGCCCGGTATCTTATTGGCTAGCGCGGCGGCGCTGCTGGGCGCGCTGCGTTTTCAAACCGGCGGCTGGTTTGTATTGGGCTTGATCTTGTTTGTCGTCGGCGCGGCGCTCGCGGCAGCGCTGCTGCATCGGGCGACGCGCGCGCAAGACGCATAACCAAGCATGACGAACGAACTCGCGGACGCGTGGGGCGCCATGCATCCCGCCCACTGTAAAAATTGTCACGCGGCATTTCTCGTGCCGCCGCAAGCCGGCGCGCCCAACTGTCCGAATTGTTTCGCCGCGCGGCTCGAACCCATGCCCGCGCTGCAAGCGGACGCGCCGCCCGAACTCGTGATTCCGTTCGCCGTTTCCGACGCGACGCTCAACGCGAATCTGGAACGCTGGCTGCGCGAGATTCCCTTCAAACCCGCGTCGCTGAATCTGCGCGCGCTGCAAAAAAATCTCGTCCGCGTTTTTTTACCCATGTATCTCGCGGACGCGCGCGCGTACGGCACATGGACCTCGCAAATGGGTTTCGATTATTTAGTGGCGAGTAGCGAAGAGCGTTTCGATGGAACGAGTTGGGTTACGCAGCGTTTGAATGAAACGCGCGTGCGGTGGGAGCCGCGCGCCGGCGAATTGACGCGCGCGTACGAAAATTTGCCCGCGCCCGCGAGCGAAGCGCACGCGCGCTGGATGATTGCGCTCGGCGCAACCGATTGGCGCGAACCGCCATTCGATTCTTTGCGCGCGCTGGCGTTTGCCGCCGACACGTTGGGAAACGCCATCGTCCAAGCGCCCGACCTCGCGCCGAACGCGGCATGGCAATTTGCGCGCGCACAGTTGGAACGCCGCGCCGCGCGCGAATGTGAGACCGCCGCCAACGCGCAGCATCACGAAAAATTTGAATTGCGCGCGGCGTATGGGGAACCGCGCTGGACGTTATTGCTGCTGCCGACATACGTCACAAGCTACAGCGACGACGGCGGCAAATGGATTCCCGTGCGCGTGAACGGGCAAAGCGGCTTTGTGAACGGCGTCAAACGCGCGTCTATGCAGCGCGCGCGCAGCTGGAGCATCGCGCTCGGCGCGGCGGCGTTAGGCGCATTTTTGCTCACCGCGCTGTTGGGCGTCGCGGGCGCGTTGTACGATGCTTTTTTACCCGCGCTCTTTGTTTTGGGCGTGACGTTTTTGCTCTGCCTCGCCGCGCCCGTGCCGTTACTGCGCGCGTGGCAATTCAACCGACAGCAGGCGGCAAAATAATCCTTTGTATCGTAAAATCGCAGATTGCCGACCAACATCATCGCGTCGCGCAGACGCGTACCGCGCGGAATCTCGCCGCGCGTATTTATCCCGCTTGCTATCGCGTCGGCTCGGCGTTCTTGACGCGCAAGAGCAAAACCGGAATGGGCGCGCGATTCACCACTCGCGGCGCGATGCTGCCCGACCAGAACGCGTCGAGCCCCGCGCGCCCGTGCGTCGCCATGACAATCAAATCGGCGTGAACAGCCGTCGCGCGTTCCAAAATTTTCGTCACGACATCGCCGCGCGCAACGTGTCCCACCGCGCGCAACTTGCGCGCGTGCAGCGCCGCGATTTTTTCATCCACATATTGCCGCGCGCCCGTTTCCGCCAAATCCAATACGGCGCGCGTGGACGACGGCAAAATGACGCTCGTCGCCGCGTGTTCGGGCGACAGCGCGTCCACCGTCGGCACAATCACAAGCGGATGCACCGTCGCGTCGCTCAAACGCGCAAGTTCACACGCCGCATCCAACGCCGTTTCATACAACGCGCTCGAATCGAGCGGGACCAAGATATTTTTACATTCAAATACATGGTCGCGGAGCGACGCCGTACGCACGAGCAGCACCGGAATTTCGCCGCGCTGTAATACTTGCTGTGGAATACTGCCGACGATGCGGCTCTTTAAACCGCTCGCGCCGTGATCCGCCAGCAAAATCAAATCGGCTTGCAATTCCAAACCGTGCGCGAAAATTGCATTGGCGACGCCGCGCGCGGCAGTGTCCACATGCCACGCGGCGGCAATGCCTTGCGCGGTCAATTGGGCGGCGCGCGCTTGCAAATATGTTTCCGCTTGCGCCGCGTTCATCAAGTGCGGTTGGCCGTGAATGGTCGCGGGCGCGGCGGGTTCGACGACATGCAAAAGCGTCACGCGCGCGCGACACATTTGCGCCAAAGTTTGCGTGACCGGCAAAATCGTTTCAGCCAACTGGGAACCGTCGAGCGGCACGAGAAAATGTTTGAACATGGCGCTTAGACTCCGAAAAAGGTTTGATACAGCAGAAACATGTTGAGCGCGATAATGAGCGTAGCCACCACGCACGCCGTAAGCGTTGTGAAACGATGATTGGTCAATACGCCCATCAAATTACGCCGCCGCGTGAACATGATTAGCGGAATCACCGCGAACGGCAACGCGAAACTCAACACGACTTGGCTGATGATAAGCGTTTGCGTCGGGTCGAAACCCAACGCAATGATAATCAACGTGGGAATGATGGTCAACAAACGGCGCAGCCACACCGAAATTTTCCGATGCAAAAAACCCTGCATGATGACCTGCCCCGCCATCGTGCCGACGGTGGACGACGACAAGCCCGACGCCAATAACGAAATCGCAAACACGACGCTTGCGGCGGCGCCCAACAACGGCGTCAAAGTTTGATACGCTTCTTCGAGCGAGGCGATTTGCGAAAGACCCGCTTGATAAAATGTCGCGGCCGCCATAATCAACATTGCCGCGTTGACCAAACCCGCCGTCCCCATCGCCGCGACCACATCCACCAATTCAAAACGATACAGGCGTTTCATTTGCTGCGGCTCGCGCGTGACAATGCGGCCCTGCGTCAGAGCCGAGTGCAAAAAAATTACGTGCGGCATAACCGTCGCGCCCAAAATGCCCGCCGCCAACAAAACGCTCTCGGCGCCGTCGAAATGCGGCACGACCGAATGATACGCCACTTGCGCCCAATTGGGATTGACCAAAAAAATCTCGATGACGTAACAGAGCGCAATGACGCCGACAAAAACGGTAATGACCGCTTCGAGATGGCGAAAGCCGCGCCGCTCCAAACTCAGAATGACAAACGTCGCCGCCGCCGTGATTAGCGCCGCGGGAAACAAGGGAATATGAAACAACAAATTCATGCCGACCGCCGCGCCGAGAAATTCCGCGACATCCGTAGCGATCACCATCACTTCCATCAAGACCCACATGCCCAGAACGACGGGGCGCGGAAATTCCTGCCGACAGATTTCCGCCAAATTTTTTCCGGTGGCGATGCCCAATTTTGCCGAAAGCGATTGAATCAACATCGCCATCAAATTGCTCGCAAAGATCACCCACAACAAAAGATAACCGAATTGCGCGCCCGCCGCGATATTGGTCGCAAAATTGCCGGGGTCCACATACGCAATGCTCGCGATAAACGCGGGCCCGATAAAGGGCAAGAGCCGCGCGAACCATTTTTTATCGCTCTGGCCCTGCAAGACGCGCTGCGCCTCGACGACGGTCGCCGAATCGTGCGCGTGCGACGTAACTTTTTGCTCTACAGAGTTTGCCATAATCTTGAATGTGCGGCGGTCTTTCAAATCCACAAACTTTGGCAAGTTGAAAGCGCCGCCGCAATTTTATTTTTTTGTTTTTTTCGCTTTCGCCCGCTTGGCGACTGCAAGCGGACGCACCCAAATACTGCGCGTCAAGGTTTCATCCAAAACATGCGCGCGTCCGGCATTGACGCGCACGCGCAGCGAACCATCCGACGCGTCGTGCGGCAGAATTTGCACGCGCGCGCCCAAGACCAAACCCAGCTTGGCAAAATGTTTCAAGTCTTCGGGGTTGCGGTCGCTGACGCGCTGAATCACCGCCGAACGTCCCGCGCCAATTTGAGCTAGCGTTTGATAAGGCGTCCGTTCGACGACGCCAGCTTTGGTCGGAATGGGATCGCCGTGCGGGTCGCGGCGCGGATCGCCAAGAAACGCCGCGATGCGGTCTTCCAAGTCTTCGGAAATGACATGCTCGATTTTTTCCGCTTCGGCATGAACGGCTTCCCACGGCACGCCCAGCGCCTGGGCGAGAAAGAGCTCGATGAGCCGATGATGCCGCAGCACTTCGAGCGCCATTTTTTCGCCGACGCGGGTGAGCTCGACGCCGTGATAGGGCGCGTGACGCACCAGTTGGAGGCGCGCGAGTTTTTTAATCATGTTGGTCGCGGACGCGGGCGCGACGGCCAGATACTGCGCGAGCGCCGTCGTCGTGACCGTCTCGCTATTTTCCTGAAGTTGGTAAATCGCCTTGAGATAATTTTCGATGGACGCGCTGGTCATGCGTGACCTCTGATTTGGGATTTAGTCGCGGCTAAATCGTTCGCTCGCAACAAACGTGGTCAGCAAAGGTTTAGCTGCCACTAAATTTAGTTACGGCTAAATTATAGCGCGCAGTTTTTATTTGTCAAGCGGCAATTTCTGACGCTTCGTCGCATCGCAAAAATCCGCGCGTTTTCAAGACCCGCCGGATTTTTGCGATAAAATACGTCTGCGGCGGAAAACTTTGGCGATTCGCTTGAAACCAAGTACAATCCTTGCGCTTCACCCTGGCGCCCCATCGCGCTGGGTCAGCCACCGCATTTGGCAATCGAACCATGATTCTGCTTGACGCGTTGCAGTACGCGCTCGCGCACGCCGACGAATGGCTTGGCGCGTTAGAACAGCATTTGCTGCTCGTGGCGGTCGCGTTAACCATCGGCATCGGCGTCTGCGTGCCGTTAGGCGCGTTGACCGCGCGTTCGCGCGCGGCGTCCTTGAGCGCCATCAACGCCGCAAACGGCTTGCGCGTCATTCCGAGTTTGGCGATTTTATTTTTGGCGCTTCCCTATTTCGGTTTGTCGTTCACCGCCGCCGCGCTGGCGTTGACGCTGCTCGCGCTGCCGCCGATTCTCATCAATACCGACGCCGCGTTTCGCGGCATTGCGCCCGCCATTCAAGAGGCGGCGCGCGGGATGGGCATGAACAGTCGGCAAATATTATGGCGCGTCGAGTTTCCGCTCGCGCTGCCCGTCATTTTGGCGGGCATCCGTATCGCAACCGTCGAAGTGATTGCCAGCGCCACGCTCGCCGCGTTTATCGGCGCCGGCGGGTTGGGCATTTATATCACGCGCGGCTTTGCGCTGTATGACAATGCCATTTTATTGGTCGGCGCGATTTCCGTCGCGCTGTTGGCTTTGAGCGCCGAAATTATTTTGGGCGCATTGGAACGCTTGACGCGCGCGCCGCGTTAAGCGCCGCCCTTTTTTTATCCATATCGCATTGCAGGAGGAATAATGAAATTCACGCGTTGGTTTTTCGCGTTTGGCTTGGTGATGGCAAGCGCGTTCGGGACGTTTCTCCTTTCGGCTTGCGACGAACCGGCTAAAGCGGTGCGCGTCGGCTCGAAAGATTTCACCGAAGAATTTATTGTCGGCAACATGTACGCGCTGCTGCTCGAAGCCAATGGGATTCCCGTCGAACGCAAATTGAATCTCGGCGCGACGCCCATCTTGCAAAAAGCCCTGGTGAGCGACCAGCTTGATTTGTATCCCGAATACACGGGCACCGGTCTGCTCACCGTCTTGAAATTGCCGAGCAGTACCGACGCGACGCAGGTGTACGATGCCGTGCGCGACGCGTACAAAAAACAATTCAATCTCGTCTGGCTCACGCCCGCGCCCATGAACAATACGCAAGCGCTGGCGATGAAAAAAGATGTCGCCGCGCGGTTGGGCATTCGGACGTTTTCGGACATGGCTGCCAAAGCGAGCGAATTGACCATGATTGGCCCGCCGGAATTTGAACAACGCGAAGACGGTCTGCCCGGCATTCAAAAAGCATACGGCGATTTCAAACTCAAACGGTATATTGCGGTGGACCCCGGCTTGCGGTACGAAGGTTTGGTGAGCGGCCAAGCTGATGTGGTCGTCGCGTTCGGCACGGACGGCCAGTTGGCGGCGTATGATTTATTGGTCTTGCAAGACGACAAACATTTGTTTCCGCCGTACCAAATTGCGCCGGTCGTGCGTCAACAAACGCTCGACGCCTATCCCAAAATCGCCGAGCTGCTAAACAAACTCGCGCCGCTGCTCACCGACGCGACGATGCAAAAATTGAATTACGAAGTGGATGGCAATAAACGCGAACCCGCCGACGTCGCGCGAGAATTTTTACGGCAGAATGGGCTAATCAAATAGACAATTGTCAGCCGTCGGACTTGGGCAATGGCGCAGCCAAGCGCCCGCCCGATAATTGCTAACTGGTTACAGCCCCTTGTGTCTCGACTCGCTTTTCAACACGTCTCGAAAACTTTTCCGTCCGCGTCCCATGCGGCAGTCCACGACTGTACGTTTGAGGTCGCGGCGGCAAGTTTTGTCGTGCTATTGGGGCCGTCCGGCTGTGGCAAGACGACGCTGCTCAAAATGGTCAATCGCTTGCTCGAACCGAGCGCGGGCGAAATTTTTCTGGACGGCAAAAATATCCACACAATGGACGCGACCGCGCTGCGCCGCCAAATCGGTTATGTCATTCAACAAGTGGGCTTGTTTCCCCATTTAACCGTCGCGCAAAATATCGCGGTCGTGCCGGAACTGCTCGGTTGGACCAAAGCGCGCATCGCGGCGCGCACCGACGAATTGCTCGAACTTGTCAAGCTGGACCCGGAACAATATCGCGCGCGCTATCCCGCGCAATTGTCCGGGGGACAGCAACAGCGCGTCGGTTTAGCCCGCGCGCTGGCGGCAGACCCGCAGCTGTTATTGATGGATGAACCGTTCGGCGCGATTGACGCCATCACGCGCGCGAGTCTGCAAGACGAAATGCTGCGTTTGAAAAACGCGATTTCCAAAACTATTTTATTTGTCACGCACGACGTGGAAGAAGCGCTGCGGCTCGCGGATAAAATTGTCGTACTGCGCGCGGGCGAGGTCGTACAATACGATACGCCGCACGCGCTTTTGACGCAGCCCGCGAACGAGTTTGTGCGCGCGCTCATTGGCGCGGACGATACGATGCGGCAGTTAGCACTCGTGCGGGTCGCGGAGGTGATGCAGCCCCTCACGCACGCGGTCGAGCTGGACAACGCGCTCACGCTTTCGGCGGACGACAATTTGCGCGTCGCGTTATCCAAATTTCTGGCGAGCGGCGCAACAACGCTAACGGTCGTCCAAGACCAAACGCCCGTCGGCCTCATTCGGTTCGACCAAATTCGCGCCCTCTCTAAACATGCGCCGTCTTGACGCTTACGTTATATAGCGTCCTTGTCGCAAGGTGGGCAAATTAAAAATTTCCTCCCCTCCGCGCAAGGATTGTGTATGGATTATATTTTCAATCATCCCGCGCTGGTTTTTGAATTATTGCTGCAACATCTATTTGTAGTCGGCGTCGCCCTGCTCTGCGCCATTACCATTGCGCTGCCGTTGAGCGTATTGATTTTGCAAAGCGCGCGCCTCACCGCGTTTGTATTGGGCATCTTTACGCTCTTGTACACGATTCCCAGCATCGCGCTGATTATTTTGTTGATTCCATTCACGGGCTTGAATGAGTGGTCGGTCATTATTGCCTTGATTCTGTACGTCCAAGTGATTTTGGTTCGCAACAATGTCGCCGCGTTGAACGGCATTGACCCCGCCGTTCTCGAAGCGGCGCGCGGGATGGGCATGAACGGTTGGCAAAGATGGCGGCGCGTGCAATTGCCTTTGGGCTTGCCCGTGATGTTGGCGGGCGTACGCATTGCCGCCGTCGTCGCAATTGGCATTGCCGCTATTGGCGCGAAATTCAACGCGGGCGGTTTGGGCCGCTTATTGTTTGACGGCATTGCCCAAACCGGGCGTTATGATAAAATCTGGGCGGGCGCCATCGCGGTTGCCGCGTTAGCTTTCGCGGTCAATTTCGCGTTCATGGCGCTCGAAAAATATACGGACCCCGCGCGCAAAATTCAAATGCACGTTGCGTCGAAATAATGCAATGCCCGGGCGCGTAAATAAATAATCCGAGTTGGGTGAAATGAACGAAACTATTGAACCGCGTTTCAGTTGGCGTTTGTTATTGCGTTTATGCACTTTTCAAATCGGTTCGGCGATGGGCGACATTCTCGTCACTTCGATTTGGAACCGCATCATGATTGTAAATTTTGGGATGCCCGCGCTGCCCGTCGGTTTGCTGATTGCGCTGCGCTATCTGCTCTCGCCGTTGAGTTTGTACGCGGGCTTTCGTTCCGACACGACGCCGTTTCTGGGCATGTGGCGCACCTCGTATATTTGGCTCGGCCGCGGCTTGATGGTGGCTTCCTTTCCGCTATTGGGCTTGAGCGTGACAGAGTTCACGGCGAGTCCCAACAACCCTCTCGGCTGGGCTCTCGCATTCGTTTCCTTTGTGCTGTATGGCACCGGGACGCTGCTTTCGGGCAGCCCCTTTATGGCGCTCGCGCGCGATGCCATGCCCAAAGCGCGTCAAGGTTTGGCGCTATCGGTCTTGGAAACCGCGCTGATTTTGCTGTTCCCGATTGTGGCGATTTCGTTCAGCGTAATTTTGCACGATTACACGTTAGCGGGTTTTTGGGAATTGATTGCGCTGACGGCGGGCATCGGCGGCTTTTTCTGGTTCTTTGCTATCGTCGGCGTCGAAAAACACGCGGTGATGCAAAAGGCGGCGGAACACACCCAAGCCAAAGCGCGCGCGCAATATCATGCCTTTCATGCTACGCTCGCGCAGATTTGGCAGGATCCGCGCGCCCGCGCGTTCGCGCTCTTTCTCGCCGTCACTACGTTTGCGGCATGGATGCAAGACGCGATTCTCGAACCGTTCGGCGCCGAAGTGTTGGACGCGACGCTCGCGCAAACGACGCGCTATTCCAGTACCTGGCAAGGCGCCACCGCCATCGTTCTCATTCTCGCGGTGATTGTGTGGCGCAAACGTAAAGCGGAACAACAGACGCCGATTGCGAAAACGGGCTTGGCGATTATGGGCGCGGGAATGTTTTGGCTCGCGCTGACGGCGTTCACGCAAATCCGCTGGATGGTGAATCCCGCGCTACTCGTCTTTGGCATCGGTTTTGGTTTGTACACGTTCAGCGCGTTTCAACTGCTCGTCGTGATGACTTCGGATAAAGCGGCGGGCGCCTATCTCGGTTTGTGGACCGTGACGATTTTGCTGGCGCGCGGCATAGGCATTTTTACGGGCGGCGCGCTGCGCGATGGCTTGCACGCGTTGACGCAATCATATCCGTTGACCTACGCCGCCATTTTCGGTTTGGAAGCGGCCGGGCTCCTGATTTCCATTGCGCTGCTGACGCGCGTCAACATAATGGGTTTTGCGCGCGATACCGGGCGCATCTCCCCCGCCGAAGCCCAAGTCATTACCGCCGAATTGTGATGTGGCGCGCCGCTATCGCGTTCGACAAGCAGCGTTCAAGATGAACGCTGCTTTTTTGTTCGCAAATCCAATTCGGGAGAATCCAATTCGTGTGTGTATGCATATCCAGTCTGCAAAGGCAGACTTGGCGCCCCTGTTGCCGCGATTTCTAATCGCTTCCCGAACGCGCCTCGAAAGCAAACCACATCCCCACCCAGCGCATTTGACGCGCGTCGCAAATAGGATATAGTATTTATTGCAACTGATTGCAATAAGGAGCAAGCGCAATATGTCGCGTCACCCAGAGTTGGTCGCGTCTTTGAGAGAAGCGGGACACCGTTGGACGCCGCAGCGCGAAAGCGTCCTCGCGGCGCTGGCGGACAGCGCGCGGCATCTGACCGCCGAAGAAATCATTGCGCGCGTGCGCGTCCGTTATCCCTATCTCAACAAATCAGCCGTATATCGCAATCTCGCCTTTTTGACCCGGCTCGGACTCGTTCATCAAACCGATTTGGGACATGGACATATCGAATACGAGCTGCATCAAGACCCGCACCATCATCATTTAATTTGTCGCCATTGTCATCACGTCTTGCAAATTGACCATGCCGCGTTGGCGACGCTCGGTAAAAAACTAGAGCGCGATTTCGGCTTTCAAGCCGATTTGGATCATTTCGCCATTTTCGGCGTCTGCAAAAAATGTCAAACGCGCGCGGCAAAAACGGCGAAACGCGCCGCGCGCTAAAAAACTTGCCCGCTCGCCATTTTCCCAAGAGTTTTCGCTGAACCAACGACTCGCTTCCGCCAAATAAAAATTCTTGAGCCGCCGATGCCGCAGCTGTTTGATTTATCCGCGCAAGCTGGGGCATCTGCGCCCAATTTTCGAGAGTTGTCCATTCGCCGCTTTGCGTCGCACCCGCAAAGGAATACAGATGGGCAGCGGTACGACAAATTTTAAATTTGTCATACATTTTCAGAGGAGAGATTTGAAATGTTATCTGCGCCGCTCGCGCCTCCCGCGATGCACATTCCCGATGGTTTCTTGTCCGTGTTTGTCGCCGTCACGTTGTGGATTGTCACGATTGTTATCGTAGCCGTTGCGCTGCGCCGCGTCAGCGCGGATTTGGGCGAACGCCAAGTCCCGATGATGGGCGTTCTCGCCGCCGCGATTTTCGCAGGCCAAATGCTCAATTTTCCGGTCGCGGGCGGCACGTCGGGCCATTTGCTCGGCGCGGCGCTGGCGACGATTTTGATGGGGCCCTGGGCCGCCATCATTATCATGACGTGCGTGCTGGGAATTCAAGGCTTGATTTTTCAAGACGGCGGTCTGCTGGCGATGGGCGCCAATATCTTTAACATGGGGATCGTCGGCGTCATCGTCACGCATTTTGTGTATCGTTCCGTGCGCGCCCTGGCGGGCGGCAAACCGTGGGGCATTTTTGTCGGCGGTTTTTTGAGCGCGTGGCTCAGCGTCATTATCGCCGCGCTCGTTACGGCGTTGGAGCTCGCGCTTTCGGGAACGTCGCCCGCGAATATTGCCGTGCCCGCGATGGGCGGCATCCATATCCTCATCGGCCTTGGCGAAGGTTTGATTACCGTCGGCGCGCTCGCGTTCCTCTATTTTGTGCGTCCCGATTTGTTGAATGTGGGCGAAGCGAAACCGGCGGGCGCGGGCGTGTGGATTGCCGGTTTGGTTGTGGCGCTGGCGATTGCGCTGGCGTCGCCGCTGGCTTCAACCTTTCCCGACGGTTTGGAATGGGTGGCAGAGCAACAAGGTTTTCTCCACATCGCGCAGAGCGCGCCATACCAAATCATTCCCGATTACGCCCTGCCCGGCATTGCCAATAAAGAACTCGCGACGATTCTTGCGGGCATCGTCGGCGTCTTGCTCGTCTTTGGCGCCGCCTTGGGCATTGCCTACGCGCGCCGCAAAGACCGCGCACCGCAAGCCGCGTCGCGCACCCTCAACTAGTTCTCAAACACGATAAAGTTGCGGCGTTCAAGATCTTTCGTGATCTGTGGAATCGCAAAGCGCTTCCGAGAAACTCGAAAGGGCTTGAGCATACGCTTTCGCAATTTCAAAAGTCCAAGTAGCAGCGCGCTGACGCCATGCACATTCATTTTCTCGACCCGTATCATGCAGGCCGCAGTCCGATTCATCAATTGGACCCGCGCGTCAAACTCGTGTTGGCTGTGGCGTTCATTCTCACCGCGTCGCTGCTGCCCTTTGGCGCGTGGCCCTCGTACATTCTGCTGCTCGCGCTCATCTTGTCAATCGAGTTGCTCACCGAGATGGGCATCCCCTATTTTCTCAAGCGCGCGTTTTTGGCGCTGCCCTTTATGCTCGCCGCGCTGCCATTGATTTTTACAGTCCAGGGTACGCCGCTCGCAACCTTTACGCTCGGCGCGTGGACGTTCACCCTCAGCGTCGAGGGCGTGGAACGCGTCGCAAGCATCGCGTTCAAATCGTGGGTCTCGGTACAAATGGCAATCGTTCTCGCGTCCACAACCAGTTTTCCGCAATTGCTCGCGGCAATGCGCGCGCTGCGTATTCCAAAATTACTCGTCGCAATTTTCGGTTTGATGTGGCGCTATATTTTTGTGCTGGCGGACGAAGCGCTGCGTTTGCTGCGCGCCCGCGCAGCGCGCAGCGGCGCGCGTCGGGACGCGCCATACAAAACGGGGGGAACGCTCGCTTGGCGCGCGCGCGTAACCGGCGGCATGGCGGGAAGTTTGCTCGTGCGTTCGTTCGAGCGCGGCGACCGCATCTATGCCGCGATGGCGGCGCGCGGCTATGACGGCGAAACGCGCACACTGCCGTTACCCGCGCTGCAAACTTGGCATTGGCTCGTTCTCGGCGCGGGCTTGATTATTTATATTTTGATTTGGCTGGTCGGCGCGTTGATTTTATAACGAGGAAAATTTTCGTGCATCACACCATCCAAGTTCACAACCTTGTTTTCAAATATCCTGACGGCACGCGCGCGCTCGACGACGTGAGTTTTACAATTGCGCCCGGCGAAAAAGTGGCGCTGGTCGGGCCAAACGGCGCGGGCAAGTCCACATTGATTTTGCATCTCAACGGCATTTTGCGCGGCGAGGGCCAAGTGCGTGTGGCAGGCATGGAGGTCGGCGCGAACGCTAATCTGCCCAAAATTCGCGCCGCCGTCGGCTTGGTGTTTCAAGACCCCGACGACCAATTATTTTCGCCGACGGTATTTGACGACGTAGCGTTTGGACCGCTTTACCAGGGCTTGCCCGAAAAAGAGGTTCGCGCGCGCGTCGCCGCCGCGTTGGCGGCGGTGCACATGCAAGATTACGCCGCGCGCGTTTCGCATCATTTGAGCGTGGGTCAAAAAAAGCGCATCGCGATTGCGACGACGCTTTCGATGGAACCTGAAATTTTGGTGTTGGATGAACCGACGGCGGGCCTCGACCCGCGCGCGCGCCGCGATGTAATCAAACTCTTGCGCGAGCTGCCGCAGACCATGTTGATTGCCACGCACGATTTACGCATGGTCGCCGAACTCTTGCCGCGTACGCTCGTGATGGATCAGGGCCGCGTCGTCGCCGACCGGGCAACGCCCGCGCTTTTGGACGACGAAGCGTTTTTGCTCGCGCACGGTTTGGAAAAGCCATAATCACGCGTTTTTTTCCACCAGCAAAAAATAGGGTCCCGCGCGCAAACCCCCGAACAGAATTAAATCCAACTGCATTATTTTGGAAGCGATTTCGAGCGGTAGCAGCAAGCGGCGGCCGCGCGTCGTTTGCAGCGTCGCGCGCACATCCGAGCGCGCGTTGACTTGGCGCTCTAGTTTATTTTTGCCGCGCGCCTGGCCGCTCAAATAATTTTCGCCCACCTTCATAAACACGTTTTCAATCCACCCCTGAAAGAGACCGTTCCAAAACGCGACGCGTTTCACCGCAAAGCCGTTTTCTTCAAAGGTCGCGCGCAGTTCCGCATACGTCTCGAGCGCTTTAATATGGTCGGACTTGCGCCAATCGTCGCGCGTAAAATCCACCGCGCCGCGCCGCGTCAACCAACGCGTCACGGCTTGCTGCGGTTTCATGAACGGCGCAAGCGTCTGTTTTTCGCGCGTATTGGAAAAGACAAAAAATTTGCCGCGCGGTTTCAAGACGCGGCGCGTCTCTTGCAGCACGCGCGCAATATCTTGGCGCGTCAAATGTTCCAGCACGTCAATCGAAAATACCTTGTCGAGCGTCGCGGCGCGCACGGGTAGCGCGCGTAAATCCGCGCGCAATAAATTCACCTCGCGCCGCGCGCGGTCGGCGAACCACGGCGCGAGGTCGGCGGCGAGCGCCGTTTGCACCTTGTCCTTGTTCCAATACGCAAATTTTCCGTTGCCGCAACCCAAATCCAAAACCGCATCGCTGGATTCAAATTGCAAAAAATCGTTCAGCAAATTATTTTTTACTTGGGCGGACAACAGCGGGCGTCCGAAATCACGATAATCGAGAATTTGCGCGCCCTCCGCTTCCGCGTACAACGTCGTGTGTTCATATGCCGCGCGCGGCAATAATTCCGCGTAACCGTCGCGGATGGGGTACACGGTCGCGCATTGCGTACACGTCAACGCGTCATTTTGTAAATTCAATGGCGCGCCGTCGGACGGACAGCAGAGCAACGGCAGCACGGTCGGGTCAAACATTTTTTTCCGGGTTCATTGTTTATAAAACGACCCGCGATTGGTCAGAAATCTTTGCGCGATTTCCAGCAGTCGCGGCGGCACGCCAAACAACTGATTGCGCGCCATTTCCAACATGTCCACCGGCTGCTGGCGCGGAACCATGCCGGTCACAAATTGAATGATAAAAAACAAATTCCACACTATCAAAAAAATTCCCGCGCCCGCCAAGATTGGACGTGGCACGCGCGTTTGCAGGGCGTCCGCGAACGCCGCCAAGCCGACGACAAACAGAACGGTGCAATTGATAAAACGCCGCATCCCGAACGCCGCGCCGCCGAACCAGGTCGAGAACGAACCGAGCAAATAAATTTCCGTCGCGAGCGCGGCGAGAAACGCCGCCGCCAATAATTTATCTTTGCGCCACAATAAAAATAATCCGAGTACGGCAAACAGAATGATTGGCGTCCAGGTGAACAAACCATGAAAATTGGAAAACAAAATGTCGAGAATGTGATTGCCGTTCCACGTAAATTTATCCGTCACGTTGCGCGCGGGCAAAAAATTGCCGTTCAAGACGCGATAGACCATCAACTGCGGGAGGAACGTCAGAAATGCGCCAGCCGCCATCGTCGCCGCGCCCATCAGCCAGCGCGTCAAATCGGCGCGCGTTTTTTCGCGGCGCCACACGTGATACGCCAGAGCGACGCCTTCGACCAACGGAATGACAAACAAGACGCCCTCTTGTTCGCGCACCATCGTCATTAAACCGCCGCTCGCGCCGAGCGCGAACCAATGCCCAAGCTTGCCGCGCGCGCGCGTTGCGCGCGTCCGCCACCACACGTACACAAACAGCGCCGACGCAAAGAGCGAAGCGGCGTGACTGAACGCGGGCGCGACGTACATATAGTACACCGCGTTGGTCGCAAACAGAATCGTCAGCGCCGAACCCAACGCCAGCGCCTCGTCAAAATAATTGCGCGCGATGCGATACGCCAGATAGATGCCCAGCCAACCCCAAAAGACCGAGCCGACGCTGACCGCAAAAATATACGGCTGCGAAACGCCGTTCGCCACAAACGCGGGATTCAGATTTTGCGCCGCCAACGCAAAACCATGCGCGAGCAAATAAAACGGCAGCCACAACACCGCCGTGCCCATTGGCCCGAAATTGATTTGCAAACCTGTCGGCGTTTTTAAATCCAAAAAAGTTTCTTGAAAACGCGATTTCACGCAATCGGTTGGATTGAGCTTGCAAAAATATTCGTACTGATTGCGAAAATTCAAATCGCCGTCCAGCAGAATACTCGGCAAGTATGAAAAGTATTCGATTTCATCGGACGCGGCGACGCGCGGCGTCACAAACGGCAAGGACGCCGCAAACAAAATGAGCATCAACGCCAGCCCGCGTTCGAGGCGAAACTTTCCAAATGTCACATAATTCATGCGTTCAATACGCTCTCTGCCGCGCGCGCGATTTTTTCGGCGCGCTTGGCGTACGTAAATTCTTGGACGCGTTCGCGCGCGCGGACGCCCAAAGTTTGCGCGGCGGGTTGAATCGCGCGCGCGAGCTGCGCCGCCAAGTCTGCGACATTGCCGCGTGGAAAATACAATGCCGCGTCGTCCAAAATTTCGCGCAGCGCCGCGCGGTCCACGCACACAATCGGCCGCCGCATCGCCATATATTCAAACATTTTCAACGGCGACGCGGTGGCATCGGTCACGGTATCGGGAATGACCAATGCGTCCGCTGCCGCGAGATACGCGGCGATAACGGCGGGCGCTTGACGGCCAATCAATTGCACGCGGTCGCCCAATTCCAAAGCGCGCGCCAGCGTTTGCAATTCCTGTATTTCAAACGCGCGTCCGCCAATGAGCAATAACTGCGCCCGCGTTTCATTCCACGCTTGAAACGCGCGCAGCAAAACGTCCAAGCCGCGATACTTGAACGTCAAACCCGCATACGCCACAAGGGGCGCGTCAACTTGCAAATGCAAGGCGCGGCGCGTCAAGATTTGGTCGCGCGGAAAATACACCGCGTCGTCATACGCATCGGGAATCACAAAGACGCGTTCGGCGGGCTGCCAATCGTTGGCGATGATTTCCTGACGAAACGTTTCGGTGAGCGACACGATGCCGCGCGCGCCGCGCAAAATCGTTTCATCGGCGCGCCGAACCCATGCCTGCAACCGCGCGCTTTTGGTTTGACCCGGATGCCGCGATTCCAAATCATGCACTTCGTACAACACCGGCAAGCCCGCTTGGATAAAACGATACGCGCACACGCTATCGCGCGTGTAAATCAAGGCAGCCGCGCCCGCGCGAATTTTTGCAATGGCGCGCCGCGCGTACAACGAACGTTCAATGTACGAATACCACGCGTTCGGACGTATGCGCGATAGTTTGTTGACGGGAATCCGCGCGAGCCGCGTCGCGGGAAACGGCGGCGGCGCTTCGGCGCCAAAACGCGGCACGATGATTTGCAAACGTTCGCCCAAGCGTTTGGATAATTCGCGCAGCGTGTTAAACGTCTGAAGCGAATTGGCGGATTGCAAATCGAGCGCCGAATAGGCGACGTAAACCAGTTTCATGAGAATTCGACATGCCCTTATATTCACCCGCTTTCGGATAAAACCGCCCCGCGCCCATTGGGAGCGGGGCTGGGGTGAGGGGGCTTGTGTTCTGGAATGTACGGTAGGACGTCAGCGCGCGATCGCCAAACGCGCTATTTGATTGCCAGCGCTGCGAATCCAACCGCAAGCTCGTCTGATTGACGCGCGTCGAATGCGCGAAACAAGAGCGACATGGGCAGTTCCACCAAGACGCGCGCCAGACCCCGCCCGATGCGACTACCGCCGAACGCGTGCGCCAAGACATCGTTCGTCACCGCGATATAATTGCCGCCCGAAACGATTTCGCTTTGGGAAAAATCGCGCAGCAGGTAGCGATACCCTTCGCGCGTGAAACGGAAATAATCGTGCGGCGACGCGTGATACGGATGATAAAACGGCGCGTAACTAAAAAACATTCCGCCCGGTTTCAAAACGCGCGCCGCTTGATCCACCGCGCGCAGAGGGTCGTACAAATGCTCCAACACCGAAACCATAAGCACGCCGTCGAGCGAAGCGTCCGCAAGCGGTAGAAAATGCGCGTCCGCCACAAACGCGACATTCGCGCCGCTTGCGACGTCGAGGCCAAAATAACCGCGCTGTTGTACGAGCTGCGCGTATTTTTCCGCTAACGCAAATTGGCGCGCGCGGCGATTTTTTTCGACCACGCTACCCGCGCCTACGTCCACTATGCGCGGGTCACGCGTGGCGAGCAACGCGTCAATCGTTTTGATGAGCAGCTGTTGGGGTTCGGGCGCGCGAAGTTTCATAACAAAATCGGAAATCGGAAAATCGGGAAACGGATTTTAGCGCGATGATTTATGCTCCGGGTTACGCGCATACCATTCCACCGTCCGCCGCAAACCTTCGCGCACGTCCACAGTCGGCGCGTAACCCAACAGCGCGCCGGCGCGCGAAATATCGGCGTGCGAGTGCAGCACATCGCCAGCGCGCGGCGCGCCGTATTGCGTCGGCAAGTTTTGGGCGGTCAATTCGTTCAGCGTCGCGATGATTTGATTCAACGTCGTGCGCGCGCCGCCCGCGATATTCACCGCCGCCGCGCCGTCCACCTCGCTCCGCGCCGCCAATAAATTCGCGCGCACGACATTTTCAATGTACGTAAAATCGCGCGACTGTTCGCCGTCGCCGTACACGGGATACGGTTCACCGCGCAGCGCGCACGCTATAAATTTGGCGAGCGCGCCCGCGTATTGCGACGTCGGGTCTTGGCGCGGTCCAAAGACGTTAAAATAGCGCAAACAAATCGTCGAAACGCCGTACAGCGCGGCAAATACGCGCGCATAGTATTCGCCCGCAAGTTTCGTGACCGCATAGGGCGAAAGCGGCGCGGGTTCAAAAGTTTCGACTTTGGGCAGCGCGGGCGAGTTGCCATACACCGACGAACTGCTCGCCATGACCACGCGTTTCACCTGATTATCGCGCGCGGCAATGAGGACGTTGAGCGTGCCGGTGAGATTCGCATCGTGCGAGGCGCGCGGATTTTTAATCGAACGCGGAACCGACGGCAGCGCGGCTTGATGAAAAATCACGTCAACGGCGCGCGCCGCCTTTTGTACCGTTTCCAAATCCGCAAGGTCGCCTTGAATAAATTCAATTTGATTTTTTACCGCGTCGAGATTTTCCAGATATCCCGTCGCCAAATTGTCCAACACGCTCACGCTTTCGCCGCGCGCGACCAGCGCTTCGGTCAAATGCGAACCGATAAAACCTGCGCCGCCCGTGACCAAGCTCTTCATATGTTCACCTTTGAGGTAGTTTGCAGCACGCGTTCGTACACCTGAACGTTGCGCGCCGCCAAAACATTTTCGTCAAAGCGCTTCAAGGTTTCAAAACCATTTTGAATCAAACGCGCGCGCAGCGCGTCGTCGCGCAACATGCGCCAGAGCGCCTCCGCCAATAAACGCGGATTGTCGCGCGGCGCGAGCAAACCATTGTATTCATGCCGCACCACTTCATCCACTACCGGAATATCCGAGGCGATGACGGGACAGCCCGCCGCCATCGCTTCTAACGGCGGCAAACCGAAACCTTCATACCGCGTCGGTAAAACGGAAACGTCCGCCGTCTGATACAAACGCACCTTATCCGCCTCGCTCACGCGTTCGATAATTTTCAAATGGTCAAACGCGCCGTTCGCGCGCGCCAGCTCTTCCAATTCGCGGCGGTGAATCGGACTGTGACCGACAAATAAAAAAGTGGCGGCGGGAAATTCTTGCAGAACGTCGGGCATCGCGCGCGCCAGCACATCGAATCCTTTGCGATATTTGAATTGTCCGACAAACAAAATTACGGGACGCGCAAAATTTTCGCGGTAGGTTTCGCCGCGCAAGCTTGTAATGAACGGCACATCCACCCACAACGGAATCGTTTCGCTCTCGATGCCGAGTCTGGTCCAAATGCCGCGCTCGTGTTCCGAACACGCAATCACCATATTCGCATGATGCACGGGATAGTGCATGAAAAAATTTTCGACATGCCGTTTCACGCGGCCGTCGCGCGCGGCGCGATTCAAAATCTCGCGGCGCGACCAAATGAGATTGTGATATAACGGTTCGGCGTCAAGCGGATAATCGCGGTCGCGCGCCAGATATTGGTCGTGCAGCGGGCCAATCGGCGTGACGACGTACGGGATATTTTCGCGGCGCGCATAATACGCGGTTTGAAACGCGAATTGATTGCGTAAATGTTGAATGTGAATCACATCCGGTTTTGGGCTGCGCTGCAACGCATTCCAAAATTCGCGCGTGAGCCAGCCGTTCGGTTCGATGCGTTCCACCGCGACGCCTTCGATATTTTCCGCGCGCACGTTCAAGACGTCCGATTGCGCGTTATAGTACGTAAATGCGCGCACATCATGGCCGCGCGCGACCAACGCCTTTGCCAACAAAACTTCGGGCCAATTGCGAAAGACGCGCGTGATGCCGCCGGTGGTTACAATTAAAATACGCATGCCAAAAAGTTTCAGGTCAGGACGGTTTGATACGCCGCGAGAACGCGCGCGGTCACCGCGTCCCACGTAAAGAGTTTCAAAACGCGCGCGCGTCCGCGCGCTCCAAAACGTTCGCGCAATTTTTCATCGTCGAGCAAGCGCCCGATCTTTGCCGCGAAATCGTTCGCGTTTTCAGGTTCGGCGAGCAAACCCGTTTCGCCGTCGGCAATCACTTCGGGAATGCCGCCGAAACGCGAACCGACGACCGGCCGCGCGCATGCCATCGCTTCAGCGGACATGATGCTAAAAGTTTCATTGGCATAGCTTGCCAACGCGACGACAGCGGCGCGCGCATAATACGGCGCGAGCGCGTCGGTTGAAATATATCCCAAAAATTTTACGCGTTCGGAAATTCCTAACGCGCGCGCGCGTTCTTCCAACGCCGCGCGGTATTCGCCTTCGCCCGCAATCCACAATTCCACATTGTACGTTTTGGACAGCAACGCGATGGCGTCCAGCAAATACTGCACGCCCTTCCACCGCACCAATCGCCCGGCGTAGAGAACGCTCACCGCAGCGTTCTGGCTCGCTGGAACGTTCTGGGGAAGGGAACGAAGCGGCGTTCGTTCCGTACTATCGGCATCCTCGCGCGGGGGAAAAGAAAGCGGCGAACGCTCTGGGCTGGCTGGAAAAAATTGGGTGGGGTCAATGCCGTTATACACGACGCGCGGGGCGATGCCGTAATGGGCGCGCACCTGCGCGGCATTGAACACGGAACACGAAACCGCAATATCGCTGGCGTTCACAAAATGCCGATCGCCCGGAAAAAAATCGGTGCCGTGACAACCCAATACTATTTTGCTGGCGGTCGTGCGTTTGAGCCATTTCATCGCGGGCAAATCGTACGGTTTCTGAATATGGACAATATCAAAGTTTTCGCGCTGCATGAACGCGCGCGCGTTGTATCCGAACGTAAGCCGTTCCGCCAATTTTGTCCATGTGTATTGTTTTGCCAAACCCGGAATTTTTCGCAGCGTTTCGCGCGCGGTAAAGGGAAAGGTTACGACGCGAACAGCGGCGTACGCGCGGCGGATTTGTCCATTGCCGCCGACGATGGTTGTCTCGATGCCGCGCTGCGCCAAGCCGCGCGCCACTTCCCACACAAAGCTTTCGACGCCGCCGTATTGCGTCGTCGTCGTCACATTGTACAGGCAAACTTTCATTTGTACCCTACGCCCACCAAGGTATTGCCAATCACCGGCAAGCCGGGCACGACGACGCGAAACTTGAATTTACGGGAAGAGAAATAGCGCAGCGGTTTGAAACCCGCGCGCACGCGCACGTTGCCAAAGCCCGCGCGTTCAAAAACTTTTTTTAGCGTTTGCGGATTGAACAAGGTTTGATGCGTCGCATCCGCGTCGCCCGACCACACTTTGCCCAGCGCGGGATAATACACGCGCCGCGCGTCCCACAGGTTCGGTGTGGTCATTGCCACCGCGCCATTTTTTTTCAACACGCGCCAACATTCGCGCAATGTAAATTCGGGCGCCGCGACATGCTCGATCACTTCACTGAGCAAAATCACATCAAACGAATTTTCCGCGAACGGCAGCGCGACATCCGCATCGCATTGCGCGAGCCGCGCGTCGGGAATCAATTGCCGCGCTTGCAACAAGGGATATGCAATCAAATCTGTGCCAAAGGGAATAAAACCGCGTTGTTTCAAATAGCGCAGCGCCGGTCCCGCGCCGCAGCCCGCATCGAGAATGCGCGCGTCAGATTTAAGCGGCGCAATTTTTTGCAGCAAGCGTCCGTATTGAAACGCGACTTTGGCGTCCGACTTGGATAGTTGATTCTGAAAATAGGACGTGTCGTAATTCACAGCCATTTCAACCAGACATCTTTGTACGGCAATTTCAAGCTCTTGAGCCGTTCTTTTTCCTGTGCGTCGAATCCGCCAAATAATTTAAACAACGCCATAAAAATGACGCCAAACGCGATGGTCGCCAGCGTCAACCACAGCCATTCCATCTCGCGCGCCAAAAACATTGGAAGGGCGGCGAGCAACGCAGCCGCGCTCACGCGTAAGAAAAACGCGAACGGAAAACGAATCTCGTAATGGCGCGCGGTATATCCTGTCGCATAGACGCGCGACAAGAAACGCGGCGCGCCCATCGCAACCGCGGCGCCGACCGCGCCCCACCATGGCGCCAGCCACAACAGCAGCGGAATAATCAATAACGTCAGCAAACGCGTCCACAACACGGCGCGCGATTCTTGAAACACAATCAACATGGACTGCGGAATGCTCGTCAGCGTTTCGCCAAAGAGCAGCACGGTCAAAATCACCGCGACCGCCGCCGATTGCTCGTATGTTTCGGTGAACAAAAAGGGAATCAAGCGCGGCGCGAGCAAACATAACGCGACGCCGCACGGCACGAGCGTAAAGATAAAAAATTTCGTCAATGTCGAATACGCTTCGCGCACCTGCTCCATTTTATTTTCGGCATAGAGCCGCGCAAATAACGGCGTTTGGATACCCAATAGCGGCGCGACCAAAAAGCGCAAAAAGTATTGGACGAAACGATAGCCGACCGCCAGCACCGCGACGGCCGTCAATTGTTTCGTTCCCGTCAACACCAGCGCGGCAAACCCCGGTTCGCCCAGCGCGACGGTGGCGGTCACGATAAAATTCAACGCCGACACGTGCGCAAAACGCCGCCACAACCGATGCGGCAGCGCGCCATCGCGCAACGGAATTTGTCCAAGCAACGCGCGCGCGCGCCATCCCGCCAGCGCGTCCAACAACGCGCTCGAAAACACCATCGCCGCGACCATGCCCACGACGCCGGTCGTTAAAATTGCCGCGCCGACCACCAAGAGCGGCTGCACAATCGAAGCGACAATATCCAATAGATTTGTCGCGACCTGTTTGAAATGCGTATAAAGAAATTGGACAAAGACATCCGAGACCGCGCCCAAAAGCAGCAACAACGCGATGCCGAGCAATAAAATTTCGCCGTCGTCGCCCAACGCCAACACGCGGATAAAAAATTGCGGCGCAATGATAAAGGCGAGCAAGACCGGCAACATCGCCAACAGTTTGACGCCAAACAATTGCGTAAAAAATTTTTTCAGCCCGCGACGGCCCGCGCTGTTTTCAATTTCGGGCGTAAAGCGCGCCACGCTGCGCTCCATGCCCAAATCCACATAGGCGCCAATCAAGCCGGCGACGCTCACGATTAAAACATATTGCGAATAATCGTGTTTGTTCAAGACGCGCACCAGAATCATGCTCGAACCGAGCGCCAGCGCAAATTTTATCGGAAACAGCGCGCTGTTCCACACCATCGCGCTCGAAACGCGATGCCCGAGCGAGGAAGAAGTATCGCTCACGGCGCGCCCTTTATTTTTTGCAGAACCAAGCGATAGGTGCCCATGCCCCACGCGCGCCAGGCATAATACAACGCGTCGCCGAGCGCGCGCGGATATTTTTGAAAACGCGATTTTGATTGATTCAAATCTAAAATTTCAAAGCCGCACGCCGCGGCGAATTTTGCAAACCCGTCGTAGGTGTAATAGTGCATCTCGCTCAATTTTTGTTTGTCGCGCAGCGGCGACGTTTTCGTCCGCTGCCGCAGCGCAATATATTTTTCGCCCAATGGGCGCGGCAGATAATTCACAAAGCGCAAATGATAATGCGGGTCAACGAGCGCGAACCGATTTATCACTGTGATAAACGCGATGCCCTTTTCATCCAACACGCGCGCAATTTCACTCAATAGATGTTTTGGTTCCTGCACATGTTCCAGCACATCCCAACAGGTGACAATTTCAAATGCATTGTTCGCAAAGGGCAACGCTTCGCCCGCGCCGACGAGGGCGGCGAGATTCAAATTGTAACGCCGCGCGCGTGTGCGCGCGATTTCACAGTACGCGAAATTGTAATCGAACGCGGTGATGCTGTATCCCGCGCGCTGCATCGCCACCGCAAAGCCGCCCATCCCCGCGCCCAAATCGAGCACACGCGCGTTTTGGGTTGGCGCATAACGCGCGATTTCCGCCAACGCGTCTTGCTGATAATTTTCCTGCCACAAGCGTTTCTGTTTCCACGCGTCGAAATCGGCGCGCC
>Ga0226835_1000544_pt1 | contig 38280 bp, 37 predicted proteins | sample LAC_MetaG_1_FD_163627 | JGI IMG/M metagenome (GOLD analysis project Ga0226835, IMG submission 163627) | Anaerobic ammonium oxidizing microbial communities from anammox membrane bioreactor (MBR) in UC Berkley, California, United States -... | ecosystem: Engineered > Bioreactor > Anaerobic >...
CTTTATAACGCCCGCGCTCTCCTTCGGCCCCCGCTCGCGGGGCCCACGGCGCCCAGGTAGCTCAGTTGGTAGAGCATGCGATTGAAAATCGCAGTGTCGGTGGTTCGATTCCGCCCCTGGGCACCAATGCATATTTGCATAGCTTCGCATAGATGCACAAAGTATTTGAAAAACAAGGATAATTGGCATTTCCCCTGCGCATAGTGACACGCTGAAAATCATTGAAGCGCAAGAAATTGGGGGTATCTTGGGGGTACATCGTTCGCTTAGAGCAGGCGATACCCCCAATGTACCTGTCGGATTTGGCCGTTCGGAAGGCTGCGCCCCGGGAGCGTCCCTACAAGCTTTCGGATGGCGGCGGATTGCACATCCTGGTGCGCCCCAACGGCACCAAATCCTGGCAAATGAAGTACCGTTTTGCGGGCAAGGAGAAACTGCTGTCCTTCGGAACCTATCCAATGGTGAAGCTCGCTGAGGCGCGTGACCGGCGCGAGCAAGCCAAGAAGCTGCTGCTCAATCTGGTCGACCCTGGCGAACAGCGAAAGCAGGCGAAGGCCGCGGCCGTGATGTCCGCGAACAACACGTTTGGGGCCATCGCCGCGGAATATCTTGCCAACAAGCAAGAGAGCGATGCTGCGGCCTCGACGATGAGCAAGAACCGTTGGCTGCTGGAGGACCTGGCAGCACCGCTGGCGAACCGGCCGATCACGCAGGTCACCGCGGCGGAAATCCTCCAGCTCCTGAAGCGCATCGAAAAGAGCGGGCGGCGGGAAACCGCGCGCCGGTTGCGCGGCATGATCGGCAGCGTGTTTCGATATGCCATCGTGACATTGCGAGCGACCGGCGATCCGACGACGGCAACGCACGGCGCGCTACTCGCGCCGAAAGTAACACCTCGTGCCGCCATCGTTGACGAGAAGGCGCTTGGCGGCTTGATGCGTGCCATCGACGACTACGATGGATGGCCAAGGTGCGCGGCAACGATCTGGTCTATGTCGCTCCCGCCGACGCCAGCCATCCCATCGGCTTCAATCCCCTCTCGCGGGTGCCCGATGCCCTCAAACCGGTTGTGGCCGACGGCATTGTCGCTGCGTTCCGCCACGTCTGGCCGGAAAGCTGGGGTCCAGCGCCTCCAGCAACGGCCGATAGTTCGGCAACTCCACCACCTCGCCGACGCATTCGGCGATGTGGTTTGCCACCCGTTCAACGATGTCGTCCTGCGACCATGGCGAATTGAGAAATTCGCGGCGCACCTCACTATAGAGCGCAATGGTTTCCGACAGCGCGGCCTGGGCGAAGGCGGTGACGATCAACGCGCCGATCAGATGCGACGTGCTCTCGCCGAGCTGGCCCTTGGCCAAATTGCAGATCACGATGGCGCTCTCGTCCATCAGGCGGCGCATGGTGATGCTGCTTTTGGGCTGCGCCAGCATGTTGCGCAGGCTCGGCACCATCAGCGCCTTGCCGATCTTGTTCTGAATCGGCGCAATTGCCTCGTTGCGGAAGCTGTCGGAATAGCCAGCGTATTCGTTGCGCCAATAGGCCCGCACCATCGGATCGCGGACGTGGCGCTCGATTAGCGGCACGCGGAATGCATCGTCGATCAGCAAGCGCGGCAGCATCAACAGCGTGGCGCCGGGCACGTCGAGCAGCGCGCGCACAGCGTTGGTCAGGATATAGTCGAGCCTCGGAGCTGCGCAAGCCGCTGCTCGCCGCGGGCGACTGCGATTTGCCGCCTGAGTCCATGGTCCGGGCCTATCTCGCCGGGACACCGTTCCTCGATCTGTTCCTGACGCCGGTTCCGTTTGCCATTCCCTTGCAATCGCGCTTCGAGCACCAATGGGTTGTCGGCGGCTCCGGCCACGGCAAGACCCAACTCTTGCAACACCTCATCGTCGATGACCTGCACCGCGAGGACGCGCCCGCGCTGATCGTGATCGACAGCCAGGGCGACATGCTGCGCAAGATCGAACGGCTGGCGCTGTTCGAGTACGACGACCGGCTGGTCATCATCGATCCCGAGGACGATCACCCGCCCGCGCTGAATATGTTCGATATGTCAACCGGCCGCCTGTCCGGATATTCCCGGCTGGTCCGCGAGCAGATCGAGGCCGGAATCATCGAGCTTTACAACTACGTGTTCGGCGCCCTCGCCGCCGAGCTGACCGCCAAGCAAGGCACGGCGTTCGCGTTCGTCGCCCGGCTGATGATGTCGATCCCCGGCGCGACCATTCATACGCTTCGCGAATTGATGGAGGAAGATGCCAGGTCGATCCACGACAGCCAATTCAAGGACGCGGTGGCGCGGCTCGATCCGACCGCCCGCGCCTTCTTCGAAAATCAGTTCTTCAACCGCAACGCCTTTGGCCAGACCAAGCAGCAGATCGCGCGGCGGCTCTATGGCGTGTTGCAGGTGCCAGCCTTCGACCGCATGCTGTCGGCCAAGGCCTCGCGGCTCGATATGTTCGCCGCCATGCAGGACGGCAAGGTGGTGCTGGTCAACACCTCCAAGTCGCTGCTCAAAAGCGAGGCCTCCGCATTGTTCGGCCGCTTCATGATCGCGCAGACCTTGCGCGCTGCCTACGAGCGCGTCGCCGTCCCCGAGCACGAGCGCCGCCCAGCGTTTCTGATCATCGACGAGGCGTCGGAGTATTTCGACGACAGCCTGGAAACGCTGCTCAATCAGGTCCGGAAATTCAATCTCGGCGTGGTGTTCGCCCATCAATATGTCGATCAGCTCGCGCCTTCGCTGCGCGCCTCGGTCGCCGCCAACACCTCGATCAAGATGGCGGGCGGCGTCAGTGACCGCGACGCCCGGGCGCTCAGCGCCGACATGCGGACCACGCCGGATTTCCTGATCGGCCAGCGCAAGGACCGCGGCACCCCGCCGCGCTGGACCCAGTTTGCCTGCTATGTGCGCAACGCCACCAGCCAAGCGCTGTCGCTCGAAGTGCCGTTCGGCGTGATGGAGCGTGCCCCGAAAATGAGCCCCGCGGTGCTGGCGCAAGTCAAGGCACTCAATCGGGCGCGCTACGCGGCGCTGTCCGGCGCAGCTCCGGCGGATTCGCCGCCACAAACCGCGGCCGCGCCACCTGCCCCGGCGCAGCCCGGCACGCCGCGACCGGCCGCGGCCGGTCCCGATGTGCCGCAGACTGTCGCGCCACCGTCGGCCACGCCTACGGCGGCCACGCAGACCGCACCGGCTCCGGTGGCCGAGGCCGAGACCCCGCTCGACGATTGGCGTTCGTAATCGCTGTGCGAAATTTCTGAGCAGATACGTGCTGCGCATCGCAGCGCGCTGCATTGCGCGGGACCACATCGCTGCGGATGGCGCACGATGATGCGCGAATGCGCTTGGTATAATTCGGGTGATATGCCGCACGCCGCCGCACAGCCGAATTCGCGCCGCCCGCGCTTCCGCCGTCTCGCCGAGCCGCCTGCGTTCCGGCTGACAGACGGCGATCTCGCCATTGTCCGGGAGATTGCGCGGCATCGTTTCTTGCGCTCCAATCAGGTCGCCGCCTTGGTCGGCCGCTCGCTCGACCGCACCAACGAGCGGCTGTCGCTGCTCTATCATGCGGGATACATCGACCGGCCACGCGCTCAGCTCGACCGCTTCCCGACCGAAGGCTCGTCGCACATGGTCTATGCGCTCGCAAACGACGGCGCACGGCTGTTGCGCGCCCACGGCGGCGACATCGACACGCAGCTCGATCTCAGCCGCAAGAACCGCTCCGTGCTGCGGCCGTTTATCGAACACCAACTTGAAATCATGGATTTCTATGTCGCGCTGCAATGCGCGACGCGCGAGCGCAGCGACGTGGCGCTGATCCATCCCGAAGAGATCGTAGCCGCATTTCCAGAGGAGACCCGCGCCGACAAGCACCCGCAGAAGCTCAAGGTGCGGTTGTCGCACAAGGGCAAGCTGGAGGAGTTCGGCTTGGTGCCGGACCTGTTGTTCGGCCTGCGCTATCCGGACGGTTCGCGCCGCTGCTTCATGGTCGAGATCGACCGGGGCACGATGCCGGTGGCCCGAAAAAGCTTTGCGCAGACGAGCTACGAGCGGAAAATGCGCGCGTATTCGACGGTCTACGCCACCAAGCTCCATGTGCACCAGTTTGGCTGGAGAGCGTTTCGCGTCCTCACTGTCACAAACGATCCCCATCGCGCTCAAACGATGAGAGAGTCACTACGCAACATTCATGTTCCGCACGGCCTGGGACCACCGCTATTCTTCTTCTCAACTCGTGATAATTTGTCTAGGTCCGGTCCCCTCAGGTCGGTTTGGCAGGATGGTCACGGATGTGATGTCACCCTGATCTAGGACAGAGGCGGCCAGACGTTTCCGTCAGTGACTTCCTGTATATATTTGCCTAGAAGAGGGCTGTCGTGAGCGAATTACGTTCTCCAATCCGAGTTGCAGTTTCTGGGGCGCATGGGGTTGGCAAGACAACATTTTGCCGAGACCTGAAAGCAACTTTGGAATCCAGAGCCGGTCGCGTTGCAGGTTCAGTCGAGCTAGTCACCGAGGTCGCGCGCACACTCAGCGCTGAAGGCATTCCGATCAATCGCGAGACGGCAGAAGACCAGTATGCTCTTTTTTTTGAGAAGCACATTTCGAACCTCTTTCGAGAGACGCAAGCTGACTTCGTGGTTTACGACCGAACCATCTTGGATAGCATTGCGTACGCCACGACAAACGGCAACCTCGCACCCCCTTGGATACAATTCACCAAGACGGTTTCACAGCATGTGCTCAATCGCATAGATGTCTATTTCTTTATTCCGATCGAGATTCCTCTACATGACGACGGTGTGAGGCACACCGACGCAGACTACCAATCCCAACTCGACAACGCGATTATGCAAGTCCTTCGCGAGTGTCGGCCTAGCTTTACGATTGTCACGGGCACCCGCGAGCAACGCGTCCACCAGGCATTGAACGAAATCTACGTGTCTCGGCACGGTACGTACACATGACGGCAACAATTTTCACATCGTCTAGTTGACCGATCTTGTATAATTTTCCCGAACGCAACATGATTCGTGGCTTCGAGAATCCGGTCTCAAGAGGTATATTGTTCAACATGGATGCCAGCAACAATTGGCAAGACCACGCGCCCGCGGCCGCTCAAACCGGTACAGTTGGCGACTATGGCATCTTTGAACCGGAGCACGGGTATGACTTAGGCGCGGACTACTATGACCTTTGGAAGTGGCAGAAAATTTGGCAAACGGTCGAGTGGCCGCACATCGATAGAATGTTGTCAGCGCTGGAGGCGAAATCCGGCGGGCTGTCTTCGGTTTTAGATATTGGAGCCGGAACTGGCAGTTACCTGAGGCACGCCGCCGACAAATTCCGCACTACCAAGTTCTATGGTGTGGACGTGAGCAGGCGAATGCTCAGCTTGGCTCAGTCTAAGCTAAAAGGCCGCGCAATTTTGACGCCGGGCGACGCGAGAAACCTGCCATTTCCTGACGCTCATTTTGATTCGGTTCTGATGTGTCGCGTTGGCAGCCATCTGAACGAAATCGATGCGACGGCTACAGAGATCAGACGAGTTCTTCGCTGCGGCGGGTTATTGATTCTTACTGATGTAGACCCTCGCCATCCTTACCAACACACCCGCATCCCGTACGAAACAACGAAGATCACCATTGCAACCTTCAAACACTCACTTGATGAATGGGCATCGATCGCTGTTAAACTCGGGTTTCGATTAAGATGCCAACATACGATTTGGTCCGGCGACGTTCACCAATCGGGCGTAACCATACTGCCATCGAGCCTGGCGTCCAGCCGGTCGCACCCGATGTCGTTCATCATGGGCGCCCAAAAATACACCTGCTAATCGCCATGCCGAGCAGTCCGACTCGCGTCTCCCCCGACTTGATGTAGAGATCACGACCTCTCGCGCCCTGGCGCCTTCGGGCGCACCGGTTTGGCGCGCTGCAACTTCGGGCGGTTGGGCTTCGGTTTTCTATTCGAACTTAAGTTTCTTCTCGACTCAAATCGAAAATGCAAAATACTGCGCTGTAGTGCTGTGGGCGCTTCCCAATAATAGGGAGGCTTTAGCCCATGCAGCTCGCACGGCAATGAATGCTGCTCTGATTTCAAAGTCTTGTTGTTGTCCCGAGCAGCTAATAATACTTGCTGCGTTACAAACTCGGGCTGGATAAAAATTGGCACATGCCGCCCTGAATAGGAATAATGCGGACAACAAACGATTAGCTGACCTCGATCGCGCAAAGCTGCCACAGCGCTCCAGATAAATTCGCGATATAACTTGATTAGCTTTACGTCTTCTTCCTGCGTATTAAATCCGTAAGGAGGATCCGTAATAATTAGATCGTAGCTGTCCTTTTCGATTTGTGTTGCATCATGTCTACGGATGCAGTCATCGCGACTCTTTTCTCGGTTGTCCAGGTTCAGCCAACATACTCTGGAATAGTCGCCGACGGCGTGCGGAACACCATTTTCTGTTTGTTTTTGTTTGCTAGCCAGCCCCAAGAAATCAACGTGCGAATTCAACCGCCGGACAAGGTTGAGTAGCTCCTGGATGAAGACCGCAGGCCATTCTGTTCGCCGCTCTTGAATCTCTACTGCATGCCGTAAATGTGTTCGAAGTAAAACGTAAAACAAGAGCCTTTGCTCATAAGACATAGCTGCCACAGCATTCGCGCGACTCAATCCCAGATCACTGTCTGTCTTCGCCTCTTGTATGGCGTGATCCATTTCCGCCTTCGCAGTGGCAAAATTCAAGTGCTCGCCAGACTTTGCGACAGACGGCACTCCGAGCGCCGCCATCAGTGTGTCTTGTCTGAGATATTTCTTAAGGGAGTCCCGCAAGCGAGTGACATCAGCAAGGGGCATCCGAAAAAACGCCAGGTTGTCTCTTGCAACCAGGTTTGCCAGCTCTTCGATGTCGCCAGACACCGCGACTATTTCCGGGCGCTTCAACGCCTCGATTAACGTCGTTCCCGATCCGCCGAATGGATCGATCAGCCGAATGCGTTCTTTCTGCCACGGCCGAGTAATGTTAATCATGGCAGCGGCCAGCGAATGCGGGATCGTCGTGTGGGACACCCACGCGGGTTTATCCTCATCGAACGTATAGAATGGATCGTTGTTGAACCAAATCTGGTCGTAGCAGACGTAGTATCTTTTTGTGCTCGGATGGACGTTATTTGGCAAAATCCCGGCGTCATTCAGGAGGAAAAACGTTCGTTCTGGCATCTGACCAAATTTCTTTTGGAACTCATCGAGCGATTTTTTGAAGCTGCCAGGTGCTGGGATTTCAAGCGAAGAGGAAAACTGAGTTTTTAGCTCGCGCAGAACTCCAATAATGTTTATGGTCTTGAAGTACGCCTTTCTTGTTTGGATTTTTACGTCATCGAGTCCATGACTCAAATCATCCGCATGCGTTACCTTGGACCAATCATCCTCCTTGAGGGTCTCAATTGCGGCTGCTCGATCCCATTTCGTAAAGTCCTCATGGCTATAGGGCCGGAACAGCGCCGGTAGCTGATTTTGCAATGGATACTTTTTCAAGTGATCTTCGATCGCTCGCTTGAGCTCGGGCAGCGTCGCCTTCGTCATGTTTCTGACGTAGACCAAATGGCCCATGGAATGGATATATCCCGCCTCGGCGCATAGCTTGTCATCAGCCAATTTCAAAGTAGGCGGGAGATAAACGGTGCACGAGCCATAGTACGGGTTCAACACAACGACTCGATTGATGATGGTTTCAAACTGTTGCGTAACAGCCAAAATGTCGTCTGTTGTGTAATCCTTCTTGATTGGTAGCGTGTCGAACAACAGGCTCGCTAGAAAGCCTTTGAATTCATCAGCGCTTACGAAGAGCGGATCGCCAAAAGACGGGTCCTCATGCGAGTGAATATGACATCTCAACAAACTCACGAGTTCTGCAAATTGCAGATTTGTGATCCGAGTATTCTTCTTAAAAAGTACGTAATAGCTGGTCCCTTTTTGCCTAAACCATTGATCGTAAAATTGCGTCGCGACTTCACTGAAATCTGATGGCCTGGTTCGCTCGCGCAATGCGCTCATGATAAACTCATGGAAAGATGCTGTCTTAGCCATCGCTTCCCCGCCCTCAAGCGATTACTTTTGGTCCGCAACTGTAAGGTGTGTTGTCGCTGAATCAAGGCAAAAACGGCCTTTGAGGACAATTCTCACCCTTTACGGCAGGGCAGGCTGCCCGGGGCTTAGATAGGTCAGAATCCGCGACGGTTGTTGACCATCTGAAATGGCACGGTAGGCTGAATGGAGTCTCCGCCCCCCGCTGAGCTGATCCACGCTAGCAGGCCCCAGGCCATGCGTCCCTGGCGCCTGCTCACGCAGGACAATGCAACCAGCTCACAGGAGTCTCCAATGGCGGACAGAGAGCAGCCTAAGCAACCGACGCACCGAGCCTACTCAGTTATCAAGCGCGATGGTCAAGACGATTTCTGGCTGAATCTGGGCCTGGTGTTCCCGCACAAGGATGGCAGCGGCTTCAACATCATGCTTCAGGCGTTTCCGCTCGACGGCAAAATCGTCTGTCGCAAGATCACCGAAGAGGACGAAGCCGGAGGCGAGCCCTCGCCGCCCGAGCGCCAGCGCAGCAGTCCGAACCGTAGCAGCGACCGGAGGCGCTGACCAAACCCCGAATTGCGCTCACTAAAAGGCCCCGCCATTTTGCGGGGCCACATTTTTATGCAGCAGCTACCGCAGCACCCGGAATTCATCAAGGAGATTGGCCCAATCCGCCATTAGCTTCTCGCGTTCCGGCCAATACTTCGAGCGATTGTAGACGCGCCGAATTTCATTTTCGTCCAGATGGCCAAGCGCTGCCTCGATCACGTCGGGATTATGCCCCCGGGAATTGAGGATTGTGCTTGCCGACGCACGAAACCCATGCGCGGTCATGTCTTCTTTGCCGTACCCCATCCGTCTCAACGCGGCGTTCATTGCCATGTCGGACAGCGGTTTCCGGTTCGAGCGGATCGAAGGAAAGATCAGCTCGGCATGTTCGGACAATGGCCAGATGTCGCGCAGCAGTTGGATCGCCTGCGGCGACAACGAAACGTCGTGCGGTCGGCGCATCTTGGTGCGCTCGGCCGCGATATGCCAAACGGCATTCTCAAAATCGATCTCACTGCGCTTGGCACCGCGGACTTCGCCGGGCCGTGCAAATGTGAGCGCCGTGAACTTCATCGCCGCGGTGACGGTTTGGGATCGCGGCGAGCGCCGCTTCGGCGAGATCGCCGTGCGGATCGAGCAGGGCCATGCCTTCGCCTGCGCTCAAATCCTGCGCCAGCAAGTTGAGCAACAGCGTGCTCTTGCCGGTGCCGGTCTGTCCGACAATGTAAAGGTGGCGGCGGCGCTCCGCCGCTTCGAGTGCGACCGACTCGTGTTCGGATTTCGGGCCGAGGATAATCATAAAAGCGTTGCGGTTCGATTCCGGCTCAAAGCCGGGCGTGCCGTGAGCACCGCAACGGGGAACATGGTGCTGGCAGCGCCTGCGGTTCCTGCGCAAGCGCGCCGCGGCTACAGGGCGTCGCCGTCATCTTCGCCTGGCATGACTTGGACTGCCGAGCCACCCGCTCACGGCCCGGCTCGTACTGGCCAGAATCGATGACCGACGCTGGCCCCACTGAATTGTACGACGGAGATCGGAGCGAAAGGAAAAGCACTCGGGGTTCACGACACTGAGGCCGGTCCACTCGGAGAAGTCATCAGGCGACCTTAGACCCGCGAGCTCAGTCGCCTGTGGCGTCCCAAATCTCATAGATGGTCTTGCGTCGCTCGAAGGCTTCCTTGCCACCTTCCATGATGCTGACGATTTTGCCTTGGGCTTCCTTCGTGTCGATGCTCCCGGTGACGACTGAAATCGTACCCTCGTAGACACAGGCGGCGACGATTTCCGCGTCGCCGAGCACAGGGAAGTTCGCGTTGTGGGTGGCGAAAATGAACTGGTGGTTCGGTTTGATCTTGCGGACGAGTTTCACCACTTCCTCGTATACGGTCTGGCTGTCGAGATCGTCTTCCGGCTGATCGATCAGCAGCAAATCGTGGTCGTCTTGGCTGAGAAGAAACAACATCATCGCCGAGGCTCGCTGTCCGAGTGAGTGCGACTTCAGCGGCTTCCCATGATACGTCACGATGAAGCTGTTCGGGATTTGATAGGTCAGGAGGTCGGCAAGATTCTCGCGAAAGGTTTCGGCGAAAGCGGCAGCCTTACCTTTCGCCTGGGTCGAGGCGTTCTCGATGTCCTTATAGATTGCGGCGAAGTCCTTGTATTTTTCGGCCAGCTCGGTGAAGGCCTCTTTGCGTATGGCGGTGCCTTTGAACACCTCGACCATCTTGTCGCGGAATGCGGCCTTATCGCCCTTGAAATCGGGCTGGACTTGCAACGCGGTCTGCGTCGTATTGATCTTGTTCAGCTCGGCGGACACGATCTTATATTCTTCGAGCCACGCATCGTTGAGCTTGGCGACGAGGCGCAGTACCGTGTCGCGGCGGGCGGCGTCTTTTGCCGTTTTCTTTTTCAGCTCGGCAATCTGGGTTTTCAGGGTCCTTTGCTGTTCTGTTAGCTTGACATAGGCATCGGGCTTGATCGCGGTCACGCCTTCATCTGCCAATGCTTTTGAGATTTCGCGCTCGGTCTTGGCGAACTCTTCCTTGAGTCCATCGACGTTCTTGGTCAGCGTGGCGTGGTCGGCGAGCAGGCCCTGCTGCGCCTTCTCGACGTTTTTCAGAACGATTCCGGCGTCGGCGACGGTTTTGGTGAGTTGCTTGAGCTTGTCGTCGTACTTGCCGAAGAATGCGGCGTTGGCCTTGGACTTGGGGACTTCCAAATCCTCCATGGCTTCCTCGGCGGCAACGATGGCCTGTTCCAGCCCATCGCGCCATTCTTTGGCGATTTCATTCACGCTGACGCAGAAGACGTTGTCGGTCTTGACCCGCAACGCAAAGAGGGGAGAGAGCGCGGGGCTCGGTCGCGCCTGGCGCGATAGAGCGTGGCCCGGCGCCGCCGGGGCCGCCAAAAGCAACACCGCCGGCAAAAGAAAGACCCTCATGCGAGGGTCAGTGGATTGGGGTCGTGCTCAATATTCGTCGGCTCGCATGATGGTCAGCACGCGGACCGTCTGCGCCGGATCGGCCGGGTCTTCCGATCCGTGCGCCATGTCACTGGCGTAGTAGTCGATCTTGCCGAAATATTTGGTCCCGCCGTGTTCAACGCTGACAAAATCATGCTCGCCATGCGGGTCGTTTCCGGCATCGAAGCCATCGAACGTCCGGACCTTGGCGAGCAAGGCGGCCTTGGCGTCGCCGGGCAGGGCATCGACGCCCTGGGTCAGCATCACCTTGCCGCCGGAAAACGTTTGGCGAAACGCATCGTTCAAAGCCCGAATCCGGGCTGTCCTGTCCATGTTCGGTCCTCCGCACGAACGGCACCCGACAATCGGGTGCCGGAGGATGCAGAGGACGGTGGTGGACCGGCGGATGACTGGCCTGCTGGCATGATACCAGCCCGGCCGCATGCCCGCCGCGTGCGCCAAGCGAAGCGGACGCCGGACACGGCGGGCGGCGCTGCCATGTCGTAAATCAGATATTGTCCGACGCTGGAAAATGGCTTTGTTGAGCCATATTTCCGGCACCCGATTTTTCCAAGGCGTGTGCTCCCCTTTCGTGGCTCAAACGCTCGATCTTTCGCCAATCGCGATTTCCCAAAATCGCGATTTCACGATTTTCCATTTTTCGTTCGCTCGCGCGAACGACTTTTCGGTGCTAGCTCGGCAAGCATCCCCGCGCATCGAGCCGAACTTGCCGCAGGGTCGCGCGCGTCGGCTTTGCTGTCGGTCGTGGGTCGCTATCCCCTGCCGATCCTGCCGGACCATGTCGGCAAATCCCGCCCGACCCCATGGCTGCACCTGACAGCTCTCTCCAGAGAGATGGAAGGCAAGTCCGTTCGAGCGACCACGCGAGACGGACGCCGTCGGTGCGAGCCCAACGCAGCACCGAAAAGACATGGGGTCGGGCGGGTAGCCCGACGCGCGCGACCCGGCAAATGGCGTCATTGCAAGGCTTTTTGAGCACCACCCCGCCTTACCCTAACGGCGGGGTGTAAGGAGGGGTCAAACCCTCCCCCTGCGCCCGATGGGCCGTGTTCCAAGAAAACACACAACAGGCACCCAGCGAGCGCCCACGCGAAGCGCCGCTGCAGGCCAGCTCCATGTAGATTTCTATAAGAAGATATTAGAGACGACCGCCGTGCCGGATACGTGGCTCAACAGAGCCACCGGACCGGCATTCTGCCGCGCATTGTTTCGGTCAAAACCCACACCTGGTTCGGTCAAAACCCACAGGGCTTTCGGTCAATGCCCACACGGGCAGGACTGGCTCGTTCCACCATGCCCGCCACCAAGGGCGGGACTGTCAGGCTGCCAAGTCGGCTTTCCAGCCCTCGAAGCTCTCAATCGGCTGGCCGATCCGCTCGGCCGTAATCCGGGCCAGATGGAAGTCGAGCATGCGGCTGCGCAGCGAGCCGGAGAACCTCGTCACCCGCGCGGTGGCCAAGGCCCTGATTTGCGCCTGCTCGGCGGCGGGAAGCTCGGTGAGGTGCTGGAGCGCCTCGCTCGCCCGGCGGGCAGTATAGGCGGCGTATCGTTCGTGCTGGTCCTCGGCCTGGGTCGCCTGCCGGGTGACGGCAGCTTGGGCCGTCGCTTGTGCCTTCCGGCGCAGATACGGTGCGAGGTACTGCTTCAGCCCACCCAGCGTCTGCACATCGAAATTGCTGCGGGCCGCCTCGGCCAGCCCGTAGGCGACGAATCGCTCCATCTCGGCGAACGGTAACTCGGCCAGAAACTGCTTGGCGGTCTCCACGTCCTTGGATGGCACGAAGGCAATCGAGGCCGCCGGCTGGCCGGTGCGCTTTTGCGCGAACAGGTAGGCGACCCGCAGCGGGTCGGCGACCTCGCGGCGCTCGCCGTGAAATTCGAACTGAAGGCCGCCCTGTCGGCGCTGCTGGTAGAAGCGGGCGTAGTCGTCGAAGAAGGTCTTGCCCGGCCGCAATGTCACGACAAATCCTGCCCGGGTCTTGGCCTTCTCAATGCCGTAGCTCGCCAGAAATCCGGTCGCCACCAATTGATCGAGATGCGGCCCGAGCTGCTCGCCGACAATCTTGGAGCGGTGCTGCAACACGGTGAGCCCGCCCAGCCATTCCGAACAGATGTCGTCATAGCGCTTCGGGAACGACAGCGCGCGGCCGTTGCGGCCGTCGTACAGATTGGCGAAGTGAAAAAACAATCGCATGTACAGCGCCTGCCCGATGGTGCCGAGCTGGCTCATCAGCGCGTGATTGAGACAGGTGAAATGCTCGTCGCGCAGCGAATCGAGGATCGGCTCCGCGAGCGTAATGGTGCAGGCCTCGATGGGGTCGGAGGCGAATTCGCGTCGTTCGATCCGGATTTCCGGAAAGACATTGAACGAGTGCTCGATGAATTTTCCATCCGCCTTTTTGAAATGGGACTTGATGAAGGTGTAGTGGATTTCGTGCAGCGCGCGTGACAACTGCTCGCTGTCCTTGCCGCCCCATTCCTTGCGGCCGATCAGGCGGCCGATCTCGCGCCGGGTGAACGATATCTCCTTCGGCACCGGGCGGCCGTAGCCGGAGTGCTTCTTGATCAACGCAACGAACACCTTATGCGCCAGCGGGCCAGGCTGGCCAAGGCGCGGGTCGGGGCGGATGGTGATGTGCTTATCGGTGACGCCGCGGTTCAATTCGATCTCATTCGTCCGGGTCGATGCGCGTTTGGCGTCGTGACAAAACAGCGCGCCGGAAACGCGCAACAGCGTGTTTTCCATGTAGAGCTTGTCATGCGTCGGCGCAGCCGCGACGCCATCGCCGGTTGCTCGCTCCGCTTTCGCTTGCGTCATACCGAATCAGTATAGCGCTCGCGCGGTCGCGGCCTGCGCTGCGGTGTGGAGAAGCGCTAGGCTTGCGCCGCAGACGAACCGGCGTGCTCCCCTGCCGTCGGCGGATGCGGATCGGGCGATCCCAGCAGCGGCGCGAGCAGGCGCTGCAATCCGCCGATCAGCACGTTGGTCTCGCGGCTGCGCTCGGTCAGCTCCTTGATCTGCAAATTCTTGGTGCTGATTTCGCCGCGCAAAAACTCCACCTCGCTTTCGAGGCGCGCAACGTAACGGCCTTCGGCCGCGTCCTGCCGCGACAGGTCCGGGCTTGCCGCCGCCGCCGGTCGCTCCGGCTCAACCAATGACGGCGCGGCGACATGCGCCGCGGCTGGCCGCGACAGGCCGGGACTTGTCGTGCTCGCGAGTTCGGCAATTTGGGCGATGTGGCGTGCGACAGACTCCGGCGTGATCAGATACTTGTCGCCGAACGCGGTCTCTTGCCGCAGGCAGTCGAGATGACCCTTGGCGCAATAGCGCTGGATGGTCCGGATGGTGCGGGGATGGCCCGCGTGCTGGTAGCGGACGGCGGCATCCTCGATGGTGAGGGTGTACTGGTCGGGGCTGGTCGCGACAGGTCGCGGCTGGTCGGGCATTGCCTCATGGTAGCATTGGCCGATTCGCTGCCGCGCGTTATCCCCAAGGTTGTCGTCGTGAAGTCCAGGCAATCGATACCGGCTGGACGTGGCGGGCTAAGTGGTATGATAACGAAGACCAGAATGTTGCATTTATGCGAACCCTTGCCCGCCAGCTTTCATTGCCCGATTTCTCTCCGCTCGAATCGGCGGTTACGGAACTGTCCACGAGCGGTATTGAGGAGAGGGGAGCCGTATTCACCCGGCGGGAGGTCGTAGACTTCATCCTCGACTTGATCGGCTACACGCCGGACAAGCCCCTTCAGGCGCAGCGGCTGTTGGAACCTTCATTTGGAAACGGCGATTTCCTGCTCGCTGCGGTCGAGAGGCTGCTCAAAGCCTCGCGTCTGCATGCAAATGGAAAGCCGCTGGATGGGATGGTGCTCAAGGAATGCATTCGCGGTATCGAGCTTCACCGTCCTAGCTTTCTCAAGACGCGCGACAAGCTCGCAACACTGCTGTCAACCGAGGGAGTTCCGCACGACACACGCGAGATGTTGATGGATGCATGGCTTGTGCAAGGTGATTTTCTGCTCACGCCCCTTGAGGGTCGGTTCGACTATGTTGTCGGCAACCCACCTTACGTGCGTCAGGAGCTTATCCCCGATGTGCTGATGGCCGAATATCGTCGCCTCTACAAAACGATATTCGACCGCGCCGATATTTACATACCTTTTATTGAGCGATCTCTTGCGCTGCTGGGAAAAGACGGCACGCACGGATTTATTTGCGCGGACCGTTGGATGAAGAATCGGTATGGCGGCCCGCTGCGCAAGCTGGTGGCGACCAACTATCACCTCAAGTTTTATGTCGACATGGTGGACACGCCAGCTTTTCACTCATCCGTAATTGCGTATCCAGCAATCACAGTCATCACAAAGAAAAAAGACGAACTGACGCGACTGGCTCATCGACCGGAAATTACGCGACAAACACTCTCCGCGCTTGCTGCTGAGATGCTCGGAACATCGCTATCGACCGACGGACATGTAAAGGAGATGAAGGTTACTGGCACAGGTATCGAGCCGTGGATTCTCGAATCGTTCGATCAGCTCGCAGTCGTTCGCCGCCTTGAGAAAGATTTTCCGACGCTGGAACAGGTTGGATGTAAGGTGGGAATCGGCGTCGCGACAGGAGCCGACAAGGTCTTTGTCGCGCCATTTGATTCTCTCGATGTGGAACCTGACCGTAAGCTCCCCCTTGTTATGACCCGTGACATCCTGCGTGGAGTGGTGGATTGGCGCGGCTATGGGGTGATCAATCCCTTCGCTGACGATGGCGGCCTTGTAGATTTGCGGTCGTATCCAAAACTACAGAAGTATCTTGAACGCCACGGCTCGGAGCTTCGCAAGCGCCACGTTTCAAAGAAGAATCCGGCTAGCTGGTATCGCACCATTGACCGGATTTATCCTGAGATTTCTTTTCGGCCCAAACTTCTGATTCCGGACATCAAAGGCGAAGCGCATGTTGTTCACGAATCTGGAGGTCTCTACCCGCATCATAATCTCTATTTCATCACATCGACGCTTTGGGATTTGAAGGCGCTACAAGCAGTTCTGTTGTCAGGGATCGCTCGGCTCTTTGTCGAAACCTATTCCACCAAAATGCACGGTGGGTATTTGCGTTTTCAGGCGCAGTATCTTCGACGCATTCGTGTCCCGGACTGGAATTCCATACTGCCGGATTTGAAGCGGGAGCTTGTCGAGGCCGCCGAACGGAACGACGTCTCGGCGTGCAATGCAGCGGTGTACAAGCTTTACGGACTGAACAAAGCAGAGCGTGCCGCTCTGGCTGGCGACAGCGACTGATATGGCCATTGATCTTACAGATTTTGAATCGAAGGCGCGAGATGCGGTCAAAGCATTTTGGGGTAACCGCGCGAGCGCAGCGCAGAAGCAGCGTGAGTTGGGCCGCGAAGACGCAGGGGAACGAGGCAGTGTGACAGCCGGTAAGAACATGGACGGCTTTGTGACGCTGCTGAGAGATATAATTTGTGCCAACGGGTTGACTGATGCTCAGCTTATGCTCAACCGCCGTGTTGTGTGTTTGCCGGGATACTTCCGCCCCACAAAGCTTTGGGACCTGTTGGTCATAAACAATGGCCGCTTGGTAGCTGCGTTGGAACTGAAGTCGCAGGTCGGCCCGTCATTTGGCAATAATTTCAACAACAGGACCGAGGAAGCGTTGGGCACGGCGATCGACCTTTGGACGGCTTACCGCGAAGGCGCATTTGGCGAAGCGCCCCGGCCCTTCGCGGGATGGTTTATGCTGGTCGAGGACGCCCCAGCTTCTCGCGCTCCCGTACGCGAGTCGTCGCCACACTTTCCGACATTTCCGGAGTTTCGAAACGCTTCATATCTTGAACGGTACAACATCCTGTGTCGGAAGCTAACGCAGGAGCGGCTTTACACAACAGCGACGGTGCTTGCCACGCCTCGCATAGCGGTCACGACAGGTGAGTACAGCGAGCTGTCGGAACTGACGGGACTTAAGACGTTCGTGAGCAGCTTTGCTGGGCATATCGCCGCGGAGGCTGCGCGGTGACGGGGCCTCGGGCGTAACTGAAGCAGTCCGACGGAGATTGTAATAATTATTGACCCTTCCACGTTGCTGCACATGGCGTCGCGGGGATGGCGATGGCGATGCATGTTGATCGGTTACGTGACCGGAAAGTGCGTCTAATTGGGCTGCTCCTCCAACGGAGCAACCCGGATGAAATACAGAACGATCTACGCCGACCCGCCCTGGCCTGAAACCGGGGGCGGGAAAATCAAACGCGGAGCGGACCGGCACTATCCTTTGATGAGCGTCAAATCCATCAAGGCAATGAGCGGGCCGCTTCAACACCATGTCGATCCCGAGGGATGTCATCTCTATCTCTGGGTCACAAACACACATCTCGCAAATGGCCTCGCAGTGATGGAGGCTTGGGGCTTTGAGTACAAAACGACGATCACTTGGATGAAAGATCGGTTCGGCCTCGGTCAGTATTTTCGAGGCCAGTCCGAACACTGCCTGTTCGGTGTCCGCAACGTTCTGCCGTACCGCAGGCGGCCGGACGGCAAGAGGGCACAAGGGGTCACCGCGTTCTTCGCACGTCGCAATGAGCACTCCGCGAAACCCGAGGAAATGCGTGAAATGATTTGCGACGTGAGCTATGGCCCGCGGCTGGAATTGTTCGCTCGCCGTGCGACGACGGGGTGGGATGCGTGGGGCAATCAAGTGATACCAGACATCAAACTCGCTGCGTAAAGTCCTCCGACGACTCTGAACGCTCGATAAAAATGCAAAAGAGCCCCGGGTTGGACCCCGGGGCTCTGCCCTTCTTAGGAAGGAGATGTTTGAGCACGGAGTGCGATCCTCTCGTCGATCCAGGCCTCCACTTCTTCCGCGACCCACGCCACTCGACAGGCACCAAGCTTTATCCTTTTGGGGAATTCACCGGCGGCTTCGAGGCGCGCAATGTGCGCGAAGCAGTAGGGGATGCCGTAAACCGATTTGAGTTCCTTCTTCGATGCGAGCTTCCGTGTCATTGCAAGTCCCTCGTTGAAAGGGACGTTGCAACGCCCGGTTAGCCCTGGGCGAAGACGATCATAGGCTCGCATGTAAGACAGGACAACGTGCACATAGCTGCGCATGGCATTTCGTTTCATGTTGCGTGAGGTACGGCACGTGGTAGAGATATTTTTTGATCGTGTTTTGACCGCGAACGGAATCGAACCACCGTCAAAAAATATGACCGGGGTATTGTTGGGGGTAAGAGGAAAAAGTTCCGATACCCCAGTTTAGCGGAATCAAAATCTTACGCGGTTGGTATTTTTCCGCCCCTGCATAGATTCGTATAGTTCTTCTTCACGACTCACACGCCTTGCTCGTCATGATCTGCTCGTCTCTCGGGCTCTTGGCATTCTCGACACAAGGTGGTCTCTGTTTGGCCTGTTTTGGCCGGTGCTAAAGTGGGAGCCGATAAAGCGACAAGGGGTAATTTGTCGTGTTAGCGCCTCTTGGCAAAGAGCGAGCAATATCCGCGACGAAAACGGGATTACTGTGCGCAAAAAAAATCTACGATGCAGCCTTCGCTTGCGCTCGGAACTGGGATTATCACCGACTTGGTTGGCTCGCTTCACTGTTCGTCGGCAAAATTGTTGGCTGGATTGCTTCCGCATTCCGTTGAGGGCCCACCATTCTTCGAATTTGGCTCTTCCGGCTCACCGGTCGCCCGCGGGAACGGACGCGCCGGCGCCACCCGCGGCCGTGGTGCCGTCGCCGTGTACCCCGGTGCGGACCTGACAGGCCACCAGATGGCCGGGCGAAACCGGGGTCAGCACCTGCTCATTGGTCGCACAGGACGGCTCCCGGAACGGGCAGCGGTGGTAGAAGCGGCAGCCCTGCGGCTCGGCGACGGCGCTCGCCACGTCGCCCTTGAGGATGATGCGCTCGCGCTTCGCCTTCGGATCCGGGATCGGCACCGCCGACAACAGCGCCTGCGAATAGGGATGCGTCGGCCGCGCATAGAGTTCATCGGCCGGGGCGATCTCCATGATCCTGCCCAGATACATCACCGCCACGCGCGTCGAGATATGCTCGACCACCGACAGATCGTGCGCGATGAACAGGTAGGTGAGACCAAATTTTTCCTGCAGATCCTGCAGCAGGTTGATGACCTGCGCCTGCACCGACACGTCGAGCGCCGACACCGGCTCGTCGCAGACGATGAGCTTGGGCCTCACCGCGAGCGCCCGCGCGATGCCGATGCGCTGGCGCTGGCCGCCCGAGAATTCGTGCGGGTAGCGGCGCATGTGGCCGCGCGACAGGCCGACCGTCTCCAGCAGTTCGACAACGCGGTCCTCACGTTCACTCTTGTTCTGGGCGAGACCGTGCACGATCAGCGGTTCGGCGACGATCGAGGCGACCGTCTTGCGCGGGTCGAGCGACGAATAAGGGTCCTGGAAAACGATCTGGACCTGGCGGCGCAGCACGCGCATGTGGTGCCGGCCGAGGCGCATGATGTCGCGGCCCTCGAACAGCACCTCGCCAGAGGTCGGCTCTTCCAGACGCAGGATGGTGCGGCCGGTGGTCGATTTGCCGCAGCCGGATTCGCCGACGAGCCCGAGCGTCTCGCCCTGCTCGAGGTCGAAACTCACGCCGTCGACCGCGCGCACGGTCGGCCGTTCGCGGCTGAACATCGCGCTGCGCATCGCGAAGTACTTCTTGAGGTTGCGGACCTGCAGAAGCGGCTGGGTTCGGGCCTCAGTCATAGAGGAAGCACGCTGCTTTGTGGCCGGGCCGCACTTCCTTGAGAAGCGGCGTACTCTCGAAATGGCGAGGCTTGGCGAAGCCGCAGCGCGGCGCGAAGCGGCAGCAGGCGCGCAAGTCGCCGTGCAGGGCGGGCACCGTGCCGGGGATCTGGGTCAGCCGGCGCTGCTTGCCAGCATCGCGGTCGATGCGCGGGATGGAGCGCAAAAGCCCCTGCGTATAGGGATGCAGGGGCTCCGCGAACAGCGCCTCGACCGGGGCCTCCTCGATCACATTGGCAGCGTACATCACGATCACGCGCTGCGCCGTCTCGGTGATGACGCCGAGGTCGTGCGTGATCAGCAGTACGGCCATGCCGAACTTCGATTTGAGTTCGTTCAGCAGTTCAAGTATTTGCGCCTGGATGGTTACATCGAGGGCGGTTGTGGGCTCGTCGGCGATCACCAGCTTGGGATTGCAGGCGAGCGCCATTGCGATCACGACGCGCTGTCGCATGCCGCCCGAAAGCTGGTGCGGATATTCGTGCACGCGCCGCTCTGGCGAAGGGATGTGGACGATGCCGAGCATCTCGATCGCCCTGTTCATCGCCTTGATGCCACCCAGAATGGCGAAGCCGGACAGCTTGCGCCATTGCGGCTGGTTGAGCGGAAAGGCTTGGTCAAGCTGCCCGTTCTCGGTCCGGCGCAGGTCGTGGAACAGATACGGCCCCAGTCCCGCCGCGCGCTTCACCTTGAGAAAGCGCGCCGGCAGGATCCGGTCGGTGTCGACATTGCTGAGGCCAAGCGGACAGGCGGTCACGGTGAGGGTGGTGAACTTGTCCATGACTCAGCTCCTGCGTCCCGCGAGCAACGGCCGCGCGTCGGCGAGATGACCGTTCACAGCGGCGGCGGCGACCATCGCCGGCGACATGATGTGCGTGCGGGCGCCCGGTCCCTGGCAGCCGCGGAAATTGCGGTTGGTGCTCGAGGCGCAGCGCTCGCCGGGCGGCACCAGGTCGCCGTTGATGCCGACGCACATCGAGCAGCCGGACTCGGCCCATTCCAGTCCGGCGGCGCGGAAGATGCGATCGAGCCCTTCCTGTTCGGCCTGCCGTTTCACCGCCGACGAGCCGGGTGACACCAGTCCCGGCACCTTGCTGACGCGGCCTTCGAGCACGGCGGCGGCGGCGCGCAGGTCCTCGATGCGTGCATTGGTGCATGAGCCGATGAAGATGCGGTCGATACGGATGTCGGTCAGCTTCTGATTGGCTTGCAGGCCCATGTAATCGAGCGCGTCGGCGAAGGCCTTGGCGAGGGCTTCGTCGGCTTCGCGCGCCGGGTCGGGCACGCAGGCATCGATTGGCAGCGCCTGTTCGGGGCTGATGCCCCACGTCACCGATGGCGCGATGCTGGCGGCCTCGAGCCCGACCTCGGGTCGAACGCCGCATCCTCGTCGGAGCGCAGAGCGGCCCATTCTTCGGCGGCGCGGTCGGCGCGGTGCTATCGCGCATGATCAGTTCGGTACGAATGGTCTGGCTTCGAATCGGAATATTCTTGCGAGCGGCGTCGATCAGCGCATCGGCCGCTGCATTGCCCATTTGCCGCGCCGGCACATGAACGGTCGAGAGCGGAGGATTGACGATGCGGGTGATCGGCAGGTCGTCGAAGCCGATGATCGACAGGTCTTCTGGAACGCGGATTTTCAACCTCTGACACGCGAACAATGTGCCCAGCGCCTGAATGTCGTTGGCGCAGAAAATCGCCGTCGGCGGCTTGGCGAGTAAAACCAAGCGTGTCGCCGCATTGGCCGATGCCTCGATCTTGAACGGGCGTTCTGCAATCAGTTCTGCATCGAACGCAATCTTGTAGCGCGCAAGCACGCCGCGATAGGCCTTAAGGCGCTGTGCCGCACGGTCGTTGATCGCCGTCAGGCCGCAAATCAGGCCGACGCGGCGATGGCCGAGTTTGATCAACATCTCGGTCGCTTCCGCAGCTGCCTCTCGATTGTCGAAGGAAATCGCAGGAATCGTGCGTTTCGGGCTGGTTGCCCAAGTCACCACGAAAGGGATTTCATAATGACGCAGCAGCTGGTAAAGCGCGAAATCGCGCTTGTAGCTGGTAATCTTTTTAGTGCTGCTTCGCGAACTCCCACGCCTTCTCGGCGAGCGGGCGGATCATCTCGGCCTTGGCCGGCGCGAATTCGCTCGTCGCAGTCCCGTCGCGCACACGCCCGATGATGCCCTGCAAAATGGCGGCGATGCGGAAGAAATTATAGGCGAGATAGGCTGAAAGATGCGGGCACGGATCGAGCCCGGTGCGCGCGACGTAATCGTCGACGTAGTCCATCATCGAGGGAATACCGAGCGCACCGAGGTCATGCCCGACCAGCGTGGCGGTTCCGGCCGCGCTCCCCGAGTGCGGCATGTGCCAGGCCATCAGGTGATAGCTGAAGTCAGCGAGCGGATCGCCGAGCGTCGACAGTTCCCAGTCGAGCACGGCGACCGCCTTTGGCGCGTCCTTCGCCACGATCAGGTTGTCGAGCCGGTAGTCGCCGTGCACCAACCGCGCCGGCCCGGCGGGCGGAATGTGCTTGGGCAGCCATTCGATCAGCCGCTCCATGGCATCGATCTTTTCCGTTTCCGAGGCGCGGTACTGCTTCGACCAGCGGTCGACTTGGCGCGCCACGTAATTCTCGCCCTTGCCGAAGTCGGCTAGGCCGATCTCCGCGGGATCGAAGGAATGCAGGCGCGCGATGGTCTCGTTCATGGAATCGTAGATTGCCGCGCGCTCGGCCGGGTTGGAGCCTGGCATATGCGGCTCCCAGAACACGCGGCCTTCGACGAAGCTCATCACGTAGAAGGCGGTGCCGGCCACGCTCTCGTCGGCGCAAAAGCAGAGCGGCTCGGCCACCGGAAAGCCTCGCGCAAAGAGCGCGCTTATCACGCGGAATTCGCGATCGACCGCATGCGCCGACGGCAGCAGCTTGCCCGGCGGCTTGCGGCGCAGCACATAGCGCTGCGCCGGCGTCTCCAAGAGATAAGTCGGGTTCGACTGGCCGCCCTTGAACTGCTTGACGGTCAGCGGCCCGGCAAAGCCGGCGATCTGCGCCGTTATGTATTGTGCGAGCCTCGTCTCATCGAGCTTGAGCGCGGGCGCCGCCTCCTTGGTGCCGGAAAACGACTGCTGCCGGTCTATCTTCGTCATGTCTCAGCACGCATCCTTGCGCGTCGTGGTGACTGAAATCGGCGCGTGCAAAACGACGAAGGCGCGCGTGCGCAAATGGATATCCTCGATTATAGGCGAAAGCACGCAATCCATTGGTCGACCCCTTACCCTTTGATCGCCACCACTTGCCCGCCATCGACCACGATGGTCGTGCTGGCGATATAGCTGCCGGCGTCGGAGGCAAGCAGCAGCAACGCACCGTCGAGATCGCCATCCTTGCCAAAACGGCCGGCTGGAATCTCGCGCTTGATTGCTGCACCAGCCTCGCTGGGGAGATACTCGGCATTCATCTCCGTTACAAACCCATCCCGGCGCAATCGCGTTGACGCGCACGCCCTTGAAGGCAAGTTCCACCGCCAGTGCCTTGGTGTGTTGCACCACGCCGGCCTTGGCGGTGGCGTAAGCTGCGACGCCCTTGGCGACCGCAAGTCCAGCACCGAAGTAATATTAATGATAGTGTCCGGCTTCTTCGCCGTCAGCATGCGGCGCGCCGGTTCCTGCGCGGAGAAGAACACCGCGTCGAGATTGGTGGTAAGCACCTTGCGCCATTCCTCCGGCGCCATGTCGATGGCGCGGCCGGACTGGGCGATGCCGGCATTGTTGACCAGGATGGTGACGGTGCCGAAGGCTTGCTCGGCGGCGTCGAAGGCGCGCGCCATGGCGGTGCGGTTGGTCACATCGGCCTCGACCGTAATGGCGCAGCCGCCTGCCGCCTCGATCGACGCTTGCAATTCGGCAAGCCGTTCCGCTCGCCGCGCCACCAGTGCGACCGCCGCGCCGTTATCCGCCAGCGTCCGGGCGAAGTGACGCCCGAGTCCGCTCGACGCACCGGTCACCAGCGCCACGCGGCCTTTCAGGCTGAACATATCAGCAGCTTTCATTCAACGCCCTTCATTGGCATGGCGTTCTGCCCCGGAAGCGTTCTGAATACCATTCCGATCGGCAGATACTCGAATTTCTGAGGATCGCCGAAACGAATGCACCGCACCGCGACGTCCGCTCAACGACCTAGACTAGCTCTGTTCGGTCGACGCCGCCATCCGCCGGAGCAAGAGTCGGGCCTATCTCCCTTTTAAGGAATAGATTGCATTATGCAACTAACTAAGCTAGCTTTAAAAATAGCGGCTCGACGGCGCCTCTTCGAAGCCCGAGGTCCGAGATGAGTCGCGCTCAAAGCTCGACAGTCGGCGTCGATCTCATTGTCGAGCCGCACGATCAGGCGCCTAGAGGAAGGGGGAATCCATGATCACGTACAAGCAGTTGCTCGCGGGATTTATTTCCATCGTCGCGACATTGTCGGTCGGTGCCGGCGCGGCTTTCGCGCAGGACTACAAGCTCGGTCTCTTGACCTCGATGACAGGCACGCTGGCGCCCGCTGGCAAGCAGGTTCGCTGGGGAACGGAACTTGCCGCTGACGAGATCAATGCAAAGGGCGGTATCCTCGGCCGTAAGATCGCGATCACGGTGGAAGACGATGAATCCAATCCGCAGGTCGCGGCTCGCAAGGCCGAGCGCCTTTATCAGGATGTCAAAGTCGAGTTCATCACCGGGACGATCCACTCCGGCGGAACGCTTGCGGTCGGACAAATCGCCGAGCGCGAGAAGAAGCTGATGGCGACGACGGTATCCTATTCGACCAATATCACCGGCTCGCAGTGCAACCCTTACATGTTTCGCGTCAACGCCCATGCGGGCATCCAGGCCGCCGCGATGGTCGCTTGGCTCGCCAAGAACGTCAAAGGCGACCGCTATCTGATCCTCGGGCCGGATTACGAAATGGGCCGAAACGCCATCGACATGTTCGCCAAAGAGGTGGAACGCAACGGCAAGAAGGTTGTCGAGACCGTCTTCCCTCCGCTCGGCGCGACCGATTTCTCCACTTATTTCGGTCGTATCCGTGCGGCCCAGCCGGACGTCCTGCTGACGATGACGCCCGGCAACGATACGGTGCGGCTGCTCACCCAGATGAAGGAATTTGGCCTTCTGCCGGCGACATTCAAAATGGGAGGTGCCGCTGGCGCGGTGACGGCCGGCAATATTGGTGCCATGGGAGGTGCGGCCGACGGCTTCATCACCGGAGCGAGCTACTCGGCCGACCTCGACACGCCGGTGAACAAGGCCTTCGTGTCGAAATTCAAGGCGAAGTACACCGAGGACCCGGATCTTTTCGCGGTCGATAGCTACAGTCTCGTCTATCTGATCAAGGCCGCGGCGGAGAAAGCTGGTTCGCTCGACGCCGAAGCGCTCCGCAAGGCGATTCCGGGGATGAACTGGGACACGCCTCAGGGACGCAAGACGATGCGTAAAGAGGACAACCAGGCGTCGCTCAACATGTACGTCATCGAAGTCAAAGGCAAAGGCTTCAAGGTTATCGGCACGATTCCGGCCGCGGAGATAAAAATCCCCGACGAATGCACCAAGTTCTGATATCCTAAATGTCTTTGTGCGTGTGGGGGGATTCCCCCTGACCTGCGGCGCTAAGAATATCCCATGAACGACATCGCCACCTATCTACAGTTCGTGGTTGCGCCGCAGGTTGTCGATGGCTTGATGATCGGTATGGCCATCGTCCTGGTGGCGCTTGGGTTGACGCTCATCTTCGGTCTCCTCGAGGTCATTAACATGGCCCACGGGGAGCTTTACATGGTCGGCGCCTATGCCGCCCTGACCGCTGCGAGCGTCGGCTTCGGCTTCTGGGGAAGTCTCATTCTGGCGCCGATATTCGTCGCGCTTATCGGCCTTCTCATCGAACGGGTAGGTTTTCGGCCGCTTCAAGCGCGGCCCCACCGGGCGATTCTGACCATTCTGTTGACGTTCGGCATCAGTCTGATGCTGCGCGATGCCGCGCGTGCGATCTGGGGACCCGATCCGCGGCGCGTCGAGGCGCCGATCACCGGGGTTTTCGATCTCGGCGGCGTGCTCATCCCGAACTACCGTCTCTGGTCCTGGTCGTTGCAACGCTGCTGGTCGGCGGTGTCTGGTACGTCCTGCAGAGGACCATCGTCGGTGCGGTCGTGCGCGCCGCCGCCTACGACCAAAAGATGACCGCCACGCTCGGCATCCCGGTCGGCTGGGTTTACTCCGGAACGTTCCTGGTCGGATGTTTGCTGGCCGGAACGGCAGGCGTTCTGCTCGCGCCGATTTATTCCGTCTTTCCCACCATGGGACGCGACTTCGCGCTGCTTGCCTTTGCCGCCGTGATTGTCGGTGGCATGGGCAGCGTGCCGGGAACCGTGATCGGCGGGCTTCTACTCGCCCAGATCCAGAGCGTCACAAGTATCTGGATTCCGCCGGTCTGGGCAGAAACGCTCGTCTTCATCACCATGCTCCTGGTCCTGATGTTCAAGCCTAACGGGCTATTCGACAAGTTGGGTCGCAGATGACAATGACGTCGCGGGACGCAAAGCCGGCCAAAACGGGGCTGATTGGCATCGGCACGATCATGCGGGGCGGCGGGATTTCTCCCCTCGGCCTCGTTGGTCTCGCGGCAATCGCGGCGGCGGCATTGCTTCCGCTTACCGGCTCCACTTTCTATCTCCGCCTCGGCATCGAGGCGCTGCTCCTCGGCTGTCTTGCACTTTCGGTCGATATTCTCCTCGGCGTCACGGGTCTGCTGTCGCTCGGGCAAGCGGCGTTTTTCGGAATTGCCGCCTATACCGGCGCAATCGTGCTGGTGAAAGCCTCAGGCTCGTTTTGGCTTGCCTTCGCGACAAGCATCGGCATGACCGTGCTGGCCGCCGCCGTCTTCGGCGCCATCGCTCTTCGCGTCCACGGCGTCTATTTTGCGCTGATCACGTTCGCGTTCAGCGAGGTGATGTACAAACTTGTCTTCCATTCGAAGGCCGTCGGTGGATCGGACGGCCTGCTCGGCATCAAACCGCCAGCGGTTTCTTTTTTCGGCACCGCCGAGCTTCCTCTCGGCAACAATGTCGTGTTTTTCTATGTTGCGCTTGCGGTTGTTGCCAGCCTGTATGTCGGCGTTCGGCGTATTCTAGCGACGCCGTTTGGGTCCGTCCTTTCCGCCATCCGCGATAACGAGGCGCGTGTCGCCTTCGTCGGTTACGATCCGTTCTGGTACAAGTGGCTCGCCTTTGTGCTGGCCGCGGGGGTTGCCGGTGTCGGCGGGTTCTTCTATCCGCTGCTTCGCGGCTTTGCGAGCCCCGACCTATTGGGCTTCGAGGTATCGACCAAGGCCGTGGTGATGACGCTCGTCGGCGGCATGGGAACGCTGCTCGGGCCGGTGTTCGGCGCCGTGATCATCACCTTTGTCGAGCTCTTCGTGGGTATTGCGACCGAGCGCCATCTACTTGTAATCGGAGCGCTCTTCGTTCTGTGCGTCATCTTCCGTCCGCAAGGGCTTCTCGGCGGCATAGCGCAACGCGTGCGCTTGCTGCAACCGACCGGGGGTGACTGATGCTGCAGGCCAATGGTCTGACCAAGGCATTCGGCGCGCTGGCGGCCGTCGACCACGTCGACCTCGAAATCCCGCGCGGCCAGCTCACATCGATCATAGGGCCGAATGGAGCCGGCAAGAGCACCTTGTTCAACCTTATTTCCGGCGCCATCCCGCCGGACGAAGGCGAGATCTATTTCGACGGCCTGCCGATCACCGGCCGACCTCCCTATGAGCTTTTGAGCAAGGGAATCGCCCGATCCTTCCAGATCACCAACCTGTTTAGCGGGTTGACGGTGACGGAGAATTTGCGACTTGCCGCCCAAGCCAAGATAGCGCGACGCCGGTTTCTTTCCGCGCTCGACAGCTTGGAAGGACCGCACGAAGTCGCCGCCGAACTGCTCGACAGGTTTGAGCTCGGCCACCTTGCTGCCGAACAGGCTTGCCATCTGTCGCACGGAGACCAGCGCCGCCTGGAGATAGCAGTCTGTATGGCTTCGCGGCCCAAGCTCCTGATGCTGGATGAGCCGACCCAAGGAATGGCCCGTGAAGAAACCGAAATGACCGACAAGTTGATCCGCGAACTAGTGGGCCTGGTCACGGTTCTTTTGGTTGAGCATAACATCGACCTCGTCATGAGCATCTCGGACAAGGTCGTGGTCATGCATCAGGGACGAAAAATCGCCGAAGGCACCCCCGAGAAGGTGCGGAACGATCCCGAAGTCCTCGACGCTTACCTTGGTCGAGTGGCCGATCATGCTTGAGCTCGCCGACGTTCATGCCGGCTACGGCCCCTCCCATGTGCTCCAAGGCATGAGCCTCGTGGTCGGGCGCGGGGAAGCCGTAGCGCTCTTCGGCCGCAATGGCGTCGGCAAAACGACGACGTTGCGGGCGATCATGGGGTGGATCACGCCATCGCGCGGAACAATTCGATTTCAAAGGCAAGATATCACGAGGCTGCGGACCGATCGTATTTGCCGAATGGGGATCGGCCTGGTGCCGGAAGACCGGCGTGTTTTTCCGTCATTGAGCGTCGAAGAAAATCTCCGACTGGGTTTGTTTCAGGGACCCCACGCTGCTCGCGCGGTGCGCGATCAACGCTTGGCGCGGGCCTATGAATGGTTTCCGCGGCTGGCGGAGCGGCGCCGGCAGGCCGGGATCACGCTTTCCGGCGGGGAGCAGCAGATGCTCGTGATCGCGCGGGCGTTGATGGGTGCGCCGAAACTGCTGCTGATCGATGAGCCGTCCGAAGGGCTCGCGCCGAAAGTCGTCGCGGAAGTCTTCAGTGCGATCCGGCGTATGTGTTCGGAGGGAATATCGATTATTCTCGTCGAACAGAACGTACGCGGCGCGCTCGATGTGGTTGACCGGTGTTATGTCGTGGAGCGAGGTCGGGCGGTGGCGGAAGCGGTCCCGCAAGATATTCTGGCGCGTGCGGACTTGCGCGCGCGCCTGTCGATCTGATACCACGCAGCAAAAGAGCAATGGCTGGGACGGGTGGCCGCCCACTATTCCGCTCTCGACTTCAGCCGGCGTCGTCCGACTGATGATCCTCGCTTAGCCCCGCCAGGCGGCGCTCCGTGCGCGCCAGCAGCGATGGCCTGGTGATGCTGGTCCGGATGGCGGTATCGGCCCAGAGTGCGGTGTGAAGCTGCGGGTCGGCATCGTGCCGGCCGTCGCGAAGGTCGCGGCACAGGGCACGCATCCTGTCATCGTCATCGGTGCCGTCGGCCAGAGCCAACAACGCGCCTCGCGCAGCCTGGCTGCGCTCCTGCTGCGCGTATTCACGCGCGACCATGCGCATCGCACGGCCGATCAGCAGGGCCATGTAATGGGGGTCGCCTTCGAGGAGTTGAACGATATCGTTGCTGAGCGCTTGCTGGGCAATGTCGAGGAGCTCAACACCGGAAATCTCAGGATCCATGAACGGTTCTCCATGTAACCGGCGCAGTGGCGCGCACGATCGCCAACTCGATTTCCGCCAGGACCCGGCTGTTGAGCGCGAAGGCAAGCGACGGCTCGCGGTCGAGCCGATGCTGTGCGTCCATCTGGAGGGCGCGAACCGCGCGGCGCAGATGCGCCACGACCTCCCAATAACGCACGGCTGTATCGTCGATTTTGGCTCGCGATTCTCTTTCGTAGCCGTCATAGAACTCGGACCGCTCGCCAATTCCGCCCGCCTCGAGGTCGTTTCGGCCGAACCGCCAGCATTCCGCGCAGAACGATCCCAAGTCCGATAGCGGGTCTCCCCACCCCGCAAAGTGCCATTCGAGCACGGCCGTGAGCCCGCGCGCGTCGAGCGCATAATTTCCGGTATGGAAATCGGAATGAACCAATGTAATGCGCTCCGAATTGACGGAATTGATTTCGGCCCATCGCAAGCCCCATTCAAGCGCAGGCCGGTGGATGGTGAGACGATCGACGATCGAACGCATGCGCTCGATTTCGGTTACGGCGGGCGACGACGTTGGCGCATCCAAAAACGATAAGCGGGGCACCGGCGGGCGTGTGTGGTGCATCTTCGCCAATTCGCGCCCCAGCCGTTGGGCAAGCGTGGACCGATCGCCGCCGAGGGACACGTCGCGCACCACGCGGGGCCCGGAGGACGCGCCGGCGATATTCTCCAACAGGGCAAAATGGCTTCCGAGCACGTTCGGATCGTCGCAAAAGGCGATCGGTCTCGGCACCATGACCCCGCGTTCGTGAGCCACCTGCAAGAGCGCGAATTCCTCGGCTGCGGTATGGCCGCCAAAAGGCGCCGTGGGGACGCTTTTTCGAACGATAAAGGACCGTGAGGTCCCATCGATCTCGGCCAGAACCGACCGGTTGCGCTCCGTCGACCCGTGCTGGCTCGGCTGCAACTTCACGATCTTGACCGAGGCGCCACCGATCGCGCCGGCAAGCCATTCCGATAAGCGTGATAGCATTTCGTTCTGCATGACGGGCCGACGTTACGACCAGGCTAGCCGGTCCTGAACCCACGGGAAAATGCGCCACAAAGATAAATATTGAAAGCCGGACACATGCGGTGTCCCGTACGGCCATCTTCCGGTTACGCCTGTCGAACCGTGCGCATCGCGAAAGCCGGGCCAACCGCAGTATCAGCCATCCGGCCAATACAATCGCGCAAAGAATGACGGCCGTCTTCTCTTGGAGTGCCCATCGTGACGGCCGCCGGTGTCATGACCGTCGGAGCGGCATGAGCCGACCGCCCATGCGCTGCGCCTGCCGGAAAGCAAGACTTCCCGCAATCACAACTCTTTTGCCTTTTGCCGCAGAATGAATTTCTGCACCTTGCCGGTCGATGTTTTCGGCAATTGGCCGAATACCACGGTCTTGGGGGTCTTGAAGGCGGCAAGATGTTTTCGGCAGAAGGCAATGATGTCGTCGGGGCCCGCGCTTGCGCCGTCACGCAAGGTGACGAAGGCGCAGGGCGTTTCGCCCCACCTTTCGTCTGGCCGCGCCACGACGGCGGCCTCGAGGATTGCCGGATGCTTGTAGAGCACCGATTCGACCTCGATAGTGGAGATATTCTCGCCGCCCGAGATGATGATGTCCTTGGAACGATCCTTCAGCTCGATGTAGCCATCCGGGTGACGAACGGCGAGGTCGCCCGAGCGGAAGTAGCCGCCCGCAAAGGCCTCTTTCGTGGCACGCGCGTTCTTCAGATAGCCGCGCATGACGGTATTCGATCGCTCGACGACCTCGCCCATCGTCATCCCATCGTACGGCACGTCGATCATCGTCACCGGATCGACGACACGGACCTCCTCGACGCTGGGATAGGCGACGCCTTGGCGGGCTTTCATCTCAGCACGGCGGTCGACCGGCAGGTCGTTCCACGCGGTTTGCCATTCGCAGATGGTCATGGGCCCGAAGACTTCGGTGAGGCCGTAAAGGTGCAGCACGTCGAAGCCGCGCGCCTCGATTTTCTCGATGACCGAGGCCGGCGGCGGAGAAGCCGCCGTCGTCACTTTGACACGTTGTGGAAACGGCGTGACCTCATCGTCCTTCGCGTTCACGAGCGTGTTGAGCACGATGGGCGCGCCGCTCATATGCGTCACGCCGTGCTTGGCAATGAGATTGTAGATGGCCTTGGCCTCGACCTTGCGCAGGCACACCTGCGTTCCGCCGATGATCGGGATGGTCCAGGGAAAGCACCAGCCGAGCGAATGGAATATCGGCAGGGTCCAGAGATAAACCGGATGTTTCTCAATCGACCAGGCGGCGATGTTGGTCAGCGCATTCAGGTAGACGCCGCGGTGATGGTAGACGACGCCCTTGGGGTCGCCGGTCGTGCCCGAGGTGTAACTGAGGATGATGGCCTGCCATTCGTCGGCCGGACTATCGAGCGGTTTGTCGGGGTCGCCGGACTTAAGCAACTCTTCGTATTCGATTTCGCCCAGCCGGTCTCCGCTGGTCGCAAGATCGTCGATATCGATAACCAATGGCCTTTTCGCCAGCTTCGCCAGCGCCTGGCTGACAACGGGCGAAAATTCCCGATCGGTCAGCAGAACCTTGGTTTCGGCATGCCCGAGAATGAACACGATGGTTTGAGCATCGAGCCGGATGTTGAGCGGGTTCAGCACCGCGCCGATCGCGGGCACCGCGTAATGCGCCTCGATCATCGCCGGCGTGTTGGGGGACATGATCGATACGGTGTCGCCGGGGGCCACACCTTTCGCTTCCAGCGCCGATGCCAGCCGCCGCGCGCGCGCCTGCAGTTCCGTGTAAGTGTAGCTTTTGCTGCCGTGGATGAGGGCCGGATGGTCGGGATAGATATCGGCGGCGCGCTTGAGGAAGCTGCCCGGGGCGAGCGGAACGTAGTTCGCCGAATTCTTGTCGAGGTGTTGTTCATAGATGCTGTCTGCCGGAATTGCGCGCATCTGCATGAGCTCCAAAACTGTCATGAGAGGAGCGCTATCGGAGGGCGACCGCCGCCCGATCGCGCTGCAAAATCTGTCGATCAGTGCCGCCGAAGCTTTCGGGGCATCGTCGCGCGAAGGCCGGTGCGCAACACGCGCGCCGCCGGCATTCCAACTTCGAGAAGTGCGGGTTCGTCCGACAACGTTTCCTCCTGTCCAAAATATCGGCATCTTGCCGACGCTCTGTCGCACGGTAGTCTGGGAAGCAGCGGAGGCGGTTTCCCGCCGCCGCTGGCTTTAGTTTAGTCGGTCCAGAAGTCTCTACCGAGGCCGCGGCGCTTGTCCAGCAGGGCGGTCTTCTCGCGGAAGGCATTCAGGCCTTCGCCCTTGTCGGAATCCGGAACGTCCGCCCATCCGTTCACGCTCGCGGTCCATGCCGCCGACAGCGCCTCGAAGGCCTGCGCGGTGTAGAGGTCGGTTTCCACGTTCTTGTTGATGATGAACTTCAGCTGCCGCAAGGTCTGCTGGCTCTTGGCGCGCAGCAAGGTGAGCAGCGTTGCGACCTCGGCGTCGAGGCCATCGTTCGCGACGATGCGGTTCCACAGACCCCAGTCGACCGCCTTGCGCGCCGGCTGAATGGCGGCAAGCATGTTGATCTCCTTGGTGCGCCTGCGGCTGATGAAGCGCGACATGCGGGTGGTGCCGCCCCAGCCGGGCGTGATGCCCCAATCGACTTCCGGCATTCCCCATTTCGCGCGCTCCGTGGCGATCACGAAGTCGCAGCACATCGTGAGCTCGAGGCCGCCGCCCACCGCATAGCCGTCGACGGCCGCGATGGTGATTTTGTCGAGTTCTTCCAGCGCATAAGCCATCCATTGATAGTAGCGAACGCGGTGAAAATATTGGTTGGAGTCGCCCCACTGGCCGAGCGACATTTCCTTCAGGTCGTCGCCCGAGCAAAAATTTCCACCGGCGCCTTTGATGACCAGAAACTTTATTGTCTTCGAACGACGGACGTGTTCAAAGACTGCTACCAGTTCGTCAGAAAGCCTTAAAGAAAGGCAATTCACGACATCCGGTCTATTCAGGGTCAGAGTAGCCAGATCGCCGCTCTCTTCAAAAATGGAATGTTGAAGAGTCTTCGGGACCAGCGTGTTGGATGGAGACGGGTTCATAACAGGCACCTTCCTGAGATTGGCGGGCAGAGTAACGCTCTCTGTCAGTTTCATAACGAAACTTAGGTTACATGGAGCCATCGCGTTTGGCAACAATCAAGTCGAAACAAAAAGAGGGTAAGTCAGTAGACCGGCGCGACGGCCGAGGCGGGCGACCGTCCTTGGACCTGGACGAGGTGAGGCCTCGTCAGATCTCATCGGTCATTCGGGCGCTCGACGTTTTGTCGGATCCCTGGTCGTTCCTGGTGTTACGCGAGGCGTTTTTCGGCGTGCGCCGGTTCGATGACCTGCAGCGAAATTTGGAGATTGCGCGCAACGTCCTCTCGAGCCGCTTGACGCGGCTTGTCGCGGAGGGGTTGCTCGAGAGGCAGCTCTATGTGGCGCGCCCGCCGCGCTTCGAATACCGCCTTACGGATCAGGGGCGCGACTTTTTTCCTCCGATTGTCGGATTGATGACGTGGGGAGATCGTTGGCGGCCGCGAAAGTCGAGCCCGCCGCTCGATCTGACCCACAAGGATTGCGGCAAGACGCTCGCCCCCCGCGTCGTCTGCGGTGCCTGCAAACACACCCTCTCGCCCTTCGATGTCGAATTCGAAAATGGGCCGGGAGCCGGAACGGAAACCGACTTTCACGCGCCCACCACGCGGCGTCGCGACAGCGAACAGAACTGGTTGAGAGGCCGGCCGTGCTCGGTGGCGAGCACGTTGAAGGTAATTGGCGACCGCTGGAGTCTAAGAATTCTTCGCGAATGCTTCGTCGGCGTGAAGCGATTCAAAGATTTCCAGGGCAGTCTCGCGATCGCGCGGAATATTCTGAGCGACCGCCTCGATCTTCTCTGCAAAGAAAAGATCCTGGTGCGCCGGCAATATCAGGATCGGCCGCCACGTTTCGAATATGTCCTGACGCCCGCCGGCTACGATCTTTATGCGAGCCTGGTCCTGTTCATGGCCTGGGGAGACAAATGGCGCAGTCCGCCTGAAGGCGTTCCCTTGAAACTGCGGCACAAATTGTGCGGCCAGGAAGCCACACCGGTCCTGGTGTGCGACAATTGCGGCGGTCCGGTCAGAACGGACAATGTCGCTTATCACATGCACTACAAATTCGACGGTCACAAACCGGTCGCGAAATCCAAGGAGGCCGCGCGATCCAAAGCGGCCGCAGGCGCGCGCAAGCGGAAGCCTACCGCACCAGCATTAGCGAAAGCTGCGGCACATAGGTGATCACCAGCAGCGTCAGCAGGTTGATCACGAGAAAAGGCATGAGCCTTAAAACAGATCGCCCATTGATACGCCGAACAAGGAGTGCGCCGCGAGGATGTTGAGGCCGAGCGGCGGCGTATACATTCCGATGCTGAGGTTGACGGTGACGATAATTCGAAGTGAACGAGGTCCACGCCCAGAGACTGCATGATGGGCGCAAAAAGCGGGGTGAGCATCAGGATCTCCGGCATAGCGCCGGCGCACGGAAAAGCGGGCGTTGAACACCGCCGGACCCGGGCGCTGCGTAGACGGCAATCGGCTCGCGCACGGTTGCCTCCAAGGCCGACCAGGCCGTGGGTTCCGTTCAAGCTGCGCGGTATCGGTGGTCGCCAGCGCTTTTTCGCCGATCGTCACCGTTTGAAACACCGCGTCCTTGCGCATCGTAATGGCGGCTATCCGAAACAGAGGATTGCGTTTCAGCCGGCCATGGTAACCGAGATACTCGCCGTAAGGCCCTTCGCTTTCGACATAGCCAGCGGCGTCGATGAGGCCCTCGAGCACGATCTCGGCATCGGCCGCAACGAACTGGTCGATCGTCCGGCAGCAGACGATCGGCACGGCGCTGCCGCGGACGCCGCCGATCAAGGCGAGTTCGTCGCTGGCCGGAAGCAGTATCTTGGAACCGACGAAGTCGGCGGGGTGCGAGCCGATGGCGAAGGCCGCGGGCATCGGGCGTTTGGCTTCGAGCGATTTCAGGAAAGCCGCCCTGAAATCGCTCGGCGCGTTCATGTCCACCGATGCGATGGCGCGGCCCAGCGGCATAATTCGCCGACAGCCGACGTTCGTGCGTCCGGTGCCCGGCTCCGTGCTGAAATCGAGGCTCGACGAGATGTAGGGCGCGCCGTCCAGGCTGTGCTGAAGATGAATGGGCAAGCGGGCGAGGTCGAGGCCCTTGCCTTCCCAGACGACCTGGTGGACGGGAGCGTCGGCTGAGGCCACTTCGACCGGAGCGATCGGCTTGGTCAGCCGCTGCTTGAGCTCGGCCAATAGGTCTCGTTCCGAAATGTCGAATGCAAGCGCGAGCCGCTTGCGGGTCGCCATGACATTGCCGACCAGTTGCTCGCCCTTGCCTCCGAAATTGCGAAAGCATATCGCCTTGGGCTCGCTCTCGAGAAGCCGCGCGACGTCGATCAACTCAACGGGATCGTCGTTGTAGATCAGCTCTCCATGTCGCTCGAGCTTGTCGAGGAAATTTCGCAGGCGGAATTCATCAAGACTGGGGGCTGTTTTGAAGAAACGCTCGCGCGGGCGGTACCGGACAATACCATCGCGCCACCTTGACTAAGTTGCGTTAAAAAACCTTGTATTATTGTATGTGAGGTATGCCAATGCCCTCACGGCGCAGGATGGGCTTTCCGAAGAAAGGAAACGACGATGGACTTCGCATATGCAACGAAGGTGTTGGATCTCCAGGCCAAGCTCCGCGACTTCATGGAAGGGCGCGTACTGCCCAATAACGAGCGCTGGCATCGCGAGGTCGAGCAGGGCGCCTATCCGCTGGATTTGATCGACGATCTCAAGGCCGCGGCGAAAGCACAAGGCCTCTGGAATTTGTTCTTGCCCGGGCTGCGCGACGACGAACCCGGCACCCGCCTGAGCAATCTCGAATATGCGCCGCTCGCCGAAATCATGGGCCGCGTGCCGTGGTCGTCCGAGGTCTTCAACTGCAGCGCGCCCGACACCGGCAATATGGAAATCCTGCATATGTTCGCGACGCCGCAGCAGCGGGAGCAGTGGCTGATGCCGCTGCTCGCGGGCGATATCCGATCGGTCGTGTCGATCACCGAGCCGGACGTCGCGTCGTCTGATCCGACCAATCTGCGCACCAGCATCCGTCGCGACGGCGACCATTATGTCATCAACGGCCGCAAGTGGTTCAACACCGGCGTCATGCATCCGCGCGCGCGCGTATTGATTGTGCTCGGCGTCACGGACGATCGGGAGACGACGCCGGCGCACAAGCGCCAGAGTTTCGTGATCGTGCCGATGGACAGCCCCGGCTTCGGAATCGTCCGCAACACGCCGATCATGAACCATCGTTCGCCCGAAGGGCATTGCGAGGTGGTTTTCCGCGACGTCCGCGTGCCGCGGAGCAACCTTCTCGGTGAAGAAGGCGAAGGCTTTGCGATTGCGCAGGCGCGCTTGGGCCCCGGCCGGATCCATCATTGCATGCGCACGATCGGCCAGTGCGAACTGGCGTTGGAATTGATGCGGGAGCGCGTGCTGGAACGCTCTGTCTTCGGCAAGAAGATCGCCGATTACGCCAATGTCCAAGATGATATCGCGCGGTCCCGGATCGAAATCGATCAGGCACGGCTCTTGTGCCTGCACGCCGCCTGGCTGATGGATACGCAAGGCAACAAGGCCGCGCGGGTCGACGTATCGGCAATCAAGATCGTGGCCGCCCAGCTCCAGACTCGCGTCGTCGACCGCGCCATGCAGGTATTCGGTGCGATGGGCCTGTCGGACCACCTGCCGCTCGCCGATCTGTGGACCTGGGGCCGCGCCCTACGCTTTATCGACGGGCCCGACGAAGTCCATCTGCGCGTTGTCGCGCGCAATGAACTTAAGAGAGCAAAGGAAACACTCGGCCGAAATACTCTATTTTTTCGGCATCCTCGCTAACGTCATGCGAGGAAAGGAGCAATTGTCAGGCGTAAGGTAGCATTCGACGGTTGGCCTGCCCCCGGTTCCGAAGACACCAAGTTTGGTGTGACAATGGGACCGGAGGTGGGTCATGGAGAGGCGGAAGTTTACACGCGAGTTCAAGCTTGAAGCTGTGCGCCTGATCAGGGATCGAGGCGTATCGTTTGCCCGGGCATCGACGGACCTGGGCGTGCACGTACCCTAGCTGCGCGACTGGGTGAAGGAGTTTGCGGAGGACCCGCAGCACGCCTTCCCTGGCAACGGGCAGATGAGCCGGAGCAGTTGGAGATCGCGCGGCTCAAGCGCGAGGTGATCAAGCTCAAAGCCGAGCGGGACATCGTAAAAAAAGCCGCGTCCTACTTCGCGAAGGAATCGACGTGAAGTTCTCCTTCATCGCAAAGCACCGGGGGATGTGGCCGGCGGATTGGAAATGCGAGCGCGCGGGGCCGGCAGGCAACAAATTGATTGCACGTATGGCCATAGACGCATAGCGAGACAAAGAATCTCATTGCCATGGGGGTATTTCGGAGGGGTATGCAAGAAGTAGCCGACGAGAATTCCAAATTGAATCCGACGCTTATAGGCCAAGTGCGATTCCGCCCCTGGCACCATTCTAACTTCCTCATCGAATCTCACTGCGGCTCAAGTCTGCTCAATCTGCGAGTCGTTTCAATCGGTTAGAGGCGGTGCACCTGCTCACCGTGAGTAGCTTCTCCTCGCGGCAGCGCGGGTAGGACGGGGTAGAATCGAGGGTAGTGCTCTTTCACAGGAAAGGTCCTACTGGCCTGCACCCGGTTTCGTTGACACCTGCCTAAACTAATCCTGCCTGCCGTTCGAATTCCATCGGACTCATATAGCCGATCGTCGAGT
>Ga0226835_1000545_pt1 | contig 38119 bp, 27 predicted proteins | sample LAC_MetaG_1_FD_163627 | JGI IMG/M metagenome (GOLD analysis project Ga0226835, IMG submission 163627) | Anaerobic ammonium oxidizing microbial communities from anammox membrane bioreactor (MBR) in UC Berkley, California, United States -... | ecosystem: Engineered > Bioreactor > Anaerobic >...
CAGCCTCGCCGCGAGCGCGTATCGCGAGGTTGCCCAGGATCGCGTCACCGTCACCCTGTATGCCGAGCGCGAATCGGCGCAGCCGGCGGCAGGACAGGCGCAGGTGAGCGCGCTGCTCGCCCCGGTGCTCGCACAACTGAAGACGCATGCCGACCTGGAAGTGCAGAGCTCGGGCTACCGCACCGATCCGGTCTGGCAGCAGAGCCGCGTCGTCGGCTGGCGCACGCGCGGCGCGATCCAGTTGAGCGGGCAGCCCTCGGAGGCGTTCAACCGGCTGGTGGGCGAGCTGGCTACGAAGCTCAACGCCGAGTCGGTCGCGTACTGGCTGAGCCGTCCTGCGCAGCTGGCGGTCGAACGCGAGCTGATCACCGAAGCGATCGCGGCGTTTCGCGCGAAGGCCGACACCGCGACGAAGGCGCTGGGCTTCCGGACCTATGCGGTGCGCGCCGTGTCGGTCGACGGCGCCGGCCCGAACCGGCCCGAGCCGGTGCCGCGGGTGATGATGTCGAGGGCCGCGGCGGCCGAATCGGCGCCGGTGCCGCTGCCCGGCGCCGAGGGCAAGACGACGGTCAGCGTCACGGTGAGCGGCGACGTCGCACTCGAGCCCTGAACCCCGCAGCCTGACCGCCTCCGGTCCTTGCCCGCGCGGCGCCGTGCGCCTAGAATGTGCAGCGCATGTTAATGCGTTTAACATGCTGCACACGATGGAACTGAAGACCGCCCGCCTGACGCTGCTGATCGACCCCGCCAAGAAAGCGGCGTTCGAGCGGCTGTGCGCGAGCCAGGACGTGACGCCGTCGCAGGTGGTGCGTCGCCTGATCCGCGAATACCTGGCCGCGCACGGCGTGCAATACGTGCCGTCGGGGGCTGCAGACGCGGTCGGTGACGACGACGCTGGGCGGCGCGCTGGCGGGCAACGCACCCGCGTCGGGGCTGCGCGTGGGCCGCGCGCGAAAGGCGCCTCCGGTGGCGGCGCTCGCTGAACTGCGCTCGCCGCTCGACTGGATCGCCCTCGACTGGGCGCTGCTGGTCATTGCCGGATGGCTGGCCGTCGGCGCGGCCGGAGTCTTCGCGCTGCGCAGGTTCCGGCTGGTCGCGCGAGTGCTGTTTCCGATCGGGGGCCTGTTCGGGCTCGCGCTGTCGGCGGTTGCGTTCGCGGCGCTGCTCGGCCGCCCTCAGGTGGCAGTGCTGCCGATCGGGTTGCCGGGCCTGCCGTTTCACATGCGGCTCGACGCGCTGGCGGCCTGGTTCCTGCTGGTGATCGGCGTCACGTCGGCGGGCGTATCGGCGTTCGCCGCCGGTTATTTCAGGCGCGGCGAAGGCACCCCGCCGGGCCTGCTGTGCCTCGAGTACCACGTCTTCCTGGCCAGCATGGCGCTGGTGGTGCTGGCCGACGACGCCTACGCGTTCATGGTGATGTGGGAGACGATGGCGCTGTCCTCGTTCTTCCTGGTCACCGCGAACCATCGCATCGCCGAGATCCGCCGGGCTGGCTACATCTACCTGCTCGTCGCCCACGTCGGCGCGATCGGCATCCTGATGTGCTTCGGTGTGCTCCAGGCCAACACCGGCGACTACACCTTCGCGAACATGCGCGCGCAGCAGCTCGGGCCGTTCTGGGCGTCGGTGGCCTTCCTGCTGGCGGTATCGGGCTTCGGCGCCAAGGCCGGCATCCTGCCGCTGCACGTCTGGCTGCCCGAAGCGCACCCGGCCGCACCGTCGCCGGTGTCGGCGCTGATGAGCGGCGTGATGCTCGAGACCGCGATCTACGGCCTGCTGCGCGTATGCTTCGACCTGCTGTCGCTGCAATTGTGGTGGTGGGGCGCACTGCTGCTCGCGGTGGGGCTGGCCACCGCGCTCTACGGCGTGGTGTTCGCCGCGGTGCAGGTCGACATGAAGCGGCTGCTCGCCTATTCGTCGATCGAGAACATCGGCCTGTTGTGCGCGGCGGTCGGGCTTGCGCTGGTGTTCTCGGCCTATCGCATGCAGATGCTCGCGGCGCTGGCGCTCACCGCCGGCCTGTATCACGTGGCGAGCCACGCGCTGTTCAAGAGCCTGCTGTTCGTCGGCACCGGCTCGGTGCTGCATGCCACGCGCGAGCGCAACCTGGGCCGGCTCGGCGGACTGATCCGCTTCATGCCCTGGGTGGCCTGGGCCACGCTGGTCGGCGCGCTGGCCAGCGCAGGGCTGCCGCCGCTCTCGGGCTTCGTTTCCGAGTGGATGCTGCTGCAGAGCTTCCTGTTCACGCCGGGCCTGCCCCATCCGGTGCTCAACATGCTGATCCCGGTGGTTGCGGCGCTGATCGCGCTCGTGGCGGCGCTGGCCGGGTACACGATGGTCAAGTTCTTCGGCGTGATCTTCCTCGGCCAGCCGCGCGAGGAGAAGCTCGCGCATGCACGCGACGCCGGCCGCTGGGAGCGCGCCGGCATGCTCTGGCTGGTGGCAGGATGCGTCGCGCTCGGCCTGCTGCCCAACCAGGTCGTCCAGCTGATCGACCCGGTGACGCGCCAGCTGGTGCAGGCCGGCCTGGCAGCCACGGTAGCCGCCAACGGCTGGCTGCTCGCACCGGCAGGCTTCGCGCGCGCAAGCTACGGGCCCTCGATCTTCCTGCTGGGCATCGCGGCCAGCTTCCTGATCGCCTGGCTGCTGGTGCGGCGCCTCTATCACGGGCGGCTGCGCCGCTCGCTGCCGTGGGCCTGCGGATTCCCCCGCAGCAACGCGCGGATGCAGGACACCGCGGAGGGTTTCGGGCAGCCGATCCGCCAGATCTTCGAGCCGTTCTTCCGCATGCAGCGCGAACTGCCCTCGCCGTTCGACGAGCGACCGCAGTATCGGGTGAGCGCCGACGACCACCTGTGGCACTGGCTGTACCTGCCGGTGGCCGGCCTGGCCACGCGGCTGGCGCGGCTGGTGGGGCTGCTGCAGCAGGGGCGCATCGCGGTGTACCTGATGTACAGCTTCGTCACGCTGGTCGTGACGTTGCTGGTCGTGACGCGCTGAGGACGGCAACGATGGGCGCGCTCTACGCAGCCGTCTCGCAGGTGCTGGCGATCGTCGCCGCGCTGCTGCTCGCGCCGATCCTCACCGGATGGGTCAACATGTGCCGGGCCTGGCTGCAGAACCGCTCGGCACCGGGCCTGTGGCAGCCGTACCGCGTGCTGCACAAGCTGTTCGTGAAGGAATCGGTGGTCGCCGGGCATGCCTCGCCGATCTTTCGCATTGCGCCCTACGTCGTGTTCGGCTGCATGCTGGTCGCCTGCGCGATCGTCCCGACGCTGTCGACCGACCTGCCGATGTCGAACGCGGCCGACGCGATCGCACTGGTCGGGCTGCTCGCGCTGGCGCGCGTGTTCGTCTCGCTGGCGGCCATGGACATCGGCACCGCATTCGGCACGATGGGCGCGCGGCGCGAAATGCTGGTGGGTTTTCTCGCCGAGCCGGCGCTGCTGATGGTGCTGTTCTCGGCCTCGCTGATCTCGCAATCGACTTCGCTCACCACGATGGTCGAGATGCTCGCGCATCGCGAACTGGCGATCGATCCGGTGCTCGCCTTCGCAGGCGTCGCGTTCACGATGGTCTCGCTCGCCGAGAACGCGCGCGTGCCGGTCGACAACCCGGCCACGCACCTCGAACTCACGATGATCCACGAAGCGCTGGTGCTCGAGTATTCCGGGCGCCACCTGGCGCTGATCGAGTGGGCGGCGAGCCTGAAGCTGTTCGCCTATTCGTGCATCGGGCTGGCGCTGTTCTTCCCGTGGGGCATCGCGCAGGCGCAGGCGCCGCTCGCGCTGGTGCTGGCGCTGCCGGCGCTGGTCGTGAAGCTGGCGATCGGCGGCGCCGCGCTGGCGGTGCTCGAGACGATCAGCGCGAAGATGCGCATCTTCCGGGTGCCGGAGTACCTGGCCACCGCGTTCCTGCTCGCGGTGATCGGACTGCTGGTGCACATCCTGCTGGCGGCCTGAAATGCGACCCCTCGTCGTCCGCCCTCACGGTTCTGGAGCGTCGCGGCAGACGGCAGCAGCGCGGGCTTTCGCTCGGCCGTTTGCCATGCGCCGTTGGGCGCCGCACAGGGGGCAGGCCGTGGCGCGTGCGGTGCTGGCTGCGGCGGTCGGTGCTGCGCACCGACTCCCCTGCGCTGCTCGCGTCGGGGTCGTGCGCCGCAACTCGCTTCGCTCGCTGCGCTCGCTTCGCTCAGACACAGCGGCGCAAGTCAGAAGTACGATGCGCGCTTCGCGCGCCGACCCCGAGGCTGCGCTGCTCGGCGCCGCAGACAGCGCCGCATCCGGCACGGCCCGCCCGCTGCGCAGCCCCGAACGGCGCATGGCGGCCGGCCGAGCGAGGGCCCGCCCCGCTGCCGACTGCCGCTCAGGCAACGTCGGCGCGATTCGGAGCGCAGACGGGGTCGTTGCCCGCAAGCGCCGGCACGCCGACCGCAGCCGACCGATGCCTTTGCGCGCGCAAACCGCCGGGACAGCGGGCAACGCCCCGCGGAGCAACAGCAGATGAGCGCTCTGTTCTCGCAGTTCATCGACCTGCTCGGCGCGGTGCTGCTGCTGCTCGCCTTCGCGATGATCTCGCAGCGGCGCATCCTGTCGCTGATTCACCTCTTCACGCTGCAGGGCGCGACGCTGGTGCTCGCCACGAGCGTGGTCGGCTACGTGACGCAACAGCCGCACCTGTACGTGTCGGCCGCGCTCACCTTCGTGCTCAAGGTGGTGCTGATTCCCGTGCTGCTGCACCGGGTGATCGACCGCCTCGACGTGCGCTGGGACGTGGAGACGCTGATCAACATCCCGACCACGATGCTGATCGGCATCGTGCTGGTGATCTTCTCGTTCAACATGGCCACGCCGATCGCGCAGCTGTCTCCTTCGGTGGCACGCGGCTCGCTGGGCATCGCGCTGGCCTGCGTGCTGCTGTCGTTCCTGATGATGATCACCCGCGCGAAGGCGGTGCCGCAGGTGATCGGCTTCCTGGCGATGGAGAACGGGCTGTTCTTCGCGGCGACCTCGGCCACCTACGGCATGCCGATGGTGGTCGAGCTCGGCATCGGGCTCGACGTGCTGATCGGGGTGCTGATCCTCGGCGTGTTCATGTTCCAGATCCGCGAGCAGTTCGACAGCCTCGACATCCGCCACCTCGAGCGCCTGAAGGAAGACTGACTTGGAACCGCTTCTGTTCGTGCTCGGGATCCCGCTCGCCGGCGGCGCGGTGCTGGCGCTGTACGGGCATCGCGACGGCGCGATGGCGCTGAACGTCGCGTTCAGCCTGGGCACCTTCGTCGCCGCCTGCGCGCTCACCGCGCAGGTGATCGCCGGCGGCCCGCAGTTCGTCTGGGAGCGCGAGTTCTTCATCGACGCGCTGAACGTGTTCCTGGTGACGCTCACCGCCTTCGTGGGCTTCACCACGGCGATCTTCTCGCGGCCGTACATGCGCGTGGAGCGCGACCGCGGCCGGATGACGCCGCCGCGGCTGCGCCTCTACCACAGCATGTACCAGCTGTTCAGCTTCACGATGCTGCTGGCGCTGATGACCAACAACATGGGAATCCTGTGGGTCGCGATGGAAGCCGCCACGCTCACCACCGTGCTGCTGGTGAGCGTGTACCGCACCGCCGCGAGCCTCGAAGCCGCGTGGAAGTACTTCATCCTGTGCGGTGTCGGCATCGCGCAGGCGCTGTTCGGCACGGTGCTGCTCTACATGGCGGCCGAGAAGGTGATCGGCGCCGATGGCGGAGCGCTGCTCTGGACCGATCTCGATGCGGTGAAGGCGCAGCTCGACCCGAACATCATCACGCTGGCCTTCGCGTTCCTGTTCATCGGCTACGGCACCAAGGTCGGGCTGGTGCCGGTGCACAACTGGCTGCCCGACGCGCACGCGGAAGGGCCGACGCCCGTCTCGGCGGTGCTGTCGGGCCTGCTGCTGAACGTGGCGCTGTACGCGATCCTGCGCTGCAAGGTGCTCACCGACGGCGCGCTCGGCACCCCGCTCGCGGGCCGGATGATGATCGGCTTCGGCCTGGCGTCGGTCGTCGCCGCCGCGTTCCTGCTGATCCGCCAGCGCGACGTCAAGCGCATGTTCGCCTATTCGTCGATCGAGCACATGGGGTTGATGACCTTCGCATTCGGCCTGGGCGGCCCGATCGCCAACTTCGCGGGGCTGCTGCACATGACGGTGCACTCGCTGGTCAAGTCGGCGATCTTCTTCGCCGTCGGCCACGCCACGCAGAAGGCGGGCACGCAGCTGATGGAGGACATCCGCGGCCTGATCCGCGTGAGCCCCACGATCGGCTGGGGAATGATGCTCGGCTCGCTGGCGATTCTCGGCATGCCGCCGTTCGGCGTGTTCGCCAGCGAGTTCCTCATCATCACCACCGCGATGCGCGAGCAGCCGTGGGCGACGCCGTTCCTGCTGGTGGCACTGGGCGTGGCGTTCGCGTCGGTGTTCGCGCGCGTGCAGCCGATGGTGTTCGGCGACACGACGCTGGAGCCGCTCGCGCACCGCCCGGCAATGCTGCCGGTCTTCGTGCACCTCGCGCTCGGCCTGCTGCTCGGGCTCTACGTTCCGCCTTATCTCGACGCCTGGTATCGCGAGGCGGCGCGGATGATCGGGGGTTGAGTCGATGAAGCTGAGCGGCCTCGAACTCGTCTTCGATCGACTGGCTGCGCCGCTGCCGATCTGGCGCGCCCGCATCTCGCCCGAAGACTGGCAGCCCGCGGCGCTCGCGGTCGCGGCGGCCGGAGGGCGCCTGGTCGCACTGTGGGGCAGCGACCGCCGCACGGCCACCCACGCGCACGCCGGCGATCCCGGCGGCTTCGCGGCCGGTGCCGACGCCACCGCCGCAGGTGCCGGCGGCTTCGCGGTCTGCGCGGCCTACGCGGTGCGCGAAGGCCTGGCCTGGCTCGACCTGGCACTCGAAACAGAGTCGCCGACCTTCTCCGACCTGGGCGAAGTCTTTCCGGCCGCGATACGAATGCAGCGTGCGATCACCGACCTGCTGGGAATCACGGTGCGCAACGCCCGCGACACCCGCCCCTGGCTCGACCACGGGCTGTGGCCCGCCGGACTGCGACCGCTCGCCGACGAAACGCGGACGGCGAGCACGAACCGCTCGCCGCTCGCCGGTGCGCCGGCACCCGCGGCGGGCACGCAGCCCGAGACACTGCCTGCCGACTATCCGTTCGTGCGCGTGCAGGGCGACGGCGTGCACGAGATCGCGGTCGGGCCGGTGCACGCCGGGATCATCGAGCCCGGGCACTTCCGCTTCTCCGCGGTCGGCGAGAAGGTGTTGCGCCTCGAGGAACGCCTCGGCTACGTGCACAAGGGCATCGAGCGGCGCTTCACCGAACTGCCGGCGCTCGAGGCCCACCGGCTCGCCGCAAGGGTGTCGGGCGATTCGACCGTGGCCTTCGCGTGGGCGTACTGCATGGCGCTCGAGTCGGCCGCCGGCTGCCCGGTGCCCGAGCGCGCGCAATCGCTGCGTGCGCTGATGCTCGAGCGCGAACGGGTGGCCAACCATCTCGGCGACCTCGGCGCGCTCGGCAACGACGCCGGGCTGGCCTTCGGGCTGGCGCAGTTCTCGCGGCTGCGCGAAGACTGGCAGCGACTGTCGGCCGACGCGTTCGGTCACCGCTTCATGATGGACTGCGTCGTGCCCGGCGGGGTCGCGGCCGAGCCGGCGCCGGCGCAACTCGACCGGATGCGCGCGCAGTGCGACGCGATCGAGCGCGAAGTGCTCGCGCTGCGCGCGATCTACGACGAGCACGCCGGCCTGCAGGACCGCTTCATGGGCACCGGTCGCGTTTCGCCGCAACTGGCGGCGCAACTCGGCCTCACCGGCCTTGCCGGGCGCGCGAGCGGACAGGCGGCAGACCTGCGCTGCGATCACCCGTGGCCGCCTTACGACCGCCTGAAGGTGACGATGGCCGCACAGGCCGGTGGCGACGTGGCGGCACGCGTGAGCGTGCGCTTCGACGAGGCGATCGAGTCGCTGCGGCTGGTACGCGAGTTGTGCGCGGCATTGCCGGCAGGGCCGGCGCGCGGCGCGCTCGCGCTGCCGGCGCGCGAGGCGTTCGGCGCCGGATGGATCGAGGGCTGGCGCGGCGAGTCGTTCGTCGCGCTCGAACTCGACGCCGCAGGCGCGATCCGCCGCTGCCACTGCCACGACCCGTCCTGGCAGAACTGGCCGGTGATCGAGCACGCGGTGATCGGCAACATCGTTCCCGACTTCCCGCTGATCAACAAGTCGTTCAACCTCGCCTATTCGGGACACGACCTCTGACATGTGGAAGATCGCCAGGCAGATCGTTCGCACCGGCATCCGCACCGAGCCGGCGCCGCGCGCGGCCGCGGAGCCGCCGCGGGCCGAGGCCGAGCGCATCCAGCGCGAGATCCTCGAGGTGCTCGGCAAGGCGCTCGCGATCCGTGCGGTCGACGCCGGTTCGTGCAACGGCTGCGAACTCGAGATGCACGCGCTGGGCAACCCCTACTACAACGTCGAAGGGCTGGGCATAAGGTTCGTCGCCAGCCCGCGACACGCCGACATGCTGCTGGTCACCGGTCCGGTGTCGCGGCACATGGCGCTCGCGCTGCGGCGTACCTGGGAGGCCACGCCCGAGCCGCGGCTCGTGGTCGCGATCGGCGACTGCGGCTGCAGCGGCGGCATCTTCGGCGAGAGCTACGCGAGCCTGGGCCGCGTCTCGAACGTGATTCCGGTCGACGTCGAGGTGCCGGGCTGCCCGCCCGCGCCGATCGGGATCCTGCGCGGCATCCTGGCCGCGGTGCGCCGCGGGTAGCCGCAGCGGCCGGCGTGGCCGGCCCCGGCCCGGCCCCCGAAGCTCAGTAGGTGCCGGGCACCAGGATGCTGCGGTCGACCTTCTTCACGTCGCGCAGCCCGCAAAAACCCATCGTCACGTCGAGCTCCTTGCGCAGGATGGCGAGCGCGGTCGTCACGCCGGCCTCGCCCATCGCGCCAAGCCCGTAGACGAAGGCGCGCCCGACGTGCACCGCGCGCGCACCCAGCGCAAGCGCCTTGATCACGTCCTGCCCCGAGCGCACGCCGCTGTCCAGGTGCACCTCCGTGCGTCCGCGCACCGCCTCGACGATCGCCGGCAGCGCGCGAATCGCCGACAGCGCGCCGTCGAGCTGCCGTCCGCCGTGATTGGAGACGATGATCGCATCGGCGCCGCTGGCGATCGCGGGCTCGACGTCCTCAGGGTCGAGAATGCCCTTGAGGATCAGCTTGCCCTTCCACTGGTCGCGCACCCACTTCACGTCGTCCCAGTCGAGCGTCGGGTCGAACTGCTGGTTGGTCCACGAAGACAGCGAACCCAGGTCGTCGACGCCCTTCGCGTGCCCCGCGATGTTGCGGAAGGTGCGCCGCTTCGTGCGCAGCATGCCGAAGCACCAGCGCGGCTTGGTCGCGAGATTCAACAGGTTGGCGAGCGTGGGCTTGGGCGGCGCCGACAGGCCGTTGCGGATGTCCTTGTGCCGCTGGCCCATCACCTGCAGGTCGAGCGTGAGCACCAGCGCCGGGCACTGCGCGGCGCGCGCGCGTCCGATCAGCCGGGTGATGAAATCGCGGTCACGCATCACGTAGAGCTGGAACCAGAACGGCGCATCGGTGTTCTCGGCCACGTCCTCGATCGAGCAGATGCTCATCGTGGACAGCGTGAACGGCACCCCGGCCTTCGCGGCGGCACGCGCGGCGAGGATCTCGCCGTCGGCGTGCTGCATGCCGGTGAGGCCGACCGGCGCGAGCGCGATCGGCATCGACACCGGCTGGCCGACCATCGTGCTCACCAGCGTGCGGTTGTCGATGTCGACCGCGACCCGCTGGCGCAGCCTGATCGGCACGAAGTCGCTCTCGTTGGCCCGATAGGTGCTTTCGGTCCAGGCCCCCGAGTCGGCGTACTCGTAGAACATCTTCGGCACGCGCCGTTTCGCGAGCAGCCGGAGGTCTTCGATGCAGGTGATGACGGGCATGATGGCACGAATCGATCGTTTGGGGCGAACCACTATAGACGATCTGGCCTGCACCGCGACAGTGGCCGGCGCCTGCGAAATCCGTCACCGTAGGGTGCCTGCAATGAGTGGCATCATGGCGCTTCCTCACACGGAAGCCGAAGAACTCATGGGAACCATGACGCCCACCGCTGCCCCGCGGTTGCGCCAGACCGTGGTCCCGTCACGCCACGATCGCTGCTTGTACATTGCATTCATGTTGCATTATTCACGCATTGTCGCACTCATTACTACATTACATAATCGAAAAGCGCCTTCCTGCAACGCAGAAGTTCAAGAAAACCGCAGACTTGGAGACGCCAGGCGACTACGCCACCGGGCGGGACTTCGGCCCAAGACCGACGTTCAACCTGGCCGAAAAGCCCGAGGCGGCTCAAACAGGGTGGCGAAACGCGAGGTTTACGTGACAAGTTACGATACGCCGGGAACACGAATCGCAAGCCTGGGATCGTGAGATATAGAGATGCGGTTGACCTACCTTACCAATCACGTCTCGCCCTATCGGGTATCGACGCTCGCCGCTCTTTCTCGGTTGACGGACGGGATGAACCTACTCTTGACGGGTTCCGAGAGCGCGCCTGAACTCGAGCGGGAGCCAATCAGGATCGTAAAGGTGCCATCGCTGCAGATCGCACGCGTGCGACACCATCCTGCGGGTTACGATGAAAAGTTTGAGTTGCACGTTCCGCTCGGGACGCTCGGAGCGCTTCTGCGCGAGGAATCCTGCAACGTCTTCTCGGTCGAGCTGGGGCTCAGGACGGCCTTTGCGGCGCTGTGGCGCAAGTTTGGGCGCAACCGGCGCCTGATCGTGCACGCGGACCTGTCGGAGGCGACGGAGCGAGGTCGTGGGTACGCCCGGCTACTGCTGCGCCGGCTGCTGCTTCGACACGTCGATCGGGTGCTGGTGAACGGCGCGAGTGGCGCTCGCTACCTGCAAACGCTCGGTTGCCCGCCCGATCGAATCGGTCGCTTGCCGTACGCATCGGACATAGCCCACTTTCAGTGGATACCGGACCTGCCTGCGCACGCCGACAACGAGGGTCCACTGCGCCTCTTGTACGTGGGCCGGCTGGTCGAAGTGAAGGGGTTGGTGCCATTCCTCGATCGACTCGCGAACGCGCTTCGCGCGCGTCCGCGGCAGCGCGTATCGCTGACGCTGGTCGGTGACGGAGATCTGGCGGCCGCGATCGACGCGGTCGATTGCCCGGCCAACCTGACCGTCCAGCGTATCGGTGCGATTCCGTATGAGCAGGTGCCGGATCATTACGCGCGGGCCGATGTTGTCGTGATGCCGTCGCTGGGCGATACATGGGGGTTGTGCGTCAACGAGGCTATGGCCTCAGGGCGGCCGGTGCTGGGCAGCGTCGGCGCGCAGGCGGTCGATGAGCTCGTGATAGACGGGGTCACGGGCTGGCGGTTCGATATGCAGGCGCCGTTGACGCTCGATAACGCGATTGCCCGGATGCTCGCATCGACACCGGCCGAGCGGGCTGCCTTGGGCCGAAACGCGAGGCGAACCGCGGCGGACTTTTCCCCGGAGAGGATTGCCGTGCGCATCATCGACGCATTCCAGCATACGCGCGGGTTGCCCCCGATATCCGAAGCAATACCGCCAGCGACTGAACCTGCGGTATCAGTCGCGGGTCCGCGGAGAGCGGCGCGGCTCAGCGGCAGCGCGCGCCCGCCGACGTGAAGTAATGCGTCGTCTTAGACGGAGTATTGTCCGATACCTCGCTATCGCCAGGCTGAAGCATGACCCTCGCGCTTTGCTTTCACCACGTGACGCCCATTGGCGGGGAGCACGCGACTGTACCCGAGCGCTTCCACGATCACCTGAACGAGTTGCGGCGCGCAGGGTTCGGTTTCGTGGACTTCGATACATTCTCGCGTACGCGGCTGTCGGGTCGTCGATTACCGCGCAGGACCGTTCTGGTCACGACCGACGACGGATACGCTGACAATTGGTACTGGGCATGGCCAGTGCTGCGCGACCTCGGCGTGCCGTCCGTCTTTTTTGTGATCACCGGGTCTATCGGTGACGGATCGATCCGCAACGTCGCGTACGAGGGAACACGCGTCGTGGTCCCCGACCATGAGGGTGGAGACGGACGCTTCATGCGCTGGTCCGAACTACGGGCGCTGCACCGAACCGGTCTTGTATCGGTGCAATCGCATACGCACCTGCACACTCGGCGTGTCGGAGCCGACGACAAGGAAAAGCTGCGCGTGCTGGGCGAGGACATTTCCACGTCGTGCGAGCGCATCGAGACCGAAGTGGGCCTCCGACCGCTTGCGCTCGCCTGGCCTTGGGGCCAAAGTTCGGCTCGCACGCGGTCGCTCGCATGCGAACTCGGACTGCACATGCAGTTCACAGTTACCCCAGGTGGCATCGGTCCCTGGTCGTCGTCGCGACTGATGAGCCGACTCTGCGCCGACGAGCGCGACACCGCGTGGTTGCTCGATCAGGCGCGGCGCATCACCGCACCGCTCATCGGCGACGCGTACTCGATCGCGCGGGTCTGCTGGAACCTTGCACGTCAGGCGCATACGCGGCGCATCGGCACCGCAGCGGGGGCAGCCTGATCCGTAGCAACCAATCATGGTGAGGCCGCTATCCAGCGGAGCCGGAGAGTGGATGGCGGCTCAAGGCAAATGAGCGAGCAGGTTTTGCATCGAAGCGAGTTACGATCGTGCCTGCGCTGATTCACCAGCATCGCCGATGAAAGACCATTCTTGGCGGGGACGCGTGACCGTCTGCGACGAACGTCGATTCCCGCGATCGAAGCGGAACGCGCATCCAGATCATGAAACTCGCATTCCTCACGAACCACGTCTCGCCGTATCGGGTCTCGACCCTGGTTGCGCTGCGCAAGCGGGTGGATCGACTCACCATCGTGCTTTCCTCGCGCGACTGCGCGCCCGGTCTGCCGGAGGCGGACATCGAGGTCGAGTACCTGAGCAGCATCAAGATTCCGCGCACGCGCCGGCACGCCAACGGCTACGTCGAACGCTATGAGGTCCATGTGCCGTACGGCGTGATCGGTACGCTACGCCGGCTCGATCCTGACTGCCTGCTAGCCGCGGAGTTCGGCGCGCGCACCGCGATGGGAGCGGTCTACTGCAAGCTGTACCATAAGCCGCTCGTCGTGCACGCCGATCTGTCCGAGGAATACGAACGTGGACGCGGCAAGGGGCGCAGGATGCTCCGTACAATGCTCTTGAAGAGTATCGATCGTGTGCTGGTGAACGGTCAGAGCGGTGCCCGCTACATTGAGTCGCTCGGCTACGCCCGCAAGCGAATGATCCATCTGCCATACGCAACCGATACTGATCACTTCGGCGAGGCAACCCACGACTCACCCGACGACGGCGTGCTGCGGATGGTCTATGTCGGGCAGTTGATCGAGCGGAAGGGTCTCGAGCCGTTCATCCGCCGGCTCGGAACACTACTCGCGCAGCGGCCCGACACCCGCGTCGAGCTGACGCTAGCGGGAGCCGGTGACCAGCGGGAAATGCTGAACGCACTGCCCCGGCCTGCCAACCTCGAGCTGAAGCTGCCTGGCTCGGTGGCGTATGACAAGCTCGGCGGGTTCTACGCGGGATTCGACGTGTTCGTGATGCCGACGCTCAGCGACACATGGGGCCTGGTCGTCAACGAATCGATGGCGAGCGGCTTACCGGTGCTCGGCAGCCGCCAAGCGCAGGCAGTCGAGGAAATGGTCGAGGATGGCAAGCATGGTTGGGTGTTCGACGCGAAGTCAACCGACAGCATCACCTCCGCGATTGCGCGCTGCCTCGATACGCCGCACGAACGGCGACAGCGGATGGGCGACGCCGCGCGCGCGGTCGCGCTTCGCATCTCTCCGGCCTACGTGGGTGGGCAGATCCACGAGGCATGTCGACAGGCAATGGCAGAACAGGGCGAGACCATGACACCCACCAGCTGAATCAGCCGTGGCGGACCGCGGCCATCGCGTCGAGGTAGATCTGTGTAAGGCGCTCCAGGTTCTCACGCGGCGTGTAGGTACGCTCGTAGACGGCGCGCGCGGCGCGCCCCATCTCGCGCATGCGCGCCGGGTTCGCGACGGCCTCGCGCATCGCGCGCGCCAGGTCCTCGGCATCGCCCGGCTCGAACAGCAGGCCGGTACGGCCGTCCTCGACGATCTCGGCCATCGCGCCGAGCCGGCTGGAGATCACCGGCAGCCCCTGCGAAAATGCCTCGACGATCGTGCGCGGAAAATTTTCGTACCACACGCTCGGCAGCAGCAACGCGCTCGCCGTGCTCATCTGCCGCATCACGTCGGCAACCGGCAGACTGCCGAGAAGCGTCGCATTCGGCACGGCGCGCAGCACGCTCGCCGCTGGTCCTTCTCCTGCCACCCGCACCGAGAGTTCCGGCACTCGCCTCAGCGCCGCAGCGAGCGTGGCGACGCCCTTCTCGGGCGATAGCCGGCCGGCGAACAACAGGCCGCTACGCGGGCCATCGTGAACCGCGTCCGCGCGCACGAAGTTCGGCTTGACGACGATCCGGTCGGCCGGCAGCCCCCCTTCGACAAACTTGCGCCGGCAGAACTCGTTGAGCGCGATGTAGCGCGTGACCTTGTTGCTCCACGTACCCAGCGCGCGATGCAGCACCAGCATTCCCGAGATCACGGCGCTCTGGGTCGCAGAACCCCGATAGCAGCGGTGGAGGACGCTGGCCCAAGGCACACGCCCCTTGCAGTCCTCGCACACCCGTCCGTCGCGGAGGTACATCGCCTGCGGGCAGTGGAGTCGAAAGTTGTGGAGCGTCTGGACGACTGGAACGCGAGCGTCGGCGGCTGCCCAGTACGCCGACGGCGAGATCAGCGGCAGCGTGTTATGGACGTGGATTACGTCGGGCGCGAACGCTGCGATCTCTCCAGCAACCTCGCGCCGGCTGCGCGCGGACCACAGCGTGTCGCACGCCAAAGCGAGCCTCGACGCGGCATCGACATCATGGTTGTCGCGCAGGTACGTGCGCACCTCGTGCCCCGCGTCGCGCAGCAGATCGACCTCGGACTCGACGACCGAGTCCTCGCCGCCACGGTGCAGGTAGTGGTTGTGCAGAACCAGCACGCGCAGCGGCCGATCCAGGGAAAAGGAAGTCACGAAGGTACCTGTCATCGGGGGGAAATGGCCTGTACAGGGAAACGATTGGCACGCCAACCATAGTGCGTAGGGAGTCTGACATCGTGTCGCATATCGAGCCGAGCAGCGGCGTGGCGCGCATGGGCAAACGTGCGCGATTTCACGGCACTTCGGACGCCGAATATAGTCTAATCACCCAGCAGCGGACGACGCACCCAAAGGTCGATCCGGACAACGCAAACGGGCCTGCGGGCCGTTGATACAGGAATAAGGAATAGCCATGGATCTCAGGAAAGGTGCGATTCCCCTTTGCGCTCTGGCGCTTTCAGCCTGCGGAGGCGGTGGCGGAGGCGGTGGCGACAATGCCAATCCGGTGAACCAGATGAGTGTCGATGCCACGGAATTGCGCGCATTCATCGGTGATGTGAAGACACTGCGAGTGGATGCGACCGACCTGTTCGGCAACTTGATCGCCAACCCGACGCTCACTTGGTCGACCAGCGCCGCGGGGATCGCAACGGCCGCGCCCGGCACCCAGCCGAGCACCGGCGTGATCACCGCCCTCAGCGCGGGGGGCGCGGTGATCACCGTGAGTTCGAACAGCCGCAGTGTCGATACGCCGATCCAGGTGTACACGAAGCCGGAGAGCGTTGCCGATCTCGCAAAGGTCTTTCCATGGTCCGCGTCCGGTCCTGGCGTGTCGACCTACTCCGACATCGGGTCTGCAGAGAACGATGCGCGTTTCGCACACTTCTCGGCGCTATGGACGTACCTGTCAGGGGGCACCGGCTTGCTGCCCGCATCAGGAGCGCCTTCGTCGGCCGAGTTCTACTTCACGCGCGACGCCAACATCCTGCTCCAAGGCCGCGAGCTATGCAAGGCGGCGCCATTCCAGGCCCCACCCACTGTGGGGAGCGTCATGAGCTGCTCGGACGGCATGTGGGGCGGGCCGGCGACGACCGAGCGCTGGTTCTACGTCGCGCCGTCGAACCCGCTGTCGCAGGACCAGGCACAGATGCAGCATGAGCTGGCCGAGGCCTTCTTCGAGCATGCGGTTCCGGATGAGAAGGAATTCGCCTGGCTTTACAAGGGCTCCACGCAGTATTACGAGGCTGGTGTGCTGGGGCCGACGTCGTTCAGCGTCGACATCGCATCGCTCAAGAGGCGCCTTGTGGCAGATCCGGCAGCGAACTGGGTCCCGATCGACGCGCCATCGGTGCTCATGCAGACACCCTACGCTGCGGCGGCTGGCGAAAAGAACATCCATGACTATGGCTACGGCCCTGCGGCACTGATCCTGTTCCTGCAGACCGAGCCGCCGTACGCGGGTAAGCTGCGGCCGGTGATTGACCAGATTGTGGCAGGCACGATCCAGTCGAACTCGGCAGCCATCATGGAGCTGCTGAGCGCAGCTGGTAGGACGCCAAAGCAACTCGACGACGAATACGCTGCCTGGCGCACCGCCAACACCCTGTAAGCACCAAGTCGGCGCCCGGGGGGATCCCCCGGGCGTCACTCCGAACGGGCGGCCAAGTGCCGCCCGTTTGCTATCCCGGTTTGTCTTCTTCACCGAGCGCGCGCATCTCCACCTGGATCTCTCCTGGGCGAACCTCCACCCGTGGCTCGAGAGCGACCGCTCATCGGTCGGGCAAATGGGCAGCGACCACCCATGAAGGCTCAACGACCGCTTGGCAGCTTTCACAGGAACTCAACGGATCCTGTCAATAGCATCCGCGTGGTCTCCGTGACCTATGTCACGTTTCATGGAGGTTATGATCGTGCGGAAACCACGTTTTGCCACACACGCCGCGATCCTCATGTTCACTGGAGCGATCGGAGCTTGCGGTTCTTTTGACGGCGCCGTCACCGAAGATGCCGGCTCCACCGCGAGTGTGAATGAGAGCTCGTTGGATGGAGATCGCATCGACGCGGTCTCGAAACCAGTCCCCACTACCGCGTCGAGAAGGTCGATCCCGAACGCCTCCACCACGACGACCGCGACCAGCAGCAACCCGTCCGACGCATCCGCGACCACCGCGGCGGCAAGCCTGAAGGCGCTGCCCCTGGGTACGCTCGCCGACAGCGGCCCGGTCGTCATCGACGGCGGGAACGGCGCTGTGGTCAAGGGCCGCCGCATTTCGAATCCGAACGGCAACTGCATCACGGTGCGCAACGGAGCCACCAACGTTCGAATCGAAGGTAATCAGCTTGGCCCGTGCGGCGGTGACGGAGTGTCGGTACAAAGCGGCTCAAACGGGGTCGTGGTCATCGGCAACAACGTGTCAAACGCCGGCGCCGTCGCCATCATGGTGGCAGACGCCCGTGGTGTGAAGGTGCACAACAACTTCATTGACGGTGCGCCGACCGCGATGCGCGCGGTGCGTTCCAGCCAGGTCGAGTTCGAGTTCAACGGCGGCATGAACGTACGCGGCCGCTACCCCGACGGTCAGTTGGTGCAACTCGACAACGTCACCGGCAGCGGCAACCGCGTGCGGTGTAACGCCACCGATCTGAACGTCGGCGGCCCCGATCCGTACAGTACGACGTCCACAGCCGATTGGCGGACCGAGGACATCATCAACACCTGGCAATCGCGCGGCGATCCGTCCGACCCGATCCTGATCGCCTACAACCGGCTCAAGGGCGGGGGCTCCTTGACTGGCAGCGGCATCATGTCGGGCGACGGCGGCGGAGCTTACATCTCGGTGGTCGGAAACCGGATCGTCAACCCCTGGAACGCAGGCATCGGGGTGGCGGGCGGCTCGAACATCCGGATCGAGTCCAACAAGGTGTTCTCGGAGATGCCTGCGGTGGTCGCTGGCGAAGGCTTCTATATCCGCAACTTCTCTGCGTCGGCTTGCACGAATATCGTGCATCAGAACAATCAGATCTTGTGGCCGCCTGCGGATTGGTCATCGTCGGGGTGGGTGCAGGCGTTCTGGCAGCCGCAGGGCGAGTGCACGAACGTGACCGGCACGTCGACGAATAACCTCAACGCTACGTCGCTCAGCAAGGCGATCTTCACCGAGCCGATTGCAGAATGCCGAGCTCTCGCGGCTGCAGCGGGCCTGCCGACTGCCGGCTACTGACCATGTAGAGTGACGCGCGGCACGCCGCGCACAGGCCTAGGACCCTCGCCGCGGCAATGCGGTGGGGGTCTTTTCCTGCATACGCCGCAAGTTCCGTCGCCGCTCGTGAAATAATCGCTCGTCAGCGCCGCGAGCTGCTCGGAAAATGTAATTTGCTGCCGCGACCGTGGACGCGGAGACAATCCTCCAAGAGTCATCGATGCTGATCGACACCCGTCAAATCCCCGACCTCTCCATCATCGATACCGATCTGTGTGTCATCGGCGCCGGCGCCGCTGGCGTGACCATCGCCCGTGAAATGGAGAAGCACGGCATCGCGACGGTCCTGCTCGAGAGTGGGGGCACGAAGCCCGACCGCGCCACCGGCGATTTGTACCGTGGGGAGAACGTCGGCATTCAGTATGAGTTCGCCGGCGGCCACCGCAGCCGCTATCTGGGCGGAAGCAGTAACTGCTGGGGCGGCTGGTGCCGGCCGTGGGACGAGTGGGACTTCCGCCAGCGCGACTGGGTGCCCGACAGCGGCTGGCCGTTCGGCGGAGCCGAACTGGCGAGCTACTACGATCGTGCGCATACGGTACTCCAGCTCGGCCCGAACCGCTACGACCCCGACTACTGGGTGCAGACTGACGGCACCCGGAACCTCAAGCGGATCACGCTCGACCCCGCCCGCATCGTCGATCAGATCTCGCAGTTCAGCCCACCGTTGCGCTTCGGCGTCGACTACCGCCACGAGTTGGCAGCTGCCCGGCACGTGCGGGTTTATCTGTATGCAAACGTCGTCGACATCCAGACCGACAATCCTGCGGCGAACGTGCGTCAGGTCGAGGTCCGCACGCTGACCGGTCTGCGTATGACGGTGCGCGCGAGACGCTTCGTGCTGGCCACCGGAGGTATCGAGAACGCCCGGATACTGCTCGCGGCCAATTCGGTCCAGCCCGCAGGGTTAGGCAACGGCCACGATCTCGTCGGCCGCTACTTCATGGACCACCCGCGGCTGAACTTTGGCAGCATCCGGTTTAGCGACGCGTACAGGCAGAACATGCTGTACGATATCAAGTTTCACTATCAGAATGACGCGGTGTCTGCGCACGGCAAGCGGATCTCCGCGCAGTTCGGCTTATCCGAGAAGGTACAGCGCGAGGAGGGTCTGTTGAACGCCCGCGCCTGGTTCCGATCGATCTTCCCGGGCGAAACGACCGAGGCGGTCAACGCACTGTTCCGCATGAAGCGGCGCGTGTCGCGGATGGACGTCAGCAGCCACACATTCGGCGGCGACCTGCTCGAGATGCTCAAGCATCCGTGGAATACGACGCTGTTCGCCGCCGCGCGGGTGATGCACCTGACCTCGCTGATCCGCGACGTGCGCTTTGAGGTGATCGTCGAGCCGCAGCCCAACCGCGACAGCCGGGTGATGCTGTCCGATCAGCGCGACGCGCTCGGCATGCAGCGCGTCAGAATCGACTGGCGACTCGGCCCGCTGGTACGGCGCACATTCGACCGAACGGTGCAGATTCTCGCCGACGAGCTCGTTCGGAAGGGCGTCGCCCATGTCGAGCTCCATGACCTCCTCGGCGATCGCCCATGGCCAGAGACCCTCGAAGGCACGTGGCACCACATGGGCACCACGCGCATGCACGATTCACCCCGCCATGGCGTGGTCGATCGGCACTGCAAGGTACACGAGATCAACAACCTCTGGGTAGCCGGCAGCTCCGTGTTCCCGACCTGTGGCGCGAACTATCCGACGATCACACTGGTCGCGCTGGCTCTACGCCTGTCGGACCGGCTCGCCGCCGAAGCCGGCAGACCGGATGCAATGGCACCCATCGAGGCCGCGACCGCCTGAGCGGGCACGAATCACCCGAATGAAGTTTTCGATCATCACCTGCACTTGGAACAGCGAGCCCTACCTGGGGGACTCGATCGCATCTGTACTGGCGCAGGACTACCCGGACATCGAATACATCTTCGTCGACGGCGGTTCGACTGACGGCACCATCGAGCGCATACAGGCGATACCGCGTGACGTAGTTTTCGTCACCGGCGTGCGCGGCGGCATCAGCCGCGCGATGAACGAAGGCATCCATCTGGCCACCGGGGACGTCATTGCTCACTTGCACGGTGACGACTACTACCTGCACGACAAGGTGCTTTCGCTGGTTGCCGACACCCTCCGCAGTACCGGCGCCGGATGGGTGTTCGGCCGCAACAAGCGCAACCGAGGTGGGGTGGTCGAGGACGAGACTTGGGTTGTGCCGCGGTACAGCTACCGACGGCTGCTCAAGCGCAACTGGATCCCACACGAGTCGACCTTCGTACGGCGCGAGTTGTACGAGCGCGTGGGGGGCTTCTCGGAGAAGTGGAAGTACGGGATGGACTACGACATGTGGCTGCGCCTCGGCAAAGTGTCCGAGCCGGTCCAGCTCGATGCCTGCCTCGCGGTGTTTCGCGAGCATGGCGGCAGCTTCTCGTCGGCCAACCCGCGGCCGGCGTTCGAGGAGGACTTCAGGATCCGGATGAGCCATGCGAGCCACGCACCGTGGTCATGGACGTACCACGGCCTGCACTATCTGGTGCGTCGGCACCGCATGATGCGGATGTTGGGTCCGCAAACGGCGCCGGCATGAAGCGCGTGGACGCGAGGCGCGAGGTCCGCCGCACACGGGTCATCGTCCTGGATCACGACGTCAGCGCGCAGAGTCCGGCGGGCAGCTGCGTGCTGTCGGAGATCGAGGCGCTTATCGAGCGGTACGACGTAACCGTGATCTCGAGCCGCGTCGACGAGCGGCTGCGCGACCGCGTCGACCGGCTGAGCGTGCCGCTGCCTCGCGGGCCGGTGCTCGCGCGCTATGTGGCTTTCGCTTTGCTCGCGCCGTGGCGGGTTGCCCAGGCGCGGCGCTTCGCAGGCGGCGCGCGCGTGCTCATACAGGCGACAGAGGGCGAGTACGCCGGCGCCGATATCTGCTACGCCCACTTCTGCCATCGCGCGTACCTTCGGGATCACTGGTCAGAGCAGACCGCGACAGGGGCGAGGCGCGCGTTGCGCCGCCTGAACTTCACGTTCAACGCATGGGCCGAGAAACGCGCGTTCCGCCGATGCAGACTGGTGGTCGGGGCGTCGCGCGGGCTCGCGCGCGAGATCGCCGAAACCTACCCGTTTCTCGCGGGCCGGGTCGTCAGCATTCCCAACCCGGTGGACACCGCGCGCTTCGCGCGGCCAGAAGGGTTCGATCGCGCGGTGGCGCGGACATCGATGGGTTTGGACGTCGACGACCGAGTGATCGCGTTCGCAGCGCTCGGTGACTTCGCGCGCAAGGGTCTGGGCGTGCTGATCGACGCGCTCGCGGCGCGACCCGATCCGCAGTTGAAGCTGCTGGTCGTCGGTGGTAAGCAGGCCGCCGAGATCGACGCGTTCCGCCAGCTTGCGACCGAGCGCAGCGTCGGGGCGCGCGTCGTGTTCGCGGGCTTCCGCCCCGACCTGCAGCGCTACCTCTGGGCAGCCGACGTGTTCGCGCTGCCGTCGCTTTACGAGGCGTTCTCTCTGGTGTTGATCCAGGCCGCCGCCGCCGGGCTGCCGCTGATCGCCACGCCGACGCACGGCGTCGACGAATGGCTCGAGCCGGGCGTCAACGGCTGGATCGTCGAGCGAACGCCCGCAGCGATCTCAGCCGTGATCGCCGAGGCGTTCGCCGATCCCACCCGCCTTGCGCGGATGGGCGGTGCGGCCGCCGCGGTGGCCGCGCGCTACAGCCCACAGGCGTTCGGTCGCGCTTGGCACGACCGCCTGGCGTTGCTCCTGTTGCCGGACGACGCCCCCGAATCGACGGCGCGTCCGCAATGAGCACCTGCGCGTGACACCCGGACCCGCTGACCGCAGCGGCCGCCGCTGCGTAGTGCTGATGTACCACGTGATCGGGATGCCCGCTACCGAGGCCGAGCGGCAGTGGTGCTGCGAGCCCGAGCGGTTCCACGAGCAGATGCGCTGGCTGCGCGAGAGCGGGCACGTGCCGGTGAACATGGACACCGTCGCCGCCTGGCTCGACGGCCGCGGCGGACTGCCGCAAAACGCGGTCTGCGTGACCTTCGATGACGGCACCCGCTGTCTGCGAGAGACCGCGCTACCAATCTTGCGCGAGTTCGACATGCCGGCGACCGCGTACATCGTCGCGGGACTGCTCGGTGCCGACAACGACTGGCTGCACGCGGCGGGCTGGTCGCGCCGCACGCTGCTCGACGCGGTCGACCTGCGCGCGCTGCGCGACAGTGCCGTGACCCTAGGCAGCCATTCGCTCACACATGTGGACCTGTCCCGCGTGGACAACGATGCGATCCGCCGCGAGGTGGCCGACAGCCGCGCGCGGCTCGAGGACACGCTCGGCACGGCGGTCGAACACTTCGCCTATCCATTCGGGCGGGTGCGCCAATACGCGTACGACGCGGTCCGCGAAGCCGGCTACCGAACCGCGGCCACCGTCGCCGACGGCGCAGTGCGGCGCGGTGACGACCCGCTGCTACTGAGTCGCGTCGAGGTTTACAACTGGGACGACCTGAAGCGTTTCAGCCGCAAGGTCCGCTGGGGCGCGGCGGACCCCGAGCTGCGCCCACGCTCGCTGAAGAGGGTGGCACGCCGCCTGCTGCAATTCGGTGGGCTCTACCGCCCTCGGCTGCCGACCTGACGGTCCGGAGGAGCTGGCGCCTCGGCAGGACCGGCGCTCCGGCCTGTCGCGGCGGCGGGCCCCACGCCGTTCAGATCCTGACGGTCGCGTCGCTGCCGAGCTCGAGCCAGACGCTGTCGTCGGCCAGCAACGCCGCGCGCCGGATCGTCGCGCCGGCTACCCGGCGCCCGACTTCGTCGATCGCGGCCGCGGTCCGCGGGTCGCCGTGCGGGTTGGCGAGGTGCGTGTCGCTCTCGTACGAGTACAGGCCGATGAAACCGTTGCCGTAGGCGGCTGACAACGCGATCCAGCGGCGGATCAGTGCGACCTTGTTATCGGTGGGGACCTTGTCGCCGACGCTCTGATCGAAACCGATTTCGGTCAGCACGATCGGCATACGCGTGCGGCCGAGCGCGGTACGGGTTGCAAGCATGCTCTCCTGGTGGTCGACGAATTGCCGGACGTCGTCGCGTGTCGCGTAATAGTGGAACGCGATTGCGTCGCCCCAGTCAGCGCCGTGCCCACCCTGGCCGTCGTCGGCCTCGGCGAACCGGCGGTACAGCGTGTGGATACGAGGCACGGTCTCCTTGCGGTCGATCCAGTTGACGAAGCCCGGCCAGACCACGGTGATGCCCGGATCGGCCGCCTTGGCAGCCTGATGCACGACGCGCATCAACCGCGCGAGGTCAGCCGGCCCGTCGAGCCAGTAGTCGGACGGGAAGTCAGGTTCGTTCCATGCCTCGACGTAGCGGATCCGGCGAGACCCTTGGCCATTGTAGCGGCCTACCAGCGCCCGCACGAAGCGGTCGAGGGCGCCCCAGTCGGCGGGACGACTTGCGCCGCCCTTCAGGCCGTACGGGTCCGGTTTGTCGGGACGCGTAGAGGCCCAGGCCGGCGTCCCGTAGATCGTGTAGACCAGGTCGCGGCCTGCTTCGGCGTGCGTATCGACCCACCGATCGAGCACCGACCAGTCGAAACGGTCGGGCGCAAGGTGGATCCCGCTCCAGTGCACGCCGAACGCGTTGTCCTTCGGGTCGTAGTTCAGGCTGCGGACTGTGCCGATGCGGATCGCCGGCGGACGCGAACTGCCACCCGGCCAGCGGTGCGAGTGCATGCCGAGGAACCGCTCGGGCACCTTCACGGGCGCGTCAATAGGCACCTCATGGGCGACGGGCAGCGGCGTGGGGCCAAGTGGCCTACCCGATTTCGGCGTCACCGCCTTCTGGCCAACCGACTGCTCACCGCGGCACGCAATTACCGATGCAAGCACGGTCGCGCATGCAGCCGCAATCACAGTGCGCCGCACCCCGATTACAGCGCCAACCCGGGTCACGCGGCGCTCACGCACGCGCCCGGTCATCGCGGTTTCGCCATGACAGCATGCCGTACAGGCGACCCACCGAGCCGTACAGGCCGTGCACGCCACGCACCAGCGGATTACGCGAGCACAACCCCTTGATCACCGGTGAGACCGTCCCGCGCAGCACGACCCAGGCCGACATCCGGTGCTTCGCGTAAATCGCGCCGGTGCCGCGCGCGCGGCGCAGCGTGTCCCGGAACGCGCGCTGATCCCAGCGCGACGGCGGCAGCGCCCGCGCGTGGTGGACACCGATCTCTGGCACGAAGCGCAGCACGGCACCGTCGCGTAGCGCACGCAGCACCAGATCGGTCTCCTCGCCGGCGGCCCAGTACGCACCGGCGCCGAGGCGGTCGTCAAAGCGGCCGAGGCGCTCGACCAGTGCACGACGCAGGAACAGGCAGATCGAGCTCGCGTCGCCACCGCGCAGCGCATGCCAGGTCTCGAACGACAGGCGGTGCGGCAGGCGCTGCCGGTCGGGGTCTTCCTCGTGCCAGCGGCCAACGACGCCGTCGACGCACTCGGCGCCCTCGAGTTGAAGGCGCGCCTGGGCGAGCACGTCGACTTCGTACCAGCAGTCGTCGTCCGGGAATGCGACCACCTCGCCCCTAGCCAGCCCGAGGCCCAGATTGCGTGCGTGCGACAGCCCGCGGCGCGCGCTGCGCACGTGCGTTGTCGGGATATCCGCGTCGGTGGCGCGCTTCACATACGGCGCCACGCGATCATCCGCGTTTTGGTCCACGACGATCAGCTCGAAGCTTCGGTCGGTCTGGCGCTCGAGTGTGTCGAGCAGACGTCCCAATTCGTCAATACGGTCGACGGTAGCGAGAATCAGACTGAAGTACGGCGGACAGAGAGGCACTTCGGTTGCTCCGGTAATCAGCCTCGAACCGCAGCTGATGTGCGCAGGTCGGGACGCCGCCGCACATCTGCACTACCGGCAATGCCGGCGACTGCGCCGATCGAGGGCGCGCGTGCGGCCGCATGAGCGGTGACGAGAATGAAGAGCAGCAGGAAGTGAGAGAAGAACTCGTTCGCGAACGGGGTGCCGATATCAAGCGGCACCTCGGTGATCGAACGCATCAGTATCTGAGAATACAGCGCGAGCGCCAGACCGCGAACCGCCCGCGGCGCGATGAAGCAGTACCAGCCAAGCGCTGCCAGGTAGGCGAGCGTGCTGCACAGCCCGACCGCACCCGCGACCGCCAGCGACTGCAGGTACTGATTGTGTGCGGTGAATGCGAACGACAGACCAATGCGCGCACGATAACCGCCATCCCACATCGTCGGGCCATAGCCGAACAGCGGGTTATCCTCCCACTCGAGCAGCGCAGCACGCCAGATCGCGCTTCTGCCCGTCAGGCTAGTGATTTCCCGGTAGCGGTCACCGGTGACGAAGTCGCTGAGAGTCAGCCCGTGCGCGGTGAACAGCGCCAGACCCATGATGCCGACGGCGGCTACCATCAGCAGCACGCAGAGCGCGACTAGCGTGCGCTTGTCGAGCAGTTTCAGACCGGAGCGTCCGAGCAACAGCACCGGTACTGCGATCAGAGCCGCGAGCCATGAGGTCTGCGATTGCGCGAGCACCAGCACGCCGAGTGTGATCGAGATGTTGGTGGCCTCGAGCAACCTGTTTCGAAATGGCTGATGCAACGCAAGCAGCAGATTCACCAGCGCGAGCGTCGCGATGTTGTTCGGGTTGGATCCGAGGCCGAAGAGCCGGAAAGCTACCCCTGGGATCCGGATCTCCGCAGTCTCCACCTGTCGAACCATGCCGGGATCGAATAGGAGCGGCGCGAGGCTGCCCGCCATCACCGCCATAAGCGCGAGTTTGCCGAACCGCTGCACGAGCACCGGATCGGCATCGCGCGACATGTAGACTGCTCCGAGCACCAGCGCCGCGTAGATCGACGGCACGATCGGCGGCGCCGGCACGCTTCCGAACGCCGCGTTGAGCAGATAGTTGCAGACGAAGTACGCAAAGAACGCGGCCATCAGCACGCTCGGCCCTGGTTCGATCCGCTCATGCGACACGACACGTGAGGTGATCCGCACAATTGACAGGCCGACCAGCACGACCGACGACAACCGCAGGAACCATACCATCGCCGGCGGGGGTTCGGCCTGCGCCACGAAGTCGAGCGCCTGCGTGACGTCGCGCTGCTCGAGCACTACGCCAATCGCGGGAACCGCGATCAGCAATCCCGCGACCGACGGCACGTACCAGTGCTTCAATCGCAGATCTGCGTGCAGGCCCACCCCCAGCGCCACGATCAATGCCATGGCCGCAGCAAGCACCATGCCTGCCTGCTGCAGCGTCGATGACAGAACGCTCAACTGGAGCTCCATCGCCGTCTCCGTTTCAGACCTGCGGCCCCCACCAGCGGCCTATGGGGCCGGCGAAGCGCCGCGGCAGACGATTCGACAACCTGCTCAGCAGCACCATCAGCCGTGGATCGAGTTGCCGCCGAAACATCCGCAACGCCGCGGCGAGGGAGATGATACCGGCGGCAGCGTCGATCGCGAGCCACGCGACCGGCACGTCGAACAGTCGGCGTGCGAGCACGTCGGCCACTGTGACGCACAGCGATACGATGCCGCTCACCAGCACGCCACCAGCGATCGGGCGAACGAGAGCGCGCCCCTCCAGGCCGATGCACTTCAATGTCGCGCGCACGATCACTGCCGCACGCAGCAGGAACATCATCATGACACCCCAGGCCATCAGCTCGAGGGAACCCAGCCGGGACAACAGCACGACTGAAAGCGCCCAGACCGCGGCGATCGGCACCTGCAGTCGGAACTCGAGCTTCGCGTTGCCGGAGGCCCACATCGCCGGAATCGCCATACCCATCGTCAGAAAAAGCGGCATCGCGAGCGCGAGCGGCACGGCAAGCGGTGCCGCATCGGTCCACTTGTCGCCGTAGATCGCGAGCACGACCGTCGGCGCGACGGCGGCCACCGCACAGAACACCGCGCCGCCGAACACCGCCATCGTCGACAACATCGTTAGAAATCCGGTTTGCAGTCGCGCGCGGTCGTCCTGCACTCGCGTGCTTGCCGAATACAGCACCGACTGAACCAGCCCGATCGCGGTCATCGCCGGCATGTTGATCAGGTTGTAGACGGTCGAGTACAGGCCGACGCCAGTCATGGCGAACGTACGGCCGATGACGACGCGGTCTATGCTGCTCATCACCCAGTTCAACAGGTTCGTGATCAGCACCGTGCCGCCGAAACGGATCGCGTCGATGCCGGCCGGATACCAGAACAGCGGCCGTACTGGATGGCGGCTGCGTGCGTACGAGATCACCTGGCTGAGCGCCGTCTGAACAAGGAATGCCGCAACCAATGCCCCGACGGCTGCACCGGCCATTGCGAGCGGGATACCGATGACGAAGAAGCCGACCGTATAGCTGACCAAGGTGCCGATGTTCAGCCACTTGTAGTCCAAGTCGCGCTTGAGCAGCGCGCTCGATGTCGAACCGCAGGCATTGATCAGACAGGTGAGCGACAGCCAGCGCAGGATCGGTTCGAGCCGCACCTCGTTGAACAAACGTGCGAACAGCGGCGCCGACAGGAACAGGGCAGCCGTGACTGCGATGCCCAGAACGATCTGCCAGGTGAAGACGAAGCGGATATCCCGCTCGTCGATGATCTGGCGCTGGATGAGCCCGTACGACAGCCCGATGTCCGAGAAGAAGCCGCTGAAGAAGACGACGACGAGCGCTGCGGCAAACAACCCGTACTGATCGGGTCCGAGGAGTCGCACCAGCACAATCTGCGAGACGACCTGAACGCCGATCCGGACGATCGTCGCCCCAGTGCCCCAAAGCACAGCCGTGATGCTGCGGCTGCCGATACCGCCCGACGCGCCGCGCTCCGACATGGCTTCAGGCCTTGACCAGCACTGATCCGAGCATCCGCGCGCCAAGCTGGCTCATGCTCTGCGTAACCTTCTCGAGCGCTGCGGTGAGCGAGCGGTTCTGGCGCGCGACCACGATGAAGTTCCGTGCGGCTGCGACCACGAGCGATGCATCAGGCCTGATGTCGGCCGACGGCGTATCGACGATGACTACGTCGAACGTGTTCGACATCATCTGCATCAGGTGCACCGTAGTGTTGCGCGCCAGCAAGTCGGTCGGACTCGGCACCTCGGGGCCGGCGGTCATCACTGTCAGGTCGCCAAGGCCGGTGACGCGTTGCAGCGCTTCCTTCGGGTTGCAAGACAGGCCCAACACCGACGACAGCCCGACATCGTTGTTCAACGAGAAGAGCTGATGCTGCCGGCCGGTGCGCATGTCTGCGTCGATCAGCAGCGTGCGATCGCCCATCTGCGCGAAGCTAACGGCGAGATTGGCAGCCGAGAACGACTTGCCTTCCTTGGCGCCATGGCTCACCACGGCTACGACACGCGATCCGTGTTCTCCGCCCTCTGCGAGGCGCGCCTTGATTCGCATGCGTAACATCCGCAGATCGTCCATGAACGGATGGTTCACGTCGAACGCCGCCACCAGCTCGCGGCCAAGGGTGCTATTGGACATATCGAGCAGCGAAAACTTCGTGCGCACCGCGAGCGCGAGGCTCAGCTGCTCGGCCGTGACTTTGCCGCTCGAGACGGCCACCTCACTGAAGCGCACCCCCCGCTCCTCGGCTATCGACGCGATCTCCTCGACTTCGGCAGCCGAAAGCAGGCAGGCGTCAAGCAGCGCGCCGGGTACCGTCGCCTCATCCTCCTTGTGGATCGGTGTGAGGTCGGGCTTGACAGTGGGCGAGTCGTCGCCGGAGGACGGTGTCGCGATGGCAGGTTCGGGCCGGGCGACCGACGTTACGCCAAGCTTCGCCGGATTGGCGCGCCCTGCCGTCAGCCGGGGAATCCGGCTGACGACGTGGGTCGGCACGGCAGACAGCTCGCCGACGACCAGCGAGCCGGTCACACGCTCCAAGTCCTCGGCGAAGCGGACCCTGCTGTTCAGCGACTCGGCGAGCAGCGCCGAGAACACGCCGAGCAGCGCACCAAAGACGACGCCGATCGACAGGTTCAGCGGGATATTCGGCGACGACGGTAGCAGCGGCATCGTGGCGGTCGAGACGAGCGCCACGTTGGCCTGGGTCGCCTGGCTTTCGAGCGAGGCCTGCGATACGCGGGTGATCAGCGCATCATACGCGCGCTGCGCGGCGTCGACATCCTTCTGCATCACCGCAAGCTGCTCGCGGGCAGTCTTGTTCGCCAGCACAATCGCCCGCTGCCGCTCAAGTGCATTGCGGATCTCGGCCTCGCGGGCCGAATTGATCTGGAAGTTGCGCTCCAGGCTACCGGTGATATTGGCGGTCTCGGCACCAAGTCGCTGGGTCAGGGACTCGACCTCTCGGCGGATGCGTGCGATCTCGGGGTGCGCCTCGCCCAGCACGGCCGAGCGCTCGCGCAGTCGCGCCTCGGCTATGGCGAGCTGCCCCTTGAGCGACTGAATGAGAGGATTGGCGAGCACCTCGGGCACGTCGGCCGTGCGACGGCCACCGGCGACAGCTTCGTGCTTGCGGCTGGCCTCGATCCGCGCGGCCTGAATCGCGGTGAGCTGCGCCGACAACTCCTGCAGCCGCATGTTGTCGACGTCGTCTTTTTCGTCGGTCGTCGCGATGCCCTTGCTGCGACGGAATTCGCTCAATTTTGCCTGGGCCCGAGCGAGCTCCTCGCGAACCTGCTTCGACTGCTCGGCGAAAAACTGACGCGTCTGGCGTGCCGGCTGGATGCGCATCTCTACGATCGTGTCGGTGTACGCTCGAACGAACTCGTTGGCCACCGCCGCTACCGAACTGCGATCGTGCGACGCGTAGGACACTACCAACAGATTGGTATCCTTGGAGGGTCGAACCTTCAGATCCTTGAGCAACAGTCGCGCGAGCCCCAGACGAATCGCCTCGGGAGAGGAATTAGCATCCGCCTGGTCAGCCAGCCGGTTCACCCAGTCGGGCCGATCGGCGAACCCAAGGTTGTCGACCACCCGCAGCGCGACCTTCTCGCTGGTCATCAGCTCGACCTGGGTCGCGATGTAGGAATTCAGCAAATGAGCCGGCAGAACCTGGCCAGCGATCGGATCTGGCGTCTTGACATCGATGAGCATCTGCGCGGTCGCGGTATACCGCGGCGTCATCACCAGAGACGTGATAGTCACCAACGCGATCACCGCGCCGAAAACGGCCCCGACCAGCAAAGAACGCGCACGCAGGACACGAAGGAACTGTCTGAAGTTCATCTACTAGACTCCGAAGCGGTGGTCACAACGCCGACGGCGCCCGACCAACGAATTATCTCCCGATTCATTTCCTCGGCTCAGGGGATAAGTCACGCACTGACTGTCTTTCGGCAGCCGCTCGACGCGGTCGTCGAACGCCGAGGATCGGGACAGAAGAATCGCCCCCGCGCTGCGCCAAGCCGAAGCGGATACGCCAGAAGCCGACGTTTGCCGCCGAATCGGAATTCCGGATGCGACGTTCCATGCGCGAAGAAGTGCACCAATCCGGGCGTATGTTCAGAGGGCCGAAGCGCCTGGTGGTTGATCACTTCTTGTTCGAGAGGGCGTTGCGCTCGCTTCGCTGGAGATCAGATTCAATCGACGTGCCAGGAGACTTGCGCGGCCATGATCGGCCAAGACCGGCAAGCTGCATCACAGCGTGGACCACAAACTTGGTGTTATAAGTGAAATAGCGGCGCCACAGGCGTCCCGGCTCCTGTCCCAGCCGGAAAAGCCACTCCAAGCCGATGGAACGCATCCACGACGGTGCCCGCCTCACTATGCCCGCATGAAAATCGAAGGCTGCGCCTACACCAACCATGACCGCGCGCACCTGCCCACGGTGCTCCCGCATCCATCGCTCTTGCCGGGGACATCCAAGGCCGACGAAGACCAGCCCCGCTCCCGATGCATTGATGGCCTGGACAATAGCTCTGTCTTCCTCGCTGTTCAGGGGCCGAAAAGGGGGCGAATGAGCCCCGGCAATTCGCAGTTTCGGGAAGGCAGCCCGCAACTTCTCGCGAAGCCTGCTGAGGGTGTCCTCCGTGCTGCCATACAGGAAGATGGGATTGCCCCGCCGTTCTGCTTCGGCGCAATACCGCCACATCAGTTCCGGGCCATCGATGCGTGGCTGCCCCTTCGCTCCCTGACAACGCAACATCCAGACGACCGGCATTCCATCGGGCGTAGCCATGTCGGACTCGGCAAGAACCTGGTGGAACCCTGAATCCTCGCGCGCCAACGCCAGAGAATGGGCATTGACGATGCACACGACCTTCGAATCCCTGCGTGCGGACCACTCGCAAAGGCTACCCAGGGCCTGATCCCAAGCCAGCACGTCGATCGGGACACCGATGACGTCCCGACGCATCCTGCCCCGCGTACGCGGCAGGGCGTTCTCCCGCGATGCCGCGCTGGCCGGCATGCCATGCGTGGCCATCTCTTCCTGCACGTCGCTCGCTTTCACTTTTACAGCACGCATTTGATCGTCCGCCTGGGCACGCCCCCCGACCTGCGCTCGGTGGCACACGCGAGCAGCCGCCAAGCCTCCTTGCGGGTTCTCGGAGAAGGCAATCTTCGCGTCCGGCCCGTGATTCAGAACACGCTTTCGCGCACGAAGATCAGGTCGTCGGGCTTGACCAGGTCGTCGAGCTTCGGCTCGAGCACCTGCACGGTGTTGCCACCGAAGCGCCGGTGCACGCGCACGCCCTTGTCGGTGCCGCGCAGGGTGAGGCCGCCGCCCTTTGCGATCGCCTGCGCGACCGTGATGCCGCGATCGAGCCCGTACATGCCCGGCCGCTGAACCTGGCCGTAGACGTAGAACTGCGGGGCGCGATCGACGTAGATCACGTCACCGGCCACGAGCGGCATGTCGCGCGAGAGGTCGCCCACGGTGAACATCTCGACCAGGTCGATCTCCATGCGCTGCATGCGTCCGCCGCGCGTGGTCATGAGGACCACCTGGTCGGCGCCGGCCGGCGTGACTCCGCCGGCCATCGCCAGCACTTCGGACAGGCGCATGCCGGTCGTCTCGAGCGCGTAGCGTCCCGGCTTGGCCACGTTGCCCAGCACCGACACCTGCTGGCTGCGGAACTGGGTGACGTTCAGCGTGACCTGCGGGCTCTTGAGGAAGTTGCCGTCGATGAGGCGCTGCGCGATGAGCCGCTCGACGTCGGTCGGAGACAGCCCGCCGATGCGGATCACCCCGAGGAGCGGATAGGAGATCACGCCGTTCTCGGAGACGCGCGCCTCGACCGTCAGGTCGGGCTGCTGGAACACCTGGATGCGCACCATGTCGCCCGGGCCGAGGCGGTAATCGACCCGGCCGTCGGCCTGTGCGTGCGCCAGCGCAGCGAACAGCAACGCCAATGAAGTCAGCAGGACGCGGATCAGCGGTTTCGCGAACATGGAGCTGTCGGCCCAACGAGGTTGCAATACCGCGGATGATAACGGCACCGGGCGGCCCCGCTCGTGACCGAATGCTCGCAACGCGTCCGACCGTGGCTCGGCTGCGCCGCGACCTTCGGCCGCGACGCCGGGCCGTCGGTCAGAAACTCGCCAGAACGCTTGCCGAGACCACGTTGTCGTCGAATTCGACGCTGGCGACGTTGGAGGTGCGGGTGACACGGCGGGCGTCGAGGTTCACGCGGATCGTGCGCGAGTACTCGTAGCCAAGGCCGAGGCCGAACACCCGGTAGTCGTCCTTGCGCGTCGGCCCGGTAGTGACCGAAGGATCGCCTTTGTACGAAGCGCGCATCACCGACGCCAGGCCGTTGAGGACGATCTTGCCGCTCAACCGGAAACTGGGCCGCAGTCTGAGCGTCGTCTGGTCGACATAACTGGCGGTGAGCAGTTCTTCCGACTGGATGTCGCGGATGAGTTCGGCGCGCATCGTCAGCAGGCCGGTGGGACGCCACTCGATGTTCACTCCGGCGGTCGGCCCGCTGAAGTCGCGCTGTGACACGTTGTCGAACTTGCGTTTCGTGTAGCCGATCTGCCCGCCGAACGTGCTGTCGTCGGACGGACGCACCTGCAGGCGCGCGAGGAACGCGTTCTGCGTGAACTCGTTGTCGATCGCGCCGGGCAGCAGGTTGCCGAGCGTGTCGAAAACCTGGCGGTTCGGGTAGTCGCCGCTGGTGCGGCGCCACACCAGGTCGACGGTGCGGGCGCCGGCACGCGAAAAACGCACGCCCGCTTCGGTGCTGAGGAACCGGTAATCGGCCGACTGCACGCCGCTGTAGGAGTTGTCGAGCGTCTCGGAATCGGCCCCGACGAAAACGGCGAGGTCGGGCGTGAGCCGCATGCCGGCGCTGCCGTAGACCTTCGCGCGGCGTTCGATGTTATCGCGGTCGATGTAGTAGTTGCCGAACGGCGTGGCCGCGCGCGTGAGCCGCACACCCAGGGTGCCGAAGTACGGCCGGCCGATCGCCCAGTCCCAGTGCCCGCCGCCGGAGAAGCCGACGTTGTCGAAGCGCGAATACTCGAGCATCTTCACCGGCAGCACCGACGCGTCGAGCCGGAAACGCTGCAGGCTGACCTGCCGGTCGAAAGTGACGCCGACCAGCCCCCGCACCATCGTGTCCGCCCGCTTCGACTTGCCGTAGATCGCGTACGGATTCACGCCGTCGGGAAGCGCGAACAGGTTGCTGTGGTGTTCGAACTCGAGCCCGGCGTGCAACTGCAGCACGTCGCGATCCTGGCTGAAGATCTCGAGGGGCGCGATGCCATAGGGGTTGTACCAGGGCTGCGCGAGCTCGGTCAGCGAACTCTGTGCCAGCGCAGCCGCAGGCGCCAGGGGCAGCAGGGCAACTGCAAGGCAGCGAGCCAGGTTGGTGCCGGAATTACGCATGTGGATCCCTTCGAGAAATATTACCTTCCGGTGCTTCGCCCGACCCCGCATCATTGCGTCGTCGATTGCCGTGGTCAGCTGATGGGATTCATTTCACTAGTCGAAATGCCCCGTCGACGGCGGCTAGGTTAGCAGCATCGAACGAGTTTTTCCATCCGCAGCCGTGCCAAGATGCCGGGTCTCGAACAAGTCCGATGAACGATCCCCGCACAGGACAGTTGATGGCCGCCCGCCCATTCGTCCGGCTCGGCGCCCGGAGCCTGACCGACTTCGCGAAGTCGGTCGTCGATCCGTTGCTGGCGGTGGCGTGCCTGTTCGGGTCGACACTCGCCTGGGGCCGGGAAATCGGCGCGGCGGAAATGATTCTGGCGGCCCTGGTGTTCTCGCTGACCTACCCGGCCACCGTGCCGTTCAGGCAGCGAACGCGCGGCATGCTGCGCCAGATCGCGGGCAGCTGGGCGCTGGTCGTGAGCCTGCTGCTGGTGTTCGGGCTGACGATCGACATGATCCGGGTGTTCGACCAGAACGTGCTGGCGACCTGGTTCATCGCGACGCCGGCCCTGCAGTCGGCGGCGCACTGGGTGTCGCCGTTTCTCGTGCCCAAGCTGATCGCGTTGCGCGGCGAGCACGTGGCGGTCGTGATCGGCGCGAACACGCTCGGACGCGCACTGGCGAGCCAGCTCACCAGCGACCCGTTCGCGCAGACGCGCGTGGCGGCATTCTTCGACGACCGCGACGCGGCCCGCCTCGGAAACGTGACCGAGGCGCCCATCTTCGGCCGCATCGATCGCGTGGCCGACTACGTGCGCGCCAACCGGGTCGACCAGATCTTCATCGCGCTGCCGATGGCCTCGCAGCCGCGCATCCTGCAGTTGCTCGATTCGCTGCGCGACACCACCGCGTCGATCTTCTTCGTGCCCGACATCTTCATGATGGACATCATCCAGGCGCGGGTCGACACGATGGTCGGCATGCCGGTGGTCGCGGTCTGCGAGTCGCCGTTCCACGGCACGACGGGCGTGATCAAGCGGCTCTCCGACCTGTGCGTCGCGGCCGCCGCGGTGCTCGTCTTCTCGCCGGTGATGCTGGCGGTCGCCGCCGCGATCAGGCTGACCATGCCGGGGCCGGTGCTGTTCAAGCAGCGCCGCTACGGGCTGGACGGCCAGGAGATCGTGGTCTGGAAGTTCCGCACGATGAAGGTGCAGGAAGACGGCGCCAACATCAGGCAGGCCACGAAGGACGACGACCGCATCACGCCGCTCGGCCGCTTCCTGCGGCGCACCTCGCTGGACGAATTGCCGCAGTTCTTCAACGTGCTGCAGGGCAAGATGAGCGTGGTGGGCCCGCGCCCGCACGCCGTGGCCCACAACGAGATGTACCGCAAGCTGATCAAGGGCTACATGATCCGGCACAAGGTGAAGCCGGGCATCACGGGGCTCGCGCAGATCAGCGGCGCGCGCGGCGAGACCGATACGCTCGACAAGATGGAAGCGCGCATCCAGTATGATCTGGAGTATCTGCGCAACTGGTCGCTGCGCCTCGACCTGTGGATCATCTACAGGACGGTGTTGGACGCCTTCCGCGACCCCAACGCCTACTGACGACGCCGCAGCACCCGGGGGTCGCCGTGCGAAGCCGCGCGGCGACGGCGAGCCGGATCGCCATCGAGCGAACAACAGAGTCAGGGCGAGGTAGCAAGACATGGCGATCATCCTGGAGGCGATTGCCGCCAACGGTGCGGTGCAACGCGTGCCGCTTGCCGATGCGGCCAACGTGATACCGGCCGAACCCGGCCTGCGCTACCGTCTCCTCAACGATGCCGGCGGACGGGTGTCGCCGGCCGCACTGGTCAAGCGCGTCGACGGCGATCTCGTTATCGAGGGTCTTGCCGAGGAAAAGAGCGTCTCGCTTCAGGGCTTCTTCACCCGCTGCACGCCGCAGGAGCCCTGTTCGATGTCGATGGAGAACATCGGCGGCACGCCCGACGAAACGGTCACCCCGGCCACGCAGCCGGTGGCGTCGCTGCCCGACGGCGGATTCCTGATGTACGCGTCGGGCCTGACGGCCTCCGAAGCCGTGGCGGCGCGCGACACCGAGTTCTCGTTCAAGCCGCTGCTCGGGGTCGTGGGCGGACTCGCAATCGTCGGCGGGGCGGGCGGCGGAGGGGGCGGCTCGGGCAGCAAGTCATCCGACACGACACCGCCCGATGCACCGGTCATCACCAGCGGCGAGTACACCAGCCAGTCCAGGCCGACGATCTCCGGCACCGCCGAGCGCGGATCGAAGCTCACGCTCACGCTCGACGTGGGCAGCGACGGCGTCGCGAACGTCACTTTCGAGACCACGGTCGACTCGAACGGAACCTGGTCGGTGAATACCGCCACCGCCACGCCTGTGACGGGCACGATGCCGACGATCGCCGAAGGCGTCACCACGTCGATATCGGCTCGCGCGGTCGACGCGGCAGGCAACGCGAGCGCGCTGACCACCGCCCGGCTCACGCTGGACACCCAGGCACCGCCGCCGCCCACGGTCGACAGCCCGCTGCTGACGAACGATACGACGCCGGTGATATACGGATCCGCCGAGCCCGGCTCGATCGTCACGGTGGAACTCGACCTGAACCGCGACGGCACGCCCGACGTCCGGTGGACGACCACGGCGCTCTCTTCCCGCACCTACAGCGTCGACACAGGCAACGCGCCAGCCAGCGGCTCGCTGCCCGGCGGCAAGCTGGGTGACGTGAGCACAACCGCGGTGTCGGTGTTCGCCACCGACCTGGCAGGCAACGCGAGCGATCGGGTGTCGGCCACACTGCGGGTCGACGCCACTCTCCCCCCGCCACCGACGATCGCGACGATCGCCGGCGACAACATGATCAATGCGGGCGAGGCCGGCGATTCGGTCACGATTTCCGGGACACTCGACGCAGCCTACGCCGACCGGCCCGTGACCGTTCAGTGGGGAAGTCTCGCACCGCGCGCCGCCGCCGTGACCGGAACCGCGTGGTCGGTTGTCTTCGCGCCCGCCGACATTCCCGCCGACGGCAGGCAGACGGTTCGCGTGACGTACGTGAACCTCGCCGGCACGACGAGCGTCGAGGCCACGCAACCGGTGGTGATCGACCGCGTGAAACCCGGTGCACCGTCGATCGTACTGAACCCGGACAGCGACTCGGGCACGAAGGGCGACGGCATCACCAACGACGACACACCGACGATCCGCGTGACGCTCACCGGCACCCAGGCGGTCGCTGGCGACACGGTCACGGTTCACAGCGGTGGCGCCACGGTGGCCACGGCCCAGGTGTCGGCATCCGACGTGTCGGCCGGCTACCTCGACGTGACGACCTCGCCGCTGGGTGCGGACGGCGTAAAGACGCTGACTGCGATCGTCACCGACGCGGCCGGCAACGCATCGGCCGAGTCGGTGCCGTTGTCGATCACGATCGACCGCTCGGCGCCGACGGTGACCATCACGGACGACACTCCCGGTACTGCCACCGGACCGGTCACGTTCACCTTCACTTTCAGCGAACCGGTCACCGGCTTCGCCGCCAGCGACATCACGGTGACCAACGGCAGCAAGGGTGCATTCACCGGCACCAGTGGCAGCAGCGTCTATACGCTGGTCGTGACGCCCACGGCCGGTTCGGCCAGCGACATCGTCGTCTCGGTGGCTGCAGGCGTGGCGACCGACCTGACCGGAAACCCGAACTTCGGCCCGGTTTCGGTGACTCAGCCCTTCGACACCGCTCCACCCACGCTGACGATCGCCGACGACGCGGGGGGCACCGCCACCGGGCCGGTCACCTTCACTTTCACTTTCAGCGAACCGGTCACCGGCTTCGCCGCCAGCGACATCACCGTCACAGGCGGCACCAAGGGCACGTTCACCACCGTCGACGCCAGCCACTACACCCTCGTCGTCACGCCGCCGGCCGACACCAGCGGCAGCATCAGCGTGTCGGTGCCCGCCGGCGCCGCCTCCGACCTGTCGGGCAACGCGAGCATCGGGCCGGTTTC
>Ga0226835_1000546_pt1 | contig 38040 bp, 37 predicted proteins | sample LAC_MetaG_1_FD_163627 | JGI IMG/M metagenome (GOLD analysis project Ga0226835, IMG submission 163627) | Anaerobic ammonium oxidizing microbial communities from anammox membrane bioreactor (MBR) in UC Berkley, California, United States -... | ecosystem: Engineered > Bioreactor > Anaerobic >...
CCATCCCCCCGTCGGTGACCCCCGAAAACCACACCGACCACGCCGTGTCGGTGAGCGCCGCCGACGCCAGCAGGAACACGCAGGCCAACGCCTTGGTCACCACCAGCAGGGTCACCGTTCCGCTGCGGTGGTACTCCAGGAGGTAGCCCGTCGCCACAACGAAGTGAAAAACCCCGGCCTGCCGCAGGAAGAACAGCGGCTCGGCCCCCTCCCAGCCGGCAAACCGCACCGCCCAGGCCGGCACAGCCAGCAGCAGCACGCCAATTGCCACGCTGTGCGCCGCAATCAACCACACGAGCCAGCGCTCGAGCCGGGCCCAGGGGACGCTGGCCCCCATTCGCTGGTTCATGTCTGTCGTCCCCGAAAAGTTACCGGGTCTTCCCACCAGATGTCCGCCGCCAGCGGTTCCTCGCGCCTCTTCACTTTCACCCCCAAAGAACCCAGGTGCTCGACCACCGCAGCCATGGCCTCATCGACGGCGCCGCGGGCCACCTCCGAGAGCCCCGGGCCCACCCCGCACCGCTGCGGGACCACGCCGACGAGCACGACCTCCCTCGGTCCCTCGCCGCCCAGTTCAAGCATGTCCAGCGCTTCCAGCAGGCCCGGATCGTGAGGGGAGAGACGAGCCGAACGTGGCGCGGCCCGCAGTTCCTCCCCCCGGAACACCCGTACAGCGCCGGGGGGCTCATCCAGCGCGACGGTGTCCACCACCACAAGAACCGCTGCGCCATCGATGAACGGGATGAGATCCAGACCCGGGGTACCCAGATCGGTCACCGTCACCCGATCCGGGAACTCGAAGCGGGCGAGCAGCTGCTGGACGACGAACGGGCCGAACCCGTCATCGCCCATGAGGACGTTGCCCAGGCCAACGACGGCGACCCGCCCGCCTCCGGGCGGGTCGCCCTCGTCCAGCTTCCCCTTCACAGCGTCCGCACCCGCGACAGCTCCCTGCCCGTCGGGTCGAGGGTGTGGATGGCACAGGCCAGACAGGGGTCGAAGGAGTGCACCGTGCGCAGCACCTCCAGCGGCCGTTCAGCGTCGGCAATCGGATTGCCAACCAGGCAGGCCTCGTACGGCCCCTTCTGTCCCTTGGCATCGCGCGGTCCGGCGTTCCAGGTGGAGGGCACGACTGCCTGGTAGTTGGCGATCTTGCCATCGCGAATGACCACCCAGTGGGACAACGTCCCCCGCGGCGCCTCGTGGAATCCGAAGCCGCGAATCTCTCCCCTGGGGTATTGCCAGGGGGTGAAGATATCCGTGTCCCCCTTGCCGATGTTCTCCACCAGCAGCTGCCAGTGCTTGAGCGCCAGCTCGGACATCACGGCGGCGCGGATACCGCGGGCCGCGTGCCGGCCCAGGGTGGAGTGGAGGATGGCCGGCGACAGCTTCGTCTTGGCCAGCGAGCCGGCGGTCTCCAGTACCGCATCGGCCCAGCGCTTGATGGGCTCGTGCCCGAGGGCGTACCCCACCAGCACCTGCGCCAGCGGCCCCACCTGCATGGGTTTGCCCTGGAAGCGGGGGGCCTTCACCCAGGAGTACTTGCCGTCGGGGTTAAAGTCGGTGTACTTGGGGACGGTGTCCTCCTCCCATGGGTGGCGGTCCCAGTCGCCGTCGTACCAGGCGCGGGCGATGGACTCGCTGACGTTGTCGCGGAAGTAGGGGTCGTCGAAGCTCTTGATTTCCTTCACCGTGCCCAGGTCAGCGTTGAAGATGGTTCCCCCCGGCAGGTCGAACACCTTGCCGGCCCGGTCCAGCGGCAGGTCGGGAACGGCCAGATAGTTGGTCACCCCCTTTCCGTAGGGCAGCCAGTCCGCGTACATGGCGGCCACCGCGGCCAGATCGATCAGGTAGACCTGTTGCACGAAGGCCGCCGCCTGCTCCAGCAACCCCTTGATCTTGTAAAGCTTGTCCATGTTCAGTGTGGCCGGGTTGTCGAGGTTGATGGCGTTGGCCACCCCGCCCACGGCGAGGTTCTGGATGTTGGGCGTCTTGGAGCCCAGCAGGGTCACCACCTGGTTGGCGATCTTCTGGTACTCCAGGGCCTGGAGGTAGTGGGCCACCGCCAGCAGGTTGACCTCGGCGGGCAGCTTCATGGCCGGGTGTCCCCAGTAGCCGTTGGCAAAGATCCCCAGCTGCCCGCGCTCCACGAACTCGGCGAGCTTGGCCTTGACCGCCCGCATTTCATGCTTGGAGTTGCGCGGCCATGCCGACAGGCTCTCTGCCAGCGCCGCAGCCTTGTCGGGGTCGGCCTTCAACGCCGACACCACGTCCACCCAGTCCAGCGCCGAGAGCTGATAGAAGTGCACGATGTGGTCGTGAAGGCAGTGGGCGGCGATGATGATGTTGCGGATCAACTGGGCGTTGAGGGGGATCTCGATGCCCAGGGCGTTCTCCACGGCGCGCACCGAGGTGATGGCGTGGACGGTGGTGCAGACGCCGCAGATGCGCTGGGTGAACAGCCAGGCGTCACGGGGATCGCGCCCTTTCAGGATGGTCTCGATGCCGCGCCACATCTGCCCGGAAGACCAGGCGTCGCGCACGGCCCCGCCCTCCACCTCCACGTCAATGCGCAGATGCCCTTCGATCCGAGTGATGGGGTCGATGACGATGCGCTTGCTCATCGTGTGTGCTCCTTAGTGTGCCTCGGCGCCCTGCCGGGCACCGGCCAGGATCGGGAACCGCTTGACCAGGACGATGTACACCATGATCTCCAAGGCCACGATGCCGAACGTCACGAACATCTCGGGCACGGCGGGGAAGTAGGACCACCCCGGGCCAGGGTTGAAGGCGATGAGGTAGGTGACGAACCGGTACAGCGAGCCGGCCAGCACCACCAGCATGCCGATGCGGAACAGACTCCCCGTCTGACTCCGGGTACGGGCGTTCAACAGCATGACCGCCGGCGTCAGGAAGAGGGCCATTTCCACGAGGAACCAGAAGCTCAACCAGCCAGAACTGAACACCAGACTCAGTCGACCCCGAGCGGCCAGGTCGACGAGTCTGATGATCACGTAGGCGAAGAGCAACCCCGCGATGACTCCCCCCAGTGACGCCAGCATCGGGGTCTCGTCCTTGCGCTTGAAGGCCCGAGAGGACAGGGTCGATTCCAGTACCACCACTCCGTAGCCCATGGCGATGCAGGAAACCAGAAACAGCAGCGGCAGCAGGGGAGTGTGCCAGAGTGGATGCAACTTGTTGTGAGCCAGCAGCATGACGCTGCCGAGGGAGGACTGGTGCATGGTGGGCAACAGTAGCCCCAGGGCAATGATCCACAGCAGCGCCCTGTCCAGGATCGGGCTCATCGAGGTGGCCAGGTTCCGCAGGAAACCCGGCGGGCCGTCCTTCCACTTCTCGAGAAACGCCGGCGACATCTCGATCCACAGCACGATCACGTAGGCCATCACGCACAGGGCCACCTCGAGCAGGGCCGAGGAGAGGTTCCACCAGCGCCAGGCAAAGGGCAGTTTCCAGATGTTCCAGTAGCGCCCCACGTCGATGACGATGGCCACCGCCGCCAGGGAGTACCCCAGCGCCGACGTCAGCACCGCCGGACGCACCAGCGGGTGGTACTTGCCCTTGTTGAAGATGTACACCAGGATCGCCATGGCATAGCCGCCGCATCCCAGTGCGGTGCCCACCACCACATCGAAGGCGATCCAGATCCCCCAGGGGTAGCCGTCGGAGAGGGCAGTCACCGGGCCCAATCCGGCGATGAACCGCCAGGCCGCCATCACCACCCCTACCCCGAACACCAGCATGAGCCAGCGGAAAGCCGGTGTGATGATGGGTCCGCCGACCGGAACGGCTCGTTCACTCATGGCCGCCCCCCTTCTTGCGGTTGCGCAGCATCACCGCCCCCAGCGCCACGTACAGCACCACCGGCGCGATGAAACCCTTGTAGATGCCGTGCTGCACGGTGCGCACCAGGTGCGGCACCGGTTCCTCGTCCAGCGTGGGCAGCCCCAGTTTTTCGAACGGCACATCCCGGGCGGTCAGGTAGAGCACCTGGGTGCCGCCGCCGTCACTTTCGCCGAACACCTTGGGGTAGTAGTGATCCGGCTGTTCGGCCAAACGTCGTTTCGCCTCCGCCAGCAGTTCCGGATAGGTTCCATAAATCACCGCGTGGCGTGGGCAGACCTCGCAGCAGGCCGGGATTCCCCCTTGGGCGATGCGGTGGGAGCACAGCTCGCACTTGACCACCAGGGGAAAGGCCTTGTCCCACTCGAACTTGGGGATATTGTAGGGACACGCCACGGCGCAGTAGCGGCAGCCGATGCAGCGGTCGCCCTTCCAGGTGACGATGCCGTGCTCGCGCTTTGCGAAGGACCCCATCATGCACGCCCCGACACACCCCGGGTCCAGGCAGTGCATGCACTGCTGCTTCATGTAGGAAACCTGGCTTCCCTCTCGGTACAACTTGATGATGTTCTTGGTGCGGCCCGACAGATCCACGGGGTCGTCCCACAGGGTCGAGTGGGCCTCGTACTCCAGGTTGTTGGCCTTTCGGCACGCCACCACGCAGGTCTTGCACCCGATACACAACGTGGCGTCGTAGAGCATTCCCACGGCATCCGGTGGGGCTTGGGGGCGACGCGCGGTGGATGCCGCAGCGGGGGCTGCCACCGCCGCCGTGGCTGCCGCCGTCAGGCCCTTGAGCAGGGCGCGTCGGTCCACGGCCATGGCTACTCCTCCTTCTGGGCGGATGGCCCCTCACCCAGCTTCTTCGAAGCCATCAGGCCAGCCCCGATCAGCGCCCCGCCCACCAGCCCGGCGACGCCGGTGGCCACCGCGCTCACCCCGCCCCGCTCGGGGTGGATGGGCGGGTAGGTGTCGGGCGGGGTGGGCCGGTCGATCCCGACGGTGGCGTGCAGCGGCGCGCGGAACGCCAGCGTCTGCTCGGTGCACCCGAAACAGGGGTGGCCGATACCGATGGGCCACGCCCCGGGAACCTCGCCGAAGTGCTGCAAGGAGCAGTTGGCGTGGGTGGCGGGACCCTTGCACCCCATCTGGTACAGGCACCACCCCAGGCGGTGGCCCTCGTCACCGAACTGCCTGACGAAGCGCCCGGCGTCGAAGTGCGGGCGGCGGGGGCAGTCCTCGTGGATCACCCGGGCGTAGGAGTGCACCGGACGCCCCTTGCCATCCAGCGCCGGCAGCGTGCCGAAGGTGGCGTACTGCAGCACCGTGCCCAGCAGGTTGTAGGGGTTGGCCGGACAGCCCGGGATGGTCACCACGGTCTTGCCGGGCAGCACTGCCGGTGCGCCCACCGCCCCGGTGGGGTTGGGGTCGGCGGAGGGAATGCCCCCCCAGGAGGCGCAGGACCCGATGGCGATGATCGCTCCCGCCTTGCCCCCCACCTCCTCCATGATCGCCTTGGCGGTGCGCCCGCCGATCTGGCAGTAAATGCCGCCATCCTTCAGGGGAATCGCCCCTTCCACCACGCAGACGAACTTGCCCTCGTGGGCGTGCATGGCGGCGTGGAGAGCCTCCTCGGCCTGCTTGCCCGCCGCCGCCAGAAGCGTCTCCGAGTAGTCGAGGGAGACGAGGTCGAGGATCAGCTCCGCCACCCCTGGGTGGGAGGTGCGAAGCAGCGTCTCGGTGCATCCGGTGCACTCCTGGAAGTGCAGCCAGATCACCGAGGGCTTCAGACCCTTGGCGGCGGCTTCGGCCATCTGGAGACCGGCCGCCGGCGGCAGGCCCACGGCCGCCGCCGCCATACAGCAGATCTTGATGAAATCGCGCCGATCCACCCCAACTGAATCGTCCGGAGTGAATGGCAACTCCCCTGGTTGCGAGCGTTGCATTGCTCCCTCCTTCCCTCCGTTGTGCCGCCGCGCCTTCTCCGCAGTTCGCGGGTCCCTGATAGAGAAAATAACCCCAAGGCCATGGGATGTCAATAGTGCTAACCGATAGTGATATTTCAGATACTGCAACTTCATCTCCGTCGCAGAAGCACCCATCCTCCTGCCCCCCGGAGAACGACCGGTTACAGGCTACCGGGCGAGGGGCCCGGTGATCCGCCGCCTTCCTGCCAGCGGCATGGCGTCATCCAGAGGAATGGATTAGACGAGGCGGTCGGCGATTTCGGCGGCAACCTGCTCGGCGGCCGCCGCCACCACCGGCGAAAGACCCTCAGCCGGGGCCACGCGGCGCACTTCGATGCCCCAGAGGCGATAGCGTACCGAGGCCATCTCGGGTACACCGAGGGCGATCCAGCGCAAGCTGTCCGGCAAGCTCAGCCGGTGGGCGTGATGGTGTTCCTGCGGCACCGCCAGCAGCGTCTCGTGGTCCAGACGGTGGATGGTGCCGGGCGGAGCTCCGGAGCTCACCGCATCCACCAGCCACACCTCCTCCTCACCGTGCCACAGGGAAGGAAGGCGAAGGGCATCGGTGTCCCCGTACTCGGCGCGCACCCCGTGGCGATCGGCCAGCGAGCGGCGCAGCTGCTCGACCACGGCGTGGCCAACTCCGTCGTCCCCCATCAGGGGGTTGCCCAGCCCGACGATCAGCACCCCGGAAGGCAGAATCCGCCCCTACAGACAGGTCACGTGCACCGAGCAGGAGATGCAGGGATCGTACGCCCGGGCCACCATTTCCAGCTTCAGCTTGAGGGTCGACTCGGAGCCAACGTCGGAGGCCAGCAGGCGCTCCACGGCGGCCCGCAGATCTCGCTCGGTGTTGGCGAGGTTCTGGGCGGTGGGGGTAATGACGTTGGCCGACTCGATGATGCCGTCATCATCGAAAGAGTACTCATGGATCAGCGTGCCCCGGGGCACCTCGATGGCCCCCACGCCACGGCCCGCCCGCACGTCGTACTCCTGCATCTCCCGTTCCTCTTCGGGCAAGCCGAGCAACTCCTCGCACACCTGCTGCCCGCGCTCCAGGCAGTGGACCAGCTCGACGAGCTGCGCCCAGGTGTTGGTGAGCACGTTTTCCTCCACCCCCCGCGGGAAGAGACGCTGGAACGCTGTCCGAGCCTGCCCCGCAAGCCGATCCCCCCACAGCGCCAGTCGCGCCAGCGAGCCCACCATGTAGGTCTCTCCCGAGGCCAGCGCGGCGTGCTTGGCGTGGGAGTGTTCCACGGTGAACTCCCGCACCACGTCGCGATACTCCGCCACGGGAAACTCCTCGCCGCGGGAAGTGCACAGCGTCGAGCCCCGGAAGCGGTATCCATCCTCGTGCGGCCGCAGCGCCACGAACACCGTGGGACGCGCGGCGAAATCAGGCACCTCGATGGAGGCAGCCAGATCCACGAAGCCGGCCAGGGGAGCCTGGGCGGCTGACAGGGCGCTGCGGATTTCCTCCAGGTCGCGGTGCCGGGGCAGCTTGCCGAAACCACCCACGAGCGTATTCACCGGGTGCACCGCCCGTCCGCCGATCAACTCCTGGATACGATTGCCCAGCTGTTTGAGCTTCAGGGCAAAGGCGACCTCACGCGGATACTTCTCGGCCATGGCGATGACCGAGTCGAAACCAAGAAAATCTGGCAGGGCGAGGGCAAAGACGTGCAGCGCGTGGGACTCGATGGTGGCCCCGAGCGTCAGCAGGCCGCGCATCTTGAACACACGAGGTGAAGAGACGATCCCCAGGGCGTTTTCCAGCGCCGCCAGGGCGGCCACAGTGTGCCCCGCCGAACAGATGGCGCACACCCTCGTGATAACCCCCTGTACATCCAAGAAATGCTTGCCCTTCAAGAGCGCCTCGTAGTACCGGGAGCCCTCGAAAATGTCCATGTTGACCTCGTGCACCCGGCCCCCCACCACCTTGACGAAGATTCCCCCGTGCCCCTCCACCCGCCCCAGGTGGGGGATGACGATGGACCTACCGGCGGTGCTCATGGCGCACCTCCTTTTCGAGCCCCTGCTTGATCCAGACCGGCGCCGAGAACTGGCTCATCTTGCGGGCGATCTCCAGCCAGGAGATGCCGCGGTCGGCGAACATGGTGATGTTGGCGTCGTAGTTGGGCTCCTCCAGCGGCCCCCGGCACCCGGCACAGGCCACCGCGTGGGAGGGGCAGCGTGCCCCGCACCCACCCCGGGTCATTGCGCCTGCGCACACCTCCTTGAAGTGCACCACCCGGCACAGGTTCTCCCTGGCCTTGCACTCCCAGCACACCGGCAGCATGTGAAACTCCGGCATGGCGCCGGCCAGCAGGGCGTGGGCGACGCGGAGGAACTCGTGGCGCTCGATGGGGCAGCCGGGCAAGGTGAGTTCGAAGGGAACGAAGTGCGTCGCCGGCAAGGCCTCGACCGTGTCCAGAAAGTGCGTGCCGCCGATATCGTACACCTCACGCTGGAGCACGTCCCGCGGGATCTCGTTGTGCATCGCCGGCAGCCCCCCCCACACGGCGCAGGTACCGAGCGCCACCAGGGTCTTGGCCCTCGCCCGCACCTCCTTGAGGGTCTCCAGATCCCTCTCGGTCGCCACCACACCCTCGACGAAGGCGATGTCCAGCCGACAGGTGTGGTCGTTGCGGGAGGAGGCCATCACCCAGTCGACGATGTCCATCTCGTTCGCCAACGGGATGAGCTGGTCCTCACAGTTCAAGATCTGCAGCTGATCCCCGGCACAGCCGGTCAGGCCGAAGATTCCCACCTTGGGCTTGCTCTTTGCCATCGCCCCCTCCTAGGTGTAAATGAGCTCGGGCAGGTTCATGGCGTCCCAGTAGGAAAACACCGGCCCGTGCAGACAGGTAAAGGTGTACCCCACGGCGCAGTGGCCGCACTTGCCGATGCCGCACTCCATGCGCCGCTCCAGCGACAGGAAGATGCGGTCTCGCCCGAACCCCATGGCGACCAGTTTCTCCAGCATGAACTTGTAGAACACCGGAGGGCCGCAGGCGACGGCGTAGGTGGAGGGCACATCGCACGCCACCTCGTCCAGCAGCTCCGTCACCACCCCCACCCTGCCGCTCCAGGGCTTGCCCTGGGTGGCGTCCACCGACAGATGCAGCTCCACGTCGCCGCGCCGGGCCAGCGACTCCAGCTCTTCGCGGAACAGCACCGCATCGGGGTTACGGCTGCCGTAGAGGAGCATCACCCGCCCGAAGCGCTCCCGCAGATCCACCACGTACTGCAGCAGACCGCGCAGGGGCACCATACCCAGACCGCCCGCCACCAGCATGAGATCACTGCCCTCCAGCCGCTCCACGGGAAACCCATTTCCGAGCGGCCCCCGAATCCCCACCTCGTCCCCCTCGGCGAGGAAATCGAAAAGAAAGTCGGTGAGCTTGCCGGCGCGACGGATTCCCAGCTGGAAGACACCTCGACGGGTCGGGGACGAAGGCAAGGAGAACGGCCCCTCACCCACCCCTTCCACCGACAGCTCCACGAACTGTCCGGGCCTGAACGTAAAGGAGTCCGCCAGGGTGGAGTCGGTAAAGCGCAGTTCGAACAGGCGCACGTCGGGCACCAGGTCGGCGGCGCGCATGATGCGGGCCGGCGCCGGCAGGTAAGGGTTCGGCCCGGTGGCCAGCTCCCGTGGCCCCCCCCGCGGCACGAACGGCTTGGGGATGACGACGCTCATAGCTCACCTCGCACGTACTTGAACACCTCCACCACGTTGATGCCGGTGGGGCAGTTTTCGATGCAGCGGCCGCACCCCACGCAGGAGGGTTTGCCAAATTCCCGCACGAAGGCCTCTTGCTTGTGATAGTAACGGTTGCGCACCCGGTCGGCGCGATCGGCGCGAAAATTATGCCCCCCCGCTACCACCGCGTAATCCCGGTACAGGCAGGCGTCCCAGGTGCGCACCCGTACCGCCCGCCCCAGTTCGGGGCGCTCATCCACCACGTTGAAGCAGGCGCAGGTGGGGCACACCATGGAGCAGGAGCCGCAGCACAGGCACTTCTTGCCCACCTCGTCCCACACCGGATCCTCGCGTTTGAGCTCCAATACGTAGGGCAGGTCCGTGACGTCCATCGCCAGGGTAAAGCTCTGCTCCCGCTCCTGCAGGCGCTTCAGGTAGTCCCGGGTGTCGGCCCGGGAGGCCGCCTCGAACAGCTCCGGATTGGCCCGGACGATGTCGTCGCCGCGGGCGGAGCACACCGTCACCAGGAAACGCTCCCCAAGGGGAGTGAGAAACACGTCGAACCCCCGCTCCACCGTCTCGGTGCCCAGCGACTCGCAGAAGCAGTATTCGTCGGGCATGCACCCGTACCCCACAACGGTGAGGCGCTCGCGGTTGCGCCTGTAGTAGGGGTCCACGTAGTCGGTCATGTAAATGAGGTCGAGAATCTCCAGGGCGTGAATGTCGCAGGCGTGGGCGCCGAAGTACACGATTGGCCCCAGGTCGTTGTCGAACACCTCTTCCGGCCGCCCGCCCTCCCGCCGCTCCAGCATGGCAAAGCGAGGCTTCAGCAGCAGTTTCTTGAAAGGAAGGATGGTGCGCAGGGCGTCGGGACGCGCCAGGGAGACATCATCAATGGCCTCCAGCACATAGGTGCCGGCGCCCCGCTCCACCGGAGCCACCAGCGTGCCCCACTGTTTTAAAGCCTCCAGGAAGGCCGGGAGGAAGCTGGCGTTCATGCGAAAGGTCTGCATACCCACCTCACTTCGTGAAAGAACTCACAACCCCATGTCAATGTCGGTGATTTCTTCCCAAAAGTCAACCTCGAACCCCCGCACTCCGGGCAGCCTGTTGTCGAGTAGTTCCTCTGGGACCAGGTCCCACTGCCAGGACCATCACCACGACCACGAAACCGCGAACCCAACTCCCCCGGGGGCGGCGGCGGGGGCCACCGCCGGAGTGCTGCGGCCCTGGCGTTGCCAGGCGCGCCCGGCCACCCAGCGCCCCATCGCCACCCCCACCAGGGCCCCGGCCACCGCGTCCGACGCCCAGTGGCGGTCCAGCTCCAGCCGACTCCAGGTGGCGGCACCGGCAAAGGCCCACAGCAGGCCTTCCAGCCAGAGAGATGCGCCGTGCTCTCGCGCCACCGTGGCCAGCGCGAACGCCTGCGCCACCTCCCCCGAAGGGAAGGACTGGTGCTCCGAGAAGGGGCGCAGATGGGAAGGACCCAGCCCCGTTGCCGGCCGGGCCCGTCCGCTCATTTCCTTCAAAGCCGGCACCACCACCAGGACGGTGAGCAGCACCGCCTCCAGAGCATCCCCTGCCGCCTCCTCGGTACGCCTGTCCCCCGCCAGACGCGCCCCCCCCCACACCACGGCCGCGCCCGCCAGGGGACCCCAGAAACTCACCGGGCGAAAGGTTTCGGCGGCATCTCGCGAGGAACTGGTGGACCGGCGCTGCATGGCGTCGCGGATCGGCTCGTCGAAGGCCGCCACCGCCCCCACCGCCAGCGCCGATAGTCCCAAAGCTCGCCAGTCCCCGCCGTCCAGCCGTCCCGGGCGAGCGAGGAGTGCCCCAAGATCCCGCCCCCAGTCGCAGAGCAGCACCCGGCACCCCTGAAGCCCTGGCGAGGCAACGCGTTCCCCGGCCCATGGCCCGACCCACAGACCCAGTCGCGCCCGCAGCTCCGTGAGATCGACGGCAGGCCAGAGCACCGGCTCGACAGTGGCCACCAGCCGCACCCCATCGCCGAGCCGCCAGGCGGAGGCCAGGGTCGCGCCGAGGCCCCCCTCCACCCCGGCCTCCCGCACCTCCCCGCCGGGACCGCGAAGAATCGCATCCTCGTCGCTCCACTCCCCAACCCGGGCCGCCAGCCCGCCCCGCAGCTCCCAGGCACCCCCCCCGAGGAGGATCCAGTTCCACCACGCCCCCACCTCCCACACCTCTCGCCCCCGCTGGTTTCCCGGGACTCCCTGGTAGGTGCTCTCCCAGCGCGACTCGCGGTGGGCGGAGCCCAGCAGCAGGCCCACCTGATGCCCCCCTCCCCCCAGGCGCCGGCCCGCCTGCAGCTGCCACAAGGCGCCGCGGCCCAGCCCCGCAGCGTTCCTTCCACCCAGGCCGGGCCAGAAACCGCCCAGACCCATCTCCACCGACCACGCCGCCGATCCGGGCCGTCCCGGCGCGGCGCGCAAGGTCACCGACGCCTCCTCCGCCTGTACCGACCCCAGCCACAGCCGGCGCGCCGACAGCCGCAGCCGCGCCGCCGGCGACACCGAAGCCTCCGCGCCCAGCTCCAGGAAACCCGCCGGGCCGCCCCGGCGGTCGGAGGTGGCGAAGGCACCGGCGCCCACCTGGGCGATCAGGGCGCCCCCCTCTCCTCCCAGCATCGCCCCGGTGGTGGCGAAGGCCCCCCCCAGCACCACATCCCGCTGGCTCAGGTTGTACTCGGTGAAAAGGAGATCCACCTCCCCCCCGGCCAGCACTGTGAACCGTCGAGATGTGTTCCTCACCCTTTCGGCCCCCAGGCGGAGACCCAGGGCGTTGTCCAGGTTGCCGCGCCGCCAGTCGTCGTCGTCGCAGGCCGGCAGGCGGCACTCGGCCCAGTGCCCGTGGGGGCCCGCCGTGCGCCAGCGGTAATGGGTACCGCCGACAAACAGTCGCAGCTGCGAGGTCTCACTCGCCCTGGCGGGCGGCGCGGGGAGGAGCAGACCCAGCAAGGCCAGGCCGAGAGAGCCAGGGATGACGGATCGTGGCATCTCGGGATTATCGACCGGCCTGACCGCGGTGGCCAGGGGTGGGAAGCGGCCGGGCGGCAGGCGCGTTCTCGGCTATGATGCCGACTCGACGGCAGATCAACGGAGGAGGATCCCCATGACCCGTACCGCAGGAACACTCGTCACCCTGGCCGCCGCGCTGGCGGCGACAGGGCCCGCTGTCGCCAGTTTCGTCCCACCGCGGGTGAGCCCCCAGGCCTCGGTGAGCCAGACCGTCGGCACCACCCAGATCACCATCGCCTACAGCCGCCCCTCGGTGAAGGGCCGTGCCATCTGGGGGGAGCTGGTGCCCTACGACCAGGTGTGGCGCACCGGTGCCAACGAGGCCACCACCTTCACGGTCACCGATGACGTCACCGTCAACGGCTCCCCCCTGCCCGCCGGCACCTACTCCCTCGCCACCATCCCCGGCAAGGCCGAGTGGACGGTCATCTTCAACAAGGACCGGGAGCTCTGGGGGATGTACCAGTACAAGCCGGAAAACGACGCCCTGCGGATCAAGGTCAAGCCCGCGGAGGCTCCCTTCACCGAGACCCTGGAGTTCACCTTCCCGACCATCACCGACGACTCGGCCACCGTGGTCATGCGCTGGGAGAAGCTGGCCATCCCGTTCACGGTCAAGGTGGACGTGGTAGCCACCACCCTCGCCCGGGCGCGTGCCGCCGTCGCTGCCGCACCCGCCGACGACTGGCGCACCCCCATGACGGCCGCCAACTGGCTGCTCTCCACCGAGCTTCCCAAGGGGGAGGCCATGAAGTGGCTGGACCGCTCCATCGCCATCCAGGAGACCTCCCAGAACCTGGGCGCCAAGGCCCGCGCCCTGGCCGCCGGCGGTGACACCGCCCAGGCCATCGCCCTGGCCCGGCGGGCCATCGAACTCGCCAAGGCTGCCAACCCCAACGCCAATACTTCGGCCCTCGAAAACCTCATCACCCAGTGGCAGGGCAAGAAGTAACTCTCCGCCCCCTTCACCGACCCTCGCGCGCAGGCAGGAGCGGCGTGAGGAGGTGCGCCAGGGCCAGCACCGCCACACAGCCCAGCACGTTGAACCACAGGAAGGGGATGGAGGTGAAGGCCCAGCAGGCCAGCACCGCCCCCTCGGCCAACAGCGCCGCCACGAAGGCGGCGGTGCCCGAGACCCGGCGCCAGAAGTAAAAGGCCAGCAGGAAGATCCCCAGGATCGTCCCGTAGAAGAGGGAGCCCAGAATATTCACCGCCTCCACCAGGGAGCCCAGCCGGCTGGCCGACAGGGCGAAGGCAATGGCGAAGGCTCCCCAGGCCGCGGTCGCCAGGCGCGAGATGGCCACGGTGGCCGCCTCGCTGCCCTGCCAGCCGACCAGTCGCCGCACCACGTCCACCACCGTGGTGGAGGCCAGGGCGTTGAGCTCGGCGGCGGTGGAGGACATGGAGGCGGCAAATACCGCCGCCAGCACCAGCCCCACCAGGCCGGCGGGGAGGTAGGTCACCACGAAGGTGAGGAAAACGTAGTTGACGTCCGAGGGATCGACCCGGGGGTCGTGGCGCTGGATGACCGCGATGGCCTTCCGGCGGCGCGCCTCGGTCTCGGCAGCGGCGGCCCGCAGGCCCTCGGTGGCCTCTACCACCCGCTCCTCGTCCCCCGCCCGGAGCGCCGACACCAGCTCCACGGCTTGCTGCCGCTTGGCCAGGAAGGCGTCGGAGTGGGCCGCCGTGGCCGCCTCCCACTCCCCTGCCGCCGCCGCCCTCGCCTTCGCCACCGCCACCGGGTTGAAGAACACCGGCGGTTCCACGAACTGGTAAAAGGCGAACACCAGGGCGCCCAGCAGCAGGATCGCGAATTGCATGGGAACCTTGACCAGCCCGTTGACCAGGAGGCCGAGGCGCGACTGGGCCACCGACTGCCCGGTGAGGTAGCGCTGCACCTGGGACTGGTCGGTGCCGAAGTAGGACAACGCCAGGAAACCGCCGCCGATCAGCCCAGACCAGAAGGTGTATCTGCTGGAGAGATCGAAGGAGAAGTCCACGGCCTCGAGCCGCCCCAGCTTGCCGGCGACCCGCAGGGCATCCAGGAAGCTCACCTCGGGGGGGAGGGACAGCACCAGCGCCACGAACGCCGCCCCCATGCCGACGAAGATGATCCCCATCTGGTGCACGTGGGTCCACCCCACCGCCCGGGTTCCCCCGGCGGTGGTGTAGACCACCACCAGCACCCCGATGAGGACGATGGTGCCGTTGAGGCTCCACCCCAGGATGACCGACAGGATGATGGCCGGGGCGAAGATGGTCAGCCCCGCCGCCATGCCGCGCTGCACAAGAAACAGCAGCGCCGCCAGCGCCCGCGTCTTGCCGTCCAGGCGGGACTCCAGGAACTCATAGGCGGTGAAGACCTTCAGTCGGTGGTACAGGGGCACGGCGGTGATCGACAGCACCACCATCGCCACCGGCAGGCCGAAGTAGAACTGCACGAAGCGCATGCCGTCGGAGTAGGCCTGCCCGGGGGTGGAGAGGAAGGTGATGGCCGAGGCCTGCGTCGCCATGATGGAGAGGGCGATGGGCAGCCAGCGCATCTCGTGGCCGGCCTGCAAGTACTGCTCCACCGTGCGGACCTGGCGGCTTTTCAAGACCCCGAAGCCGACGATGAAGGCCAGCGAGCCGACCAGTACCGCCCAGTCCAGCCCGGTCACCGCCCCCCTCCCGCGAAAACCCTGTGCCGGCTCACGAAAAGACCCGGGTGAAGAGGTAGAACAGCACCACCTCGGCGGCCAGGGCGCCCAGCACCAGGGCGTACCACCTGGCCCAGGAGGCGCCGCCCGGGGGCACCTCGCCCTCCCTGGCAAGCACCGCCCGCCTTTCGCTCACCGCCGCCCCCCCGCCAGCAGGTTGGCGAACAGGCGCAGGGCGCCGGGCACCCCGGCGGGCAGCTGACGGAAAAACGCCAGCGAGGTGTGGACGTAGTACCCCTGGCCGTGGCGGGCCACCAGCAGCCCGCCGGAGAGGGCCTTCTCCCCCGGGTCCTGCATGGCCAGGGGGGCGTCGTAGCGGGGATCCCAGGAGGATGGGAAATACAGGCCGCGCTCCTGCACCCAGCCCTCGAAGTCAGCCCGGGTGATGCGATTGGGATAGACCAGCACGGGGTGATCCGGCACCAGCATGGTCACCGGCCCATCCTCCACGGTGACCCGCTCCCGCCCCAGCGTCAACGGGAAGGGTCCCAGCGCCGGAGTGAGCAGGCCGCGGGTGGTGTTGTACTGCACCACCAGCGTGCCGCCCCTCTCCACGTACGCCAGCAGGCGAGGCTGTGCGGCAGCCAGGCGATCGCGGGTGTTGTAGGCGCGTACCCCGGTGACAATGGCGTCCAACTGCCCCAGATCGCCGCTCTCCAGGTCGGAGTCCGAGAGCAGCACCACCTCGTACCCCAGCTGTCGCAGAACTTCCGGCACCTCGTCCCCCGGCCCCATCACGTACCCAATCCGCCGTCCGGCGATCTGCACGGGCTCGTACACCAGCGACACCTGGGCGGGCAGCAGCACCGTGGTGGGGGGGAGGTGATCGTGGTCGACCTCGAAACTGCGCCAGGCGCTGCGCTGGCCGTCGACCTCCACCGCCAACGTGGCGGTTCCCCGGCTCGCCGTCGCCGGCGGGGAGAGCCTCACCTCCACCACTGTCTCGGCGCCCCGGCGATCGAGGAGGAAGGGCACCTCGGCCGGTTCACACCCCCACCCCGCCGGCAGATCCAGCCTCAGCACTCCCGTGGCAGCCCGGCTGGCGGTCAGGCGAATCCGCACCGGGCGAGGCTCGCCGGAGGGGAGCACGACAACGCCGCTCTCCACGGCCGCGGTGACCGGGGGGACCACCCGCACCAGGCGCAGCCGCTCCCCGCGCACCGGGTCCACCGTCCTGTGCACCACCGGCACTGCGAACTCCACCTCCTCGCCGCCCAGCACCAGCACGAAGCGGGCGGTGAAGGGCGGCCGGGGGGGGCCCTCGATGGCAGCCTTCGCCGGCACCTGGTAGAGCCCCGGCGAGGGGGGGTGGCGCAGCCACTGCGGGGCTGACACCGGCGCGTCCCTGGGTACGACTGCCTTGACCGTGGCGGTGACTTGCTGGTTGGCGGGCAAGGGGCGGTCACCGCGCACCGGCTCGCCGCCCTCCACCGCCACCGACCGCAGGATCACCGGGTAGCCAGCGCGGTTGACGGCCGTGGCCGAGACCGTCAGGGTGTCGCCAGGGGCCACCGAGGGTTCCTCGGCCACCGCCTCCAGCCACACCCCGCTGGCCGCCAGCAGCAGCGCATCCAGCTCCCGCCGTTTCACCTCCACCCACGGGGAGGGGGCCAGGGCGTTCATGGCCCGGCGCGCCACCAACAGGTGGGGAACCACCGCGGCGGGCTCGACGAAGCTGAACGCCTTCTGGGCTGCCTCCAGGGCGGCGTCAACGGCCAAGCCACCCGGTACTCGTCCCCAGCTGGTATCGATGCCCTCCAGGGGGTCCTTCGACGCCGGGTCCCCGGCCAGTTGCTGCAGATCGTTGGGCAGCGAGCCCCGCCGGGGGGCCGCGCCGAACCCCTGGCTCCTGTGCATGGAGCGGGCCCGCGCCGACAGCTCGGCGAACGACACCCCCAGGACGGGGTCGTACGCCCCCAGATCCAGCGTCAGCATCCGCGGCGGCGGGTTCGTCCCCGCTTCACCGCTGGGACGCCAGCTGTTCCAGAACAGCCGGCGCGGCTTCCACACCCCCAGCTCCGCCACCTGCTCCGGGAAGCGCCGTGGATCCCCGGCAGCGGCAAACGCCTCCGCGGCCAGAATGGCCGAGGCCGAGTGGTGCCCGTGCCCGGCGTCCCCCGAGGCCGGGAAGCGAGTGACGATGATGTCGGGGCGAAAGGTGCGCACCACCCGGACGACGTCGGCCAGCACCTCCTCCTTCCCCCACACGGCGAGGCTTTCCTCCGCCGTCTTGGAGTAGCCGAAGTCCACCGCCCGGGTGAAGAACTGCTCGGCGCCGTCGATGCGTCGGGCCGCCAGCAGTTCCTCCGTGCGGATGACCCCCAAAAGCGGCGCCTGCTCCGGGCCGATCAGGTTCTGGCCGCCATCCCCGCGGGTGAGCGACAGGTACGCCGTGCGCAGCTGCCGGCCGCGGGCGAAGTAGGCCAGCATGGCGGTGTTCTCATCGTCGGGATGGGCGGCGATGTACAGCACGCTCCCCACCACCCGCAGCTTCTCCAGCCCGCGCCACACCTCGGAGGCGCTGGCCGCCCCTTCCGTCTGGGCGGACACCGGCCCCGCCAATGCCACCACCAGCAGCGCCAGCCACCCCGCCAGCCGCACCGCGTGACGTCCTGCCCTTCCCCTTCCCGACACGCCGTGACCCCCTTCCATTCCTGGAGGAAAACGAAATTCCCAACCGCGTATGCCCACCGGAGAACCCGGTGGGTTACCCGTGAGGATGACCAGCCCCGAGGACCGCCGCGGGCGGCACCAGCGACCCGGGGCCGAGCTGGAGCTCCAGCGACTCACTCCCGCAGTGGATGCGGCGCACCGCCACCTCGAGTCCGGCGGGGAGCCACTCGCGCAGATCCAGCAGAAAGACGCCGTCGGCGGAGTCGTACTGGACCTTGCCGGGGATGGCCCGCTTGAGGATGGAGGCCACGGTGGATCCTGGCAGCGGCAAACCCAACGGCCCGCTCACCGCCACCACCTGGCAGCCGAAGAAACCGTGAAGAAGCCGGGCCTCGCGCAGCCGCACCGAGACCGACCCGGGTAAACCCTTCCACGCGAAGGCCACCTCCAGCTGGAGGTCGCCGTCGGGCAGACCCTTCAACCCCAGCCGGCGCAGCGCTGGCACCCGTGCCGGCAGCTCCCGGTTGGCCCAGGCGTGCAGCTGTAACCCATCCAGCCGCAGCGTGAAGCCCTCCCAGGAGACGAGCGGCCGCAGCGATGGCGTGGCGTCCATCGGCGGAGTATAGCGCGGCAGAAATGGGCAACGCCCGCCCGGCGCCCGGGGAAACCATCGGGTGCTTCTGGCCGCCCTGCCGTCACACCAGGTAGGCCACCGCGAAACCCAGCTGGGCGGCCATCATCATCAGGTACATGTGAGTCCAGGAGGGGTGGTTCTCGCGGCGCGACAGGGAAGCCGGATCCTCCAGCAGCAGCCAGCAGGTGTATACCCCCCAGAGGGTGAGCACCCCGCCCAGGGCGATCAGCACGGTGGGGTTGCCGGTCAACATCGCCAGCTGGGGGGCCGCCGGGTCGCGCAGCACCGTTCCCAGAGGGATGAGCAGCCAGGGCAGCACGAACGAGGGGGCGATCATCCAGGCGGCCCGGTGCTCGCCGTACTTCACCGGCAGGGTGTGCACCCCACTGGCCGCATCACCTTTCATGTCAGAGAAATCCTTGGTACTGGAGGCGCCCAGCAGGAAGGCGCCGAACACCGCCCCGATCCACCACGCCTCGGCGTGCCAGATGGGGGCCACCATCCCCCACCCGGCCACCTTCAGCCAGACTCCGCGCGGGATGGCGATGGTGACGTTGGCCCAGATGCCGAAGCGCTTGGTGCGGCCGAGGGCCGGCAGGGAGTAGACGAGGGTGGCCAGGGCGGCCCCCAAATAAAGGAAAAACACCCCGTGGTCGAGCAGCGCCCCCCCCAGCCGGTCGGCCAGGGTCACCGCCGGGTACGGCACCACCAGCCACACCGGCAGCGTCCCGGCGAGGTAGAGGAGGGTGGCGTGGCGGGCGGCCTGGGGTACCGACACCCGCCCCGAGGGGATGGGGCGCTGCGGCTTGTTGATCCTGTCCGCTTCGAGATCGGCGATCTGATTGAGGGTGTTGGAGGCGGCGTTGAGCAGCGCCGCACAGATGCTCCCCAGCACCACCGTGAACAGCACCGAGGGGCGCAGCAGCCGCTCGGGGTCGGGGTTGTGGGCCGAGCCGAAGGCGCACACCGCCCCCGAGACGATGCCCAGCAGCGGCGGCAGCAGGGTAAAGGGTCGATCCAGGTCGAAGAGGTCTGCCCACTTCACGGCCACCACCTCCCCGCCACCGCCAGGGTACCCGCGGCCAGCGCCGCCGCCACCGTCAGGGTCAGATTCACCGCGTCGTGCCCGACTCGCCGGTCGAAGCCGCTCTCCGCCAGCGCCGCTGCCACCCCGGCCCCGGCCGCCAGCGTCGCCAGTCCTCCACCCAAAAGCCCCAGAGCCCAGGCCAGCACACCGATGACAGCCCCTCCTCCCAGCGTCGCCGCCGTGCCGACGAGGCTCACGGCCCCTGGCGTGCCCACCGGCACCGGCCGCAGGGTCGGCAGGCTGAAGGCTCGCCCGCCAAAGGCCTTGCCCAGCTCCGACCCGGCCGTGTCGGCAAGCGCCCCGGCCAGGGCGGCGACGGCCATGAGGGCGCACAGGCGAGCGTCGGCGAAGGGGGTCAGCGCCGCTGCCACCAGCACCACCGCTCCCTTGGCGGCGACATTCCCTGGCCCCCGCCGACCGGCGTTCCCCTCGGCGATGCCCAGCGCCTCCTTGCGCCGCCACCCCACCCGCGTGACTGCCGTTCCCGCCGCCAGGAAGGCCAGCAGGACCAGCCACAGGCGCACCTCGCCCAGCCCCCAGGTGACCGACCCCAGGACCAGCGCGGCAACGATGGCGGGAGGTGTCAACACCCTCTTCCAAGCCGCCAGCATTGCACAGACCCCGTTTACCGCCAGGGCCAGGAGCCAGCCCGAGGCCCCGGTGGGCCAGGCGGGCCAGGGGTGCTGCGCCGAACTGGCGCCTCCCCAGGGTGCCAGCAGCGCCGTCAGCACCAGCGCCGCGGTGAGGGGAGCCAGCAGGTTGTCGTCCAGCGCCAGGGGGGCGCTCTCCACCAGCGCCGCCACGGCGGCAGCCACCAGGAAGATCGCCACGAGCCCCGACCATCCCGGGCCATCGGGAAGTACGGCCGTGGTTTGCCAACCCCGCGAAGCCACGAAGACCCACAGCAGGCCACCCCCCAGCCACCCCGCCGACGCCCCCGCCGCCAACCCCACCCAGCTCTTGGCCGGGTTCCAGGGCAACCGTCTCCTCCCCCACGTGAGCCCCGCCACCCCGGCGGCGGCATCGCCCAGCGCCAGCACCCCCCAGGCGAAGGCGACGACCTCCAGCCGCTGGCGAAATACCGCGACCAGCAGCAGCACCACCGCCGGATAGAGCAACACCCCGCGATCGGAGGCGCCGGCCCGCTCGCTCGCCATCCGGTGTCCCACCAGCCGCGGCAACACCTGCCAGTTGAACAGCAACGCCGCCGCCGCGCAGGCCGCCGCCAGGGGCCAGGACAGCCACGCCAGCGGCAGGGCGAAGACCCCCATGGCGGCGTGCACCCCCTTGCGGGCCGCCTCACCCGGGGGGAGGGGCAACGGCCCCGGCCACTCCGCCTCGCCGCCCCCGGCGGGCCCTCGGGTCAGTGGACCGCGGTGGTTGCGGACGCTCATGCGGGCAGTCGGTGTCGCCAGTACTCCAGGGTATCCAGCAGCGTTTGCCGGAAGGGGATGGTGGGACGCCACCCCACGCGCTCGAAAAACCTGGTGGGATCCCCCACCAGCACCGGTATTTCCGCCGGCCGCAGGCGGGCCGGATCGCACTCCACGTCCACCACGGCGGCGGTGAGGCTGAGCAGTTCATCCAGCACCGCCCGGATGGACCGCCCGTGGCCGGTGCAGACGTTGTACACCGCTCCCGCCTCGCCCCGCTCTCCGGCCAGCCGATAGGCGCGCGCCGCATCGCGCACGTCGATGAAATCCCGGCGCGCTTCCAGGTTGCCCACCAGCAGGCGGGGAGGGCGGAGCTCCCGCTCCACCTCCACGATTTGCCGGGCCAACGACGACACCACGAAGCGCTCCGGCTGCCGGGGGCCGCAGTGGTTGAACAGCCGCAGCCGCACCGTGCGCATCCGGAAGGTATGGAAGTACTGATAGCCGAGAAGATCCACCGCGGCCTTGGAGACCCCGTAGGGCGACACCGGGCGCAGCGGCCGCTCCTCGCCAATCGGCAGCTCCCCCTCCCCCACCACCCCGTAGGGCTCCGCCGAACAGGCCAACACCACGGTGGCGTCCAGATCCAGCTGCCGCACCGCCTCCAGAAGGTGCAACGTCCCCACCGCGTTGGTCTGCAGGATCTCCGCCGGCGTTGCCCACGAACCCGCCACCGAGGAGGACGCCGCCAGGTGGTAGATCACCTCCGGCCGCGCCGCCTGCAGCGCCCGCAGCAGCGACGAAGCGTCCTGCAGGTCCCCCTCCACCAGGCGCAGCAGCGGCTGCAGGGGTTGCAGCTCGGCGGTGGACGATCGCCAGCGCACCAGCCCGAACACCTCCACATCCCCACCACTGGTGAGCAGGTGCTCCGCCAGGTAAGCCCCCGCGAAACCGGTGATGCCGGTGATCAAGACGCGCACGTGGCCATGGTAGCGCGACTGGCCGGATACTGAGGCCGGCGGCGCTACACTGCCGGTGGAGGAAACCCTCGAGGGGTATCTGCGGTGCCCACGTACCCATGCCAGCGACGTCGCCCACGCGCTATCGACCCATGTTGGCCACCGCCCTGGTGGCAGGAGGCCTGATTCTTGTGCTGAGCTTTCTACCCCGGGCGATGCTGTACCCGGCCCCGCGCCTGCCGGTGCCCGAGCCGCCGGTGCCCTGGCACGAGGTGCGCCTGCCCCTGGTCGGGAACGGCCATGTGCACGGGTGGTGGCGGGACAGCGCGGATCCCGGGCCGGTGCTGGTGTTTTTCCACGGCAACGGGGAGAGCCTGGCCACCCTGGGGTGGGGAGGCTTTCTGGACCAGCTGGCCGCCCTCTCCGCCGCCACCCTGGTGCTGGACTACCCCGGCTACGGGCGCTCCCCCGGCCGCCCCGGCGAGGCCGCCCTGCACGCCGCCGCCGACGCCGCCCTGCACTTCGCCCGGGCCGAGGGACGCGGCCGGCCGGTGGTGGTGTGGGGGTGGTCGCTGGGTGCCGCGGTGGCCATCCCCCTCGCCGCCCGGGCGGGCACCGGGGTGGCGGGGCTGGTGGCCGCCAGTCCCTGGACGCGCCTGGAGGACGTCGCCGCCGTGCACTTCCCCCGAATGCTGGTACGCCTGCTGCTGCGGGAGGAGTACGACTCGCTGCGGGCGGCAGCGGCGGTGCGCATCCCGGCGCTGGTGCTGCACGGGCAGCGGGACGGCATCATCCCCGCCGAGCACGGCCGCCGCATCGCCGCCGCCCTCGCCGGCCCCACCCGCCACGTGGAGGTCGCCGGGGTCGGACACAACGACCTCTTGGCTCACCCCACGGCCTGGCGCGAGGTGGCGAGATTCACGGATGAAATTGCTACCCCCCGCTAGAAGGGGGCAAAGCCGGAGGCCTCCCAGAAGTCGGCGCGGACCGAGTTATAGAGCTGCTGCAGGGCGTCGAAGTGCTGTCGCTCCCACTCCGCCAGGAAGGCGTAGAAGTCGCGCACTTCCTTCTCCCTCGCCCCCTCGGCGGCGCGGGTGAAAAAGTTCACGGCGTTGTTCTCCAGCGTCATCCCCACCGACAGCACCCCCACCTCGAACACCGCCCCCGCCGCCTGCTGCCGGAACTTGTCCGAGAACACCGCGTCGGAGAAGGCCTTGAGCTCGGGGGCGCGGCGCTGCACCACGAACGCCGCCAGCCCCTCGGCGTCGAAGTTCTTCATCACCCCTTTCAGGTAGCGCTGGTGCTCCACCTCGTCCCGGGCCAGTTTGGCGAACAGCTCCTGCACCGCCGGCTTGGTGGCGCGCTCGGCGGTCATGGAGTAAAAGGTGTAGCCGTCCACCTCGATCTGGAAGGCCTTCTTCAAGATGTCCAGGATTTCCGCCCGCGCGTCCATGGTCTCCTCCTCTACACCGCCTCGCCCACCAGCGGCTCGGGGCGAACGGCGGCCTCCTCCGCCGGCACGTACTGCAGCGCCCCGGTGGGGCAGAAGGGCACACACCTGGGGGCGCCCCCGCACAGGTCGCACTTGGCCACCCGGTGGTAGGGTTCGTCCCAGATCATGTTGCCGAAGGGGCAGGCAGCCACGCACATGCGGCAGACGATGCAACGCTCGTAGAGCACATCGATGGCACCGGTGGTCTGGTTGCGCACCAGCGCCTGGGTGGGGCAGATGGCGACGCAGGCCGCCTCGTGGCACTGGAAGCACACCACGGGGGTGCCCAGCTCCGGCCCGCGCCGAAAGATGTTGATGCGGGTGGCCGCCGGGCGGCCCTCGCTGCCGTGCCCGAAGGCGCACGCCAGCTCGCACTTGCCGCAGGCGATGCAGCGCTCGACGCTGACCTTGTAGATCATGCTCCCCATCCCCCACCTCCTACCTGACCGCCGGCGCGGCCGCCGGCAGCACCCCCTGCAGCCGCTGGAAGGTGGCCGCCATCTGCTTGCGCTTACAGGCGTCACAGACGGTGAAGTAGTCCTCGCTCACCCCCCCCTGCCCGGCGAAGTGACGGGCCTGCTCCACGGTGATGTGGGCGCGGCCGCAGGCAGGGCAGCGCAGCATCTGGAAGCTCTTGCCCCAGATGGTGCGCGAGGTGGAGGAGGTGGCGTAGGGGATGTAGTCGGTGGGGCAGATCTCCGCGCAGGCCAGGCAGCCGATGCAGTCGGGGGGCGGTTGGTGGTAGGGCGGCGCCACCTCCCGGCCGATGCCGCGGTTGACCGTGGCGATGGCGGACACGCCGATGTGGTCGCACACCCGGGTACAGAGGGCGCAGAGGATGCAATCGGTGGGGTTGGGGTTGGGAGAATACGAGGTCTTCTCGATCCCGTACTCCCGCGCCAGCGTCTGGATGAGGGGAGTTTCCGGGCAGCGGGCGAGGAGCAGGTCCAGCACCACCCGGCGCGTCTCGAGGACGCGCTCGCTGGCGGTGTAGGCGATGATCCCCGCCTTGACCGGGAACTGGCAGGCGATGACCATCTTGCACCAGCCGTCCCAGCCCTCCTCGGTGACGTCCACCACGCACAGCCGGCAGCCGCCGTAGGGCTCGAGCGCCGGGTGGTGGCACAGTGTCGGGATGGCGATCCCCGCCCGCCGGGCGACCTCCAGGAGAAACTCCCCCGAGTGAGCCTGGACGGGTTTGCCGTCGATGGTGAGGGTGACGGGTTTGCCGCTGTTCTCGATGCTCATGCGACCCCCCGGGCGGCCATCTGGTGCTTGGGCAGGAAGCGGATCGCCTGGGTGGGGCAGGCGTCGTAGCAGGCCCCGCAGGCGATGCACTTGTCCTGGTGGATGACGTGCAACTCCTTGACCTTACCGGTGATGGCCTCGACCGGGCAGGCCTTGAAGCAGGCGTGGCAGCCGTCGCAGGTCTCTGGCATGATCTCGTAGGTGGTGAGGTCCTTGCAGATCCCGGCCGGGCACTCGCGGCGCTCCACGTGGGCCACGTACTCGTCGCGGAAGTAGCGCAGCGTGGAAATCACCGGATTGGGGGCCGACTTGCCCAGCTCGCACAGGGACCCCAGCTGCATCCCCCGGGACAGCCGCTCGATGCGCTCGATGTCCCCCGGCTTGCCCCGCCCCGCCACCAGGTCATCGAACATGGCCAGCATCTGGTGCAGCCCCTCGCGACACGGCACGCACTTGCCGCACGACTCCTCGGTGAGGAACTTCAGGAAGTAGCGGGCGACGTCCACCATGCAGGTGCGGTCGTCCATGACGATCATGCCGCCGGAGCCCATCATGGAGCCCGCCTCGGTGAGCTTCTCGTAGTCCACCGGCAGGTCCAGCAGCGCCTCGGGCACGCAGCCGCCGGAGGGGCCGCCGGTCTGGACGGCCTTGAAGGGGCGGTCGTTGAGCACCCCGCCGCCGATGTCGTAGATGATCTGGCGCAGGGTCATGCCCATGGGCAGCTCGATGAGGCCGGTGTTCTTGACCTTGCCCACCAGGGAGAAGGCCTTGGTGCCCTTGGACTTGGCCGTCCCCATGGCGGCAAACCAGGCGCCGCCGTGCTCGATGATGGCCCCCACGTCGGCCCAGGTCTCCACGTTGTTGAGCACCGTGGGCAGGTCGTACAGGCCCCGGTCGGTGGCGTGCACGTACTTGGCCCGCGGCTCCCCTACCTTGCCCTCCAGGGAGCGCATCAGCGCCGACGACTCCCCACACACGAAGGCGCCGCCCCCCCGGGAGATGCGGATGTCGAAGGCGAACCCCGACCCCAGGATGTTCTCCCCCAAAAGCCCCGCGTCGCGGGCCTGCTGGATGGCCAGGGTGAGGTTGACCACCGCCAGGGGGTACTCGTCCCGCACGTAGATGATCCCCTCGTGGGCACCGATGGCCCAGCCGCCGATGACCATGCCCTCCAGCACCGAGTGGGGGTCCCCCTCCATGATGGAGCGGTCCTTGAACGCCCCGGGGTCCCCCTCGTCCCCGTTGCACAGGACGAACTTGCGCTCCCCCTTGGCGTTACGACAGGAGCGCCACTTGCGGGCGGTGGAGAAACCGGCACCCCCGCGCCCCCGCAGGCCGGAGATCTCCACCTCCTTGAGCACCTCCTCGGGGGTCATGCCCAGGGCCTTGACCAGCCCCCCGTAGGCGCCGTGGGCGAGGGCGTCCTCGAAATCGGTGGGGTCGATGTGCCCGATGCGCCGCATGGCCACCCGCGTCTGGTGCCTGTAGAAGGGCACCTCCTGGTAGTGCTCGATGCGCTGCCCGCTGGTCGGTTCCTTGTAGAGGAGTCGAGGGATGACCGTGCCCCCTTGCAGGGTCTTGTCCACGATCTCCTGCACGTCCCTGGGCTTCACCCTGGTGTAGAGGATGCCCGAGGGCCGCAGCACCACCAGCGGACCGCGCTCACAGAAACCGTGGCACCCGGTGCGCTTGGTGAAGGTCTTGACCTCGGTCGCCGAGCCATCGAGGGCGGCCGCGAAGGCTTCGGCCACCGCCGCCGCCCCGTTGGCCAGGCAGCCGGTGCCGCAACACACCAGCACCTCCGCCTGGCGCTGCGCCAGCTTCGCCTGGGCGCGCTGGCGGAACTCGGCAAACGCCGCTGGCGACTCAATTCGCATTGGCCTTCCCTCCGCTCCCTTTGAGGTACTTGCCCACCTTGGCGGCGGCGGCGTTGCCGTAGTACGTCTCGTCGACGATCAGCACCGGCGCCATGGCACACGCCCCGACGCAGTTGACGGTCTTGACGGTGAACCCCAAATCCTGGGTGGTGCCGCCGGGCTCCACGTTGAGCTGCCGGCACAGCTCATCCAGCAGCTGCACCGCCCCGCGGATGTGGCAGGCGGTGCCGGTGCACACCTTGACGATGGTGCGCCCCTGGGGCGTGAGGGAAAACGCCTTGTAGAACGTCCCCACCGAGAACACCTTGGCCAGGGGCACGTGCAGCGTCTCCGCCACCCGCACCAGCACGTCGCAGGGGAGGTAGTTGTAGGCCCGGTGCACGTCCTGCAACACCTGGATCAGCGAGGCCTCCTCGGCGGGATAGCGCCGGAGCACCTCCTCGGCGGGGCCCAGATCCACCGGACACGGCGCGCTCATGACGTCACCTCCTGCTCTCGCACGGCCCGGCCCACCTCCACCCCCCGGCGAAAGGCCTGGAGATTGGCCTCCACCAGCCCGGGCTTGGCGGCGAAGGTCTCTTGGATGACCTCCTCCAGCACCCCCTCGGACACCGCCCCGGTGGAGCCCACGTAGGCGCCCAGGGCCACCATGTTGGCGCCGCGGGGGTTGGCCAGCTCGATGGCGATGTCGTTGGCGGGCACCGCCACCACGCGGACGTCGTCCCGCCGCGGCTGACGGTGGATGAGGGAGGTGTTGACACACAGCAGGCCGCCGCTGCGCAGCAACGGTTCGAACTTGTCCAGGGACGGCAGATTCAAGACGATGATGGCGGAGGGGTGCTGCACCACCGGCGAGCCCACCGGGCGGTCCGAGATGATCACCGTGCAGTTGCAGGTCCCGCCCCGCATCTCCGGCCCGTAGGAGGGAAACCAGGAAACCTCCTTGTTCTCCCGCATCCCGGCGTAGGCCAGCATCTTGCCCACCAGCAGCACCCCCTGGCCCCCGAACCCGGCAATGACGACGTCGTGCTGGGCCATCACGCACCTCCGGCGAGAGGTCGGGGCGCCCGATCGGGGCCCTCGGGAGTCTTGAAGACCCCCAGCGGGTAGTAGGGAAGCATGTGCTGCTCGAGCCACGCGAGCGACTCGGCGGGGGGGATCCCCCAGTTGGTGGGGCAGGTGGAGAGCACCTCCACCAGGGAGAAGCACCTGCCCTCCTTCTGACAGCGGAAGGCGCGGCGGATCATCTCCTTGGCGTGCACCGCGTGGAGGGGGGAGTGCACCGAGGCGCGGGCCACGAAGGCCGGGGTGCGCAGGGTGGAGATGAGCTCGGCGATGCGGATGGGGTACCCGGCCTGCTCCACGTCCCGCCCCAGGGGGCAGGTGGTGGCCACCTGGCCGGGCATGGTGGTGGGGGCCATCTGACCGCCGGTCATGCCGTAGATGGCATTGTTGACGAAGATGACGGTGACCTTCTCGCCACGGTTGGCGCAATGGAGGACCTCGGACAGCCCGATGGAGGCTAGGTCTCCGTCCCCCTGGTAGGAAAAGACGATGAGGTCGGGGCGCGCCCGCTTGATGCCGGTGGCCACCGCCGGCGCGCGGCCGTGGGACGCCTCGTGGAAGTCGGTGGCGAAGTAATTGTAGGCCAGCACCGAGCAGCCCACCGGGGCGATGCCCACGGTGCGCCGGGTGAGGTCCAGCTCGTCCAGCACCTCGGCCACCAGCCGGTGGATCACCCCGTGGGTGCACCCCGGGCAATAGTGGGTGGGCACCTCGGTGAGGGCCGTCGGCTTGCCGAACACCAGCGTTTCAGGCATGGCTTCCCTCCCCTGCCGCCAGCTCCTTGACCCTGGCGGCGATATCCTCGGGGGTCAGCAGCATCCCCCCCTGACGGCCGATGAAATGCACAGGTACTCGCCCCCCCACCGCCAGCCGGACGTCCTCGATCATCTGCCCCGTGGACAGCTCCGCCACCAGCACCGCCTTCGCCTTCTCCGCCGCCCGCCGCACCGCCTCGTAGGGGAAAGGGAAGAGACTAATGGGCCGCACCATCGCCGCCCTCACCCCCGCCTGTTGCAGGTCATCGAGCGCCGTGTATACCACCCGTGCCACCGTCCCGTAGGCCACCACCAGCACCTCGTACTCGCCGTCGGTCCCCACCTCTGCCAGGCGCACCTCGTCGCGCTCCATGGCGGCATACTTGGCGGCCAGCTTCTGGTTGTGGCGCTCCAGCGCCTCTGGGTCCAAAAACAACGAGTTGATGATGGCGCGCGGGCGGTCCCCCTTCCAGCCGGTGGAGGCCCAGGTCTTGGGGGTGAGCGGCCTGCAGGGCCGACGATCGGCCTTGAATTCCACCGGTTCCATCATCTGGCCGATCAGCCCGTCTCCCAGGATGAGCACCGGGTTGCGGTAGTAGTCGGCCAGGTCGAAGGCGTCCTGCACCAGGTCGGCGGCCTCCTGCACCGACCAGGGAGCCAGCACCAGACAGCGGTAGTCGCCGTGCCCCCCGCCCTTGGTGGCCTGGAAGTAGTCCCCCTGGGCCGGCAGGATCCCCCCCAGTCCCGGCCCCGCCCGCATGATATTGATCACCACCACCGGGAGCTCGGAACCGGCGATGTAAGACAAACCCTCCATCATCAATGAGATGCCTGGTGAGGACGAGGACGTGAGGACCCGCTCGCCGGCGCCGGCTGCACCGTAAATCATGTTGGACGCCGCCACCTCACTCTCGGCCTGCACGAACGTCCCCCCCACCTGCGGCAGGCGGGCGGACATGTACTCGGGGATTTCGTTCTGGGGGGTGATGGGATAGCCGAAGAACAGCCGGCACCCCGCCTGGATGGCGGCCTCGCCCATCGCCTCCGCCCCCTTCATCAGCTTCTTGGCCATCGCCCGCTCCTTCTCGTCCGGCGCCTAGTAGGCGAAGTAGTGGTACATGGTGCCCGACACCCGCATGGTGATGGCCACATCGGGGCAGGTGATGCAGCACAGCCGGCAGCCGATGCAGCGCATGGGCTCCGCCATGCGGGCGTAGAAGTACCCCTTGGAGTTGAGGTTTGTGCCCATGGCCAGGATCTTCTGGGGGCAGGCGTGCACGCACAGCTCGCACCCCTTGCACCCCTCCGCGTCGATGACGATCTGGGGCACCAGCGGTCTCCCTTCTCCCCGCCCGACCCCGCGGGGTCGGGTCAGTGGACCACGAACAACGGGCCGGTGGTCCGCTGTCGCCTGGACAACTCGAACGGCGGTCGCACCACCCGCTTCAATACCGTCAGCTCGGCGCCCAGCCGGGCGCCAGCCAGCTCCCCCTCGAGCGCCTCGTCCACCACCACCGCCCGCACCGGCACCCCCAGCTCCTCCCCCGCCTGGCACGCCAGCCCGTAGCCGTGCAGCACCACCTCGGCCGTGGTTTCTCCCAGCAGGTGGGTGTTGGAGACCAGGCCGGTGACCCGCCGCCGGGCCGCCGCCTCGATGGCCCGCACCATGGTCACGGCGTCTGCCGCGGTGGTGGTGAAGGGACGCCGGAAGTTGACCACCGCCAGGGTGTCCACGCCCTCCTCGGGAATGGCATCGGCCAGCGACCCCAGCGCCCGCGCCCCGGTGGGGTCGCCGCCGGCATCCACCAGCACGGTGCGGGCCGGGTCCCGTACCGCCGCGCGAATGGTGGGGACGATGATCGGCAGGTCGGCGAAGACGTTCTCTCCCTGCGGTGCCACCACCTCGATTCCCTGCGCCGCCAGCACCGCCCGGGCGGAGCGGGAGCGAAAGTACGGCTTCACCACGTCCAGGTCAACCAGCACCACCCGGCGGCCCGCCCGGGCGAGGGCCTGCGCGCCGTTGATGGCGATCTCCGTCTTGCCGCTGCCGAAGTGGCCGACAAGGATGGTGATCCGGCTTGAGTACACCAGCCCCCCCGGTCCCCACTTTATGTGAAGTCTTTCACGACGTCAAGAGAGTACAGGATTTTGATACGCAATCGCGATATTCGCGACGGGTCTTCGTCTCACCGGGCCGCCAGATAGCGCGCCAGCGCGTCCTGCCAGGGGGGCATCGGCTTGCCCATGAGGCTGCACAGCAGGGTGGTGTCCAGCACCGACCAGGGGGGCCGCCGGGCCGGCCGCGGCATCTGCGCCGTACTCACCGGCACCACCTCGGCATCGACCCCCAGCTGGCGGACGATCTCGCAGGCGAAGCCGTGCCAGCTGGTGACGCCATCGTTGACCGCGTGCACCACCCCCTCCGCCTCCAGCCGCACCAGAGCCAGCAGCGCCTCCGCCAGGTCGACGGTCCAGGTAGGGCTGCCAAACTGGTCATTCACCACCCGCAGCATTCGCGCGCCGCCCTCCAGTTGCCGCCGGATGGCCCCCACGAAGTTCTGACCCTCCCCGTACAGCCAGGCGGTGCGCACGATGAGGTGGCGCCGCGCCGCGCGCGCCGCCAGCTCGCCCGCGAGCTTGGTGCGGCCATAGGCGGAGAGCGGTCGGCAGGGGTCCTGCTCGCGGTAGGGTCGGGACGCGGTGCCGTCGAAGACGTAGTCGGTGGAGATCTGGACGAGCAGGGCGTCTACCTCATTGGCCGCCGCCGCCAGGTGCCCCACCGCCTCGGCGTTGACCCGCCGCGCCTCCTCCTCCCGCTCCTCGGCCAGGTCCACGGCGGTGAAGGCGGCGCAGTTGACGATGACCGTTGGTCGCCACTGGCGGACCAGCGCCATCATCGCCCGGCCATCGCTGATGTCGTGCTCGGGCAGGTCGATACCGAGAAGCTCCAGGGAGCGCCGCTGGCTGGCCGTCGCCAGGGCGCGGCCCAGCTGCCCCTGCGCCCCGGTCACCAGGAGGCGCATCGCTAACGGGCCGCCCCCGGCCCGTCCAGCAGCGACAGCAGGTAGGTGCCGTAGCCCGAGGAGGCCAGGGGCTCGGCGACGCGCCTGAGTTGTGCGTCGTCGATGAACCCCATGCGCCACGCCACCTCTTCGGGGGAGGCGATCTTCAACCCCTGGCGCTGCTCGACCACGTGCACGAAGTTGGCCGCCTGCAGCAGCGATTCATGGGTGCCGGTGTCCAGCCACGCGGTGCCCCGCCCCAGCACCTCCACCGTGAGCTCCCCCCACTCCAGGTAGCGGCGGTTGACGTCGGTGATCTCCAGCTCCCCGCGGGCCGAGCGGGGGATGGTGCTGGCCACCTCCACCACCCGGTTGTCGTAGAAGTAGAGGCCGGTGACCGCGTAGTTGGAGCGCGGCCGGGCGGGCTTTTCCTCGAGCGACACGGCGCGCCCCGCACCGTCGAACTCCACCACCCCGTAGCGCTCCGGATCCCGCACCCAGTAGCCGAACACGGTGGCGCCGCGCTCGCGCCCCGCCACGGCTTGCAGCAGCTTCGCCAACCCTTGGGCGTAGAAGATGTTATCCCCGAGGATCAGGCACACGCGATGGCTGCCGATGAACTCCCGGCCGATGAGGAACGCCTCGGCCAGGCCGCCCGGATGGGGCTGGGTGGCATAGCTCAAGCTCACCCCCCACTGGCTCCCATCCCCCAGGAGACGATGAAACGCCGGCGCGTCGATCGGGGTGGTGATCACCAGGATGTCGCGGATGCCCGCCAGCATCAGGGTGGAGAGGGGGTAGTAGATCATCGGCTTGTCGTGTACCGGCATGAGCTGCTTGGAAACCGCCACGGTGATGGGGTACAGCCGCGTCCCCGAACCGCCCGCCAGGATGATTCCTCTGGGAACTGCCATCGCTCCTCCCCACCGGCTGCGTCGCTGCGACCGGAATTGTAGCGTGCACGGAGAGGCGGAGCAGAATAGACTCTCCGCCGCCGGCTTTTGAAACTCCGGCCACGGAGGTCATGTGCGCAAGCGCCAGGGGGTTGTGCCGACCGTCACCGCACCCGCCAGCGCCGATCGGGATGCCAACCGGATGGCTGATGGGCGCGACGAGGTGCTGATACATCGGATCGCCGAACACCTCGCCGAGGTGCTCAAGCTGCTCCATCTGGACCTGAGCGATCCCAACCTGGCGGGCACCCCCGAGCGGGTGGCGCGGCTGTACCTGGAGATGTTCCACGGTCTGCGGGAAGGGGCCGAGCCCGACGTCACCACCTTCCCCAACGACGAGGGGTACTCCTCCATGGTCATGGAGCGGGACATCCCCTTCTACTCCATGTGCGCCCACCACTTCGTGCCCTTTTACGGGCACGCCCACATCGCCTACATCCCCGGTCCGCGCATCGTTGGCCTGTCCAAGCTCCCCCGCATCCTGGAGTTTTACGCCAAGCGCCCACAGCTGCAGGAGCGGCTCACTGAACAGGTGGCCGACTACCTGTGGAAGAACCTCTCCCCCCTGGGTGCCATGGTGGTGGTGGAGGCCCGCCACCTGTGCGTGGAGATGCGCGGCGTCAAGAAGCCCGGCGCCCTCACTGTCACGTCCGCCCTGCGCGGGTGCTTCGAGGAGCGCGAGGTGCGGGCCGAGTTCCTGGCCTACCTCGACCGCGCCCGCACCTGGTGAAGCTCGTAGGAGCGTCAACGCCCCGGCCAGGGCCAGCTCGTTCGGGCCGCCATCGCTGATCCGGACGGAGCGGTCGGCCGATCATTGAGACTGCGACTGCGTGTTATAATGAAGATGACCATGGCGACATCTACTCCTCTTGCTGGCGGGGTGGAGCAAGGCATGGCCCCAGTTGGATTCCCGCCGCCCGCCAGGGCAGCCACGGCAGTGCGGCACCCGACGACAGTTTTTCTTGCCCCCTTGCCCCGAAGGCGAGGGGAAGAACGGAGAGCATCCATGCGTGAGAGAAGACAGACCCAGCGATCCACGGCGGCGCACCTGTTCGTTGCTCTGCTGCTGACGGCGCTGGCAGGAAGCGCCGACGCCGCCAACTCGTGCTCCGCCACCGGCGTCATGGCCGGCCAGAGCTTTGCCCTCCAGCACTGTGCCGCTGCCGTCATGCCGGGCGGCAACAGCGTCACCATCTGGTTCAACGAGAAAGAAATCACCGCGGCGGAGAGAGAGACCTTCTCGATGAGTGCCTACGCCAGTTCCTACCACGACGGCGGCGAGCGCACCATGTTCCTTCTGGCCTTCTGCCCCGGCGGTGGCGCCACCACCGCCTCGCCCCAGGCAGTGACCAGGCTGCAGCTGGACATGAGCCACGCCAAGGCGCCCCTGGCCAGCGCCACCTGGCTCCTGGATGACCGCAAGGAGTTCAAGGTGGAGCGTCTGGAAGGCGAGGCCGTTCCCGGTGGCCGACTGGTGGGTCGCATCACCGGACAGCGCAGCAGCGACGGTCGCCCCTACCGCTTCGATCTCACCTTCGACCTGCAGCTCCCGACCCAGGAGGCGACCGCCGGGATCGCCTGCGGCTCGTAGTCGGCTCGTTCGACACCTCTGCAAGGCAACGGCGGGCACCGGTCTGACCGCTGCCCGCCCCATCTGATTCATTTTCTTCGTCTTGCTGACGTTTCACGCGCGCCCGGCCGCCGCCTCACTCCACCTCGATCATCACGAAGATCTTGCGGGCAGCCAGCAACGCCGAGCCCGACAGCTGCAGCCGCTGGACCTCCTCGAAGGGACGCCCCCTGGCCGGCTTGAACTTCTCCATCTTCAGTCGCTCCAGACCCTTTCCGTCCTGATCCTCCAGCAGCATGGCAATCGTCACCGTTGGCCGTGACCCGCCTTGGTGACTCCCCGTCGCGCTCACCAGGCAGCGCACCGACGTCCCCTCGTCTACCGCCCCCTGGGGATCGATCCGCACCGTGTCCACTCGCAAGCCGCCGATCTCCACGAAGACCTCCACCGGCTCGCGCAGGTTCCACGCCGTTTCCACCATGTACGGGCTTTCGCCCTGGGTGTAGGCCCGCTGCGGCGCCTCTGACGCCTCCTGCGCGGACAATGCAACCGCCACCAGCGCAATCGCCAGCGCTACGCCCCCACGGTGCATGCACCCTCCTCCTCCCGGGGGCGGGAAGACGGTCTTGCCCGCCCCATCGGATAAAAAGTCTCACTTCACCACGTCGCCGACCTTGAAGCCTGACCCCGTCACCACCGTGCACTCCGAGAGCTTCGCCCCCTTGACGGCAGTCACCTTGATGGAGCCGACCTTCTCCTCATCGGCACCCAACACCTGCCCCGTATCCGGATCCTTGATGGGTTCACCCATGCGATACACACCGAGGGTGTCTCCCACCGAGATGCCGTCCTCCGAGCCGAGGTTGATGGAAACCGTGCTCCCCTGCACCCGGGCGATCTTGCCCGCCACCCGGCCCACCACCGTCTTGGAGGTCTCCAGGCTCAGGTTCGTCAGCTTGCCCGCCAGCTCCTCCACGCAGGGCAGCAGCACCTTGTCGAACATGCGGCGGTCGTCAACTCCACCGCCGGTGCCCATGACGAACACCTTGACGTTGGATTCTTCCTTCCGCGCCTTGTCCGCCCACAGGATTTCGCCCGTGGTGGTTGACACCAGCCGGGCGTCGAGAGCGCTGACAAACTTCTTGCGCTTGACGTCCACGCCGATTCCCCAACCCACCTGGGCCTTCGAGGTCTCCTCGCCGAATTCGGTGACGTTGCCGAAGATGATGTACTCCACCCCGAGCAGCTTCCCCGCCTGGACCGCCGTACGCGGGTCGATGTCCCCGGACAGCGACAGGTTCTTCTCCCGCATGATGGCATCCAGTCGCTCGCGGTCCACGACGGTAAAGCGACCCGACTTGACCAGCTCGGTGATGAACATGTCCTGGGCCGCCTCCCCTGCCCGGCTCCAGTGCGCCTCCAAGGCCTTGTGTCCAAACTCCAGCACCGCCACCCGCGGCTTGTTGGCCGACGCCGTCCCCACCGCAAAGGTACTCAGCAACAACGCCACAACTACCAGCTTGCCCTTCATCTGCCCCTCCTTAGACCACGCTGCATTTTACACGATCAAAGAAGAGGGCCGGGCGCCACCGCCCGGCCCTGCTGTTGACCACGGCTCGGCTCTAGCGCTCGCCGCTCTGCATGCGCTGCGCCTTGAGGACGCAGATGGCCGCCATGTTGACGATGTCGTTGACCTCCACCCCGCGCTGAAGCACGTGCACCGGCGCGTGGACACCGGCCAGAATCGGCCCGATCGCTTCCACCTTGCCCAGGCGCCAGAGCAGCTTGTAGGCGATGTTGGCGCTGTCCAGGTCGGGGCAGACCAGGATGTTGGCGTCGCCCTGGATGGCCGAGAAGGGGTAGGTCTCGGCGGCGATGGACGGCTCCACCGCGGTATCGGCCTGCATCTCGCCGTCGATCACCAGCTCCGGCCAGCGCTGCCGGGCGATCTCCACGGCCCGCCGCACCTTGCGGGTGCACTCGTCGTCGTTGGAGCCGAAGTTGGAGTAGGACAGCATCGCCACCCGCGGCTGGACGTCGAAGTAGTTGCGCGCCACGGTGGAGGCCAGGTAGGCGATCTCCGCCAGATCCTCGGCGCTGGGGTCGACGTTGACCGTGGTGTCGGCCACGAACACCATGCGGTCCTCGAACAGCAGCAGGTAGATCCCGGCCGCCTTGGTCAACCCCGGGTAGGTGTGGTGCACCTGCAGCGCCGGCCGGATGGTCTCCGGATAGTGCATGGTCAAGCCGGAGATCAGCCCGTCGGCGTCCCCCTCGTGAACCATCATGTTGCCGAAGTACACCGGGTCAGACATGGCCTTCTCGGCGTCCTCCGGGCCCACCCCGCGCCGCCAGCGCAGCTCGTGAAAGCGGCGCACGTAGTGCTCGCGTTTCGGCGACGTACGCGGGTTGACCACCTCCACCTTGTGGCGGGGCAGCTCGTGCTCCTCCAGCAGGCGGTTGATCTCCTCCTCGTTGCCGAGCAGGACCGGCATGCAGATCTTCTCATCCACCAGGATCTTGGCGGCCCGGACGATCTTCGGGTGGGTCCCCTCGGCGAACACCACCCGCTTGGGCGCCTCCTTGGCCCGGTCGATGACGAAGTGCATCACCTGGCGGGTGCGCGACAGGCGGTTCTCCAGCTCGCGCACGTACTCCTCGCGGGAGGCGAAGGGCTTCATGGCCACGCCCGAGCGGATGGCCGCCTCCGCCACCGCCGGGGCCTCCCAGAGCAGCACGCGGTAGTCGAAGGGCTTGGGGATCAGGTACTCACGCCCGAACTTCAAGGGCTTGCCGCCGTAGGCGCGGATCACCGAGTCGGGCACGTCCTCCTTGGCCAGCGCCGCCAGAGCGTGCGCCGCGGCCAGCTTCATCTCCTCGTTGATGGTGGTGGCGGCCACGTCGAGAGCGCCCCGGAAGATGAAGGGGAAGCCCAGCACGTTGTTGACCTGGTTGGGGTAATCGGAGCGGCCGGTGGCCATCACGGCATCCGGGCGAACCGCCAGCACTTCCTCGGGGAGGATTTCCGGGTCGGGGTTGGCCATGGCGAAAATGATCGGATTTGCGGCCATGGTCTTGACCATCTCGGCGGTGAGCATGCCCTTGACGGATACACCGGTGAAGACATCGGCGCCGCGCACCGCGTCCGCCAGGGTGCGGGCGTCGGTGTCGCGGGCGAAGAACTCCTTGTAGGGATTCATCCCGTCGGTGCGCCCCTTGTAGATCACCCCCTTGGTGTCCACCATGATCAGGTTCTCGGGCTTCACCCCCAGGGTGAGGTAGAACTTGGCGCAGGCAATGCCCGACGCCCCGGCGCCGCAAAACACCACCTTCACCTCATCCAGGCGCTTGCCGACGATTTCCACGGCGTTGAGCAGCGCCGCCCCGGAAATGATCGCCGTGCCGTGCTGGTCGTCGTGGAAGACGGGGATGGAGAGGGTCTGCTTGAGCGTCTCCTCGATCTCGAAGCACTCGGGGGCCTTGATGTCCTCCAGGTTGATCCCGCCCAGGGTCGGCTCGATGAGCTGGCAGAAGCGGATCACCTCCTGGGGGTCCTCGCTGGCCACCTCGATATCGAACACGTCGATGTCGGCGAAGCGCTTGAAAAGGACTCCCTTGCCCTCCATCACCGGCTTGCCGGCGAGGGCGCCGATGTTGCCCAGACCGAGCACCGCGGTGCCGTTGGAGATCACCGCCACGAGGTTGCCCTTGTTGGTGTACTCGTAGGCCAGCGCCGGGTCGCGGTGGATCTCCAGGCAGGGCTCCGCCACCCCTGGCGTGTAGGCCAGCGACAGGTCGCGCTGGGTGGCGCAGGGCTTGGTGGGCACCACGGCGAGCTTGCCGTGGCGTTTCCCGGTGTGGTAGGCGAGGGCCTCCTCGCGGGTGATCTTCTTCATGGTCATCTCGTCCTCCGAACCCCCGGCCTGTGGTCGAGGGGTAAAATGAAAAAAGGCACAAGCTACATCCTACCGTGCCCTCTCCTCGCCGGTCAACCTCACGAAAAAGGAAGACAAAGCCCTGGCTAGGAGGCTGTTGTGCGAAAATCGCTGAAAAAAGCCCCGGGGGAAGCCACAATGGAGCTGATTGAGCCGGGTGCGGAGGCTGGGCGGCGCGGTGATCTGGGGCGGGTGGTCTCGACACTGGCCTG
>Ga0226835_1000547_pt1 | contig 37931 bp, 42 predicted proteins | sample LAC_MetaG_1_FD_163627 | JGI IMG/M metagenome (GOLD analysis project Ga0226835, IMG submission 163627) | Anaerobic ammonium oxidizing microbial communities from anammox membrane bioreactor (MBR) in UC Berkley, California, United States -... | ecosystem: Engineered > Bioreactor > Anaerobic >...
GAAGGACAACCCGCCCGAGCCGCACGACCACCGGCTCTTCGAGTACACGCGCGCGGAGATGGTCGAGGCGGGGCTCGCCACCGGCTGGCGCGTCGAGCACCTCGGCAAGTGGGGCCACCCGCGCGGCCACCGCATGGTGCGGTGTACGCCATCGCCAGCCTCGCATCGTCCCCGATCCCGTTCAATCCGGAACACGAACGAGGGCGTGCTCGGCGGGGTGGTACTCCTCGACGTTCCCACTGGGCCATCGGACTCGAATGGTGTCGAGGGCACCGCTCTCGTCGTCGGCGAGATCCCACGAGACGATCGTCCCGATGTCGCCGGGCTCGCAGTCGAAGGTGACGCGCATGCCGACACGCACATCCGCCACCGTCCACTCGGGCTCGCCCAGCACGGTCTCGACGGCGTTCACGAGCCGCTCGGCATGATGTTCCGACTCGATGTACCTCAGCAGCTGGCGCCGCCAGTAGAGGGCGAGTTCCTCATACGGCCGCAGGGCCGGGTGCGTCCTCTTGTCGAGGTCCAGCCGCCCACCGGGACGCCAGCCGGCCTTGGTCATGCGGCTGCACCACTCGCGGTGGGCCGCGCACGCGATCGAGTCGTTCAGTTCGGACAGAGACATGGCTTTGACCTCCACCCGGGGTCGGGGCCCGGTCACCACCACCATCGTACCGCGCCAAGGAGGGCGTCATGAAGATCCAGATGCGTCCCATCGCAGAGGTCCGTCCCTACGAGCAGAACCCGCGGCTCAACCACGACGCCGTCGAGGCCGTCGCCGAGAGCATCAAGCGCTTCGGCTTCCGCCAGCCGATCGTCGTCGATGGCGACGGCGTCATCGTCTGCGGGCACACTCGCTGGAAAGCGGCGCAGAAGCTCGGGCTGGAGAAGGCGCCGGTGCATGTCGCGCGGGACCTGACGCCCGAGCAAATCCGGGCGTACCGCATCGCCGACAACAAGACGGCGGAGCTGGCCGAGTGGAACATGGAGTTGCTGCCCATCGAGCTGGCGGAGCTCCAGGAGTCCGGCATCGACTGGTCGCTGCTCGGCTTCGATCAGGACGAGCTGGCGAAGCTGCTCGATCCCGGCGTGCAGGAGGGCCTGACCGATCCCGACGCCGTGCCCGAGCCGCCGGACGAGCCGCTGACGAAGCCCGGCGACCTGTGGGTGCTCGGGGACCACCGCTTGATGTGCGGCGACAGCTCCAGCGCCGAGGATGTGGATCGCCTGCTCGACGGGCAGCCCATCCACCTGGTCAACACCGACCCGCCGTACAACGTGAAGGTCGAGCCGCGCAGCAACAACGCGATCGCCGCCGGCGTCACTTCCTTCTCGCGCCGCGAGGATCTCCAGTGTGAGCGCTCCAAGTCCGAGCGCGGCAAGAAGGACCGCGAGCGGCAGGCGCGGAAGTCCGCGGCGTCGCACCACCAGGGGTTCGACCTCGCGCGGCACCCGGAGAAGTCCAAGCCCACCGGCAAGATGCGGGCGAAGGACCGGCCGCTGGTGAATGACTTCGTGTCCGACGAGGAGTTCGAGCGGCTGCTGCTGGCGTGGTTCGGGAACATGGCGCGGGCGCTGGAGCCGGGCCGCGGCTTCTACATCTGGGGCGGGTACGCGAACTGCGCCAACTACCCGCCGGCGCTGAAGGCGTCGGGCCTGTACTTCTCGCAGGCGATCATCTGGGACAAGCAGCACCCGGTGCTCACTCGCAAGGACTTCATGGGCGCTCACGAGTGGTGCTTCTACGGCTGGAAGGAAGGCGCGGCGCATGTCTTCCTCGGGCCGAACAACGCTTCGGATCTCTGGCACGTCAAGAAGATCAACCCCAACGCGATGGTCCACCTGACAGAGAAGCCTGTCGAGCTGGCGGCGCGGGCGATGCAGTACTCGTCGCGCCCGGGCGAGCACGTGCTCGACCTCTTCGGCGGCAGCGGTTCGACGCTGATCGCCGCGGAGCAGACGGGGCGCAAGGCCTTCCTGATGGAGATCGACCCGGCGTACTGCGACGTCATCGTGCAGCGCTGGGAGCAGTTCACGGGACGGAGGGCGGAGCGGAACACAGACGCTGTCGCCGGAGAAACAGCCCCGGCGACGGCCGAGGCTGGAGAGGATGCATGAAGCGGGGCCTACTCGTACCCAAAGGCCTCGTCGGCCGGCCCTTTCTCGCGCAGGGCGTGGTACTCGGTCATGGCGTCCTCGAACGCCGCCTCGCCCGCTGCGGCGTGGGTGCGTCCGTGCATCGGGACGACAACGCCCCGTTCCTTGAGAAAGGCGAACGCGACCGCGGCCTGCGTCCACGGCGCGTCGGTGGCCCGACGGAGGTCTTCCAGCACGAAGGTCCCGTCGGCCTCGTCAATGGCATTGGCCACTGCCTCGAACACATCTTTGTCGCAGCGGTGCTCGTACGGCTCGCCGCGCTTGGGGACGACGGAGCGGACGAGCGCCCAGCCCTCATCAATGCGAAAGGTCTCCGTCCGCTCGTCAGGCGGCGGCTCGCGGCAGGCCGCGACGGCGTGCTCGAGCGCATCCCACTCGTCCGTGGTCAGCATCTGGTCCTCGCGGGCGGCGAGCAGGGACTCGGCGGCCCCAAGCACGGCGCGGAGGCGATCCATGTCACTCTTGGTGCTCATGGTCCCTCCTTCCCGGCTCATACACGGTGCCGCACATCTGGCACTCGACTCGCTCGTCGTCCTGCCAGACCAGGCGGTCCGCGTCGCGCTCGCCGCAGTTGGGACATGCGTCCTCAGGAGCGACGAGGTTGTGGTTGGAGTTCGCGTCCATGCTCAGGCCTCCTCCCGCTCAGCCCGCCGCCGCAGGCGCTGGGCGCTGCGGATGCGGATGCGACGCTTGGTGCGGAGGTTCGTCGCGTCCCATCCGCCGTACGGGCTCTCCCGGTCGATGCGGATGCGAACGATCTCGCCGCTGACCTTGGCGGTGTAGACGCCGCCGATCTGGACCTCGTTCTTCCGCATGGGTCAGGCCCCCTTCCCGCTCGTGGGGGCGGCGGCGAACAGGCCGCGGTCGGACTTGCGGAAGCGGGCCTCGGCCCCCTTCTTGGCGATTTCCCGGATGATCGCGGCGTAGAGCGTCGCCTCGGGCGTCTTGCCGGTCGTCTTCCAGCCCGCGGCGATGGCGCGCTCTGCGATGGTCTTGGCGTTCAGCGGCTCGCCCGCGTCGGCGAGGACCATCGCCGCCAGGTCGAGCCCGCTAACGCGCTTCGGCTTGCGCTCCTTCGGGGCCTTGGCGGCCTTGCCGGTCGCGGGCCTCGCGGCACCGACGCTCGCCGGCTTCGCCTTCGCGGTCTGCACGGCCTTGGTCCGCTGCGCGCCTTCGGCGCGGGCCGCGCTCTTGGACATGCGCGGCTTCTTCGGCGCGGGCTTGCGGGCGGCCTTCTTCGTCGTCTTCTTGGTGGTCTTCGTATTCATGGCGTCTCCTTCTGGTGTTGGTGGTCCCGCGCCGCACGCGCGGCACGGCTCGTTCGCTCCCGCGACGCGCGGGGGCTACAGGTGAATCCGGATGGTCTCGGTGCGGTCGGGCTCGAAGTCCCGGCTCGGCGACACGAGCGCGTCGTAGTACGCGCCCTGCTCGTCCTCGCGCGGCGGCTCGTCCGTGTCATCGACCGAGACGTAGCGCTCGGTCGCGCCCATGCGGTACGCGAAGAGCGTGCGGTCGTCGATGGGGAGGAGCTGTCCCTCCCCGAAGCGGTCCCGCAGGCGCTCGGCCAGGTGGGCCGTGAACCGCTCCCACTGCTCCCCGGTCCATTCCATTCCCTGCTCGTCGTTCCTCTCGTCCGTGCTCATCATCGGCTCCCTTGTGGGGGTGCGGAATGCCGCCGCACGCCGCGGCGGCCAATCGCGTCCGGCGCGATGTCCCGCGCCGCCGCGTGCTCGTGGGGGTCAGCAGCCGGCGACGCGCTCGATCTCGTTGAGCACGTCGTGGATCATCGAGTTGGTGGCGTTGGGCTCGCCGCGCTTGGCGGTCCCGCAGACGACCTTGGCGGCGTTGTACGCGACGGCGTATCGCTCCTCGCGGCTGTCGTCGCGGGCCACCTCGATCTCGACGTCGTTGGCGATCACGACCGCGCCGCGCTCGGTGCGGCGGATCTCGACATCCCCCTCGACGCCTTCGATGACGATCTGCTTGATGAACATGCGCGTGCCTCCTTCTGGTCCTCTATGCCCGCGGCATCCCGCTGGCGTGGGGCACATGAGGGCCGGCATGCTCGCGGATGGCAAGGCCGATTCCGAGGAATCCGCGCATGTGGGCGACCGCCTACAAGGAGGTGGGGGCATGTCCGAACAGGCGCCTAGTCGGCAGGCCGAAGCCAGGACAAGTCCGCGGCTGAACCCGGCGGCGATGCCCCTGGCCGACGCGGCGCGCATGCTGTCGCGCGCGGGCGGACAGCGCGTCACGGAGGCCATGCTTCAGGCGGACATCGACGCCGGCGCGCCGACGAACCCGGACGGGACTGTCAATCTCGTGCACTATGCCGCGTGGCTGGTGAAGGACGTGGCCGAGCGCGGGGGTGGCCGTGGCGATTGACCCGCGCAGCCTGCGACCCGGCGAGCTGTGCCGCCTGCTGAACTCGACCCCGCTGGGCGAGGTGATCAGCGAACGGCAGCTGCATCGGCACCGCACGCGCGCGGGGTTCCGGATCGGCGACGACAAGACGATCGACCTCATCCGCTACGTCGCCTGGCTGGTGGTGGAGCGGCACGAGCGCCTCTCCCAGCCCGAGCCTTCGGCGGAGGATGCCTACGAGGCGCACCGGGAGCGGTCGCGGCAGCGGAACATGGCCCTGTCACTGGCCGGGCGCGACATCGGCGAGCTGCCGGCGGTGGCGGACCCGGGCCGGAAGGCGCGGGCCGAGCGCGATTTCCGCTTCTTCTGCGAGGCGTACTTCCCCGCGACATTCCACCTGGCGTGGTCGCCGGACCATCTGAAGGTCGTCGCCAAGATCGAGCAGGCCGTGCTCGAGGGCGGGCTCTTCGCGATGGCGATGCCGCGCGGCAGCGGGAAGACGAGCCTGTGCGAGATCGCGTGCCTGTGGGCTCTTGCTTTCGGGCACCGCGAGTTCGTGACGCTGATCGGCTCGGACGAGGAGCACGCCGCCCAGATGCTCGACTCGATCAAGGCCGAGCTGGAGAACAACGACCGCCTACTCGACGACTTCCCCGAGGCGTGCTTCCCGATCCATGCGCTGGAGGGCATCCACCAGCGGGCGGCGGGGCAGTTGTACCAGGGCGAGCAGACGCACATCGGGTGGACGGCGAAGGAGATCGTCCTCCCAACCATCCCCGACTCCCGCGCGAGCGGGGCGATCATCCGGGTGGCGGGGATCACCGGTCGCATCCGCGGCATGAAGCACAAGCGGCCGGACGGGCACAGCGTGCGGCCGTCGCTCGTGCTCATCGACGACCCGCAGACGGACGAGTCGGCGCGGTCGCCATCCCAGTGCGCCAACCGCGAGCGCATCCTCGCCGGCGCCATCCTCGGGCTTGCGGGACCGGGGAGGAAGATCGCCGGGCTCATGACGCTGACCGTCGTCCGGCCCGATGATCTGGCCGACCGGCTCCTCGACCGCGACAAGCACCCGCAGTGGCAGGGCGAGCGGACGAGGATGGTGGACTCGTTCCCGACGAACGAGAAGCTGTGGGCCGAGTACGCCCGCATCCGCGCCGAGGGCCTGCGCGCCGACGAGGGGATCGGGCGGGCGACGGAGTTCTACCACGCCCACCGCGAGGCGATGGACGAGGGCGCGGCCGTCGCGTGGGCGGAACGCTTCAACCACGACGAACTCAGCGCCGTCCAGCACGCCATGAACCTCAAGCTCCAGGACGAGGCGGCGTTTTGGGCGGAGTACCAGAATGAGCCGCTGCCCGAGGCGACGGCCGTCGACGAGGACCTGCTCACCGCCGATCAGATCTGCGCCAAGCTCAACGGCCACCAGCGCGGCGATGTGCCGATCGGGGCGCCGGCGCTGACGATGTTCATCGACGTGCAGGCCAAGTGCCTGTTCTGGATGGTGTGTGCGTGGGAGGAGGACTTCACGGGCTACGTCATCGACTACGGCACGGAGCCCGATCAGAAGGCGGCGTACTTCACGCTGCGCGATGTGCGACGCACGCTCGGGGCGGCAGCGCCGCGGGCCGGGCTGGAGGGCGCGGTGTACGCAGGGCTGGAGCGGCTCACCGAGGCGACGCTCGGGCGCGAGTGGCGGCGGGACGACGGGGCGATGGTCCGCATCGACCGCTGCCTGATCGACGCGAACTGGGGCCAGTCCTCGGACGTGGTCTACCAGTTCTGCCGCCAGAGCGCCTTCAGCGGCGTGCTCCTCCCGAGCCACGGGCGCTATGTCGGCGCGTCCAGCGTGCCGTTCAGCGAGTACAAGCGCAAGCGCGGCGACCGGGTCGGGCTCAACTGGCGCATCCCCGTCGTCACCGGCAAGCGGGCCGTGCGTCACATCGTCTTCGATACGAACTACTGGAAGTCGTTCATCCAGGCCCGCCTGGCGGTGCCGATGGGTGACCCAGGCTCGCTCTCGCTCTTCGGCCAAAAGCCCGAGCGGCACCAGCTCCTCGCCGAGCACCTGACCGCCGAGTATCGCGTCAAGACCCAGGGCCGCGGACGGACGGTGGACGAGTGGAAGCTTCGCGTCGACGGTCTCGATAACCATTGGCTCGACTGCCTCGTGGGCTCAGCCGTCGCGGCGTCGATGCAGGGGGCGGTGCTGTTCGGAACTGATGTCAAGCCGCTCCGGCGCCAACGGATCAAGCTGTCTGAGATTCAACGGTGCCGACAGTCGTGAGCGGGCTGCGATCCGGAGGCTCCGACAGGACAACAATGGTCCATGCCGAAACCTACTCGTGATGATGTCGATCGATTCATGCGCGGAGGGATCGATCTCGAAGCCGAGATTGAGTCGGCCGGCGCGGGCATACGCGAGCACTCGAAGCAGGCCTATGAGCAACAGTGGCTCGATGCCAGATTGATGTTGCTCTCAGTCCTCCGCCACATCCAGGCGTTTCGCTCAGGGGTTCCCGGGCTCACGGACCAGACGAGGAGCGATCGGCTTGCGCTGATCACGGTATTTGCTCAGGGGGCCACACTGACCGAGAAGGCGATCAGTGAAGGACAGTACGTCAAGGCAGCCGCGCTGTTGAAGCAAGACTACGAGATTCTGACACGCATCCGAGAGATCAAGGCGGGAGCGGCAAAGCCAGCGAAGACCCCCAATGTGCGGCACGCGCCGGCGGGTAGCCAGCATTTCTACGGACAGTTGAATGACGTTGCCCACCCTTCAAACGCTGAACTGCTCAATGGTCTCCTCGCGCAGTTGCACGCCGGCCATGTCCATGGCTTGTCGTCTGTGCCGCGCTTCGAGCGAGCCACAGCACGGTCGCTATACGAACTTCATGTCTGGATGCTCCTGGAGATTTCACGAGAGTCGATCATCCTCGCCGAGGAGATGTACCCGAACGATCTCGCGGACATGGCCGACGCGCTCCGTTGGTTCGTGGTCGCACTGGGCATCCTCGAGGAGGCGGGCTTCGTGATCTCGGATGACCCAGGTGGTCAAGATCTCGGGGGCGAAGAATAGCTTTGAGAGTGAAGGACGACCGAGCGCACTAGCGCTCGGCCGCCCGCGGGTGGTCAGTTCTTGCCGTGGACACCTCCCCTCGTGCTGTTGCGAGCCGCAGCACTTTGCGCGCGTGCGGCGAAGCTGCCCTTGGCCACTTGGCCACCGCCTGCCTTCGCCGCCGAACTCTGAATGCGTGCTGCGGCTGACGGAGTCATTGGGGCATGGCTCCCCGAACCCTGCTGACCATGCGACTTGCTCTGTGACATCATGATTCCTCCGAAATGGTCCGGGGCGATGCCTCCCGACGCGGGAGCATCCCCCGCACCGGTGCGAACTACGTTGCTGAGACGGTGAGCGGAACTCGCGGCGCTCCCCACTCGTACACGCCGCCCCGCGCCACGAACCGCTCCCGATCGAAGGAGATCGCGGCGAAAGCGGCCGCGACTCCCACATCGAGGATCTTCGGCGAGTACACATACCGCCCATCGACGTTGCTGAAGAAGCGCCCCAGCGGGTCGATCATGGCGTACGTGCCCTTCATCTCCTCGTTCGTCTCAGCGGCGATCGTCAGTCCCTCGCCCCGCATCCGCCGATGCCGCTCGACGAAGCTTCGGAACTGTTCGGGCGTGATCAGCAAGTCCTCGACCTGGCCACTGTTCTGGCCTTCGATCGGGAGGACCTGGAAGATCTTCCAACGCTCCGGTCGGGCCTTCCTGACGAAGGCAGACATGTCCTCCTGACAGTTGAGCGATGTGACGACGGTGTTGAGCTTTACCCGGATTCCGAGCGCGTGCAGGAGCCGGAAGTGCTCCAGCGATCGTGCAACGTGGTCACCGCGACCTCTCCCGAGCCGGGCCTGAACCGCCTCGTTGGCCGAGTCCACGGAGAGACCGACCCAATCCACGGTCGATGGGGCCGCGCCGAGCACCTCGCGGAGGCGCTTCCCATTGGTGACGATCGAGTTAACGAGCCCGAGCGTGCGGGCATGTGCGAGCAATGCGGGCAGGTGCGGACAGAGCGTCGGCTCGCCACCGACGAACGTGAGCTTTTCCGCACCGGCATCCCGAAGGGCATCGAGAATGGCGCGGCACTCGTGCTCAGAGAGCCCGCCGCGGACGGCCTGCAGCTCGGGCTCCTCGTCGAAGACCGCGTAGCAGAACCGGCAGCGGAGATTGCAGGGCTTCCACAGGTGGTAGTTGATGGACGGAGGGATGGTGTTCATGTCTTGCTCCTTGGGTGGATCTGGGGCCGCCCTCGCTCACGCGAGGGAGACCGCCCAACGGAGCCGCGGTGCCGATGTGGCGATGGGCGCAGAGTGCGCTCCAGACGGCGGCTGTGAGAAATGGAATGTGCTTCAGTCTGATTCGGCTTCGGTGGTGCGCCGTGCCTCCTGTTCCCTGGTGCGGCTCGCGCCGGCCTCGTCGATCGGCTCGCCCAAACTGCTCAAGTGGGCCTGTCGAAGCCACCAGAATGCATCGAACACGGTCCGTCGCGGTGAAAGGCCTTGCGGAAGGCGCGGCTGGTGCCGGAGTTCCGTGTAGGCCTTGGTCGCCAGCTCTCGGACCGCTTCATCCGGATCGTGCTGACTCGTCCAGTGCAGGATTCGATGTCCTTTCCCCCCTGGGTTGACACGCAGCGCTCGTGCGGCCTGGATGAAGCCCTCTCGCCAGGCCGGATCGGACTCGACGAGATCCTCGTCGGTGATTGGCGGCGCCGCCCGGCGTTGACGGGTCTTCAGCCGCTCGAGACAGAACGAGGCGAACTGCGTGCGGAGGCCATCGAGCTCAGCGTCGGTCTCTTGCTCGTCGCCCATGTGATGGTGCAGCAGATTCATGAGGCTACGAGGAAACCTCTCCCAGGGTGTCGGGGGGTCGTCGGGCTTCGAGGTGTTCCAGTAGCGGAGGTCCGACCCGACAGCGCGGGTTCCGAGCGCCCGGAACGCGAGCAGCAGGGGCTTCGTCGCCTCCCACAGCGAGCCCAGGATGAAGAGGACGAAGATGCAGCTGCGGATATGCGGGTCCAGGCGTTCTACCGCCTTGGCATCTTCGGGCGCCGCTCGTCGGAGAATCGGACGCAGGCGACCGATGTCGTCCGCAGCAGCTCTCAGCAGCCGCTTGCGGCGGTCATCGGCAATCCATTCATCGGAGGCGTCGCTTGCCATCCAAGCGAATCGCATCCACACGTAGCGCAGCTCCTCCGACTCCTCGTTGTTCACGAACCGGCGGTCTGCCTCCTCGAAGATCTTTCGGGCAACCTCCGCGAAGGCGTCACCTCGCTCGGCGAAGAACTCCGGATGACTGTGGCGTTCAACGCGGGGCCAGACGCCCAGCGCATACGCGATCCCTCGCGCCAGCCGGATGAACTGATCGTCGGGCAGCGTTGCACCAGTGGCCAGCAGAGGTTCGATCGCGCGCGGTCCCGCGATCTCAAGCCAGAACGGGAGTGTGGTCGGGTCCGACGTGTGATCGGTGCGGTTGCCGTAGCTGCGCTGGAAGTCCGACCAGTCCGGCTGATCCCCCAGTGCAAGAACAGTCTCGATGTCGATGAGTTCAGGCGGCGAGATCGCCCGGCATGCCCGCATTCGGCGAGCGAACCAGAGCGGCCAGGTCGAGTCAGCGTTCCGGCGCTGCGGCATGGCGAGGAGAAAGCCCTCGGCCATCTGCACGCCGTGCATGCGGCAGCGCTCGACAAAGCGGCGCAGACCCTCAACAGCTCGCTGCTGCTCTTCGTTTGGTCGCTCTCTTGGCGGCGGCAGGCGATTCAGCGCCAGAATGTCCAGAAGGACGATGATGCCCGCGTTCAAGGCCCCGTCGGCAGCCTGAAGTGCCTTGCCGAGTTCGGGAACCATGACATCCAGGAGGACACCCTGATCCGGCCCCTCGGAGAGCGGTTGGTCCTCGGCCACCCCATCGATGTCGAGCAGGGCGGGGGCGAGCCAGTCGGCGTCTTGCGGCGCCACGCCTTGGGCTTCGAGCTCTTGGCGCAGTGCAGCGCCGATGGATACGGGTTTGGGGTCGATGAGTCTTCGTCTAGCCACGATCGCACCTTTCAGGCCCTGAGGCGGAAGGGTGTTTTCCCAGATACTGCGGCTTCGCCGCCGATCGCTTCGGACGAGACCCGTGGGGGGACTCGGGGGCGGGCCGCTCGGCCCAAGCTCAGCGATCGCGACCAGTATAGGCCATCCTGGGAACCCGGGGTGTCGCCGATCAAGCCGTCCCGGGCAGGACGTCGGGCGATGGCATAGGTAGCCAGTAGCAGCCCCGCGCGACACCTCCGCGTGCCGTGCAGATGTAGACGGGCGGCGAGGGCCATCGATGCCGGAAGAGCTGGAACAGGCCATCAAGGACAACGCCGCGGGACCGGCCAAAGCCGCGGTGGACGGCCAGTCGGTCGAGCAGCACGGCCTGCGCGACCAGATCGAGGCCGACCGCTACTTGTCCGGCAAGGAGGCCACGCGGAAGAAGGGGCTCGGGGTCAAGCTCGTCAAGCTCGAGCCGCCGGGGGCCGTGTGACCATGCTCGGCCGCCTGCTCCCATCGCGACGCAGCAAGCCCCCAGCGGCGGCGCGGCCACGGACGGCCGTGCCGGTCGTCCGCGCCAAGTTCGACTCGGCGCAGACCACTCCGGACAACCGGCGCCACTGGGCCAACGCCGACGGGCTCGCGCCCAACGCCGCGGTCAACCCCGAGGTGCGGCGCATCCTCCGCAACCGCGCCCGCTACGAGGTCGCCAACAACAGCTACGCGAAGGGCATCGTCCTGACGCTCGCCAACGACTGCGTGGGCACCGGCCCGCGCCTCCAGATGCTCACGGGCAGCGCTGACGCGAACCGCCGCATCGAGGATGCGTTTGAGGAGTGGTCGCAGGCGGTGGACCTGGCGGCGAAGCTCCGGACGATGCGGATGGCCCGCGCCGAGAGCGGCGAGGCGTTCGCCATCCTGACCAGCAACCCCGGTGTGGACTCGCCGGTCACGCTCGACGTCAAGCTCATCGAACCGGACCAAGTCACCACCCCGAGCATGCGGGTGCCGCGCCCGGGCGAGGTGGACGGGGTCGTCTTCGACGCCGCGGGCAACCCGGTCGCCTACCACGTGCTCAAGCGGCACCCGGGCGACTCGATGTTCTGGCGCGACAACGACCCGCTCGCGTTCGATCTGGTGCCCGCCGCATCAGTGGTCCACTACTTTCGGCCCGACCGGCCCGGGCAGTGGCGGGGCATCCCCGACATCACCCCGGCGCTGCCCCTGTTCGCGCAGCTGCGCCGCTACACGCTGGCGGTGATCGCCGCGGCGGAGACGGCGGCGGACTTCGCGGCGGTGCTCTACACCGAGGCGCCGGCGCACGGCGAGGCCGAGGCGCTCGAGCCGATGGACATGGTCGAGCTGGAGAAGCGCCTGGCGACGGTGCTGCCCAGCGGCTGGAAGCTCGGGCAGATCCATGCCGAGCAGCCGGCGACGACCTACGCGGAGTTCAAGAAGGAGATCCTCAACGAAATCGCCCGCTGCCTGAACATGCCGTTCAACGTCGCGGCGGGCAACTCCAGCGGGTACAACTACGCCTCCGGCCGCCTCGACCACCAGACGTACTTCAAGAGCATCCGAGTCGAGCAGCACCACATGCGTGTGACGGTGCTCGATCGCATCCTGCGGGCGTGGCTCGACGAGGCGGTCCTCGTTGAGGGCCTGCTCCCGCAGCCGATGCGCCGGATCGGCGCCGACCCCCTCGACGCACCCCACACATGGTTCTGGGACGGCGTCGAGCACGTGGACCCGGCCAAGGAGGCCAGCGCCCAGGCCACACGCCTGGCCAATCACGCGACGACACTCGCCACGGAGTACGCGCGGCAGGGACGAGACTGGGAAGAGGAACTGCGCCAGCGCGCCAAGGAATCGGCGCTGATGCGCGAGCTGGGGCTGACGCCGGCGCAGGTGGCGCCCGCGGCCCCATCCGAACGAGACGAGGACGAGGAGGATGCCAACGACCGCACGGACGCAGCCGCGCTCGCGGCCTGACAACCAGAACAACCCCTCCTCGCTGCGCCTGACCGCGACAGCGGAGATCGAGGTCGAAGCCGCCGCCGGCGACGGCGAACGCGCCTTGCCGCGATTCCGCATGGTGGCGTACACCGGTGGCGCCATGCGCATCGCCGCGTGGCGCTATCCCGTCGTGATCGACCTCGCCGGGCTCGAGATCCCCTCGCAGGCGCGCCCTATCCGCTTTGGGCACGACCCGGCCGCGGGCGTCGGACACACTGACGCGATCCGGGTCGAGGGCGGCCAGCTTATCGCCAGCGGCATGATCTCGCGCGACACCGCCGCGGCCAAGGAGGTCGTCGCCTCCTCGAAGAACGGGTTCCCCTGGCAGGCTTCGGTGGGCGCGAGCGTAGACGAGTTCGAGTTCGTCCGCGAGAAGCAGAAGGCCACCGTCAATGGGCGCGAGTTCGAGGGGCCCATCAACATCGTGCGCCGGGCAACGCTCGGCGAGATCAGCTTCGTGGACCTCGGCGCCGATGGCGGCACCAGTGCCAGCATCGCGGCGGGGAAGGAGAGTGGAGTCATGGACGACAACCAGGCGCCTGAGGGCGCTGAGACCGACGCCGGCAAGGACGCCGGCGCCCTCGCCGCGACCGCCACGAGCACCACGCCCCCCACCAGTCCCGCGACGCTGACGCCCGGGGCCAGCGCCGAGGACGTACGCGCCCAGGCGCTGGCCGAGACCGAGCGCATCGGCTCCATCCGGCGCGTGTGCGCCGGTCGGCACCTCGACATCGAGGCGAAGGCCATCCGCGAGGGTTGGGACGCGACGCGCTGCGAGCTTGAGGTCCTGCGGGCGAGCCGTCCGAAGGCCCCAGCGATCCACGCCCCCGAGCACACGGCCACGCCGCAGATCCTCGAGGCCGCGTGCCTGCTGACCGCGCGTCTGGACGGCGTCGAGAAGGCGTTCGACGACCAGACGCTGGAGGCCGCGACCAAGCGCTTCCGCGGCGGGATCGGGCTCCAGGAGCTGCTGCTCGAGGCCGCGTGGGCCAACGGGTACACCGGCCGCAACTTCCGCGACAGTCGGCAGGTGCTCCGCCACGCGTTCAACCCGCCGATCGAGGCGGGCTTCAGCGCCATCGACATCGGCGGCATTCTCTCCAACGTCGCCAACAAGTTCCTGCTCGAGGGCTTCTTCAGCGTCGAGCGGGCCTGGCGCAGCGTCACCGCCGTCCGCAACGTGTCCGACTTCAAGACCGTCACCAGCTACCGCCTCGTCGGAAAGGACCAGTACGAGCTGGTCGCCCCCGGCGGCGAGCTGAAGCACGGGACGCTCGGCGAGGAGAGCTACACCAACAAGGCCGACACCTACGGCCTGATGCTCTCGATCGACCGCCGTGACATCATCAACGACGACCTCGGCGCCATCACCGCCGTGCCCCGCAAGCTCGGCCGCGGCTCGGGCCTGAAGATCAACGACGTGTTCTGGACCACGTTCCTGGATAGCGCCGCGTTCTTCACCGCGGGCAACAAGAACTACATCACCGGCGCCGACACTGCGCTCTCCATCGACGGCCTCACCAAGGCCGAGGTCACCTTCATGGACCAGGTGGACGGCGATGGCAAGCCGATCGGCGTCATGCCGGCGGTACTCCTGGTGCCCACGGCGCTGTCGGCGATCGGTACGCAGCTGTTCAAGAGCGTCGAGCTGCGCGACACCACCGCGAGCACGAAGTACCCGGTCTCCAACCCGCATCAGGGCAAGTTCCGCGTCGAGGTCAGCCGCTACCTCGGCAACACCGTGTACGCGGGCAGCTCGACGAAGGCGTGGTACCTGCTGGCCGATCCCGGAGACCTGCCCGTCATCGAGGTGGCGTTCCTCAACGGGCAGGAGAGCCCGACGATCGAGACGGCGGAGGCGGACTTCAACAAGCTCGGCGTCCAGATGCGCGGCTACCACGACTTCGGCGTGGCGCTGCAGGACCCGCGCGGCGGCGTGAAGAGCAAGGGCGAGGCGTAATGCCACCGGCCGGCGGTGGCGAGATCGGGGGCGGCGAGCCCGGCCCCGGCGAGGAGCAGATCATGACGGCAACGTTCATCCACGAAGGGACCACGATCGACTACACGCCTGGGGCGGACGTGGCCGCCGGCGCTGTGGTCGTGCAGGGCGAGCTGGTCGGCGTCGCGGTGCGGGCGATCCCGGCCAACACGCTCGGCGCGCTCTCGGTCCAGGGCGTGTTCGACCTCCCCAAGGCCACCGGCGGCGGGACGGCGATCACCGCCGGGGCCCAGTTGTACTGGGACGACACCAACGACCTTGCCACGACCAGCGATGGGGCAGGCGCGAACAAGGCCATCGGCAAGGCGGTCCTGGCCGCGGCGGACGCGGACGCGACAGTGCGTGCGCGCCTGTCGCAGTGAATGACGTGGGAACAGCACACGCGAGGAGATACGCATGGGCGCACAGCTGATCAGGCTCGGGCTCCGCATCAACTACACGGCCCCGAGCGACATCGACTATGGCGACGTGGTCGTCCAAGGCGACCTCGTCGGGATCGCCACCCGTGATATCAAGAGCGGCGAGGTCGGCCGCATCGCGCTGGCAGGCCTGTTCGGGATCGTCAAGGACACCGGCGTCGGCACGGGCATCACCGCCGGCTCCAAGGTGTACTGGGACGACACCACGAAGTTCGCCACCGACAGTGACGGCGGCGGCCTGAACAAGCTGCTCGGCGTCTCGACGCGCGCTGCCCAGGACGATGACCGGTTCGTGCGGGTCCTGATGGGCGGCAATGTGGTCGCGGGCGGCGTGGAGGCCTGACGATGGCGGACTTGCTCGAACAGGGCGCGGCGTTCCTCGATGACCGACGTCACGCGCATCTGACGCGGACGGTCACCTACGAGCGCGGCGTGGACAGCGTGGACCTGGCCGCGACGGTCGGCCGCACGGTGTTCGAGCAGGCCGACGAGTCGGGGTTCATCCGCAAGGTCGAGTCGCGCGACTTTCTCGTGCGGAGGGCGGACCTCGTGCTCGGCGGGAACGAGACATTGCCGAAACCAGGCGACCGCGTCCGCGAGCCCGACGGATCGACTGTCCAGGTGTACGAGGTCATGGCACCCGGGGGCGAGCCCCCGTTCCGGTACAGCGACCCGTACCGCAAGGTGCTCCGTATCCACGCCAAGCTCGTCGCCACGGAGGGCGCATGACAGGACAGGCTCCACATCGCAACGGCTCGCGCTGGGCGGGTGTCATCGTGACCATCGCGATCGCGGCGCTGGCGTTCACCGTTCAGTGGGGTGTGGTCACGACCAAGCTCGATCACGTCGAGAAGCGGCTCGATGAGCTGATCGTGGAGGCGCGGGCGCTGCGGGGCGAGTACCAGGCGATCGAGCGCCGGGTGTCGTACCTCGAAGGGCGCATGAACGGGAGGGACACCCCGTGAGCAGGCTCATCGCCATCGCCGACGCGGTTTCCGCAAGCCTGAACGCCGGGTCATTCGGCCAGCCCTTCACCGCCGAGCGGCTCTACCAGCCAGCCTTCGAGCTGGCGGACCTGGCCGACCTGAAGGTCAGCGTCGTCCCCAAGAGCGTGACCATCGCCACAGCTTCGCGCGACGGGTCGTACTTCGACTGCGCGGTCGATGTCGGCATCCAGAAAAAGATCGCCGACGACGCGGAGATCGACGGGCTGGTGGACCTCGCCGAGGAAATCGCGGACCACCTCCGCATGAAGCGGCTGGACGGGCTACCCGAGGCCGTGTGGCTCTCGATCGAGCACGAGCCGGTGGTCGCCGCCGAGCATCTCGAACAGCAACGGACGCTTACCAGCATCCTCACCGTCACCTACAGGGTCCGGAGGTAGGCGATGGCCAACAACATCTACGCCAAGAGCTTCGTGTTCACCGGCGAGGGCTACCTCGCGGTCGAGACGACACCGACGGTGCTCACGGTCACGCTCGTCGCGTCGAGCAAGAACTCCGGCAACATCCAGTTCCGCGTCAGCGGCGGCCTCGACGTGAACTTCCCGCCGGGCGGGATGGTGACGCTCCAGAGCGTGGACATCTCGCAGCTTGAGGTCAAGGGCAACCTGGGTCACCACCTCGCGATCGTCGGGGGATCGTGGTGATGTGGGCGTCGAGGAGGTAGGAGGCAGCGATGGCGATTCGGCTGGGCATGGAAGCCAAGGTCTACCGGAACACGGCGACGTGGGAGACGCCCACGTGGGTCGAGATCACCAACGTCCGCGATGTGACGCTGAACCTCGAGACCGGCGAGGCGGACGTGACCACGCGCGCCAACAGCGGCTGGCGCGCCACCGCGGCGACGCTCAAGGAGGCGAGCGTCGAGTTCGAGATGGTCTGGGACACCGCCGATGCGGGTTTCAGCGCCATCAAGGATGCCTTCTTCGACGGCACCAACATCGATCTGGCGGTGATGGATGGCGACATCGGGCAGACGGGCACGCAGGGCCTGCGCGCCGAGTTCGGCATCACGTCGTTCAGCCGCTCGGAGCCGCTGGAGGAGGCGATCACGGTGAGTGTGACCGCCAAGCCGGCGTACTCGGTCAACGCGCCCGAGTGGATGGTGATCCCCTGAGGAGTGATCGATGAAGGTGTTCAAGGACAACGCAGGCCGCGAGTGGACGGTCGAGATCAACGTCGCCGCGCTCAAGCGCGTCAAGAGCCTCACCGGGGTGGACCTCCTCGGCGTGCTCGACGGCACGCTCGTCGAGCGGCTCATCCGCGACCCGGTGCTCCTGTGCGATGTGGTCTACGCAGTGTGCAAGCCGCAGGCCGACGAACGCAGCGTCACCGACGAGGACTTCGGGCGCGCCATGGCCGGCGACGCGATCGAGCACGCCACCGAGGCGCTGCTGGAGGAACTGGTGTCTTTCTGCCCGAGCCCGAGGGACAGGGCCAACCTCGGGCGGGTGCTCAAGGCCACGAGGGACGTAATGGACAAGGCCCGGGACATCGTCGAGGCCACGCTCGACAGCGGGGAACTGGAGAAGGCGGCCGAGCAGGCGCTCGAACAGGCGCAGACGGGGCCTGGCAGCTCATCTGGCAGTGTGCCGGCATCGCCGGCGTCGATCCCGCCCGACTGACCCTGCGCGAGCTGCTGGCGATGGCCGAAGCCCGCCAGAAGCACGACTGGAGCATGACCAGCAGCATGATGGCCCTCATCGCCAACGCCCACCGTGATCCGAAGAAGCACGGACCGTTCAAGCCGACCGACTTCGACCCGACCAGCCGCGCCCACGCCCAGCCCATCCAAGCCGGCGTCGGCGTCCTCAAGGACGTCTTCATCGACAAGCGCGTTCCCCTCGCGGGCAAGGAGGTTTCATGAACCGTCGCAACGTCGCGTATGCCTTCGGGCTCGTCATGATCGCGCTCGCCCTGGCCGCGTGCGCCGGCTTCGACCTCGGCGACATCGTCAAGGTCAGGACGCCCCACGAGATCCAGCAGACGACGGGCCTGCCTTCCCGCGTCAGTCTCAATGAGGCCGAGGCCGAGTACCGGGCGTGGTTCGAGGACGTGCAGCGCACCGGTGCCCAGTGGAAGGCGTCGATCGAGCGCGCCGGCGAAATCCGCGGTCTGCTCGGCCAGCTCACGCTGAACGCGCTCGACGAGGTCGGCCCGACGCTCGCCGGCGTGCCGGTTGTCGGCCCGGCGCTGCCGGCGCTCACCGGCATCGTCGGCCTGTTCATCGGCTCCGGCCGGCTCCGCAAGGAAAAGGAGGCCTCCTTCAACAAGGGGCTCAAGGAGGGCAAGACCCTCAACGGCGCTTCAGGCGCGTGATCAACGGAAGGAGCACGCATGGCAACGCTGACGCCCGCGACCGCCGCCAGGTCCGCCAACCCGATCACCTTCACCGGAGCGAGCCCGGGCGGAGACGAGTTCGCCAACACGGGCAAGGAGCTGCTGCTCGTTCGGCACACGAACGCCGGTGGTGTCGGCGTCACGCTGACGGTCACATCGCAGGCGACGGTTGACGGGCTCGCCGTCGAGGATCGCACGGTGGTGATCGATCCCGGCGAGACGCACGTGCTCGGCCCCTGGCCCAAGGCGGCGTACAACGACGCCAACGGCAATGTGGCGCTGTCCTGGTCGTCGACGACGGATGTCGAGGTCGCGGTGATCGGATGATCGACATGCGGATCAAGCACATGTTCTTCGACCGGCCCCGCGTCGTCGCCGCCGTGGACCGGGCCAAGCGCAAGGCCCTCTCCCGCGGGGGGGCCTTCATCCGCCAGTCGGCCAAGACCAGCATCCGCAAGCGCAAGGGCTCGGCCCCTCCGGGCAAGCCGCCACACTCGCACGAGGGGAGCCTGCGGCGGTTGCTCCTGTTCGGGTACGACCGAAGCACGGACTCGGTCGTTGTCGGGCCCGTGGGCTTCAAGAAGAGCACCGCGCCAAGCGTGCTGGAGTTCGGCGGCAGTACCGTGATCACGCGGCGTGTGCGCGGCCGGCTCGTGCGCCAGCGCGTGAAGATCGCGGAGCGCCCCTACATGGGGCCGGCGCTGGCGAAGGAGAAGGACAAGCTCCCGAAGACGTGGGCAAACAGCGTGCGCGGAGGGCCGTGACGCATGGCCGGCGCACAGGGCATCCGCGCGGGACGGGCCTTCGTCGAACTGGGCGTGAGCGACAGGCTCACGGCGGGCCTGAAGGCCGCCCAGCGCCGGCTCAAGGCCTTCGGCGCCGGCGTGCGCTCCATCGGCCAGCAGCTCGCCGCGGCCAGCGCCGTCGCCGCCACGCCGCTGGTCCTGAGCAGCGCCACCTTCGCCACCTTCGAGCAGAGCATGGCCCGCGTCCGCGCGCTGACCAACGCCAGCGAGACCGACTTCCAGCGCCTCCCCGGTGAGGCCAAGCGCCTCGGCGAGTCCACGGTCTTCTCCGCCAGCCAGGCGGCCGACGCGATGGGCTTCTTCGCCCTGGCCGGCTTCAGCGTCGATCAGATCCTCAGGGCCATCGGCCCCACGCTCAACCTCGCGGCGGCCGGGCAGCTCGAGATCGCCCAGGCCGCGGACATCGCCGCCAAGATCATGGCCGGGATGGGCATCGAGGCCGACCGCCTCGGCGAGTCGGTGGACGTGCTCACCAAGGCGATGACCACCGCCAACACCGACCTGCTCCAGCTCGGCGATGCGATGAAGTTCGTCGGACCGATCGCCAAGAGCGCCGGCATCTCCTTCGAGGAGATCGTCGCAGCCATCCAGCTGCTCTCCAACGCCGGCATCCAGGGCGAGATGGCGGGCACGAGCCTGCGCGGCGCCATCCTCTCGCTGACGAGCCCGAGCAGGGAAGCGGCGGACACGCTTAAGGAGCTCGGTGTCGGCGTGCTCGATGCGCAGGGCAACGTCCGCCCCCTCGCCGACATCATCGACGACCTCAACCGCGCGATGGAGGGGATGGGCTCCGGCCAGCGCCTGGAGGTGCTCGGGACGATCTTCCCCGCGCGGCAGGCGGCGGGCATGGCCGAGCTGCTCTCGCAGGGCGCAGACCGCCTGCGCGAGTACCGCGGCGCGCTGGAGGACGCCGGGGGTACGGCATCCCGGATCGCGGGCGTCCAGCTCAACACACTCAAGGGGCAGGTGACGATCCTCAAGAGCGCCCTCGAGGGCCTCGGCATCGCCGTGGGCGAGTCCCTCGTCGGCCCGCTGCGCGTGGCGACGCACTTCATCACGCGCGCGTCGGGGGCGATCGCCCAGTGGGTCCGCGAGAACCGGTCAGTCGTGGTCATCGCCGCGGCGTCGATCCTCGTGATCGGCGGCGTCGGTGTCGCGCTCGTCGGGCTGGGAATCGCGGCCCAGGCGGCGGCGTTCGTGATCGGCGGCCTCGGCGCGATCCTGGCGGGCGTGAAGATCGCGTTCGCGGCGGTGGCCGCGGTGATCGGCGCGCTGCTCTCGCCGATCGGCCTGGTCGTGGCGGCCGTGGTCGGCCTCGGTGCAGCAGTTCTCGTCTCCAGCGGTGTCGTGGGCGAGGCGATCACGTGGCTCGGCGAGCAGTTCGCGCGGTTGCGCGAGACTGTGACGACGGTCGTGCAGGGGATCACCGACGCGCTGGCCGCGGGCGACATCGAGCTGGCGGCCCGGGTTCTGTGGCTCGCCCTCAAGCTCGCCTGGCAACAGGGCGTTGCCGCGCTGAACTCGATCTGGCTCCAGGCCCGGGCGTTCTTCGTGGGCACGGCGCAGAAGATGTGGTTCGGTGCCCTCGCCGCGGCGCAGCAGGTGCTCCACTCACTCGAGGTCGCGTGGATCGAGACGACCGCGTTCCTCTCCAAGACCTGGACCCGGTTCACCTCGGGGTTCACCAAGATCTGGGAGCGGGCCAGCGCCTTCGTCGCCAAGCGGATGCTGGAGATCCAGGGACTGTTCGACGCAGGGCTCGACGTCGATGCCGCCAAGCGTGCCGTGGACGAGCAGCTTGAGTCGCGCCTGGCCGAGATCGATGAGGGCGCCCGGCGCGACCTGTCGCAGCGCGAGCAGCGCCGGCAGACGGAGCGCGACCGCTCGCGCGAGCTGAACGAGGCCACGCTCGCCGAGATCGGTCGGCAGTTCGAGGAGGCGCAGCAGGCGCTCGAGCAGGGCACCGATGCCCGCCGCGCCGAGACGCAGCGGCAGCTCGAAGAGGCCCGACGCCGCCTTGATGAGGCCATCGCCGAAGCCAAGCGCAAGCGCGAGGAAGCGGAGGCAGACGGCACGGTCCGCCGTGGTCCCGGCGATCTGCTGGCCGACCTGGAGGACCGCCTCGCCGGCATCGGTGACGCCATCGCATCCAAGATCGAGGTCCGCGGCACGTTCAACGCGCTGGCCGTCCAGGGCCTCGCCGGCAGCGCCGACGCCGCCGAGCGCACCGCCAGTGCCACCGAGCAGACCGCCAAGAACACCAAGCGTCTCGCCGATGCCGCGCGCACCGGCGGGCTGACCTTCGGATGAGGAACCGAGCGTGCCAATCGTCGTCGAGGAACGATTCGAGAGCCGATCGACTGTGGCGGGCAAGAGCCCCTCGGTCGAGCTGCGCTACTGGATCAAGGGCACCGACGACGACCTTGCCGCGCGCGGCGCGCTCGAGGCCGCCGCCCCGGGCGAGTACGACGGCCTCGTCCGCCAGGACGTGCAGATCGAGCCGCAGGGGCACGAGCTGTGGGACGGCACGGTGCGCTACGCCGTGCCGTCGTTCGGCGGGCTCCAGACCGGCGAGAGCGTCTTCAGCTTCGACACCGGCGGCGGCACGCGCCACATCACCCAGAGCCGCCAGACGATCCTCCGCAAGGCCCCGGCGGGGCAGACCGCGCCGGACTTCAAAGGCGCTATCGGCGTCACGGACACGGGCGTCGAGGGCGTGGACATCGTCGTCCCCGTCTACAGCTTCTCCGAGACACACTACCTGCCCGATGGGCAGGTGACGCAGGGCTACAAGCTCACTCTCTTCGGCCTCACCGGCAAGGTGAACAACGGCTCGTTCCGCGGGTTCGCGGCCGGCGAGGTTCTGTTCCTCGGCGCCTCGGGCTCGAAGCGGGTCGCGCCCGGCGGGACGCAGGACTGGGAGGTGACCTTCCGATTCGCCGCCAGCCCCAACGCGACCGGCCTGAAGGTCGGCGACATCACCGGGATCAGCAAGAAGGGCTGGGAATACCTGTGGGCGCGGTATGCCGACCGCACCGACGATGACGCCAAGGCACTCGTAAAGCGTCCGATCGCGGCCTACGTCGAGCGGGTCTACGACGCCGGCAACTTCGGAGGGCTGGGGATCTGACCCCCCACACATCATGGGCGACGCCTTCCGCAAAGTCCGCTCCGGCCAGCCGCTGGCGATCCCCGCCGCGGCGTACAACGCATTCGTCGATGCGGCCGTGGCACACCGCGAGGAGGGCGGAGGCGCCGGCGATGCGATCCACGCCATCCGCCAGGCGGGCATCGTGCCGGTGCTCAACGCCAGCGGCAAGGACAAGGGCCGCTTCGACATCCTGGGCATCGGCGGACCCGTCATTTTCCCGAAGGAAAACTTCGACGAGTTCGCGGCGCGCGTGGCGCTGCGCGGGGTCGAGCCCAAGCCCAAGCACACCGGGCGCTTCGTCGTGTTGCTCGAACCGATCGCCAAGGACGCGATCGGGCGCGCGTGCGTGGACGGCGTGTGCCCCGCGCGCGTCCGCATGATCGACGAGTGCGACCGCTTCGCCGACCTCGACCCTGACGCTGGCAGTTCGGGCGGGGGCGGAGGAGGAGGGGGCGGCTCCAGCGGCGGGAGCGGGGGAAGCGGCGGCGGAGGGGGCGGCGGATCGGGAAGCGGCTCGGGCGGGTCCGGCTCCGGTGGCGGTTCGGGCGGAGGTGGCGGTGGGTCCGGAGGCGGGGGAGGCGGAGGAGGGGGCGGTGGTGGCGGTGGCGGTGGTGGAGGGGGAGGCGGCGGAGGTGGTGGTTCCGGCGGGGGCTCGGGCGGCGGGAGCGGATCGTCCGGCTACAACTGCTTCCTCGAAGGCACGCTCGTCCGCCTGTCTGACGGCACGCTCGTCCCCATCGAGGACTTGCGCCCGGGCGATCGCGTGGCGTCGCTGCGTGTGCCCGGGCTTGAGCCGGACGCGCCGGACCGCGCGCAGTATCTGTGGCGCACAGATGCCGGCGATGCGGACCTCGACCGCTGCAACGCCGAGGTCGCGAGCGTCACACGCGGCGAGCACGACGGCTTCTATCTCGTGAACGGGCGCATCAAGGCGACGTTCGAGCACCCGTTGCTCGTCCGCCGTGGTGGGGAGCTGGGCTTCTGCTCCGTCGAGATGTTGAGCGTGGGCGATGCGCTCCTGCGTCACGACCTGACCGAGGAGACCATCGCCACGATCGAGCGCTTCGACGGCCTCGTTGCCACCGTCGCCATCCACGTCCCCGGCACGAACACCTACGTCGCCGACGGGATCTGGGCGCACAACGACCTTGCCCAGTTCGCCGGCTCTGCGAGCAGTTCCAGCTCCGGGTCGGGCTCGTCGAGCGCCTCCGACTCCGGCAAGTCCAGCGGTTCGTCGTTCAGCAGCAGCGCCTCGTCGTCGTCCGGTTCGAGTTCCGCCATCACCGTGCCGTTCGGCGGCGTGACGGTGCCGTTCTGAGGAGGCCGCGATGATCCTCAAGAGCAGCACCACCGGCTCCGCTCACCTGCTCTGGGTCCAGCCCAGGAACGAGCGCGACGACCCCGACATCGCGTGGGTGATCGCGCGCATCGGCAACCCGCAGCTCAACCCGCCCTGCCCGAGCAGCTCCAGCGGCTCGTTCAGCGAGAGCAGCCTGTCCGAGCCTTCGGTGTCGGAGCCGTCGAGTTCCGGCAGCTCCGGCGGCGGGTCGGGCGGCTCCAGCGGATCGGGCGGCGGGTCCGGAGGGTCGAGCGGAAGTGGCGGCGGCGGCGGGAACTGCTTCCTCTACGGCACGCTCGTGCGCCTCGCCGACGGCAGGCTCGTCCCGATCGAGCGTCTCGAGCCCGGCGACGCGGTCGAGTCGCTGGATGTTCCGGGCCTGGCGCGCGACGCCGAGTGGCAGGCGCAGTACCAGTGGCGCGTGACCGGCGCCGCGGCTCCGCGCCCATGCACATCGCGCATCGCCAATGTGCGCCGCGGGACGCACGAGGGGTTCTTCCTGATCAATGACCGCGTGAAGGCGACATTCGAGCACCCGTTCCTGATCCGCCGCGGCGGCGAGACCGGATTCTGCTCGGCCGAGCTCCTGCGCGTGGGCAATCGCCTCGTTCGCCACGACCTGGCCGACGAGCCCATCCGCTCGGTCGAGCGCATCGACCGCACGGTGCGCACCGTCGCGCTGCACGTCCCTGGCACCAACGTCTATGTCGCCGACGGCGTGTGGGTCCACAACGACGCGGCCAGCTCCGGCAGCGGCGGCGGATCGAGCTCCGGCGGCGCCGGGAGCAGCAGCAAGAGCAGCGGCTCGTCCTTCGGCGGGCCCGGATCGAGTTCCAGCGCCGGCTCGAGCAGCGCGATCGTTGTTCCCTTCTGAGGATGACCATGAAGACGATCGACATCCTCCAACGTGCTCTCGCCGCCCGCGACCGGCTCATGGCCGACGAGCGGGTCCTGCACGCGGAGATCACCGGCTCGGTGCGGCGCGGCCTGCCCGAAGTCACCGATCTCGACCTGCTCATCGTCACCAACGACCCGTGGATCTTCCACTCTAATCCGGGCACGCGGCCGCGCCACCCCAAGCGCGAGGCCGACCTGTTCGTCGCCACGCCCGAGACGTACGGCGCCGTCCTGGCGTTCTCGACCGGCCCGCGCGAGCTGAACCGCCTACTGCGCGCGAGGGCGCACGAGAAGGGATACCTCTTCGACTTCGCCTCCGATGGGAGCGATGGCACGCCTGTGGTCGTAGCCAAGCACGGTCCGTTCATCGGGCTCTACACCCTGGACGGCACACCCGTCCCCACCCCAACCGAGGAGCAGTTCTTCCGTCTGATCGGCGTGCCGCACGTGCCGCCGCCGTTACGGGAGTGGCTCGCAACCCAGCCATGACCACCGCCGCGACCATCTTCCCGCCCCCGCCATTCGCCGAACGGATCGAGCGCGCTGTCGCTGCTCCCATAAAGAAGAATGCGGAGCCCGCGCCCGGGCTTGAGGACCAGACTCTGAGACTGCTCTCACAGTCGGCGGGCGGCGCCGAGGTCTGCGCCCTGTGCATCAACCTCGACCGCCGCCCGGAGCGCTGGGAGGCGTTCAAGCGCAACTGCCCGATCCGCGGCGTCCACCGGTTCCCGGCCATCAACGGCCGCGCCGTCCGCCCGCCGGCGTGGTGGCGCCAGGGCGGCGGGGCCTGGGGCTGCATGCTCAGCCACATCCGCATCCTCGAGGAGGCGCTGACCGACGGCCTCGACCGTCGCGGAGGCGTGCTGCTCGTGCTTGAGGATGACGCCCTCTTCCCGCCGGATTTCCCCGAGCGGGCGGCCCGCTTCATCCTCGCCCTGCCCTCCGACTGGGAGCAGGCGTACCTCGGCGGCCAACACCGCGGCCTCCGTGTCCGCCCGCCGCAGAGGGTCAACGACGAGGTCGTCCGCCCCTTCATGGTCAACCGCACCCAGGCCTACGCCGTCCGCGGTCCGTTCATCCGCGTGCTGTACCAGCACCTCTGCGACTGGCCCGCGCACGCCCGCTCGCCGCGGCACCACGTGGACCACCGGATGGAGCTGCTCCACGCCTCGGGGCGGCACAAGGTCTACGCCCCGGCGACCTGGATCGTCGGTCAGGCCGGAGGGCCGAGCGACATATCCGGCCGCGTCACCCAGGACCGTTTCTGGAACGGCTGGGGCAAGGGGCCGCGGCGGGTCCATCGCCCGCCCGTGTGGGTCATCGGCCTGCACCGCTCTGGATCGTCGGTCACCGCCGGCATCCTCCACCGCCTCGGCGTCCACATGGGCAACCGACTGATCGGCTACGAGAACCGCGGGGGCCGCGGAACCGGCGGCTTCGAGGCTCACGGCCTCGCCATGATCTGCGAGCAGGCGTACCCGTTCCCATCGATCGAGCGCGCCGTGCCCGTCGAGACGACGCGCCGGCGCCTCCGCGAATGGATCGACGCCCGCCAGCGCGAGGCCGCCTGGCGCGGGACGATCATGGGCGGCAAGTACCCGCACCTCTGCTTCATGATCGACCTACTTCTGGAACTCGAACCCGAGAGCCGCTTCATCCACATCGACCGCCCGATCGAGGAGTCCATCCGCTCCCTCGAGGACCGCTCGGCCAAGGCCCGCGGCTGGCTCCGGGCGACGCCCGAGCAATGTGAGGGGCTCCAGCGGGCGCTGTGGAAGGCAAAGACGGAGGGGCTGGCGAAGGTGCCGCCGGATCACATCCTGACCGTGGCGTACCACGAACTCTTGGCAAGTTCGGACGAGCAGCTCGATCGGCTCATCGGGTTCCTGGATCTGAAGGTGCGGCCGGGGCAGCGTGAGCGGGTCCTCCACCTGATCGCGCCATCGTCGAACAGCGCCGCCGAACACGCCAAGCTCGCAGTAGCCCGCACCGGCTGTAAAGCTCTGACGCAGGAACCAGCCTAATGGCGGTCACAGAGGTCCGAATAACGCCTCTCGTGGACACGAAGGGTGCGGGCCGATAGACTCGGGTCACCGTCTATCGACGGGGCCTATGCTTCGAGAACTCGATGCGCCGCAACCGCTTCAACCACACCCTCGCTTGGTTCTGCCTGATCTGGTTCGGGCTGACCAGCACCGCCTTTGCCGGCGGGCTCGTACGTTGCCAGGACGGGCATGGCGGCACGCGCTACGAGTTGGGGTGCGATCGGAACACTGGAGGCGAATGTCTGACGAGTTGCGGCGGCGAGGCCAGCGACGATTCGGGGCCCCACCCGTGCGAAGACACGCCGATCGAGAGCGATCAGCAGCTCACGCAGGCGCCCCCGCGCTCAACGAGTGACCTCGCCGTCGGCCTCCCGGTGGCGGCTGTGGCACTCGCGTTCTGGACTGAGCCGCCGACGCTGACCCGGGCTGCCTGGACTTGCTCCGGACCGGACCGCTCGCCAAGTGCCTTGAGACATATCCGAAGCGTCATCCTCCTCGTGTAGGTGGTTGGTGCAGCCGAGCGCGCCCTGCGCGGGAGTTCGGCTGCTGATGCTGCGCCCAGCGCCCCTGCTGGCGCGCTCGCATGGCGCGTTGAGCCGATCGGCTCTTTGAATCCACACCCGCCTCCCGAGGAAACCCATGCAGAACTGTGCCATCGGTGGCGCGGGGCCGAGCCGCGCTCTGGTCCCGTGTGCAGCCGCATTCCTGATCGTCCTTCTGACCGGTTGCGCCGCGACCCGGCCCGATCCGCAGGCCGAGGCGACCGCAGCCCAGGCGGTAGGTCTTGACGACGCTCTCCAGTTCCGCGTGGACGGTGGTCCATTGGATGAGGTATCGGAGCAGGCAGCGAGCGACACGCTCACGCTGGCCGATGCGGTGCATCGCGCGGTCACAACCGCTCCCGACTTACAGGCGGCGCTCGCCCGCGTCCGCATCGCGATGGCCGACGCCGATCAGGCCCGACTCCTGCCCAACCCCGTGCTCAGCGTCGTGCTCCGATGGGGTCCGGGCAAACCAACCATCGAGGCATCGCTTGCCCAGGACCTGATTCAAGCGGTGCAGATACCACGCCGGTCAAGCGCTGCCGACAACCGGCTGCGGCAGGCGGCGGCGGACGCGGTGACCGTCGCACTGGATGTCGCCGCTGAGGTTCAGGAGCGCTATGCCAGTGTGCAGGCTTTGGACGCACTGATCCCGCTGCTCCAGGAGCGTCTGATACTCCTCAGGCGCCTGACCGACACGGCGAAGGCGCGGCTTGAGGCTGGCGAGGGAACGCGGACGGACGTCACGATCCTTGACGCGCAGCGCGTCGAACTGGAGGTCGAGATCGCCGCGGCCGAACTCCAGCGGCGAGAAGAACGCATCCGCCTGGCCCGCCTCATCGGTGAGCCGTCGTCCGCCGCGGCCTGGACGCTGGAGCCCTGGTCAGCGCCCGTGCTCGTCGCGGAACCGGAATCGCGCTGGGTCGACATGGCCCTCACGAGCCGGCCGGAGGTGCAGGCGGTCACGTGGCAACTGGCGGCGCTCGGTGATGACTACGCGCTGGCGCGGTTGTTGCCGTGGGAGGGGGCGGGCGCGGGCATCGAAGCCGAGCGCGACGACGACTGGTCTGTCGGACCCTCGGTGTCCACGCCGATCCCGGTCTTCGACATGGGGCAGGCGCGGCGCGCCCGCGTGACCGCGGAGCAGATCGAGGCTCGGCACGATCTGACACTGGCGAAGAGGAAAGTTGTTGAGGAGGTCCGTGTCGCGTACCAGACGCTCGCCGCGGGCCGCGCCAACCTGGACCGCATCCGCAACGAGCTTATCCCGCTCCAGCAGCAGCGGCGGCAGGTGACCGAGGATGTGTACCTCGTAGAGCGGGACATCACGCCGCTTCTGCTCGCTGAACAGGACCTCCGCACGGCCCAAGCCAGAGCGATCGACGCGGAGCGGCAGGCCACCGTCGCGTTGATCCGGCTCCAACGTGCCGTGGGCGGACCGGGAGTTGCTCGCACTGTTGGCCAGTCGCCATCAGGCGCTCCCCCGCCGGATCCTGCGTCTGGGCACCCCGCGGCCGCCGAGCCTCCCGTACTGCCACTCGCAACTGATTACCGCCGGAGAACACGATGACTCACGCCAATTCGACTCGTATTCATCTCTTCGCTCTTCCCCAACTCGCATGGGTGCTCGGCGCCTTGTTCATCGTCTCTTCAGTGATGCTCCCTGGATGCAAGAGGGAGGAGCACACAGACGACGATGGACATGGCCATGCGCAGCCCAGCGCGGAGGCGGCGGGCCATGCCGAAGGCGACGGTCATGACCACGGCGGGAATGGCGAGGCCGAACACGCCGACGAGGTCGTCCTCACCGCCGACGCCATCGCTCGATATGGCGTCCAGGTTGAGCCGGCCCAACTCTGGCAGCTCAGACCTACCTTCACCGCACCCGCACGTGTTGCGTTCAACACCGAGGCGATGGCACATATAGGGTCGTACCTGTCCGGCCGCGCCGTTGAGATCAAAGTCAAGCTCGGTAGCATGGTCGAGGCCGGAGACGAACTCGTCGTGGTGGAGAGTCCCGAACTCGGCGAGGCACAAAGCGACTTCTTGCTGAAGAAGACCGCGGCGCAAACCGCGCAACCTGCTGTTGACCTCGCCAAGACGGCTTGGGACCGTGCGACAGGCCTCTACGAGAAATCTGAGGGCATCGCGCTCACCGAAGTGCAGAAGCGCGAAGGCGAATACAAAGCGGCGGTCGCAGCGCTTCGATCCGCCGAAGCCTCGGCTGTCGCGGCGGAGAACCGTCTGCACCTGCTCGGAATGAAGCAGGATGAGGTCGAGGCACTCGCCGCGTCCGGCGAAGTCAATCCTCGCTTCACGATCCACGCGCCCATCGCGGGTCAAGTTGTGGAGCGCGAGATCACGCTCGGCGAACTGGTCAGCCCCGACCGCGAATCCCTGCTCATCATCGCCGACAGCAGTGTCCTCTGGGTGCTCGCGGATGTCCCTGAGGCTCGCATCCATGAGGTGGCCGTCGGCGCAACGGCGTGGGTGAAGGTCGGCAGCATCGACGCTGCGAGATATGAGGGCTCCATTGCCTTCATCTCCCCGATGGTAGATGCGGCCACGCGCACGGCGCACGTGCGCATCGAAGTCAGCAATGGCAAACAGGCAGGACCCGCGCTCAAGCCCGGCATGTTCGCTCAGGTCGAGGTCGTGGCCACCGATCCCTCGACGACCGGGCCTGCTCCCGTCGTCGCGGTTCCGGAGCAGGCCGTGCAGACCGTCGAAGGCGGTCCCTCGGTGTTCGTGCCGGTATCTGGTGAAGCGAACACCTTCGCCAAGCGCTCGGTGACCGTCGGCAAGCCCGTGGGCGGTCTCGTCCCGATCTACTCAGGACTGGTGGAGGGCGAGCAGTTCGTCGCCGCCGGCAGCTTCATTCTGAAAGCGGAACTCGGCAAGGCCGGTGCCGAGCACGCCCACTGACTAATCGCAGGAGCCCACCGCCATGCTCGAATCTGTCCTCCACTTCTCGATCAAGAATCGCTGGCTGATCGTGCTGCTGACCGTCATGGCCGCGGCCTTGGGCTTGTACTCGCTCAAGACGCTTCCCATTGACGCCGTCCCGGACATCACCAACAACCAGGTGCAGATTAACGCCGTCGCCCCCTCCCTCTCGCCCATCGAGGTCGAGAAGCAGGTCACGTTCCCCATCGAGAACGCCCTAGCCGGCATCCCGGGCCTCCAGTCCACGCGCTCGCTGTCACGCAACGGCTTTGCCCAGGTGACCGCGGTCTTCGAGGACGATGTCAATATCTACTTCGCCCGCCAGCAGGTGAGCGAGCGTCTCGGTGAGGCCAAGGAATCTCTCCCGCCTGGCGTGGACCCGATCATGGGACCAATCGCCACCGGCCTGGGCGAGGTCTACATGTGGACCGTGCTCTACGCGCACCCGCACGGCGAAGGCGCGCCAGTCACAGATGGACAGCCGGGGTGGCAGAGCGACGGCTCGTACCTGACGCCGGAGGACCAGCGGCTGACAAGCGATCTGGAACGTGCGTCTTACCTTCGCGAGGTGCAGGACTGGATCATCCGGCCGCAGCTCAAGGGCGTGAAGGACGTAGCCGGCGTAGACGCCATCGGCGGCTATGTGAAGCAGTACCACGTGCAGCCCGACCCGATGAAGCTGGTTTCATACGGTCTGAGTTTCGCCGAGGTCATTGAGGCGATCGAAAGGAACAATGTCTCCACCGGTGCCGGATATGTCGAGCATAAGGGCGAGTCGTATCTGGTCCGTGCGACGGGGCGGATTGAGACCGTGGAACAGTTGGAACGGGTCGTCGTTGGCACGCGCAACGGCGTGCCGATCCGTGTGCAGGACATCGTTGTACCGGGAGGCGTGGGTGTCGGGCGCGAGATGCGCACCGGCTCGGCCAGCGAGAATGGCGAGGAGGTTGTCGTCGGAACGGCCATCATGCTCATCGGAGCCAACAGCCGCACTGTCGCGGCCGCGGTTGACGCGAAGATGGCCGAGATCCAGAGAAGTCTCCCGCCGGGGATTAAGGCAACGGCGGTGTTGAACCGCACCAAGCTCGTCGACGCGACGATCAGGACCGTCGAGAAGAACCTGCTCGAAGGGGCCATTCTGGTCATCGTCGTCCTGTTCCTTCTGCTCGGCAATGTTCGCGCGGCGCTCATCTGTGCCGCAGCCATACCGCTCTCCATGCTCATGGCCGCGACTGGTATGGTGCAGAACAACGTGAGCGGCAACCTGATGTCCCTCGGCGCCATCGACTTCGGATTGATCGTGGACGGCGCCGTTATCATCGTCGAAAACTGCCTGCGACGGCTGGCGGACAAACAGCACCACGAGGGCCGTCTGCTCACGCTCCAGGAGCGGCTCCACGAGGTGATGGTCGCGTCCAAGGAGATGATTCAGCCGTCGGTGTTCGGCCAGGCGATCATCATCACGGTGTACTTTCCCATCCTCGCACTCACCGGGGTGGAAGGGAAGATGTTCCACCCGATGGCGATGACCGTGATCTTCGCGCTCATCAGCGCGTTCATTCTCTCCATGACGTTCGTGCCAGCCATGGTCGCCATCCTCATCCGCGGCAAGGTGACCGAGAAGGACATGTTCCTCATCCGCTGGGCCAAGATCGCCTACGAGCCTGTCGTTCGCTGGGCAGTGCGACTGCGATGGGTCGTGGTAGCCGCCGCGGTGCTGGCCTTTGCAGGTTCCGCCCTCCTGTTCACGCGCCTCGGACAGGAGTTCGTGCCGACGCTCGATGAACAGGACATCGCGATGCACGCGATGCGTATCCCTTCAACCTCCCTGTCCCAGTCGCAGGAGATGCAGTTCGACGTCGAGCGCACTGTCGCACACTTCCCCGAGGTCGCGTTCATCTTCTCCAAAACCGGCACCGCGGAGATGGCCACCGATCCCATGCCGCCCAACGTGTCCGACACGTTCATCATCTTCAAGCCCACGGATCAATGGCGCAGCGAGGCCGAGCTCGATCGGCTCATCGCCGAAAAGACCGAAGCGCTCGAGAAGATGGGCGCACACGAGGGTGAGGAGGACGGTCACGAAGAGCACGCCGAGGTGAAGCTGGAGGGCCATAAGGGCAAGCTCCAGAAGCTCATCGAGTTGACCGTCGCCACCGTGCCCGGCAACAACTACGAGTTCACTCAGCCCATCCAGATGCGCTTCAACGAGCTCATCTCCGGCGTCCGCGGGGATGTCGCCGTCAAGGTCTACGGCGATGACTTCGAGAGGATGCAGCGGACGGCGCAGGATGTTCTAGAGGTTCTCCAGAGTATCCCTGGCGCCGCCGACGCGAAGGTCGAGCAAACCACCGGCCTCCCCGTCATGACCGTGGAGATTGACCGCGATTCGATCGCCCGCTACGGACTCAGTGTCTCCGATGTGCAGGAAGTTGTCGCAGTGGCCATGGGCGGGCGGGAGGCAGGCCTTGTCTTTGAGGGCGACCGGCGTTTCGACCTGGTCGTGCGCCTGCCCGATTCCCTCCGCGGCAGAATGGACACGCTGGAGCATCTGCCCATCCCGCTGCCTCGAGTTGAAGAACCATACCAGCCCGTGCGCCTCGCGAGCGCAGCCGGCCTCACCGGCTCGCCGCAAGCCGAGGAAATGGGCTTCATTCCCCTTGGTCATGTCGCCACTGTCGAGGTCGCAGAGGGCACGAACCAGATCAGCCGCGAAAACGCGAAGCGCCGCATCGTCGTCCAGTGCAATGTGCGTGGGCGAGACCTGGGTTCCTTCGTGCAGGAAGCCCAGGCGCAGGTTGCGAACATCGCGCTCCCGCCCGGAGGATGGCTGGACTGGGGCGGGCAGTACGAGAACCTTGTCGCCGCCAAGGAGCGGCTCAGGATCGTCGTGCCGATCTGCTTCCTGCTGATCTTTCTGTTGCTGTTCTCGACCTTCAAGAGCGTCAAGTACGCTCTGCTGGTGTTCAGCGCCGTCCCGCTCGGGCTCACCGGCGGCATCTTGTCGCTCTGGCTCCGCGACATGCCCTTCTCGATCTCCGCCGCGGTGGGCTTCATTGCCCTCTCTGGCGTTGCGGTTCTCAACGGGCTTGTGATGGTCTCGTTCATCAACCAGCTTCGGCGCGAGGGCATGGCACGCGACGATGCGATCATCAGGGGATCACTCGTGCGTCTTCGCCCCGTGCTCATGACGGCGTTAGTCGCATCGCTGGGCTTCGTCCCCATGGCCATAGCCACCGGCACCGGGGCAGAGGTGCAGAGGCCGCTGGCCACGGTCGTCATCGGCGGGCTGATCTCCAGCACGCTGTTGACACTCGTAGTGCTCCCGGCGCTCTACCGCATTTTCACCGGCTGGGATCCCAGCGGCAGGCCCACGCCGCTCCCGCAGGAATGGGAAGAACCGGAGGCCGGTCCGCTGGAAGTCGAGGCTGCAACAGCAGACGGGGCGGTCGGCAGTGCCTCGGGGGTCGGAGCTCATGAACGAGGCCCCGGCTCCCCGGCCCCTCCTGAAGAACCACCCATTGCCTGATTCACGGCGCGTAGCCGTAGAAGGTCCTCAGAGTGTCCTGTGCCACAGTTTGATAAAGGAGTCATTCGATGAACCAGTCCAAGTCCAAGCCCGTGTTCCTCGGCGTCGCCGCCGGCATCGGCCTCACGATTCTCGCGGGCGTGCTCATGGGCCAAGGCGCCAGCCAGCCCGTCCGGACCGAGACTCAGTACTTCGTCACCGGCGAGGCCGACGAGGCACACCTCTGGGTCCGAGAGGGTGTCAAACTCCGCTGCGTCGGACACGGCGAGTGCACGGCACACCAGCACGATCACGAAGAAGGCGACGGGCACGATCATGGCAAGGAAGCGCCGACCAGGTAGGAAGCGGCGGCGCAGGATTGTGGACGAGGAGCGTGCTTTCGAGGTGATGAAGCTCATCCAAGAGCACGCGAACACAGGCCGTCCGGGGGATGGGAAGATCCCAATGCACGCCATCGAGTCGCTCGTTCGCATCCGAACCGGAGAGTCCGGGGAGGACGCGGTGTAGTCCCAACCAAGGCGTTGCGCCATGGCGCGATCCAAGCGTAAGCGTAGAGGCCGCAGGAAGGCGAGGCGCATCCATCGTACAACAATGGGGAGACGGACCCGACCCCAGGACAGCCTGAAGCTTGCGATCGTGCTCACGGTGCTGACCGTCGTGCTCCTGGCGGTCACGCTCTTCGGGATCGCCGCCTCGGTTCAGCAGCATGGCCACGTTCATCTGAACCTGGCGATCCTGCTCCTTGACGGCATGGCAGGACTGTTCGCGGCCATAGAGTGGACCGCGTGGTTGCGCCACCGGTGAGAGGGCCGAGAATCGGAGTCGTATGGAAGCCGACGCGCAGAAACGCCGCAGCGTCTATGAGATCCCGCAGATGGACTGTCCCACGGAGGAGTCGCTCATCCGGAGCGGGCTCCGAGGCGTGTCCGGGGTGGACGATTTGCAGTTCGATCTGTTCAACCGAAGGCTCACGGTGACACACAGCCTCCGCGATGATGCGGCCATTGTGAAGGCGCTCAAGCGAGTCGGGATGGCCCCGGCAGCCCCGTCGCCGAACAGCAGTGAGGCCTCCTGCGGCTCGGGCGGACCGGTCTGGCCCGAGGTCGAGCGTCGGGCAAAGGCGCCTATCGACGCCTCCGCCGGGGAGCCGCTCCGCGCGCCGGTGGCGTCGCGGCGGGAGCTGGTCCTCCTGAGCGTCTCGGGCGTGCTCGCGTTCTCGGCAGAAGTGGTCGCCTGGACGAGCGGAGACGAGAGTTCGTGGCCCGCGCTCCTCATGAGCGCGGGGGCGATCCTCTGCGGCGGCATACCGACCCTCCGCAAGGGGCTGATCGCGCTCCGCACCTTTACGCTCAATATCAACTTCCTCATGACCATCGCCGTGGTTGGGGCGTTCGCGATCGGCGAGTACCCCGAGGCGGCAGTGGTCGTATTCCTCTTCGCGGTGGCCGAACTCATCGAGAAGTACTCGCTGGAGCGGGCGAGGAATGCAGTACGGACGCTGATGGAGATGGCTCCTGACACCGCGTTTGTGAAGCAACCCGACGGGTCCTGGCGTGAGATGCGGGCTGCCGAGACGCCCGCCGGATCGGTCGTGCGGGTGAGGCCGGGCGAGCGCCTGGCACTGGACGGGGTGGTCGTTGCTGGAAGCTCGGCGGTGGATCAGGCTCCCATCACCGGCGAAAGCGTCCCGGTGGACAAGGGCGTCGGCGATCAGGTCTTTGCCGGCACGATCAACCAGAGCGGTGTGCTGGAGTTCTCGACAACCGGCGGAAAGGACGAAACGACCCTCGCCCGCATCATCCGATCCGTACAAGAAGCCCAAGGCAGCCGTGCGCCCACCCAGCGGTTCGTGGACCGGTTCGCCCGCGTCTATACGCCGGTCGTGTGCATCTTGGCAGTGCTGATCGCGGTCGTCCCCTGGGCGGTGTTCGGCGAACCGTTCCTGCCGTGGCTCTACCGGGCGCTCGTCCTGCTGGTCATCGCCTGCCCCTGCGCCCTGGTGATTTCGACCCCGGTGACGATCGTCAGCGGCCTGGCCGCGGCGGCCCGGCGGGGCATCCTCATCAAGGGGGGCGTGTACCTGGAGCAGGGACGCCTGCTGAAGGTGATCGCGATGGACAAGACGGGAACGATCACCGAGGGCCGGCCACGGCTCACCGATGTGATCCCCCTCGGAGGCCGCCAGCGAGAGGAAGTGCTGCAGGTCGCTGCGAGTCTAGACGCGCTTTCGGATCACCCCGTGGCCCGGGCTGTGACCGAGGGCTGGCGGGGCGAACTCCTCGAAGTCGAGGCGTTCGAGTCGCTCACCGGCCGCGGCGTCACGGGGCGCATGAGCGGGACGACCTACTACGTTGGCAACCACCGCCTGGCCCGCGAGCGGAGTGTTTCCTCACCGGAGGTCGAGGCCGAACTGACTGGACTCGAATCGCAGGGCAAGACCGCCGTGGTCGTCGCCGATTCGGATCGGGCGCTCGGCATCCTCGCGGTCGCGGACACGCCGCGGGAGACCAGCATCGAGGCCGTTCGAGAGCTCCACGACCTGGGCCTGACGACCGCGATGCTCTCGGGCGACAACCAGACCACTGCCGAGGCCATCGCCCGGACCGTCGGCATCGATGACGCCCGCGGCGGGCTGCTCCCCGAGGACAAGCTCGCCGCGATCGATGACATACTGCGCTGGCAGGGAGGGTCGGGAGTGGGTATGGCCGGCGACGGCGTGAACGACGCCCCGGCCCTGGCCAGGGCCAGCATCGGCTTTGCGATGGGCGCCGCGGGCACCGACACGGCGCTCGAGACCGCCGATGTGGCCCTCATGCGAGACGATCTGCGGGGGGTTCCCGAGTTCATCCGGCTCAGCCGGAGAGCCTCGGCGGTGCTCAAGCAGAACATCTCGCTGGCCGTAGGCGTCAAGGTTGTATTCTTCGGCCTCGCGGTGGTGGGCCTAGCGACACTCTGGATGGCCATCATCGCAGATCTCGGCGCCAGCCTGCTCGTCATCTTCAATGGACTTAGGCTGTTGCGGTCGAGGGGCTGAACGCGCAACGACGCAAGACGAGGCGAGGTTTGGGTATGTCCGCACATTCGCACGACCAGGCGCCAGGCGATGCCGGCGGCCGCCGCCTGGGAATAGCCGTCGCGATCAACCTGCTGTTGACCGCCGCCCAGATCATCGGCGGCGTTCTGGCCGGCAGTCTGTCGCTCGTGGCCGACGCGCTGCACAACTTCAGCGATGCGGCAGGCTTGCTCCTCGCGCTGATCGCACGGCGAATCTCCAAGCGACCGGCCGATGAAGACCGGACATTCGGATACGGTCGGGCCAGCGTCGTCGGCGGGCTGATCAATCTGACCTCGATCATCGTGATCGCGGGCTACCTGCTCATTGAGGCGATCACCCGCGCATTCGAGCGACCCGAGGTTGACGGATGGATCGTCGTCATCGTGGCGGGCATCGCGCTCGCCGTGGACGTGGCGACCGCGGTGCTGACCTACGCGATGTCGAAGTCGAGCATCAACATCAAGGCGGCGTTCCTTCACAACCTCGCCGACGCGCTGGCGTCTGTCGTTGTCATTATCACCGGAACGCTTATCATCCTCTTCGACTGGTATTGGACGGACCTCGTCGCCACGATCGGGATCTCGATCTACATCGTGTGGATGTCCGTGCCACCGCTGAAGCGGTGCATCCGCATCCTGATGCAGAGCACGCCGGAGGATGTCGATGTCCGCGCTGTGGCCGACGCGATTGCATCGTGCGACGGTGTCGAAGGTGTCTTCCACCTGCACATCTGGATGATCGATGAGCATACGCGCTCGGTCGAAGTCCGCGTCGTCGTCGATGACCGACGAATCAGCGAGCTGGCTCCGCTTCGGCTCCAGATCGAGGAACTCCTCGCGGAGTCGTTCGATGCCGCTCACGCCACGATCGAGTTCGTCAACGGGTCGGCGGCCGATCGGCCGCTCATTGCTCGTCACTAGACGAACCCCGGAGTCCGCCTCCGCCTCCGCCGAGACCCTTCGCCTTGCGGTACGTCCACTCAGCTCCAGATCTCCTCTTCACCCAGCCTCTCTCTCGGTATCCGGACACGCGCTGGAACGCGTCCGGCAATGCGAAGCCGCGCTGACCGGGCGGTAGTGCCCTTCCGCCCTAACAGAGACTTCGAACCTTGTGGTACGTCCACTATTGCCCGGGTCGTCCAGAAACTGGGCGACCCACCCGTTAGAAGTGAACGCCCCGACCGTAAGGCCGGGGCGTTTGCGTTTCCGGGCCGCGTTTTGCCGAGTCTCTCGACATGCCCCACCGACG
>Ga0226835_1000548_pt1 | contig 37919 bp, 34 predicted proteins | sample LAC_MetaG_1_FD_163627 | JGI IMG/M metagenome (GOLD analysis project Ga0226835, IMG submission 163627) | Anaerobic ammonium oxidizing microbial communities from anammox membrane bioreactor (MBR) in UC Berkley, California, United States -... | ecosystem: Engineered > Bioreactor > Anaerobic >...
ACGGGAAGCCGCGGCTGCGCGCGGACGGCGGGCCAGTGCCCAGCTTCAATTCAAGCCACTCGGGGCGCTGGGTATTGCACGCGATCGGCGACGTCGACGTTGGCGTCGACGTCGAACGGATCCGCTGCGATTTCGCGAGGCTCGACGACTTCCTGTGGATCCTGTCGCCCGAGGAACGCGCGGTCGCGAGCGCGGCGGCCGAACCGATGCGCGCGGCGATCCTCGCGACGATATGGGTTCGCAAGGAGGCCTACGTCAAGGCGCTCGGCGAAGGGCTGAGCCGCTCGCTCCCCGACATCGCGATCGCCGCGGATGCGGCAGGGCCGGCACTCGCCTACGACCGCAACCCGGGCAAGCGCGCGACACGGTGGCGTTTCGTCGATCTCGAGATCGACGAGTCCCACAAGGCCTGCCTGGTCCACACTGGCCCGCACCGGGAGATCGCCGTTCGTGCCTGGTGCTCGCGGTGACCGGCAGTGAGTCGAATGGCGACGAGACCGCACACTCGCCCGCCGCGTCCGGGAACCGATGCGGCTCATCGCCTGAGCAGCCGGGCGACTCGGTGCGCGGGAGAGATGCACGATCCGGTCGGCAACCTGCGCAACGTCAACCGGCGTGCCCGTCGCCACGTTTTCGAATGATGACCTCACGGCGTTCGAGATGGCGGCAGGCGACGACGGCAGCAGCGACGCTTGCCCTGCTGGCCGTGGGCGGCTGCGCCGTCTCGCAAGGCGTGCGCTACGGCGAAGTCACCGCCATTCCCGGCGCCTACGCGCCACTGCCCGCGCCGTTGAGCCTCGGCGAAATCGTCGCCGAGCTTCGCGCGGGCCGCCTGCAGGCCGACCTCGTCGGAGAGATTCGCGAGCGCGGCCTGGTCGCGCCGGCGCGCGGCGCCGACATCGACCTGCTGCTGCGTGAAGGCGCAGGCAGCGAATTGATCGATGCGGTGCGCGACGAATCCGAAGAGATGTCGAAGGTGCCTGCGCTGCCGCCGGAAGTCGTCGCCGCGCCGCCGGTCACCGTGGTGCCGGGCTACTACTACGGCTGGTATCCGTGGGTGCCGATGACCTTCGGTCTGTGGTGGTTCGGCGGCCACGACCACTATCACCGGCCGCTCCCGCCGGGCGCCAGGCCGCATCGGCCGCCCCCGCCCGCAGCACGCCCGCTGCCCTCGCCACGCGCGCCCGGCCCGTTCAAGCCCTCGCGCTGAGCTTCAGCGCGCCGCGCCGCACATCCCCGTCGTCGCCGGATTCGGCCAACCCGCCGTCAGATGCCGCATCGTCGGCCTGCTGCATCGCCCACAGCCGCGCGTATTCGCCGCCGGCGCGCAGCAGCGACTCGTGGTTGCCGCGCTCGACCACGCGTCCGCCCGACATCACCAGGATCTGGTCGGCGTCGACGATCGTCGACAGCCGGTGCGCGATGACCAGCGTCGTGCGGTCGACCGCGACGCGGCGCAGCGCAGCCTGGATCGCCTGCTCGTTGCGGCTGTCGAGCGCCGAGGTCGCCTCGTCGAGAATCAGGATCGGCGGATCCTTCAGCAGCGTGCGCGCGATCGCCACCCGCTGCTTCTCGCCGCCCGAGAGTTTCAGTCCGCGCTCGCCGACGTTGCTGTCGTAGCCCTGCGGCAGCGCCGCGATGAAGTCGTCCAGTTGCGCCGCACGCGCGGCCGCCTCGATCTCCGCCCGGCTCGCCCCGGGACGCCCGTAGCCGATGTTGTAGCGGATCGTCTCGTTGAAGAGCACCGTGTCCTGCGGAACGATGCCGATCGCCGCGCGCAGGCTCGACTGCGTCACCTCGCGCAGGTCCTGGCCGTCGATCGTGATGCGGCCCGACGCGACGTCGTAGAAGCGGTACAGAAGCCGTGCCAGCGTCGACTTGCCCGCGCCGCTGGCGCCGACCACCGCAGTGGTGGTGCCCGGTGCCATCGCGAAATCGACCTCGTGCAGGATCGGGCGCACCGGATCGTAGGCGAACGAGACGCGCTCGAAGCGGATCGTCGGCGCGCGCTCCGGGGCGAGCACGAGCGCCGGCGCACCCGGTGCATCGGCGACCTCGCGATGCTCGCCCATCAGCCTGAACATCCGTTCCATGTCGGTGAGGGCCTGCTTGATCTCGCGGTACAGCACGCCGAGGAAATTGAGCGGGACGTACAGCTGGATCATGAACGCGTTCACAAGCACCAGGTCGCCCAGGCTCATCGTGCCCGCGACCACGCCGGCGGTCGCGCGCCACAGAAGCAGCACCACCGCCGTCGCGATCACCAGGCTCTGGCCGAGGTTGAGCACCGACAGCGAGGTCTGCGCGCGAATCGCCGCGCGCATCCGGGCGGTCAGGTTCTCGTCGTAGCGGCGCGCCTCGAATTCCTCGTTGCCGAAGTACTTGACCGTCTCGTAGTTGATCAGCGCGTCGATCGCCCGCGTGTTGGCGCGCGAGTCCTGCTCGTTGACCTGCCGCCGGAACTGCGTGCGCCACTCGGTGACCCGCACCGTCCAGGCGACGTAGAGCACCAGCGCCGCCAGCGCGATCGTGGCGAACGAGGCCTCGTAGTTCACCAGCAGGTAGCCGATGACCAGCGCGATCTCGACCAGCGTAGGCAGGATGCTGTAGAGCGTGTACGAAATCAGGCTGGAGATGCCCTGCGAGCCGCGCTCGATGTCGCGCGACATGCCGCCCATCTGGCGCTCGAGATGAAAACGCAGCGACAGCGACAGCAGGTGGCGGAACACCTGCAGCGTGATCGTGCGCGACGCGTCGTGGGTGACGCGCGCGAAGAACACTTCGCGCAGCTCGGTGAACAGGGTCACCGCCATCCGCAGCAGTCCGTAGGCGACCAGCAGCGCCACCGGGACCACCAGCGCGACGCGCGGGTCGCCCGGCTTCAGGTCGAGCGCATCGACGATCTGCTTGAGCACCAGCGGCACGCCCACGTTGGCGAGCTTCGCCGCGACCAGGCACGCGAGCGCCAGGCCCACGCGCCAGCGGTAGGCCCAAAGATAGGGCAGGAGGCGCCCGATCGTGTGCCAGTCGCCGCGCACCGCGGCGGTGCCCGGCGCCGCGGGGAGATCGAGAACGGTGGCTCGGCGCATTGTGCGTTTCGCAGGCAAACCGCTATTCTGGGCCCAGGCTCCTCAATCCGCCCCCACGACCATGGAAACCACACCGACCACGCTGCCGCCCGGCCGCATCCCGGAACTGCGCGTGGTGCCGATGCCCGCCGACGCCAATGTCCACGGCGACGTCTTCGGCGGCTGGATCATGGCCCAGGTCGACATGGCCGGAGCACTGCCTGCGATGCGCCGCGCCAACGGGCGCGTCGCCACGATCGCGGTGAACTCGTTCCTGTTCAAGCACCCGGTGTTCGTCGGCGACGTGTTGAGCTTCTACGCCGAGGTGGTGCGCGTGGGCCGCACCTCGATCACCGTCTTCGTCGAGGTCTTCGCGCAGCGCAACCAGCTGATCGACGAGATCGTCAGGGTCACAGAGGCGACGCTCACTTACGTGGCCACCGACGACGAACGCCGCCCGCGCGTGCTGCCGCCGGCCTGACCCTCTCAGCCGAACTTCGTGAAATCGGGCTTGCGCTTGGCGAGGAACGCGCTGAACGCCTCGCGCGCCGCCGGCGCGGTGAGCATCGCGCGGAACTCGTCGCCCTCTTCGCGCATGCGCTGCGCGACCGCGGCACCGAGCCCGGACTTCATCAGCCGCTTGGTGGTGCGCAGCGACGAGGCCGGCAGCCGCGCGAGCTTGCCCGCCTGGGCGAGCGCGTGATCGATCACTTCGCCCGCCGGCAGCACCTGGTTGACCAGCCCCATCTCGCGCGCCTCCTGCGCACCGAACGGCTCGCCGAGCAGCAGCTTCTCGGCCGCGCGCAGGTGCCCCACCGCCAGCGGCAGCAACAGGCTCGACGCAGCCTCCGGACACAGGCCGAGCTGGGCGAACGGCAGCGCGAAGCGGGCGTTCTCGCCGGCGTAGACCAGGTCGCAATGCAACAGCATCGTCGTGCCCACGCCGATCGCCGGCCCGGCCACCGCGGCGACCAGCGGCCTGGTGCAGGCCGGCAGCGCGGTCAGGAAGCGGAACACCGGCGCGTCGTCGCCGAGCGGCGGCTCGTTCAGGAAGTCTTCGAGGTCGTTGCCGGCGGTGAATGCGTCGGCGCTGCCGTGGATCACGATGCAGCGCACCGCCGCATCCGCCTCGGCTGCGCGCAGCGCGTCGGCCAGCGCCTGGTACATCGGGGCGGTCAGCGCGTTCTTCTTCGCCGGCCGGTTCAGCACGATCGTCGCGATGCCCTCGCCGACTTTCGTCAGTACGTCCATCGTCCGTTCTCCTGGGGTGACGGCGCGGGCCGGAAGGGGCACTGCCTGCTCAGCGCGCCTGCACGCCCGAGCGCGCGTCCAGCCAGTCCGCCGCGACGGGCCACAGCGTATCGCGATACCGCCGCCGGAAGAAACCGACGTGCCCGATCGGCCCGCCAGCGTCGGCCGGCGACAGGCGCCGCGACTCGCGCTTCACCCCGCGCAGGTGCGCGTGCAGCGCATCGACGTTGCCCTGCGGCATCATCGTGTCGTCCGTGAAAGTGAGCGACAGCAGGTCGAAGCGTGCGCGCGCGTAGGCCTCGCGGGCGCCCGGCTCCACGCCGACGAGATAGTCGGGATTCATGCACCAGCGGCGCCACTGCCGCATCACGTCGGCGGGCAGATCGCCGATCATTCGCAACCGGCGGCCGGGAAAGTAGCCGGCGAGCGGCATCGCGAGCGGTGCCGCACCGTGCAGCATCAGGAGCATCATCGGCCGCAGCCGCACCGGAAAGCCGCCCCAGTAGCCGCTGCCGCCGGCCACCGCCACCAGCGCGCTCACCTCGGGCGCCGAGGGCAGCAGCGCGAGCAGCTGCGCGCCCAGGCTGTGGCCGACCACGAACACCGGCGCCGCGCCGGCGCGCGCGCGCGCCGCGCGGATCGCCGCTTCGTAGTCGTGGCGGATCCAGTCGTCGATCGACGCGCGATAGCGCCTGAGCGAGCGCGGCGCCGACTGCCCGATGCCGCGGTAGTCGAAAGTGAGCACATCGAAGCCGCGCTGCGCGAGCCACGTCGCGAAGTCGCCATAGAACGCCTGCGGCACGCCCATCGCGGGCGCGACCACCACCGTGGCGCGCGCCTGCGGCGCCGCGAACCGGTGCGCCACCAGCACCACCCCGTCGGAGGTCGCCAGCTCGAACCGCGAGCCCCCGCCCGCGCTCACCTCGACACCCCTATCGCCAGACTCCACCGTCCCCGCACCCACAGCCCCGGCAACCATAAGGCCCCCCTCGCGACGCTGCTCCCTTCTCCGCGCCCCTGCTCCCTTCCTTGCCTCAAACGCGCTCGAAAATCCCCGCCGCGCCCATCCCGGTGCCCACGCACATCGTCACCATCCCGTACTTCAGCTGGCGCCGGCGCAGTGCGTGCACGACGGTCGCCGCACGGATCGCGCCGGTTGCGCCCAGCGGGTGCCCGAGCGCGATCGCGCCGCCCATCGGGTTGACCACTTCCGGGTTCAGGCCGAGGTCCTGGATCACCGCGAGCGATTGCGCGGCGAACGCCTCGTTCAGCTCGATCCAGCCCATGTCGTCGAGCTTCAGGCCGGCGGCCTTCAGCGCGGCCGGGATCGCTTCCTTCGGACCGATGCCCATGATCTTCGGCGGCACGCCGCGCACCGAGAACGACACGAAGCGCGCCAGCGGCACCAGTCCGAACTGCTTCAGCATGCGTTCGGACACGAGGATCAGCGCGCCGGCACCGTCGGAAGTCTGCGAACTGTTGCCCGCGGTGACGCTGCCCATGCCGGTGGGCTTGCCGGCCGGGTCGCGCGGTGCCGCGAACACCGCGCGCAGCTTCGCCAGCGCCTCCAGCGTGGTGTCGGCGCGCGGCCCCTCGTCGAGTTCCACGCGGCGGGTACGCGCCTCGATCTCGTGGCTGCCGAGGTTCGGAAAGCGCTCGATCACCTCGATCGGACTGATCTCGTCGGCGAACTCTCCGGCGCGCTGCGCCGCGACCGCCTTCTGGTGCGACGCGAGCGCAAAGGCATCCTGCGCCTCGCGCGTCACTTTCCACTGCTGCGCCACCTTCTCGGCGGTGAGTCCCATGCCGTACGCAATGCCGAGGTTCTCGTCGCCCTCGAACACGCGCGGGTTGATCGACGGCTTGTTGCCCATCATCGGCACCATGCTCATCGACTCGGTGCCCCCGGCGATCATCACGTCGGCCTCGCCGACGCGAATCCGGTCGGCCGCCATCGCGATCGCGGTGAGCCCCGATGCGCAGAACCGGTTGACCGTCACCCCGGCGACCGTGTCGGGGAGCCCCGACAGCAGCACGCCGAGGCGCGCGACGTTCAGCCCCTGCTCGGCCTCGGGAATCGCGCAGCCGACGATCGCGTCCTCGATCGTCTTCGGGTCGAGCGCGGGCACCTGCGCGAGCGCCGAGCGGATCGCGTGCACCAGAAGGTCGTCGGGCCGGATGTTGCGGAACACGCCCCTGGGCGCCTTGCCGACCGGCGTGCGCGTGGCCGCGACGATGTAGGCATCCTGCACTTGCTTGCTCATCTTCGACTCCTGGAATTCCTCGGGCGGGCGCCGCTCAGTTACGCACCGGCTTGCCGGTCTGCATCATTCCCATGATCCGTTCCTGGGTCTTCGGATGCGTGAGCAGGCTGGTGAAGGCCTTGCGCTCGAGCGCCATCAGCCACTCCTCGTCGACCAGCGAGCCCGGATCCACCTCGCCGCCGCACATCACTTCGGCGATCGTGCGCCCCAGGTGGTAGTCGTGCGCCGAGATGAAGCCGCCGTCGCGCATGTTCAGCATCTGCGCGCTCACGGTGGCGATGCCGGCGCGGCCCGCCACCCTGAACGTCGACCTGCGCGGCGGCCGGTAGCCGGCGTCGCTCATCGCCTTCGCCTCGCGGATCGCCGCGTAGAGCAGTTCCTGCCGATGGAAGACGATGCGGTCTTCGGCGAGCAGGTAACCCATCGCGCGCGCCTCGATCGCCGAACGCGACACCTGCGCGGTACCCGCGGCGAGCACGTACTTCTTCAGGAAATCGAGCAGGTTCGCGTCGGGCGCCGCGGCCTGCTCCTCGGCCGCACGGCGGGCGCCGAAGGCCAGCCCGCCGCCGCCCGGAATCAGCCCGACGCCGACCTCGACCAGGCCGATGTAGCTCTCCAGGTGGGCGACGCGGCGCGCGCAGTACATCGCGAGTTCGCAGCCGCCTCCCAGCGCCATGTTCGCCACCGCCGCCACCGTGGGCACCTGCGCGTAGCGCAGCTTCAGCATCGCGTCCTGCAGCGTCTTCTCGGCCTCGCCGATCGCGGCCGCGCCGCCCGACATGAACACCGGCAGCATCGCCTGCAGGTCCGCGCCGTAGGAGAACGGATCGTCGGGCGACCAGATGACCAGCCCCTTGTAGTCACGCTCGGCCAGCTCCACGCCCTCGAGCAGGCCGGCGATCACGCCCTGGCCGATCGCGTGCACCTTGGTGCGGATCGACGCCACCAGCACGTCGTCGACCCCGCGGCCGTCCAGCGTCCAGAGCCGGATCGACTCGTCCTCGAAGACCGTGTTGCCGCCGCTGTGGCCGCTCTCGCCGTGCTCGCCGGCCAGCCGCACCGGGAACAGCTGGCGCTGGTAGACCGGATGCGGCGCGCGCGGCACGAACTCGCCGCGCGTGGGCGACCATGAACCCTCGGCCTGGTGCACGCCGCCGCGCTGCGCGACCGGCCCCCCGAAGACCCAGTCGGGCAGCGGCACGTCGACCAGCGCCTTGCCCGCGTCGATGTCTGCCTTGATCCAGTCGGCGACCTGGCCCCAGCCGGCCTGCTGCCAGGCCTCGAACGGCCCCTGCGCCATCGCGAAGCCGAAGCGCATCGCGAGATCGACGTCGCGCGCATTGTCGGCAATCTCGCCGAGCTTGCAGGCAGCGTAGTGCCAGGAGTCGCGCAGGATCGCCCAGACGAACTGCGCCTGCGGGTTCGTCGACTCGCGCAGCAGCTTCAGCCGCTCGGCCGGGTCTTTCTTCTTCAGGATCCGCGCCACGGTCTCGTCGGCCTTCGCGCCGGCCGGTACGTAGTCGCCCCTGGCGGGGTCGAAGCGCAGCACCGCCTTGCCTTCCTTGCGGTAGAAGCCCGCGCCGGTCTTCTGGCCGAGCGCGCCGCGGGCGATCAGCGTGGCGAACGACTCGGGCGTCGCGTACAGCGCGGCGAAGGGGTCGTCCTTCAGGTTGTCCTGCATCGTCTTCATGACGTGGCCGATCGTGTCCAGTCCGACCAGGTCGGCGGTGCGGAAAGTGCCCGACTTCGCGCGCCCGAGCTTCTCGCCGGTGAGGTCGTCGACCACGTCGAAGCCGAGCCCGGCCTTCGCGGCCTCGGCGACGGTGGCGAACATGCCGAAAGTGCCGATGCGGTTGGCGATGAAGTTCGGCGTGTCTTTCGCACGCACGCAGCCCTTGCCGAGCGTCGTCGTGAGGAACGTCTCGAGCCGCCCGACGATCGCCGGATCGGTGTCGGGCGTCGCGATCAGCTCGACCAGGTGCATGTAACGCGGCGGGTTGAAGAAGTGCACGCCGCAGAAGCGGCGGCGCAACTGCGCGTCGAAGCCCTCGGCCAGCCTGCCGATCGACAGTCCCGAGGTGTTGGTCGCGAAGATCGCATCGGGGCCCAGGTGCGGCGCGACCTTCCGGTACAGGTCGTGCTTCCAGTCCATCCGCTCGGCGATCGCCTCGATGACGAGGTCGCAGTCGCGCAGCTTCGCGAGATCGTCCTCGTAGTTGGCCGGCGCGATGTACGCCGCGAGGTCCGGGTGCCCGAGCGGCGCCGGGCTGATTTTCTTCAGGCCCTCGATCGCCTTCGCCACGATGCCGTTCTTCGGCCCGTCTTTCGCCGGCAGGTCGAACAGCACGACGTCGACCTGCGCGTTGACCAGGTGCGCGGCGATCTGCGCGCCCATCACGCCCGCGCCGAGCACGGCCGCCTTTTTCACGATGAAATTGCCCACTTCTCTCGCCTCGTATCGGAGGGGCGCCACGGCGCCGCGTTCACTCTTCCCGGATCCAGGTCTGCGTGCGCCCGAACAGCGGCGCGCCGATGTAGCCGCGCACTTCGAGCTTCTTTCCGCCCTCGGTCAGGCGCATCCGGCTGCGGTACACCTTGCCGTTGTTGGGGTCGAGGATCTCGCCGCCGTCGAACAGGGTCGCGTCGTCGGCGTTCCTGCGGATGCCCTCGATGATCGTCATGCCCTGGACCGGCTGGTCCTTGCGCGAGTCGGTGCACTTGTCGCAGACCGCGTCCGGCCTGTCGGTCAGGATCTTCTCGATGCGCCCGCTGATCACGCCGTCCTTCTCGGTGATGCGGATCAGCGCCTTCGGTTTCTGCGTCTGGTCGTCGATGTTCTTCCAGAGGCCAACCGGCGAATCGGCCGCCTGCGCGTGCACCGCCGGCGTAGCGAGCACGAGCGCCGACGCGGCGAGCACCGCGGCAGCGAACGCGCGCGACGGGAATCTGTATGTCGTCGTCATGGAATCCTCCGTATCGGATCGGGTCAGAACAGCTCGGCCTCGACGTTCATCAGCGGCGCCGCCCCGGCGCGCGCGGTGCGGATCAGCATCGCGGTCTCGGGGAACAGCTTCGCGAAATAGAAGCGCGCGGTCGCGAGCTTGGAACGATAGACCGGATCCCCGGAATCGGCACGATCGAGCGCGATCCGCGCCATGCGCGCCCAGAAGTAGCCGAGCACCAGGTGGCCGATCACGCGCAGATAGTCGACCGCCGCCGCGCCCGCCTCGTCGGCGTTGCCGAAGGCCTTCATGCCGACCTCCATCGTCAGCTTCTCGACTTTCTGCCCGAGGTCGGCCAGCGGGTCGATGAACTCGGACATCTCCTCGTTCGTTCCCTCGGCCTCGACGAGCGCCGTGATCAGTTTTCCGAACTTGCGCAGCTTCGCCCCGTTGTCGCCGAGCACCTTGCGGCCGAGCAGGTCGAGCGCCTGGATCGCGTTCGTGCCCTCGTAGATCATGTTGATGCGGGCATCGCGCACGTACTGCTCCATCCCCCATTCGCGGATGTAGCCGTGGCCGCCGTAGACCTGCATGGCCAGGTTCGTGCACAGGAAGCCGTTGTCGGTGATGAACGCCTTGACCACCGGCGTGAGCAGCGCGAGCATGTCCTCCGCGTCCTTGCGCGCCTCGGCGTCGGGATGCGTGAGCGCGATGTCGGCCTGCAGCGCGGTCCAGTAGGCGAACGCGCGCGAACCCTCGGCATAGGCCTTCTGCGTGAGCAGCATCCGGCGCACGTCCGGGTGCACGATGATCGGGTCGGCCGGCTTGTCGGGCGCCTTCGCGCCCGACAGCGAGCGCATCTGCAGCCGCTCCTTCGCGTAGTCGAGCGAGTTCTGGTAGGCGACTTCGGTCAGCCCGAGCGACTGCATGCCCACGCCGATGCGCGCCGCGTTCATCATCACGAACATCGCGTTCAGGCCCTTGTTGGGCTCGCCGACCAGCCAGCCGGCGGCGCCGTCGAGGTCCATCACGCAGGTCGCGTTCGCGTGGATGCCCATCTTCTCCTCGAGCCGCGCGCAGCGCACGCCGTTGCGCGCGCCGGGCGAGCCGTCGGCGTTCGGGACGAACTTGGGCACGATGAAGAGCGAGATTCCCCTGGTGCCCGCCGGCGCGTCGGGCAGGCGTGCGAGCACCAGGTGCACGATGTTCGCGGCCAGGTCGTGCTCGCCCGACGAGATGAAGATCTTGGTGCCGGTGATCCGGTAGCTGCCGTCGCCTTGCGGCTCGGCCTTCGTGCGCAACAGGCCGAGATCGGTGCCGCTGTGCGGCTCGGTCAGGCACATCGTGCCGGTCCACTCGCCCGAGACCAGCTTCGGGATGTACAGCGCCTTCTGCTCGGGCGTGCCGTGCGCGTGCAGGCAGTCGTAGGCACCGTGGGTGAGCCCCGGGTACATCGCCCAGGCCTGGCTGCCCGAGTTCATCATCTCCTGGAACGCGATGCCCACCGCCACCGGCAGCCCCTGCCCTCCGTACTGCGGATCGCAAGTGAGCGTCGGCCAGCCGGCCTGCCTGAACTGCTCCCAGGCCTGCCTGAAGCCCTTCGGCGTCGTGACCACGCCGCCCTCGGCCCAGCGGCAGCCCTCCTCGTCGCCGCTGCGGTTCAGCGGAAAGAGCACCTCGGCGCAGAACTTGCCGCCCTCCTCGATCACCTGGTCGATCAGCTCGCGACTGGTCTCCGCATACGGCGGCAGCGTCTTCAGGGTGCCCTCGACGTCGAGCAGTTCGTGCATCACGAACCGGATGTCGCGCAAGGGTGGGGTGTATCGGGCCATGACTGCTACTCCAGCTTCGATGTGACGGTGTGAAGGGAAAGGGTCGGGGTCAGCGCGCGGCCTTTTCAGACCGAACGTTCGTGCGTTTTCGGGGGCGAGCCGATCGGGTTGCCGGCCGCCAGGAGTCGATCAGGCGCTCGAAGCTGCGGCGCGCACGCGCGACCGCGTCCGGGCTGTTCAACAGTCGGCCGTCGTGGTGCAGCACCAGGATCAGGCCGTACAACTGGAACAGCAGGTCCTGCGGATCGAGGTCCGCCGGCAGGTCGCCGGTCTCCACGGCCTGCTGGATCGCGCGCGCGAGCTCGCGCTGCCAGGAGCGCACCATCGCGACCAGCTCCTCGCGGACCGCACCGGGCCGGTCGTCGTACTCGGTGGCGCCCGAGATCCAGATGCAGCCGCGCGCCGCCTCGATGACGGTGAGTTCGACCCAGCGCTCGAAGATCGCACGCAGCCGCGGCAGGCCGCGCCTCTCCTTCAGCGCGGGCAGCAGCACCTCGTCGACGAAACGCCGCTCGTAGGCCTTGAGCACCGCGATCTGCAGATCCTCGCGCGAGCCGAAGTGGGCGAACACGCCGCTCTTCGACATCCGCATCCGCTCGGCCAGCGCGCCGATCGTCAGGCCTTCGAGCCCGTTGCGCGCCGCGAGCCCGAGTGCCGCCTCGACGATCGCGGCGCGCGTCTGCTCCCCCTTGCGCTGGGCGCCCGCAGTCCGGCGCCGCGCAACGGGCGTCGAGTCGGTCGCAGCGAACGGCGAACTGGCCATGGTGAGTCCCGAACGATCGTGCTTTTTTGGAAGCCTAACCGAAAGCGCGTCACCCGGGGCATTCGAAGGCGCGCCCGCCCTAGGGGATCCGCTCTATTGGTGCGGTGCAATGAAGCCTTCGCTGGCCGTCGGGCCTGCTCGCCGATCGGCGTGGCGCCGATCGACCCAAGGTGCTGCAGGTATAATCGCGCCTCGGCGCCCGAAGACGCCGTCGACCCAATCCGCGCTTCGCGCGATCGCGGGCACCTCACCGTGTTCGCCGCGCAGTGGCCTCGTGAATCACCGCAGAGGCTCTCGGCCATGCCACGGAGACGCGCGCCCGCTGGCCGCAGCAGTTCCTGCGCGCTCCGCGCCCTTGTCGAGGCGCGTGGGCGCCGCCGGCGCAGGCAGCGCCGCCAACGGCGGCCCGACAACAGGAGGCAAGTGGAAGAATGCGCGACCGGCTGCTCGAACTGATGGCATTGATCGCTCCGTACGCGCCCGAAATGCGCGTCGCGGCATCGATCGTCGGCGTGCTGCTGATGGCCTTCGTGCTGCGCCACGTCGTCAATCGGCTGCTGCGGGGCTACTTCGCCGGCGTGTCCGGCCGCGCTCCGTCGGTCGAGGAGCGGCGCCGCGTGGAGACGGTCGGCAAGGTGATGCGCCGCACCTCGTCGACGCTGATCATGGTGGTGGCCGCGCTGGTGATGCTCAGGCAGCTCGGAATCTCGATCGCACCGATCCTCGGCGCCGCCGGTGTCGTGGGCATCGCGGTGGGCTTCGGCGCGCAGAGCCTGATCAAGGACGTCTTCGCCGGATTCTTCCTGCTGGTCGAGAACCAGATCCGCGTGGGCGACGTCGTCGAGATCGCCGGCAAGTCGGGCGTGGTCGAGCAGCTGAGCCTGCGCCGCACCCGGTTGCGCAGCTACGACGGCAGCGTCCACTACATCTCGAACGGGCTGATCACGACGGTGACCAACATGTCGACCGAATTCGCGTTCGCGCTGGTCGACATCGGCGTGGCCTACCGGGAGGACGTCGACCGTGTCTTCGCGGTGATGCGCGAGACCGCGGAAGTGCTGCGCGAGTCGCCCGAATTCGGACCGAAGATCCTCGAGGCGATCGAGATCGCCGGCGTCGAGCAGTGGGCCGAGTCGGCAGTGATGATCCGCGCGCGCATCCGCACGCAGCCGCTCGATCAGTGGAGCGTGCGCCGCGAATACCTCAAACGGCTCAAGGCGGCGTTCGAGCGCGAGCGGATCTCGATTCCGTTCCCGCACCGCACGCTCGAGATCGGTGCCGGTTCGTTCGTCGCGCACGCCTGCGGTGGCGCCGATGCCGGCGTGCGGGGCGACCGCGTGGAGAGGGCTTCGTGAGTCCGCGGTCCGCCACGCGGCGCGTGCCGCCTGCACACCTGCGGAGATCCCGACGATGACCGGCGACAATCGCTCCGACCTGTTCTTCCTGCCGTCCTGGCCGCCCACGCCCGACGTGCTGCTCTGGGTCTCGCTGACGATCGTGCTCGCCGGGCTGCTCGGCGAATTCGTGTTCCGCTCGCTGAAGCTGCCGCGCGTGGTGGGCTACGCTGCCGTCGGGACCGCGATCTCGGCTTTCGGCGCCGGCATCGGCAGCGCCGCGCTCGCACCCGGGCTGCGCCTGATCGTCGACCTCGGGTTGTCGCTGCTGCTCTTCGAACTCGGCGCGCGCATCAACCTGCGCTGGCTGCGCGCCAATCCGTGGCTGCTCGCCAACAGCCTGGTCGAATCGGTGCTGAGCTTCGCCGCGGTGCATCTCACGCTGGTCTGGCTGGGCACGGAATCCCGCGTGGCCGCCGCGGTCGCGTCGATCCTGGTCGCGACCTCGCCGGCGGTGGTGATGCGCGTCGCCTCCGAATTCAACGCTTCGGGACAGGTCACCGAGCGGATGATCGTGCTCACCGGTCTGAACACCTTCTACGCGGTGCTCGCCTCGAAATTCGTCGTCGGCTGGCTGCACGCGGAGTTCGTCGGCAGCTGGTTCCGCACGATCGCACATCCGCTGTACCTGCTGGCCGGATCGGCGGTCGTCGCTGCCCTGCTGGCCTGGTGCGTCTCGCTGATCGCGCGGCGCCTCGACCTGCGCAACGAGAACTCCGCACTGCTCCTTCTCGGCATGATCCTGCTGGCACTGTCGCTCACGAAGATGGCCAACCTGTCGACGCTGCTGGTGCCGCTGCTGGCGGGCACGATGCTTCGCAACAGCACCGAGCGACCGTGGGTCTGGCCACGTCACTTCGGCACCGCCGGCGGCGCGCTGGTACTGCTGCTGTTCGTCATCACCGGATCGGTCTGGTCGATGGACGCGCTGATGACGGGGGCCGCCCTGGGGATGGCCGCGATCCTCTCGCGGCTCGCCGCGAAGATCCTGGCGACGGCTGCGCTGGGGCGGCCCAGCGGCATCTCGATGCGCCAGGCGCTGGCGCTGGGCGTCGCGCTGATGCCCATTTCGGGCGCGGCACTGGTGATGATGGCCGACCTGCAGGCGATCTACCCGGCGTTCGCCGCGCAGATGACCGGCATCGTGTTCAGCGCGGTGGCCGTGCTCGAGCTGCTTGGCCCGATCGCGGTACAGGCGGCACTGCGATACGTGAACGAAGACAAGCTCCGCTGAGAGCCGACGGAGACGCCCATGCCACTGGAAGCCTTCGCCGAATCGCGCGCGCTCACGCTCGGGGTCGAGCTCGAGTTGCAGATCGTCGACGCGCACGACTACGACCTCTCGCACGGCGCGCGCGACCTGCTGCGCCTTGCCGCACGGCGCAGGCTGCCCGGGGAGGTGAAGCCCGAGATGACCGACAGCATGATCGAGCTGTCCACCGGCGTGTGCTCCGACTACGCCGGAATCCTGGCGCACCTGCGCGAGAGCCGCGACGTGCTGGTCGAGTGCGCCACGAAGCTGAACATCGGCCTGTCAGGGGGCGGCACGCACCCGTTCCAGGACTGGAGCCAGCGGCGCATCTTCGACACGCCGCGCTTCCACATGCTCTCGGAGCTCTACGGCTACCTGTCGAAGCAGTTCACGGTTTTCGGCCAGCACGTGCACGTCGGCTGCCCGGGACCGGACGCTGCGCTGGTGCTGCTGCACGGCCTGTCGCGTTTCATCCCGCACTTCGTCGCGCTGTCGGCGTCGTCGCCGTTCGTCCAGGGCACCGACACCGGCTTTCACTCCGCACGGCTGAACTCGGTGTTCGCCTTCCCGCTGTCGGGCCGCGCACCGTTCGCGCTCACCTGGGACGAATTCACCCGGTTCTTCGACAAGATGACCCGCACCGGCGTCGTGCAGAGCATGAAGGACTTCTACTGGGACATCCGGCCGAAGCCCGAGTTCGGCACGATCGAGGTGCGGGTGCTCGACACCCCGCTCACCATCGAGAAAGCCGCCGCACTCGCGGCGTACATCCAGTGCGTGGCGCGCTGGCTGAGCTTCGAGCAGCCGTTCCGGCCGGCCGAGGACGACTATCTCGTCTACACGTTCAACCGCTTCCAGGCCTGTCGCTTCGGCTTCGACGGCACCTTCGTCGATCCGCAGACCGGTGAGCACCACACGATCCGCGACGACATCACCCAGACGCTCGCCGCGATCGAGCACCACGCGATCGAGCTGGGCGCCGAGGATGCCTGCCGGCGCGTGCGCGACGACATCGGTGCGCTGGGCAACGACGCGACCTGGATCCGCGACACCTTCGAGCGCGAGCAGCTGCTGCCCGAGGTGGTGCGCCAGCAGTGCCTGCGCTGGAGCCGCTGACCGTCCATGGTTCCCCGGCCGCTGAAGATCGGCCTGTCGGCGCGACTGATGCACGCGCCGCCCATCGAACTGGGCTTTCGCGGCAAGACGCTGCAGTACCTGGAGCAGTCGATCGCGCACTGGATCATGTCGCACGGCGCCATCGTGCTGATGATCCCGACGCTCGGAGCCGATGCCGGCGTGACCCGGCGCGGCATCCCGGTGCGCGCCTACGTGCGCGAGCTCGACGGGTTGGTGCTCCAGGGCGGGGCCGACGTCAGCCCGCGTTCGTACGGCAAGCAGCCGATGCGCGCCGACTGGGCGGGCGACATCGTGCGCGACCGCTACGAAATGGAGCTGCTGCACGAATTCATGGCGCAGGGCAAGCCGGTGCTGGGCATCTGCCGCGGCGCGCAGGTGCTCAACGTCGCACTCGGCGGCACGTTGTTCCAGGACATCGCCACCCAATGCCCGGGCGCGATCGCGCACGTCGACAGCGACCTCTACGACGAACTGCAGCACGAGATCCGCTTCGAACCCGGATCGCGCCTGGCCGGACTGTACACGGGCGTCAACGCTGCGCAGGTCACGAGCATCCACCACCAGGCGGTCGATCGCCTCGGCTCCGACCTGGTGGTCGACGCCCGCTCGAGCGCCGACGGGATCGTCGAGGCGATCCGCTGGCGCGGCGCCGGCTATGCGATGGGCCTGCAGTGGCACCCCGAGTTCCATGGCCACGTGCGCGGGCTGCTCGACAGCGCACCGATCGTGCTCGATTTCCTGGCCGCGGCGCAGCGCATGCGCGAGACGGGCGACGGCTGATCGCCCGCCTCGCGGACCCCCGGGCGCGCGGTCGAAGCCGAAGCCCGATCAGGTCGTGCGATCGGCGTCGACGGGCACCGAGACGATCCATCCCTCCACCGGATCGACCTCTTCGGGCAGGCCGTAGCGCCGGCTGCGTCGCTGCCAGCCCCAGGCCGCCTGCGCGAGACACAGCACCGCGTCGAGCCGGTCAGCGGCCGGATCGGCGATGCAGGCCTCGCGCAGCGCCGCAGATTCGATCCGGCCGCTGGCCACGGTGACAGGCTTTCGGCGCGACGGCGCGCTGGTGAAGTCGACGCCGTGCAACGCGAGCTGCATGGAAGCGGCCCGGCGTTCAGTACCGGCCGGCCACGCCGCTGAGCGCCAGACCGATGCGCAGCACCAGGAAGGCGAGCGCATTCATCAGGCGCACCGGCCACGGGCGGCGCTGGTGGCTCTGCAGCCGGATCGGCACGCCGCCGGCGTCGATCGCGGCATCCAGCCGCGCGCGCAACTGGCGGGCGAACCCGGCGTCGTGGATGCCGACGTTGGCCTCGCGCGCGAGCAGCAGCGAAAACGGGTCGATGTTGGACGAGCCGACCGTCGCCCAGTCGTCGACCACCGCCACTTTCGCGTGCAGGAAACTGCGCCGGTATTCGATGATCTCGACGCCGCCGCGAAGCAGTTCGTCGTACAGCGCCTGCGCACCGTAGTGCGGCAGCCGGTATTCGACCTTTCCCTGCAGCAGCAGCCGCACCCGCACGCCGCGCCGCGCGGCCGCCAGCAGCGCGCGCCGGAAGCGCACGCCGGGGAAGAAGTACGCGCTCGCGAGCAGCACTTCGCTGCGCGCGCGGCCGATCGCCCTCAGGTAGGCGCGCTCGATCGTGCGCCGGTGCCGAAGGTTGTCGCGCAGCATCAGCGCGGCGCGCACGCGCCCCGCCGGGGTGATCTCGCTGGGCACCCACCACGGCAGCCGCGTGTGCGCTCCTTTCGTCCCGGGGTCGGCGCCGCGGTACAGCGAGCGGTTGACCGTATGGACCTCCCACCAAAGGCGGGCGGCGGCGACGTGCGCCTGCGCCACCAGCGGGCCGCGCACGCGCACTGCATAGTCGAGCCTGGGATGCTCGAGCCGCCCGTGTTTCGGATCGTGCCAGTCGTCGAGTATGTTGATGCCGCCGACGAAAGCGATGCATCCGTCGATCACCGCGAGCTTGCGGTGCAGCCGGCGCAGGCGCCGGCGGTCGAGCGCGAAGCGGCGGCGCTCCGGACGGAAGGTCTCGAACAGCACGCCGGCCTCGCGCAGCGCGCACGCCCACGGGTTGGCGTCGTCCGGGGTGCCGAACCCGTCGACGATGAGGTGCACGGCGACGCCGCGCTGCGCCGCCGCGGCCAGCGCGTCGGTCATCCGGCGCCCGCTCGGGTCGTCGTTGTAGATGTAGGTTTCGAGGTAGACGCAGTCGCTCGCCGCTGCGATCGCGCTCTCGAGCGCCGGGAAGAACTCGGCCCCCGACTCGAGCAGCGTGACCTCGTGGCCGCCGCGCAGCGCCGGCTTCAGGCTCTCGTACCACGGCAGCGAAACGTACTTGCGCTCGGTCACGTCGCTCGCGATCGATGGGAACACGGCGTTCGCGGCGCCGTGCCCGCAGTGGTTCAGGCGCCCGGGTCGACCAGCTCCAGGTCTGCCACCAGCGGGCTGTGATCCGACAGGCGCGCCCACTCGATGCCGCGCAACACGCGTGCAGCGCTCACCCGGAAACCGCGCTGGTAGATCCGGTCCATGCGGAACCATGGCACCAGCGCCGGGAAGGTGCGCGCGGTGCGCACCATGCGCGGCGCACCGGCCGCGGCCTCGGGCAGCTCGATCGCGGGATAGCGGTCGCGCGCGAAATAGGCGGCGCGCCGCACGAAGTCGAGCTTCGGCTTGACCGCGTCGAAGACCTCGACCACCCCGATCTCGCGGCAGAGGCGGTCGGAGAGCCGGTTGCGCCAGTCGTTGAAGTCGCCGGCGATGATCAGCGGCGCATCGCCGGACACCGCGTTCGAAACCCATTCGATCAGCGCGCCGAGCTGGCGCTCGCGGCTGCGCGCGAGCAGGCCGAAATGCACCACGAAGCAGTGCACGTCGACCCGGCCGACCTTGACCACGCAGTGCAGCACGCCGCGCTTCTCGAGCGCGTGGTCGGAGATGTCGCGGTTCTCGAGGTCGACGATCGGGTAGCGCGACAGCAGCGCGTTGCCGTGGTGGCCGTGCAGGTAGCTCGCGTTGCGGCCGTAGGCCGTCTCGAAAGTCTGCCGCAGCCTGGGCGAGCGCGAGAGGAAGACGTCCTGGGGTTCGTCGGGCCAGTGCTCGAGGCGCCGCGCGTGGCGCTCGTGCCTGCCCTGCACCTCCTGCAGGAAGACCAGGTCGCTGTCGAGCTCGTGCAGCCGCGTGCGCAACTCGTGGATGCGCGTGACCCGGCGCAGGCCGATGAACTCGCGCAGCACGCCCTTGTGGATGTTGTAGGTGGACACGCGCAGCGTCGCGAGCACCGCGCTTCCCGGCTTCGACTTGGGCGGCAGCGTGCCGCGACGCGGTTTCGCGTTCCGGCGGCGGCTGACGCGAGGCGCCTCGGGCTGTTCGGCCGGCCGGCGGCGCTGTGCGGCGGTGTTCATCGGCCTGCCCCCGATGCGACGCGACGCGGCAACTGCCGGATCGCCTCGGCGTTGCTCCACGAGAAGCAGCGCTCGGCGGCCTGCTCCCAGGGAAGCCACTCGTAGCGCAGGTGCTCGCGCGGAGCGATGCGCACCGGGACGGCGGCGTGCACCTGCAGCCCGAAGACGTGCTCGGTGTTGTGCGTCACGCCCTCGGCGTAGCGATGCCGCCAGTGCCGGTAGATCTCGTAGCGGTTCACCAGACTCCAGTCGGTGAGCTCGTGCTGCGCGGTGTCGAGCCCCGTCTCCTCGAGCACTTCGCGGCGGCAGGTCTCGGCCAGCGGCTCGTCGACACGCGCCTTGCTGCCGGTGACCGACTGCCAGAAGCCCGGGTGGTCGGCGCGCTCGAGCAGCAGCACCCGCAGGTCGGGAGTGTGGATCACGACCAGCACCGATTCGGGGATCTTCGCGCTTGCCATCTGCCCGTCCGGATGCTCCCCGTCACGCCCTGGCCGGCTCGGCGACCCGCAGGCGGATGTGCAGCTCGCGCAGCTGCTTCTCGTCGACCGGCGACGGCGCCTGGGTGAGCAGGCACTGCGCGCGCTGCGTCTTCGGGAAAGCGATCACGTCGCGGATCGACTCCGCGCCGGCCATCATGGTGACGATGCGGTCGAGGCCGAACGCGATGCCCCCGTGCGGCGGCGCGCCGTACTGCAGCGCATCGAGCAGGAAGCCGAATTTTGCGCGCGCCTCTTCGGGACCGATCTTCAGCGCCTGGAACACCTTGCTCTGGACTTCCTCGCGGTGGATGCGCACCGATCCGCCGCCGATCTCCCAGCCGTTGAGCACCAGGTCGTAGGCCTTGGCCAGGCAGCGTCCGGGGTCGGCTTCCATCAGGTCTTCGTGACCGTCCTTCGGCGACGTGAAAGGATGGTGCACCGCGACCCAGCGCGCATCCTCCTCGTCGTACTCGAACATCGGGAAGTCGGTCACCCACAGCGGCTTCCACCCCGGCTCGAACAGGCCGGTGCGCCGGCCGAACTCCGAATGCCCGATCTTCGTGCGCAGCGCGCCGATCGCGTCGTTGACCACCTTCGCGCGGTCGGCGCCGAAGAAGACCAGGTCGCCGCTGGCCGCCCCGGTGCGCCCGAGAATCGCCGCGATCGCGGCGTCGTGCAGGTTCTTGACGATCGGCGACTGCAGGCCCTCGCGGCCCTTCGCCGCATCGTTGACCTTGATCCAGGCCAGTCCCTTAGCGCCGTAGATCGCGACGAACTGGCCGTAGCCGTCGATCTCGCTGCGCGTCATCTCGCCGCCTCCGGGCACGCGCAACGCGGCCACCCGTCCGCCCTCGCTGTTCGCAGCGGCGCTGAAGACCTTGAAGTCGACGTCCTTCATCACGTCGGTGAGCTCGGTGAAGGCGAGCTTCACGCGCAGGTCGGGCTTGTCGGAGCCGTACAGGCTCAGCGCCTCGGCCCACGGCATCGTCGGGAAGGGCGTGGGGAGCTCCACCCCGATCGCGTTGCGGAACACGACGCGGATCATGTCCTCGAAGATCGCGCGGATCTCGACCTCGGAGAGGAACGAGGTCTCGCAGTCGATCTGCGTGAACTCGGGCTGGCGATCGGCGCGAAGGTCTTCGTCGCGGAAGCACTTGGTGATCTGGTAGTAGCGGTCGAAACCGGCCACCATCAGCAACTGCTTGAACAGCTGCGGAGACTGCGGCAGCGCGAAGAACTGGCCGGCGTGCACGCGCGACGGCACCAGGTAGTCGCGCGCCCCCTCGGGCGTCGAGCGGGTGAGCATCGGCGTCTCGATGTCCACGAAGCCGAGCGCGTCGAGGTACCTGCGCACTTCCATCGCGACCCGGTAACGCAGCATCAGGTTCTGCTGCATCGGCGCGCGACGCAGGTCGAGCACGCGATGCGTGAGTCGCGTGGTCTCCGAGAGGTTCTCGTCGTCGAGCTGGAACGGCGGCGTCACCGAAGGATTCAGGATGTCGATCTGCTGGCAGAGCACCTCCACCTGGCCGCTGCGGATGTTCGCGTTCACGGTGCCTTCGGGGCGGCGGCGCACCAGGCCCACGACCCTGACGCAGTACTCGTTGCGGATCCGCTCCGCGACCTCGAACACCTGCGGCCGGTCGGGGTCGCAGACGACCTGCGCCAGCCCCTCGCGGTCGCGCAGGTCGATGAAGATCACGCCGCCGTGGTCGCGGCGGCGATGGACCCAGCCGAACAGCGTCACCACCTGGTCGAGATGCTCGGTGGAAAGCCGTCCGGTGTAGCAGCTGCGCATCGATGTTCTCCGGTTCATTCGCGGCGCATCGCGGCGACCGCGGCGACGCCGCGGTCGGTCGGCGCGACCACCCCCATGGACACCACGTACTTCAGCGCCTCGTCGACGCTCATGTCCAGCTCGATCGTCTCGACGCGCGGCATCATCAGGAAGAAGCCCGAGGTCGGGTTCGGCGTCGTCGGCACGTAGACCGAGATCATCTCGACCCCGACCAGGCGACGCACCTCGTCGGCCGGCGTGCCGGTCTGGAACGCGATCGTCCAGACACCGGTGCGCGGATACTGCACCAGCAGCGCGCGGCGAAAGGCCTGGCCGTTGGGCGACAGGATGGTGTCGCTGACCTGCTTCACGCTCGAGTAGATCGAGCGCACGATCGGAATCCGCCCGAGCAGCGCCTCCCAGTAGACAACCAGCCGCTCGCCGATGAAGTTGCGCGCGAGCAGCCCGGTGAGCGCCACCACCAGCGCGGTGAGCACCACGCCCAGTCCGGGGATGTCGCGCCCGAACAGGCTCCGCGGCTGCCACTGCAGCGGCAGCAGCAGCAGCGTGCTGTCCATCGTCGTCACGATCAGGTCGAGCACCCACAGCGTGATGGCGAGGGGCACCCAGATGAGGAGCCCGGTGACGAAGTACTTGCGCATGAAGTGCGTGGCGCGCGCCGCTCCTCAATCGTGCTTCGCGCCAGCCGCGGGCGCTGCGGGCGCGGCGCCCGCGGCTGGCGCCGACGCCGCGCTCGAGCCGGAGGCCGCCGGCTCGGCCTTCTCCGACGCGGACTTCTCCGGTCCGTCCTTCTTCGAGTCGGCCGCCGCATCGGACCCGGCGTCGCCGGGCCCGGCATCCGGCGCGCCTTTCCTGCCCCCGTCGCGGAAATCGGTGACGTACCAGCCGCTGCCCTTCAACTGGAAGGCCGGCGCGCTCAGGCGCTTGTGGAAGGCTTCGGCGCCGCAGTCGGGGCAGACGGTGAGCGGCGCGTCGGAGAGCTTCTGCAGCACGTCCTTCTCGACGCCGCAGTGATCGCAACGGTAGGCGTAAATCGGCATGGCGCAGGCATTCGGCGGAAAAGGCGCAACCGCCCGAGGCCGCCGAAAACACGGCTCGAATGCGGCTGAAACGCAAGAAAACCTTGAATTGTAAAAGAAAAACCCCGCCGACGGTGCGCGAAGGGTCTGCGCCTCAGGCGGGCAGCGCCCGCGCGGCCGAATCGATCGCCGCGCGCAACTCGGCATAGCTGCGAGTGACCGCGAACTGCGGAAACTGCCGCACGATCGACTCGGGCGGATGGATGAAGAAGCCGGCGTCGGCGGCCATCAGCATGCCGGTGTCGTTGTAGGAGTCGCCGGCGGCGATCACCCGGAAGTTCAGGCCCTTGAGCGCCTGCACGGCGGCGCGTTTCTGCTCGGGCATTCGCAGCCGGTAGTCGCAGACCACGCCTTCGGCGTCCACTTCGAGACGGTGGCACAGCAGCGTCGGCCAGCCGAGCTGGCGCATCAGCGGTTCGGCGAACTCGTAGAAAGTGTCGGACAGGACGAACACCTGGTAGCGCGCGCGCAGGTCGTCCAGGAACTCGCGCGCGCCCGGCATCGGCCCCATGCCCTCGATCACCCGCTGGATGTCGGAGAGCTTGAGCCGGTGCCTGGCGAGCAGATCGAGCCGAAAGCGCATCAGCCGGTCGTAGTCGGGCTCGTCGCGCGTGGTGCGCGAGAACTCGACGATGCCGGTGCGGCGGGAAAACTCGATCCAGATCTCGGGCACCAGCACGCCTTCGAGGTCCAGGCAAACCACTTGCATCTGCGATCGCTCCTGGTGGCCGGCGCCATTCGGCGCCGTCGGCGGGCGCAATGGTATCGCAGGCCCCGCGCCGGGTCCGTCCGGGCCCGGGGGTGCCGGATGACGCAAGTCAAGCCGTGCGGCGAGCGCTCCCGCTATGTTGTCTGCATGGCTGGCACAGGCGAACACGCGCCGCGCGGCGCCCTCGATCCCTGGGACTGGTGGCGCGGCACCGGCGAGCTCTGGCGCTGGGGTTCGCGGGTGCGCGAGATCTGGCTCGACGACCTCGCCGACGAGGCGACCCGGCGTGCGACGCGTCAGCGGCGCATCGCCGCGCTCATCGCCCACGCACGCGAGCACTCGGCTTTCTACCGCTCCCACTATCGAGGCCTGCCCGACGGCTGCACCGACCTGCGCGCCTGTCCGCCGGTCACGCGCGCACAGCTGATGGCGGACTTCGACGGCTGGGTCACCGATCCCCAGTTGCGCCGGCACGAGCTCGAAGCCTTCGTCCGCGATCCCTCGCGCATTGCCGAGCCCTGGCTCGGAAAGTACGCGATCTGGACCAGCTCCGGCACTACCGGTGTGCCGGGCATCTACGTGCAGGATCCCGACGCGCTGGCAATCTATGCGGCGCTGCTCACCACGCGATTCGAATTCGGGCCGATGATCGTCGATCCGTGGCAGTTGTCCGGCGCATCGGCGCGCATGGCGCTGGTGGCGGCCACCGGCGGGCATTTCGCAGGCGTGGTCTGGTGGGAACGCCAGCGCCGGCTGCATCCGCTGCTCGCAGCGCACACGCGCGTGTTCTCGATCCTGCAGCCGCTCGACGTGCTGGTGACCCGGTTGAACGAGTGGCAGCCGGCCTTCGTCGGCAGCTACCCGACCATGCTCGCGCTGCTCGCGGGCGAGCAGTGCGAGGGACGGCTGAAGATCCGCCCGCGCGCAGTCTGGAGCGGCGGCGAGGCGCTGACCGCCGCCGACCGCGTTGCGATCGCCGACGGCTTCGCGTGCCCGGTGATCGAGGACTACGGGGCCTCCGAGTGCATGCAGATCGCGTTCGGCTGCCGGCACGGGCGGCTGCACCTGAACGACGACTGGGTCGAACTGGAGCCGGTGGACGATCGCGGCCGGCCGGTGCCGCCCGGCCAACCCTCCGACACCGTGCTGCTCACCAATCTCGCCAATCGCGTGCAGCCGGTGATCCGCTACGACCTCGGCGACAGCGTGACGCTCGACCCCGCGCCCTGTCCCTGCGGGCAGCGGCGTCCCTCGGTGCAGGTGCAGGGCCGGCGCGACGACGTGCTGGTGCTCGATGGCGCCGCCGGCGCCAGCGTGCGCCTGCTGCCGCTGGCGATCGAGACGGTGATCGAGGAGGAAGCCGGCGTGCACCGGTTCCAGCTCGTCCAGACCGGGCGCAACGCGCTCGTCCTGCGCGTGGACGCTCCCGGCGCGCGCCGGCGCATGGTGGCGGGACGACGCGCCGCGCGGGCGCTGGCCCGCTTCCTGAAGGCCCAGGGCGTCGGCCCGCTCGAACTGAAACTGGACGAGGGTGCGCCGCAGGCGAACCCCGTCAGCGGCAAGCTGTGCCGCGTGCGCGCGTTGAAGGCCGCGAAGGCGAGCGGCTGATCGGCCGCCGCGCGGCTGCCGCCGCGGGGCGCGTCAGACACCTGTTCACGCCACGATCATCAGAACGGGATGTCGTCGTCCATGTCGTCGAAATTCGGCGCCTTGCCGGTACCCGGGGCGCCGCCGCTGCGCGCCAGGGCGCGCGCTGGCGCACCCTGGCCGGCCGGCTCGCGCGAATAGCCCCCGGAATGGCCGGCGTCGTCGCCACCGCCGCCGTCGCGTGAACCGAGCAACTGCATCTCGGTCGCGATGATTTCGGTCGTGTAGCGGTCCTGGCCCTCCTTGTCCTGCCACTTGCGGGTCTTCAGGCGGCCTTCGACGTAGACCGGCCGGCCCTTCTTCAGGTATTCGCCGGCGATTTCGGCAAGCCGGTCGTAGAACACCACGCTGTGCCACTCGGTCTCCTCGCGCTTCTCGCCCGAGGCCTTGTCCTTCCAGTTGCGCGTCGTGGCGATCCGCACGTTGCAGATCGCGCTCCCGCTGGGCGCGTAGCGCGTCTCGGGATCGCGCCCGAGATTGCCGATCAGGATCACCTTGTTCACCGAAGCCATGCCGACCTCCAGGGAGACTATTGCCGGAACCGATTTTCTCGAGCAGCCGGACCGCTGCGGGCGTAAGCCGGCCAGCGCCGCTGGCGCGCCGCGATCAGCAGCCAGAGCGCCATCAGCACCGCGCAGACCTCGAACACCGCCGGCTTGCTCCAGGTTTGCTGCACCCACCCCCCGAGCAGGCCGCCGAAGAACAGGCCCAGCGACTGCGTCGTGTTGTAGATGCCCAGCGCGGTGCCCTTGGCCTCGGGCGGCGCCAGTTGCGACACCATCGACGGCAGGCTCGCCTCGAGGATATTGAACCCGACGAAGAACGCGAGCAGCAAGAGCGCCAGCGGGACTAGGCCGCCGGGCTGCAGCGACAGCAGTACCTGCACCGCCAGCAGCAGCGCCACCGCCGCGAGGAACAGGCGGCGCAAGCGGCCGACGCGCTCGCTCCACAGCAGCGGCGGCACCATCAGGGCGAACGAGAGCAGCACCACCGGCAGGTAGAGCTTCCAGTGATCGCCGAGCGCGATGCCGCCGCGATCGGCCAGCCAGGTCGGCAGCACGACGAACATCGCCATCTGCGCCGCGTGCAGCGTGAAGATGCCGAAGTTCAGCCGCAGCAGGTCGGCGTCGAGCGCGATGCGGGCGAACGGCGTGCGCGCCGCCTGCGCCGCAGCCGCCGCCAGCGGCGCCGCGGGCGTGACCAGTGCGATCACCGCGATCGCGGCCAGCGCGAGCAGCCCGGTAGCCGCGAAGATGCCGCCCATGCCGACCGCCTCGTAGAGCAGCGGCGCGACCACCAGCGACAGCGAGAAGGTGAGGCCGATCGAGGCACCGACCATCGCCATCGCCTTCGTGCGCTGGCTGTCGCGGGTGCTGTCGGCGATCAGCGCGGTGACCGCCGCGGAAATCGCGCCGGCGCCCTGGATCGCGCGCCCCACGATCGTCACGACCAGGTTGTCGGTGGCCGCCGCGACGAAGCTGCCTGCCGCGAACACCAGCAGGCCGAAGACGATCACCGGCTTGCGCCCGAAGCGGTCGGAGGCCGCGCCGAACGGAATCTGCAACGCCGCCTGGGTGAGCCCGTAGATGCCCAGCGCCAGGCCGATCAGGGTGGCGTCGTCGCCGCCGGGCAGGCTGCGCGCGTGCACCGCGAACACCGGCAGGATCAGGAACAGCCCGAGCATGCGCAGCGCGAACAGCGACGCCAGCGACACGCTCGCACGCAGCTCGAGCGGCGTCATCGGGTCGCCGCGCACACGCCGCTGCGCGCGGGCGGACGGCGATGCGCGCGCTTCGCCGGTGGAGCCGGCGCCGGCCGGGGAATCTGGGAGCGGGGGCGGCATCACGTGGGCCTTGGCAACCGGGTATATTAGCCGATTGGCCTTCGATCGCATGGAATCGATCCGCGTCCGCGGTGCCCGCACCCACAACCTGAAGAACGTCAGCCTCGACGTGCCGCGCAACCGGCTGGTGGTGATCACCGGCCTGTCCGGATCGGGGAAGTCCTCGCTCGCGTTCGACACGCTGTACGCCGAGGGCCAGCGGCGCTACGTCGAGTCGCTGTCCACCTACGCGCGGCAGTTCCTGCAATTGATGCAGAAGCCCGACGTGGACCTGATCGAGGGCCTGTCGCCCGCGATCGCGATCGAGCAGAAGGCCGCGAGCCACAACCCGCGCTCGACGGTCGGCACGGTCACCGAGATCCACGACTACCTGCGCCTGCTGTTCGCGCGGGTCGGCACGCCCTACTGCCCCGAGCACCCCGGGCACGCGCTCGAGGCACAGACCGTCTCGCAGATGGTCGATGCGGTGCTGGCGATGCCCGAGGGCACGCGCCTGATGATTCTCGCGCCGGTGGTCGTCGACCGCAGGGGCGAGCACCACGAGCTGTTCGCCGACCTGCAGGCGCAGGGATTCGTCCGGGTGCGGGTGCGCGGCGAAGGCGCCGAGCCGCGCATCGTCGAGCTCGGCGCCGGGGAGACGCCGCGGCTCGCGCGCAACCAGAAGCACTCGATCGACGTGGTCGTCGACCGGCTCAAGGTGGGCGGGCCGATCCGCCAGCGACTGGCCGGGTCTTTCGAGACGGCGCTGCGCATCGCCGACGGCCGCGCGATCGCCGCCGACATCGACACCGGCGCCGAGCAGCTGTTCTCGATCCGGTTCGCATGCCCGGTGTGCAATCACTCGCTGCCCGAACTCGAGCCGCGGCTGTTCTCGTTCAACAATCCGGCGGGCGCCTGCCCCGAGTGCGACGGCCTCGGCACCGTGCAGTTCTTCGACCCCAGGCGCGTCGTCCCGTTTCCCGGCCTGAGCCTGGCGTCGGGCGCGATCAAGGGATGGGACCGGCGCAACCAGTTCTACTTCCAGCTGCTGCAGAACCTGGCCGCGTTCTACGGCTTCGACATCGACGCGCCCTTCGAGGAGCTTTCCGGGCGGGTGCGTCACGTCGTGCTGCACGGCTCGGGCAGCGAGAAGATCCCGTTCACCTACGTCGCCGACGGCGGCCGCGCGACGGTGCGCGAGCACCCGTTCGAGGGCGTGATCCCGAACCTGCAGCGCCGCCACGCGGAAACCGATTCGGCGCAGGTGCGCGAGGAGCTTGCGAAGTACCTGAACACGCGCACCTGCCCGGCATGCGAGGGCACGCGGCTGCGCCTGGACGCGCGCTTCGTCCGGGTGGGCCCGCGCGGCGCCGACCGCCCGATCTACGAGCTCTCGGGCCTGACGCTGCGCCAGGCGTACGAGTGGTTCGCCGCCCTCGAACTGCCCGGCTCGAAGCAGGTGATCGGCGAGCGCATCGTGCGCGAGATCGTCGATCGCCTGCGCTTCCTGAACGACGTCGGCCTCGACTACCTGTCGCTCGACCGCGCCGCCGAGACGCTGTCGGGCGGCGAATCGCAGCGCATCCGGCTCGCCTCGCAGATCGGCTCGGGGCTCACCGGCGTCATGTACGTGCTCGACGAGCCGTCGATCGGCCTGCACCAGCGCGACAACGGGCGCCTGATCGCCACGCTCGAGCACCTGCGCGATCTCGGCAACTCGGTGCTGGTGGTCGAGCACGACGAGGACGCGATCCGCGCAGCCGACCACGTGATCGACATGGGGCCCGGAGCGGGCGAGCACGGCGGCCGCGTCGTCGCCCAGGGCCCGCCGGCGGCAATCGAAGCCTGCGAGGCCTCGCTCACCGGGCGCTACCTGTCGGGCGCGCTGCGCATCGAGGTTCCCGCGACGCGCAAGCCGGCGGGCGAGCCGCGCCTGCGGGTGCGCGGCGCCAGCGGCAACAACCTGCGCAACCTGTCGGTGGACATCCCGCTCGGCCTGCTGGTCTGCGTGACCGGCGTGTCGGGTTCGGGCAAGTCGACGCTGGTCAACGACACGCTGTACGCCGCGGCGGCGCGCGCGATCAACCGCTCGTCGATCGAAGCCGCGCCGCACGAGGCGATCGAAGGTCTCGAGCGACTCGACAAGGTGATCAGCGTCGACCAGAGCCCGATCGGGCGCACGCCGCGGTCGAACCCCGCCACCTACACCGGGCTGTTCACGCCGATCCGCGAACTGTTCGCGCAGACTCCCGCCGCCCGTGAACGGGGCTACGGTCCCGGACGTTTCTCGTTCAACGTCAGGGGTGGCCGCTGCGAGGCCTGCGAGGGCGACGGGGTGATCCGCGTCGCAATGCATTTCCTGCCCGACGTCTACGTGCCTTGCGACACCTGCCGCGGCCAGCGCTACAACCGCGAGACGCTCGAGGTGCGCTACAAGGGATACAACATCGCGCAGGTGCTCGAGATGACGATCGAGCAGGCCTGCGAGCTGCTGTCGGCGGTGCCGTCGATCGAGCGCAAGCTGCGCACGCTGCTCGACGTCGGGCTGGGCTACGTGCGGCTCGGGCAGAGCGCGACCACGCTGTCGGGCGGCGAGGCCCAGCGGGTGAAGCTCGCCGAGGAACTCTCCAAGCGCGACACCGGGCGCACGCTGTACATCCTCGACGAGCCGACCACCGGCCTGCACTTCCACGACATCGCGTTGCTGCTGCAAGTGATCCACACGCTGCGCGACCATGGCAACACGGTGATCGTGATCGAGCACAACCTCGACGTCATCAAGACCGCGGACTGGGTGATCGACCTGGGCCCCGAGGGCGGCGACGGCGGAGGCACGCTGGTGGCCGCCGGCACGCCGGAGGCGATCGCCGGCTGCGAGGCGAGCCACACGGGCCGCTACCTGGCGCGGGTGCTGCGCCGGCACTCCGGCGGGTCGGCACCACGCCGCAGCGCGGCCCAGAACGTCTGAAGCAGGTTCTCAGCCGGCACCCTGCACCGGCTCCTCGCGATCCGGCCGATAGTGCGAGAAGCGTGCATGCACGCTGGCCATGGCGGTGGCGTCGAGCAGGGCCGGCTCGCCCAGTTGCAGCGCCTGCCAGTAGATTCGCGCCAGCGACTCGACCTCGACCGCGAGTTCGAGCGCCGATTCGAGCGTGCCCGAGAGCGCGACGAGTCCGTGCTGCGCCAGCAGGCAGGCGCGTCGCCCGTCGAGCGCGGTGCGCGCTGCCGCCGACAGCTCGGCGGTGCCGAAAGTGGCGTATGGCGCGCAGCGGATGTCGTTGCCGCCTGCGACGGCGATCATGTAGTGGAAGGCCGGAATGCCCTCGGCGTGGATTCGCGGCAGGCAGGCGAGCGTGGTGGCGAACGGCGGATGCGCGTGGACGATCGCGCCGGCGTCGCCGCGCACGGCGTACAGGTCGCGATGCAGCCGCCACTCCGACGAGGGCTGCCGCGCCCCGTCGGCGAACAACGGCTGCCCGGCGGCAGTGTCCTCGCCCGCAGGCGCATCCACCGCGAGCCAGACCAGGTCGTCGATCGTCATCGCCTCGTAGGCGAGCGCGCTCGGCGTGATCAGCAGGCCGTCGGCGCCGCCGCGATGCCAGCGCATCGAGACGTTGCCCGCGCGTCCGGTATTGATGCCCAGCGCGATCGTGCGGCGCGCGGCGTCGACGATCGCCGCGCGCGCCGCGTTCTCGCTGGGCCAGGTCGCGTTCGTGTTCACTGCGCGCCCAGTGCCGCGCGTACGCCGGCAACCGAGGCCTCGAACACGCCGCGCTCGGTGAGCAGCGCGCTCACCAGCCGTGCCGGCGTGATGTCGAACGCCGGATTGGCCACCGGGCTGGCCTCGGGCACGATGCGCACGCTCGCGCGCGAGCCGTCGCCGAGCACACCGTCGACGTGCGTGACCTCGCGCGCCGCACGCTCCTCGATCGGGATCGACGCGCCTTCGGGCGTGCCGGAATCGATCGTCGAAACCGGGCAGGCGACGTAGAAGGGCACGCCGTTGTCGCGCGCGGCCAGCGCCTTGAGGTAGGTGCCCACCTTGTTGGCGACGTCGCCGTTGGCGGCCACCCGGTCGCAGCCCACGATCACTGCATCCACGCGTCCCTGCATCATCAGCAGGCCGCCCGCGTTGTCGGCGATCACGGTGTGCGCGACGCCGCGTTCGGCGAGCTCCCAGGCGGTGAGCGCCGCGCCCTGGTTGCGCGGGCGGGTCTCGTCGACCCAGACGTGCACCGGAACGCCCTCGGCGTGCAGCCGGTAGACCGGTGCAAGCGCGGTGCCGTGGTCGACGGTGGCGATGCGTCCGGCGTTGCAGTGCGTGAGCAGGTTCAGCGGGGCCGGGCCGGTGCCGTCACCGCCGCTGCGCGCCGCGCGCCGCTGCGCGAGCGCGCGCAGCAGTTCGGCACCCCGCTCGCCGATGCGGGCATTGCAGGCGACGTCCTCGTCGCAGATCCGGCCCGCTTCGTCGCGCGCGAGCGCCTCGCGGCGCGCCGGGGCCTGTGCCGCCACCCGGGCACGCACGCGCTCGAGCGCCCAGCGCAGGTTGACCGCAGTGGGCCGCGACGCGGCGAGCCGCTCGAACGCGGATTTCAGCGACGCGTCGGAAGCATCGTCGCGCAGCGCGAGCGCCAGGCCCCAGGCGCCCACCGCGCCGATCAGCGGCGCGCCGCGCACCTGCATGTCGCGGATCGCGCGATCGCAGTCCTCGAGCGTGCGCAGCACGAGCTCGCGCCGCTCGAACGGCAGCGCGGTCTGGTCGATGGTGCGCACCTCGCCTTCCTCGTCGATCCAGATCGTTCTCGACATCGTTCGGGACGGTCCGCGGCCGTCGGGGTAGCATTGAGCCAGGTGCGGCGCGCCGATGCGCTGCGCAAACGCGCGTCGGCAGCCCGCGAGCTGCAAGTCTAGTGCAGTGTCGCACGCCCTGCGTGCGGCACCGCGCCGGCGCCTGTCCACCCCCAGCATTGCTCCCTGCGCCATGACCGGCCTGTCCCTGATTCCGGTATTCCTGCTCGGCCTGTTCGGCGGCGTGCACTGCGCGGGCATGTGTGGCGGAATCGTCGCCCTGCTCGGCACCCGCCACCGGGTGATTCCGATCCGCGTGCAGCCCGGCGGCACCGGGGCGCTCGCCGCGGCGCGCTCGGGCATGTTGCTGCAACTGGCCTACAACGCGGGGCGCATCGCGAGCTACAGCGCGGCGGGAGCGCTGGCCGGCGGCGTCGGCTCCGCGGCCTGGCTCGCGGCCCGGGTGCTGCCGATCCAGCAGGCGGCGTTCGTCGCGGCCAACCTGGTGCTGATCGTGCTGGGCCTCGCGCTCGCCGCTCCGGCCGGCGGCGGATTGCGCCGCCTCGGCACGCTCGAGCGCGCCGGGGCCGCAGTGTGGCGCCGCATCGGACCGTACGCGGCGCGCCTGCTCGGCGCAACCAGCGTGCCCGGCGCGCTCGCCGCCGGCCTCGCCTGGGGCTGGGTGCCCTGCGGCATGGTCTACGGCGTGCTCGCCGCGGCGCTGGTCTCGGGCAGCGCGGCCGATGGCGCGCTGCTGATGCTGGCGTTCGGACTGGGCACGCTGCCCAACCTGCTCGTGCTGGGCCTGGCCGCGCAGCGCGGTGCGCGCCTGCTCACGAGTCGCGGCGCGCGCATCGCGGCGGGCCTGGCGATCGTGGCCTTCGGCGTCGCGGGGCTGGCCCGCATCGACCCGCTCGCGCACCTGCACGCGGCGGTCGACGTCTGCGTGAGCTGGTTCCGATGAGCGGCACGTCCGCGTGTTTTCACTGCGGCGAGCCGGTCGATCGGCCGGGACGCTGGGTGGCGACGGTCGGGGGTGCCGAACGCGACATGTGCTGCGCGGGCTGCAAGGCGGTGGCCGAGGCGATCGTGGCCGCGGGGCTCGACGACTACTATCGCACGCGCAGCGCGCCGGCGGCCGGCGCCGCGATCGTGCCGCCTGCGCTGGCGGCGCTCGAGGTCTACGACGACGCCGCGGTACAGGCGCGCTTCGTGCGCAGCGGCGAAGCCGGATGCGAGGCCACGCTGATGGTCGACGGCCTGCGCTGTGGCGCCTGCGCGTGGCTGCTCGAGCAGGGGCTGCGGCGCCGCCCGGGCGTCGAGGCCGCCTCGGTGAATCTCGCCACCGGGCGCGCCGTCCTGCGCTGGAATCCGGCGACGACGCGCCTGTCCTCGCTGCTCGACGCGATCGGGCGGCTCGGCTACCGCGCGCTGCCGTTCGATCCGCGTGAGCGCGAAGCACAGATCCAGCGCACCACCAAGGCCATGTTCCGGCGCCTGTTCATCGCCGGCCTCGGCATGATGCAGGTGATGATGTATGCGGTGCCGGTCTACGTCGCCGGGCCCGGCGAGATCGAATGGCAGCACGAGAGCCTGCTGCGCTGGGCGAGCCTGCTGCTCACCCTTCCGGTAATGCTGTATTCGGCCAGCCCGTTCTTCGCAGGCGCCTGGCGCGACCTGCGCGCGCGCAGCGTCGGCATGGACGTTCCGGTGGTCATCGGCCTGGTCGCCGCATTCGTCGCCAGCGTTCGCGCGACCGTCGTCGGCCACGGCGAGGTCTACTTCGATTCGGTCACGATGTTCGTCTTCCTGCTGCTGGCGGCACGCTACCTCGAATGGATCGCGCGCCGGCGCGCCGGCCGCGCGATCGACGCGCTCGCCGCCGCGATTCCCGACGCGGTCGAGCGCGTCGATCGCGCCAGCGGCGAGATCGAGCGCGTGGCGGCGACGCGGCTGGCGCCCGGGGAACTGTTCCGCGTGGCGGTCGGCGAGCGGATTCCCGTCGATGCGGCGATCGTCGAAGGCCGCACCGCGATCGATCAGTCGCTGCTCACGGGAGAGTCGTTGCCGGTGGCCCGCGCGCCCGGCGACGAGGTGCCGGGCGGCGCAATCAACGCCGGGACGCCGGTGCTGATGCGCGTGCTGCGCACCAGCGCCGACAGCGCGATCTCCACGATCGAGCGTCTGGTCGACCGCGCCAGCGCCGACAAGCCGCGCCTGGCGGGGCTGGCCGAGCGGATTGCGCGCTGGTTCGTCGCGGCGCTGCTGCTGCTGGCCGGCGGCGTCTGGCTCGCCTGGCTGCAGATCGAGCCGGCACGCGCCGCGCACATCGCGATCGCGGTGCTGGTGGTCTCCTGCCCGTGCGCGCTGTCGATGGCCACGCCGGCGGCGCTGGCCGCCGCCACCGGCGCGGCGATGCGCCGCGGGATGCTGGTCGCGCGCGGCGACGCACTCGAACAGGTGGCCGCCTGCACCGACGTGGTCTTCGACAAGACCGGTACGCTCACGCACGGCCGGCCCGAACTCGTGCGCGTCGCGGTCTTCGCGGATGGCCCCGAAGGCGCGGCGCGTGCGCGAGCGTTGTCGATCGCCGCTTCGCTCGAATCCGGACAGGCGCATCCGCTGGCCGACGCGATCCGTCGCGCAGCCGGCGGAACCGCGCAACTGCCCGCAGCGCCCGACGACTGCGAAACGCTCCCCGGCATGGGCGTCGAAGGCGTGGTCGATGGCGAGCGCTACCGGATCGGCTCGACCGCCTTCGTCGCGGCCTGGCATCCGGCGCTCGCGCAGGCCGGCGCCGACCCGGCCGCCGCGGGCGACACGCTGGTCTGGCTCGCGAGCCGCAGCGCGCCGATCGCGCGACTGCACCTGCGCGACCAGCTGCGCGACGAAGCGCGCCGGGTCTGCGACGCGCTGACCGCGGCGGGCCTGCGCCTGCACCTGCTCTCGGGCGACCGTGACGCGGCGGTCGCGCAGGTCGCCGGCGCACTCGGCATCGAGGCCGCGGTGGCCGACGCCAGCCCGGCGCGCAAGCTCGAGTACGTGCGCGCGCTGCAGGACGAGGGCCGCCGCGTGCTGATGATCGGCGACGGCATCAACGACGCCCCGGTGCTCGCGGCCGCCGACGTGTCGGTGGCCGTGGGCCAGGCGACCTCGCTGGCGCGCACCGCCGCGGCGGTCGTGCTGCTCGGCGGCTCGCTCGACGAACTGACCGCGCTGCGCACGCTGGCGCTGCGCGCGCGATCGATCGTGCGCGCCAATCTCGGCTGGGCGCTGGCCTACAACCTGGTGGCGATCCCGGCCGCGGCTGCCGGCTGGGTACCGCCGTGGCTGGCCGCGATCGGCATGTCGACCAGTTCGCTGCTGGTGGTGCTCAATGCGCTGCGCCTGATTCCAGCGGCGTCGCGGAGCGCGACGCCTCCGGCCGGCGCCGCCCCGGCCGCCGGCCTGCGGCCAACGGCGGCGCAACCGGGCGCCGCCGCGCACGGGAGCCCCTGATGGAGGCGCTCTACCTGCTCATTCCGCTCAGCCTGGCGATCATCGCGCTGGCGGCGTGGATCTTCCTGCGCATGTCGGACAGCGGACAGTTCGACGACATGGACGCGCCCGCGCACAGCATCCTGCTCGACGAGGACCTGCCCGCTCCGATGGATATCACTCCGGAGGGTGAGGCGCCTCGGCCACACGATCCGCCGTCCCGCGATGCCTGAGCGCGTTACGCGCCGGGCGTCAGGCTGCAATTGATCCAGCGCAAGTGCTACCGTAGCGCCGCTCACGATAATTCCGGGCGACGAATCAGGGGGATCGAATGACCTACAACTACAAGGTCGTGCGCCAGTTCGCCGTGATGACGGTGGTCTGGGGCGCGGTGGGAATGCTGGTCGGCGTGTGGATCGCGGCGCAGCTCGCGTGGCCGCAGCTGAACTTCGACATCCCGTGGATCACCTACAGCCGCCTGCGCCCGTTGCACACCAACGCGGTGATCTTCGCCTTCGGCGGCAGCGCGCTGTTCGCGACCTCGTATTTCGTGGTGCAGCGCACCTGTCAGGTGCCGCTGTTCGCGCCTCGGCTGGCTGCCTTCAGTTTCTGGGGCTGGCAGCTGGTGATCGTCGCCGCGGCCGTCACGCTGCCGCTGGGCATGTCGACCACCAAGGAGTACGCCGAGCTCGAATGGCCGATCGACGTGCTGATCGCAGCGGTCTGGGTCGCGTACGCGATCGTCTTCTTCGGCACCATCGCGAAGCGCAAGACGCCGCACATCTACGTGGCGAACTGGTTCTTCGGCGCCTACGTGATCACGATCGCGGTGCTGCACATCGTGAACAGCGCCGCGCTGCCGGTCACCTGGACCAAATCGTATTCGGTGTACGCCGGCGTGCAGGACGCGATGGTGCAGTGGTGGTACGGGCACAACGCAGTGGGCTTCTTCCTCACTGCCGGCTTCCTGGGAATGATGTACTACTTCATTCCGAAGCAGGCCGAGCGCCCGGTGTATTCGTACCGGCTGTCGATCGTGCACTTCTGGGCGCTGATCTTCACCTACATGTGGGCGGGTCCGCACCACCTGCACTACACCGCGCTGCCCGACTGGGCGCAGAGCATCGGGATGGTCTTCTCGCTGATCCTGCTCGCGCCGTCCTGGGGCGGAATGATCAACGGCATCATGACCCTCTCGGGCGCCTGGCACAAGCTGCGCGACGACCCGATCCTGAAGTTCCTCGTGGTGTCGCTGTCGTTCTACGGCATGTCCACTTTCGAGGGGCCGATGATGTCGATCAAGACGGTCAACGCGCTCTCGCACTACACCGACTGGACCGTCGGACACGTGCACTCCGGCGCGCTGGGCTGGGTCGGCTTCATCACGATGGGCTCGATCTACTACCTGATGCCGCGCCTGTTCGGGCGCACGCAGATGCACAGCGTGCGCCTCATCGAGGTGCACTTCTGGGTGGCCACCATCGGCGTGGTGCTCTACATCGCCGCGATGTGGATCGCCGGCGTGACGCAGGGCCTGATGTGGCGCGCAACCAACCCCGACGGCACGCTCACCTACGCGTTCGTCGAGTCGCTCAAGGCCACGTACCCGTACTACTACATCCGGGTGGCCGGCGGCCTGCTCTACCTCGCCGGCATGCTGATCATGCTCTACAACTGCCTGATGACGATCCGCGAGGGCAAGGCGATCGACGCCGAGGTTCCCGGGGCGGCGGTTGCGCACGCCTGAGCCGCATCCGGAGACGACGATGAAATACAACCATTCGCTGGTCGAGAAGAACCTGCCGCTGCTGATCGTGCTGATCATCGTGGCGATCAGCTTCGGCGGGCTGGTCGAGATCGTGCCGCTCTACTTCCAGAAATCGACCACCGAACCGGTGGCCGGCTGGAAGCCCTACGGACCGCTGGAACTCACCGGCCGCGACGTGTACATCCGCGAGGGCTGCGTGAACTGCCATTCGCAGATGATCCGGCCGTTCCGCGCCGAGACCGAGCGCTACGGTCACTACTCGGTGGCCGGCGAGTACGTCTACGACCGGCCGTTCATGTGGGGCAGCAAGCGCACCGGCCCCGATCTCGCGCGCGTGGGCGGACGCTACAGCGACGAATGGCACCGCGTGCACCTCACGAACCCGCGCGACCTCGTCCCCGAGTCGAACATGCCGGGCTACCCGTGGCTCGCGCGCGCCGCCGCCGACGACGGCACGGTGCAACGCAAGATGCAGGTGCTGCGCAGGCTCGGCCACCCGTACTCCGACGCCGAGATCGCCGATGCGCCGAAGGCGCTCGAGGACAGGACCGAGATGGACGCGCTGATCGCCTACCTGCAGGTGCTGGGCACGTCGATCCGCAGCACCGCGCGCTGACGCACGCGCGGTCGCCATGGACATCAACGTGCTGCGCGGAGTGGTCGCCGTGGTGAGCCTGGTGCTGTTCCTCGGCATCGTCTGGTGGGCCTACAGCCGGCACCAGAAGGCCCGCTTCGAAGAGGCGGCCAATCTGCCCTTCGTCGAGAAAGACTAGAAAGAGAAACGGAGCAACCCGACATGGCCGACTTCACCAGCCCCGGCTGGAGCCTCTACATCTCGATCATCACCCTGGTGTCGATCGCGTTCTGCATCTGGCTGGCGCTGGTGCTCTCGCGAGGCCGCACGCCCGGCACCCAGGTCGGCACCACCGGGCACAGCTGGGACGAGACGCTCGAGGAATACAACAACCCGCTGCCGCGCTGGTGGCTGTGGCTGTTCATGATCACCTGTGCGTTCGCGCTCGCCTACCTCGTGCTGTA
>Ga0226835_1000550_pt1 | contig 37737 bp, 38 predicted proteins | sample LAC_MetaG_1_FD_163627 | JGI IMG/M metagenome (GOLD analysis project Ga0226835, IMG submission 163627) | Anaerobic ammonium oxidizing microbial communities from anammox membrane bioreactor (MBR) in UC Berkley, California, United States -... | ecosystem: Engineered > Bioreactor > Anaerobic >...
CAAAAGCGAACCATTGAGGACACATGGCGTCACATTGGCACCCTCGTCGAAAACATCGACGCCCTCGAATGCCAGAACTATATCGCCAACGCCGGATACGCTTCCGTCAAAACGTGAAGGACTCTAGCCATCAGTTCGGCATCAGGGTCGATAACTGTAAACCAGCGCTGGCGCTGCACATAAGACGACGAGCCAGCGGCGCGTGGCACCGACACGTTGGTTCGCAGTGTGGCGATGTTATCGGTGCCCGTTTCGATAGAGAGTCGTTCATGCAACTGCTTCAAAAGGGCATCGTGCGTCATGCTCCGGCCCGGAAATGTGATGAAGACGATGGCGCGTCCGGGCCTGCACAACAGCCGGACCTCCGAGAAGGTCGCGTGTTTCTCGGTTTCTCCGCCTATGCCGTTGTCGGGATCGAGGAACAGAATATCGGCAGCATCAAGCGCACTCCGCTTGCGTACTCCCCACGCATGTCGTTCGACTCGGGATGGCACAGGCTCGCGATGAAACAGTGCACCTTCCGGCCAGATCATCGCCTGTTCGAGGGCGGCCACGCTGCGTTCCGGCAAGGTTGCAAGACCTGTGTGCAGTTCCTCATCAAGCGTGCGCCACGCCGCTTCGTCTCGCCATTCAAGATGCCGACCATCTGACCGACCGTCGTGACTCGGGGCGTAGTACCATGCGATGCCGAGTGTTCTATCCTTGCCTGCAAGGGCGCGGAGGAAGGCAAATTTGATTACATCACTCACATCCCCAGCATATTGATCCCGCATTCAGTATTCGCCCTTTCCCACGCAATAATGGCAAGATCGCACAAGCCACCATGGCAGCACAACGCACTGATGCTCACCGTTTTTGCGCGGCGTTGCCGCGCGATGGCGGGCGGCGCTACGATATGTGAGGTCTCCGCACCGCCCGCCATCGGTCACGCCCGATCCTGCGGCGGTCGCGGCTGGTCGGCGTCGGCGGATCGTTCCATTTCGAATCCCATCTTTCCTAGCTTTGTCCAGACGCCGCGCGCGTGTTCACTGTCCTCACTTTTGAGCTTTTCGGCCATCCAGATCATCGCCCCGTAGATCATCGCGCGGTCATCGCCGGTCAGTTCCATAATGCCCGCCTTGACGACGAGGCCGCCGAGTTCGATCAGGTGGCGCGTTCGCTTCCGGCGCTCGATCTGCCAGCTTCGCATGTCATGCCGCGCCCGTTGTGCCTGATACCGGTTGCGCGCCGCCCGGGTGCGTCGGAGCGCCGCCAGTGTCGCGGTCAGGCGCTGGCGCAGATCGCCGCGCCCGTCCTTGAAAGAACGCGGTTCCGCGCTTGGCCCATGCCTCCCTCTTTCCGGCATCGCTCGTTTCGGCCAGCGCGACGAGCGCACCGGCCAGTTCCTCGGCGGTGAGCGCATCGGCCCCGGTGGCAATCGCCAGTTCGCCAAGCTGTTGCACCTTGCGGGCTTTCAGTTCCCGCGCCTTGTCCTCAAGCGCCTTCAGTTTCGCATCGTAGTTGCGTGGCTTGCGCATCATCACCTCCATAAGCTGTTGATGGAACGATGATAGTTGCGCAGACTGCGGAACGCAGCATTGTTGCCGGGACGGTGTGGCACGGCCCGGTCCATCCCGAGATTTTTTCGAGGGAGGGCGCGCTTATACGTCGTTCCGACGTGCGCTTCGCCGTGCCAATGCTTGATCGCGATGGCGATCTATCATCTTCACGTCAAGGTCATTGGCCGCAAGGCCGGAAGCAGCGCGGTGGCCTCCGCCGCCTACCGCTCGGCCTCGCGGCTGCGCGACGAACGCATCGATCGCGTGCAGGACTTTTCCGCCAAGCGCGGCGTCGTCCATTCCGAGGTGCTGCTGCCCGACCATGCGCCCGAGGTTTGGGAGGACCGCGAACGGCTTTGGAACGATGTGGAGGCGTTCGAGGTGCGCAAGGACGCCCAGCTTGCCCGTGAGGTGGAGTTCGCCATTCCACGCGAGATGACGCAGGCGCAGGGCATCGAGCTGGCCCGCGACTTCGCACAGTCCGAATTTGTCGATCAGGGCATGATTGCCGACCTTAATGTGCATTGGGATGTTGGCGAAGACGGGATGCCGAAGCCCCATGCCCATGTCATGCTCACCATGCGCGAAGTCGATGAGGACGGGTTCGGCAAAAAGATGCGGGACTGGAACCGCACGGAGATGGTCGAGCGTTGGCGCGAACGATGGGCTGAGCATGTCAATGAGCGGCTGGCCGAACTCGACATAGACGCCCGCATCGACCATCGCAGCCTTGAGGTGCAGGGGATCGGGCTTGAGCCACAAAGCCAGATCGGCGCGCCCGCGCAGCGGATCGAGGGCGAAGGCATCGAAGCCGCCGACCGCGCGGACATGCACCGCGAGATCGCGCGCAATAACGGCGAACGGATCATCGCCGATCCTTCCGTTGCGCTGGACGCGATTACGCACCAGCAATCCACCTTCACGCGGCGCGACATGGCGATGTTCGCGCACCGGCACAGTGACGGCATCGACCAGTTCAACGAGGTGATGGGCGCGATGCGCGGCTCGCCCGATCTGGTCGAGCTTGGGCAGGACGGACGCGGCGAGGATCGGTTCACCACCCGCGACATGATCGAGGCGGAACAGCGCCTATATCGCGCGGCGGAATTGATGGCCGAGAAGGAACGGCACGAGGTGAACGATGCCGATAGGCAGGCCGCCCTTGCACGCGCCGAACAGCGCGGCCTTGTCCTTTCCGGCGAGCAGGCAGATGCGCTGGCGCATGTGACGGACGGGCGTGATCTTGGCATTGTCGTCGGCTATGCCGGGACGGGAAAGAGCGCCATGCTTGGGGTTGCCCGCGAGGCATGGGAGGCGTCAGGCTACGAGGTTCGCGGCGTTGCCCTGTCCGGCATTGCGGCGGAAAATCTCGAAAGTGGATCAGGCATCGCCTCGCGCACCATCGCCAGCATGGAACATGGCTGGGCGCAGGGCCGCAACATGCTGACTTCCCGCGATGTGCTTGTCATCGACGAGGCTGGCATGGTCGGCACGCGGCAATTGGAGCGCGTGCTGTCCCATGCTGCGGAAGCTGGCGCAAAGGTCGTGCTGGTCGGCGATCCGCAGCAGTTGCAGTCCATCGAGGCAGGCGCGGCGTTCCGTTCTATCCACGAACGTCACGGTAGCGCGGAGATTGGCGAGGTGCACCGTCAGCGCGAGGACTGGCAGCGTGACGCCACCCGCGGTCTGGCGACCGGCAGAACGGGCAATGCCATCCATGCCTATGACACGCATGACATGGTGCATGAGGCGGCGTCCCGCGAGCAAGCCCGCGACGATCTGATCGACCGCTGGGACCGCGACAGGCAGGCATCCCCCGACAGCAGCCGCATCATCCTCACCCATACAAATGCCGAGGTGCGCGAACTCAACGAGGCTGCCCGCGACCGGATGCGGGACGCTGGCGATCTGGGCGAGGACGTGCGCGTCACAGTCGAACGGGGCGAGCGCAGCTTCGCCAGCGGGGATCGCGTCATGTTCCTGCAAAACGAGCGCGGGCTTGGCGTGAAGAATGGCACGCTCGGCACGGTTGAGGAAGTCAGCCAGCAATCCATGTCGATTCGCACCGATGACGGGCGCGGTATCAGCTTTGACCTCAAGGATTACGACCGCATCGACCACGGCTATGCCGCGACCATCCACAAGGCGCAGGGCATGACCGTGGACCGGACGCATGTGCTGGCGACACCGGGCATGGACGCCCACGGCAGCTATGTCGCCCTGTCACGCCACCGCGACGGCATGGACCTGCACTACGGCCGCGACGACTTCGCCGGTCAGGACAAGCTCATCAACGCCCTGTCGCGTGACCGGGCGAGGGACATGGCGACGGATTACGACCCGGCGCAGGATTATGCCAAGCGGCGCGGCATCACCTTCCGCGCCCGTGATGCTGCCGTTGAACAGATACGTGTGCCGGACAATGCCCTTGACCGGATCGACGACATTATCTTCAGCATGCGCGAGTCTCGTGACGACGCAGAAGGGCCGGAAAGGGAGACGGCTGGCAGGGGAATAAAGCAGGAGATCGAGGCGGTCGCGCAGGAGGCCGGAATAGATTCGGAAGACGCCTTGCGTCACGCCCGTAGAATGGCGCTCATCCGTCATGCCCAAGCCGTTGGCCAAGTCTTCAACGCCGAGGATGCCGGAGGCAAGGCAAGCCCCGCACAATGGGAAGAACTGGTCGATGCCCGCAGGACATTCGATAAGGTGCGGCCTTATGGTTGGCAGGACGCGGAAGCGGCCTATGCCAAGGATGAGAGCCTTGCCCATGAGGCGGGATCGGGCAAGGTCAATCGCGCCATCCGCGCCCTGCAACTGGAAACCGAGATTCGGACCAGCCCGGAGCGCCGAGCCGACCGCTTTGTCGAACGCTTTCGCGACATCAAACAGACCGGCGAGCGCCAATATGCGGCGGGCAACTATTCCGGCTACAGGTCAGCGCGCGCGGAGATGGGCAACATGGCGATGAGTCTGGAACGCGATCCACAGATGGAATCCCTGCTCGAAGGCCGCAAGAAGCAACTCGGTATCGGCATGGATTTCGACTCAGGGATGAGGCTTGGGCGGCAACTCGCCCTCAGTCACAGCCTTGACAGAGGCCGAGGCATCGGATTGTAGGGCGTAGAACCATCCTATTTACCGCCGTTTCTACGCTGCACTACTACGACGGCTAAATATATATTGCGCAACGATAAATCGCTGCCTTGTCTGGTCTCTGCAATCGTCAGAAACAACCAGCAGGAGGCAGCAGGACCGTGCGCCAACCAGACCGGATCATTCGCATAAAAACCGTTCAGGCCCGCACCGGCCTGTCCCGGTCCACCATCTACCGCAAGATCGCCGAAGGCACCTTCCCGCGCCAGATGAAGATCAGTGCCAACGGCGCGGGATGGCATGAATCCGACATCAACCGCTGGATTGCCTACCCTGCCGGATGGAAGCCACGCGGCGAGTTCGATTTCCTCGATGACTATTGATCGCAGGGACGACGACAAGCCGGAGGCGGCTTCCCGTTCCCGGCGCGGCAAACGACCGCCCACGGCGTCGGAGCAGCTTGAGGAATTGCTTGGCTATCCGTGGCCGTTCCCCGGCAGGCCACCCAAGCACGACCTCAGCACATGGACCGTGACCGACGACTGGCCCGACCCCGTTCCGGTCACACAAGCCGAGATCGAGGTGTTCGAGCGATGGTTCGGCGACCTGTTCGATGAACTATTCGGCCCGGACGCCGGATGATCCAGACATTGAAAATCAGCGTTGAGATTCGTCCTTCAATGGACTATATGTGGTCACATATGGCTACATATGGAGGCGCAACATGCTGACCATCAATCTCAGAGACGCCAAGGCTGGATTTTCCAGCCTGGTCGATGAAGCCGTCAAGGGAGAGATCGTGACCATCACCCGTCATGGCAAGCCCGTTGCGGCCCTGGTTTCGGTCGAGGCGGCTGAGATTGCGCGCAAGGCGCTTGATCGCAAACGGGCGGGCCTTGTCAGCTATCTCAGGACGTTCCCCGGCGGAGAGTTCCCGCGCAACCGCAAACCATCGCGGGATGTCGAGCTTTGAGCGGCTTCCTTCTCGACACCAATGTCGCCTCCATGCTGGCACAGTCGAAGTCGGAAGCATCCGCTGACTTCCTCAACTGGTTGGACCGCATGGATGCCGATGGACGGCTATTTCTGTCGGTCGTATCCATCCATGAGATCGAGAAGGGAATCGCGCTCCTCGACAACAAAGGGGCAACGGCGAAGGCCGCGAGCCTGAAAGCATGGCTCAGTGGTCTTGTCTCCACATACGACGACAAGATCATTGGCTTCGATGCAGAGGCCGCCGCAATCGGCGGGCGGCTGGAAGCAAAGGCGCTTGCCGCCGGTCACGACCCCGGCATGGCTGACGCCGTGATTGCCGGGACCGCCGCAGCGCATGAACTCGTCATCGTCACCCGCAACACGAAGCATTTCCTGCCATTCGGTATCGCCGTGTTGTCACCCGACGAGGCTGCCGCACAAGGAGACCCGACATGACCGCCTCCACCGTGCCGCTACGCGCCGCCCTTTACCTGCGCGTTTCGACGGCGCGGCAGGCCGAGCATGCGTTTCCATTCCCGACCAGAAACGGCAGGGCGAAGCCTATTGCGAGGCGCGTAACCTGCAACTGGTGGAAACCTTCATCGAACCCGGTGCATCGGCGACCAATGACCGCCGCCCCGAGTTCCAGCGCATGATCGAGGCGGGCACGTCCAAGCCCGCGCCCTTCGATGTGGTCGTGGTCCATTCGTTCAGCCGCTTCTTCCGCGATCACTTAGAGAGCTTGAGTTCTACGTTCGCAAGCTCGCCAAGAACGGCGTCAAGCTGGTCTCGATCACACAGGAAATGGGGGACGACCCCATGCACGTCATGATGCGGCAGATCATGGCGCTGTTCGATGAATACCAGTCCAAGGAAAACGCCAAGCACGTCATGCGGGCCTTGAAAGAGAACGCGCGGCAAGGCTTCTGGACCGGCTCGCTTCCTCCTATCGGCTATCGCACCGTCGTCGCCGAGCAGCGCGGAGCCAAGACCAAGAAGAAGCTGGAAATCGACCCGCTCCACGCCGACACGGTGCGGCTGATCTACCGGCTCGCCTTGGAAGGCGACGGCACCACCGGCCAGATGGGCGTCAAGAACATCGTCGCTTATCTCAACAGCCGCCGCATCTTCACCCGCGACGGCAGACGCTGGGGCATCGGTCAGGTCCATCGCATCCTGACCCGCCGCACCTATATGGGCGAACATGAGTTCAACAAGCGCAGCAAGACCAAGGAATTGAAGCCGACGAGCGAGATCGTGACGGTTCCTGCCCCGCCGATCATCGACCGCGAGACCTTCGACGCGGTTCAGAAGCTGCTCAAGGCCCGCAATCCCAAGGTCATGCCCGCCCGCGTCATCAGCGGCCCGACCATGCTGACCGGCCTGATCCATTGCGCCAAGTGTGGTGGGCCATGACCATCCGCATCGGCAAGGGCGGGCGCTATTGCTATTACGCTTGCTCGATGAAAGCGCGGCAGGGGCCGACCGCCTGCGAGGGCATGGCCGTGCCGATGGAGAAGCTGGACGATCTTGTCGCCAGCCATATCGAAGACCAGCTTCTCCAGCCTGAGCGGCTGGAAACTACCCTTCGCCAGCGTTCTCGACCGCAGGGAGGAACATGCAGAACGCCGCCGCGAGCATATCGCCGAGTTGAACAAGCGCGCCGCCGAATCGGAACTGCGTCTCAAGCGGCTTTATGACGCCATCGAGTCGGGCGTCGCCGATCTGGACGATCCGGCGCTGAAAGACCACCGCATCGACGGCCTCAAGGCTATTCGCGATCAGGCCAAGGCCGACGCCGACCGGGCGCAGGCCATGCTCCAGAACACAGGACAGAAGGCGGTAACACCGCAGATGCTGCGCAAGTTCGCCGCAACCGCCCGCGAGCGTATCCGGCTGGAAGGTGGCGGCTATCGCCGCGACCACCTGCGCGCGCTTGCACAGCGTGTAGAGGTCGCCGAGGGCGAGGTTCGCATCATGGGATCGAAGTCCCGGCTGCTACAGACGCTGGTGGCGGGAAGTGGCGCAAACTCAGTGCCCACTCAGGGACTGAAGTGGCGGAGGGAACGGGACTGCCGTCTAACCTTCTCTGGGCCGGCGATCGTCGCTCCACTAGCAAGCCAGTGGCTCCGGCCTACCGCAGCGAAGCGGGCAATGACAGCGCGAACAGGAACGCGAGGTTGGGGCTCAGCATCCCAGCAGTCAATCTCGGTAGCTCCAATCGGTAACTTCAGCGATTTGCTTGAACACGCCGCCGACGCCGTCAGCCGTCGGATCAGCGCGCCGGAGCCACTCCTCCGCCCATTCGATCCACTCTTGCACGCTCCGACCATCGATCACGGCCGTCGGCGTGGCGTCCATAGACCGCAGAACAACCAGAAAATCCCGGACGACGGCCAGATCGTGCCAGTCTTGGGCCAGCTCTCTGAAGCGTCGCCAGCGATTGGCGTCTCGTTTGCGTCGTCGCTGCTCTTCATAGCGGCGCTGTTCGGCAAGTTGGCGCTCGCGCTCCGCAGCCTCTCGATCCTTGCGCTGTTGAACGAGCAATGATCCAGCCGCGACAAAGGTAGCCAGGATATCCGGCAGCATGCTCTCCATCGCCTGCTTTTCGGATTCCAGCCATTGGCGTGGAAGACCGCTTGGCCATTGCCAGGTCTTGATCTCGAAGACGAGCCATCCTGTCGGCACCAGCTCCTGTTTCCAGCCGTTATCGCCGGCTGAACGCCATCGCTTCTCATCGTCAGTCAGCGGCCGTCGTTGCTGCTTTTGCTTCTCTCGAACTTGGAACTCTACCTTCTCACCCAGCATCTCAGCGAACAGGACGCCTCGCTCTCCCTGCCTGACCTTACCGCCTTGGCGCTCGATTGCCTTGAACAGCGAGTCCAGAATGCGATGCTTGCGACGATCGGTTTCGGTGAACTCGCTCGGACGGTACAGATCACGCATCCACGGATCGCGTTCGCTTCGGGACCGTCGCTTCTTCTCCTCATGCTCGGCCAGCCAAGAAGCGATCACCGTGTGTGGTTTCAGAAGGCGTTCGGGCACCACGAGGACGGATGCGCTCGCGCGGGCCTTGTCCGCTTGTTGCTTGACCTCCGGCGGCAACTCGATCGGAGGCGGCGGCAAAGGTGTTGGTCGAATGGTGATGGAGCGTCCGCTGCTCGATTTCGGCAATGGTGTTTGTTTCGGCGCTCTGCCTACGGCTTGCTTTGCCCAATAGCCGCGAGGCGGATACGGGATATCTTCCCGATCGCAGATCTTGGCGAGACCATTGCCGCTGATCCCATATTCCTCAGCCAATCGCGACATCGGCGTTGTCCACACTGCGCTATAGAGCTCCTCTCGTGTCATTGTCCTCGGTTGTGTCGGACGTGGCTTTGGCGCGGCCTGCGCCAGATTGGCAGGCAGGACCGTCGTATCCTTCTGCGTCGCAGCAACAAGAGAGGCCGCCGGGTCTGTTTCGACATGCTCAAGTTTGTGGTGAGGCCGCTGCTTCTCGGTATCCAGCGTGAGCGGCTCAACACATCCAGGTGGCGCTGGCGGCAATGGCGGCTGTTGGATGGGCTTTCCAAACTCTTTCCGCATCCAGTGCCCGGGCGGCGGCTTTGGGATATCGGCGCGCCGCAGTAATGTGCTGAGGATTGCCGTGGTGGTTCCGAGTTCGGCGATTAAGTGCGACATCGGCTTTGACCAGAGGCGGTCATAGAGCTCTTGGCGGGTGAAGCGGTGTTCCATGGATCAGACGGAGCAACTAACTGTTCGCGATAATGCTCGCAGGCCATAGCACATCGAACGTACAAGAACATGCGATGCTCAGATGAGGCCAAAATTCCCATCGATCGGGATCGCTTCGTCTGCTAGCCGTCTAGCGGACGCGGGGGTGTCTTCTGCTCTTTGGTGTTGTGATTGTAAACAATTGCACGCGGCAGCTATGGCTGCTCCTTCATTTTTGAGCATCTGCCGCCGGTGATCATGTACTGAGTTACTCTTTCGGGGAAAAACGGCTGGCAAATTTTCTTGTCCGTGGCGACAACAACGGTAGGGTGGTAATCAAGGGGCGGGGAAATCGACAGCAAGGCTGCTCGGAAAGCTGCGCTTCAGTAAAGGGCTCGGGGGGGGCATGAATCTTACAACCGAACAGGCCGAAGCGATCGGCCACGCAGCGGGGAATTTGCAACTCATAGCTTGTGCCGGGTCGGGCAAGACTGAAGTCGTTGCGCAGCACATTACGCGCCTGCTCACGCCCAAGGCCGAGGGCGGCATGGGGCTGAAGCCTGCCAATATCGTCGCTTTTACCTTTACAGAGAAGGCTTCGGCAGAACTGAAGCAACGCGTTCTCGATCGCTGCCGCGAGCGGCTGCCCGGCCTGGTCGGCATGGCCGAGATGTACATCGGAACGATCCACGGCTTCAGCCTTGACCTGCTAAGGACCGAAGTTCCGCAATACCTGAAATACGACGTCCTGAATGAAGTTCAGCAGGTGCTGTTCGTTGATCGCAACTCCGCCAAGAGCGGCCTGACGGCATCATCGACACTGCAGGGTGCAAAGCTTAAACGCTATGTCGACACCCGCCTTTACATCGAGGCGATGTCGATCCTTCGGGAGTCTGAAGTCGACTGGAAGGCCCTGAGAGGGACATCCATCCTTGACGGCTTCCGCGCCTACACCGCGCTGCTGCAGGAGCGGGACATGTTCGATTACTCGGCCATCCTTCAATGCGCCGTTGATGCGCTCGAAAAGGATGACGCCCTTCGAGCCCGCATTGCACAAAGGATCAAGGTCGTCATCGTTGATGAGTATCAGGACGTAAACCCCATACAAGAACGGATCGTTCGAGAGCTGCACGGTCTCGGTGCAGACGTAAAGGTGGTCGGCGATGACGATCAGACGATCTACCAGTGGCGCGGTAGCGATGTTGGCAACATCCTCAGCTTTGCCGACCGTTATGCGCCCGCGGACACCATCAAGCTCGAAGCCAATTTCCGCTCGACGCCAGGCATAACGGATGTTGCACGTCTCGTTATCGAGAAAAATACCTCGAGACTGGACAAGGAGATGCAGTCCGCAGATGCACAAACCCATGAGGCTGGTGACATCGTTGCGCTGCAGTTCTCGTCCCCCGACGAAGAGGCGGATTATATAGCCCAGACATGCAAGGCTTTGCGCGGAACCATGATCGAGGAAGGAGAAGGCAAGCGTCCCATCTCCTGGTCCGACATGGCAGTGCTCGTTCGCTACAACAAGTTCGGAGAACCGATCAGGCGCGCCTTTGCTCGTGAGGGCATCCCATTCGTTTCGGTGGGCATGGACACCTTGTTTGATGCCCCGGAGGGCGAGGCGGCGCGGTTGCTGTTTTACTTCATGGCGAACCGGGTTTCGCGGAACGACGCTTTGCAGGCCTGGCGCGCCGCCAATCTGGGAGTTGTTGAGAGCGTGCTCGATGATGCCCTAAAGGCCGCTGAGGCGACGCGAGCCAAGATGGCCATCGAAGATCAGGACGTTCGTTTCTCGGTCTACAACATCCAGCGGCAGTTCATGGGTTTCCTCGAGCAGATCGGCCTTAAGGAAGAACTGGTCCCTGATGGACGCGGTCCGCAAGTCTTCTACAACCTCGGGAAATTCAGCCAAGCGATCTCGGACTTCGAAACCATCTACTTTCATTCGCGTCCGCTACAAAAATATGAATCTTTCGCAAACTTCTTGGAGCACCAGGCAGAGGATGCATACGGTCAATCCACCGGCGCCGAGGAGAAGTTTGTATCCTTCGATGCGGTTCAGATTCTGACCATACACCGGGCGAAAGGACTGCAATGGCCCGTTGTCTTTGTCCCGCAGCTCGTCCGCAACCAGTTTCCGGCAAGTCCGCGCGGCGGGCGCAATGTCTGGCATCTTATCCCGTCAGCGGCCGTTTCTGGTCAGGGCCGCTTTCGCGGGTCGGAGGCTGACGAACGCCGCCTCTTCTATGTCGCGGTTACGCGCAGCCAGAAGCACCTCCACATGACGACGGCACCGACGCCGGGCAGCAACCGCTATGTGCGCCCTTCGTCCTTCTTCCATGACGTGCTGGAATCGAAATTCGTAAAGCGCCTGAGGCAGAACTACGATGGGCGCGAGCGCGGCGAACCACAATCTAAGGCATCGATATCGAACGTAAATCTGTCCTTCTCGGACATTCGCTACTATTTCGAATGCCCGTATCAGTTCAAGATGAGAACCCTCTACGGGTTCAACGCGCCGCTAGACGAAGCACTGGGATACGGAAAGACCCTGCACGACGCATTGGCGGAGTTGCATCAGCGTGCGATTGCAGGCGCGCCCATCCAGCCTTCTGACGCCGGGGAGCTCATCGACCGGCACCTGCACGTTCCTTTTGCGTATCCGACCCTACGCGAAACCATGCGGGCCTCTGCCAAGCGCACGGTCGAGAAGTACATTGAGGCGCGCCAGGCTGAATTCGACAAAATCGAATTCAGCGAAAAGTCCATCGAAGTTGCCCTCGAAGACGGCATCAACGTATTGGGACGCATCGATCTGGTTCGCCGCCGGGATACGAACGCGATAGCCATCGTGGACTTGAAGTCGACCGAGCGGGCCCAGGCCGAAGAGCTTACCGAGGCGCAGCTCCACATCTATGCACTCGGCTATCGCGAGCTGACCGGCAAGGACGCCGATTTCGTTGAAACCTACGAACTCGACACCCAAACGAGGAAGCCGCGCGCCGTCGACGGGGACCTTATCGCCGATGTTGTTGGCAAGGTGAAATCTGCAGCGGACGGCCTGCGCTCCAACGCGTTTCCCGCAACGCCCAATCCGGTTCAGTGCGGGCGCTGCGACTTTTCACGCCTGTGCGGCTCATGCGCTTCCGCCAAGATCACTGGGGGAACTACGGCGTGAGCGTCGACTACGAAGCGCTCAAAGCGGACAACATCACGCGCTACGGCACCGACATCGGCCGGATCGGCAAAATGCTCCTGGCCGATCGCTACGACAAGCGCACGCACTTTATCTACGAGCTTCTTCAAAACGCCGAGGACGCCCTTCGTCGACGCCCCTCCGATTGGGCCGGCGAGCGGAGCGTCACGTTTGAACTCTCTGCCGACCGGCTCATCATCACGCATCACGGTCAGCCGTTCGATGCTTCCGATGTTAAAGGCGTCTGCGGCATTGACGAGAGCACTAAGAGCATCACGTCAATCGGTCGCTTCGGCATCGGCTTCAAGTCGGTGTACTCGTTCACTAAGCGCCCGGAAATACACTCTGGCGATGAGGCCTTCGCAATCGACACCTTCGTCTGGCCGACCTCGGTGGAGCCCATTGAACGTACACCAACCCAAACCAAGATCGTTTTGCCGCTTGATGTGGGCGACGAAGACGCCCAAGCCGAGATCGCAGAAGGATTGCAGGATCTCGGCCCGCGCACGCTGCTGTTCCTGAGACACATCAACGAGATTTCCTGGATGGTCGGGGGCACCCCGGCGGGCCTGTACTTCCGGGACGATCCCAAGATCGTTGGCCCCGGTGTCCGGCAAGTCTCGCTTATGGGGCAACAGGACGGGCGCGACATTGAAGAGCGCTGGCTTGTTTTCTCGAGAGAGGTCACGAACGAGGGCACTCCCGTCGGCTTCGTTGAGATCGCGTTCTCATTGTCGCTCGACTCCGGCGCGACACGCAGGGTGTTACCTCTTTCTGATTCGACGCTGGTGGTGTTTTTCCCAACCGTGCTGTCAACGAATACAGGGTTCTTGCTGCAAGGCCCTTTCAGGACTACGCCCAGCCGCGACAACATCCCGGTAAATGATGGATGGAACAAGCAGCTTGTCGGCGAGGCGAGCGAATTGCTGGTCGATGCCCTCCGCTGGATGGCGGCCGAGGACATGCTGGACGTCAATGCGCTGCAATCTTTGCCGCTTCAGCGCGACCGTTTCACAGGCAATCTGCTCGCGCCGCTGTTCGACCACTTGGCAAATGCCCTCCAGAACGAACCCCTCTTGCCATGCGGGGAAGCTGTCTACGCCTGCGCGAAAGACGTTCAGCTATCGCGAACGCAAGACTTGCGGGACTTGTTCGACTCGGAACAGCTTGGAAAGGTGCTGAAGTCCGAGGGTCCCGTGTGGTGGCTCAGCCCAGACATCACGGCAGACCGAACCCCCACGCTCCGTCAGTATTTTATTCGCGAGCTCGACATCTCAGAACAGTCCCCTGAGTCCCTACTACCGCGGCTGACCGCGGATTTTCTGCGGGCCCAGCCCGACCAATGGGTCGTGCGGCTGTACGAGTACCTAAATAAGGTTCCTGCCGTCGCAGAGCGACTTCGGAACCTGCCCTTGGTGCGGTTGGAAAATGGCCGTCACGTTTCGGCGTTCGCCCACGGCATGCCCCAGGCGTTCTTCCCGAGCGACATTCAGACCGGGTTTCCGACCATCAGGAGAGATGTATGCAGGAGCCAAGAGGCCACGAAATTCCTGCAATGGCTTGGACTGACACCGCCCGATCCGGTGGACGACGTCGTCAGGAACCTGTTGCCGACTTACAAAAATGGTCTCGCTGACCAAGCAACGTACGGTGAGGACATCGCCCGCATCCTCAGGGCGTTCAAAACAGATTCAGCTGCCCAGCGAGCGAAGCTTTTGTCTGCCTTGGAGGACACGCCGTTCGTTCTTGCTCGCGACATGAAAACGGGGGAGACTGATCTCAAGGCGCCGCGCGACGTGTACATTGCGACTGCCCGTCTGAGAGAACTCTACGAAGGAATCGAGGGAGTCTATCTTACCGAAGATCACTCGGCACTGCGTGGAGAACCGGTAAGGGACCTTCTAGAGGCATGCCGGGCGACCCGGTACATTCTTCCAGTGGAAGTACGTTCCACGCTCACGGAAGATCAAAAGCATGAGTTGCGGCTGTCCAAAGGGCTGGTTTCGGTCACCTATGAAAGCACGCCAGAGGATTTCGGGCTGCGCGGCCTTGAAGCCATTCTCGCTCAACTGCCGTCCTTGAGTCTGGAGGGCCGCCGAACGAAGGCACGGCTACTGTGGGAAGCGTTGATCGAACTCCAGGACCGGCGCGGCGAAGGCGTGTTCTCGGGAACCTATCGCTGGCAGTACCATCAATGGAGAAGTGCATCATTCGACGCCCACTTTGTGCGGGTGCTGAATGGGTCGCGCTGGATCACCGATGCTGCTGGCGACCTCGTCAGTCCTTCCACCATCCTGTTTGAGGCGACCGGGTGGTCTGCGAATCCGTTTCTTCAGTCCAGGATCATTTTCAAGAAGCCAATTGTCGAAGAGCTCGCCAAGGAAGCGGGGTTCGAGCCCGACATGCTCGACATGCTCAAGAAGCTGGGCGTCACCAGCAAGGCCGATCTCCTTGCCAAGCTCAAGACTGAGGAGCTTGGCAAGGAACAGTCCGCTGGTTCTTCTGCCTCAGGTGACGCCGAGGATGTTTCTGAACCTGTCGATGATGAAGATGACACGGTCGCGAGCGGGGCGGTCATTGAAGATCACAACGAGGACGAGGAAAGCGACGAGTACGACGGCGGCTTTGATGACGACATTGATGACAACGAGCCTAGCGCAACGCCTTCCAGTGGCGGATCGGGATCTCCGCGCAACGGCACCCACGCGGCCGCTAACAGCAACGGTGCGACGCGCAACAGCAAGCGCCCTGCTGCGGATCACAAGCCAGGCGAACGGACTTTCGTGTCTTATGTCGCTACGCATCCGGAAAACGAGGAAGACTCCGAGGACCCGGATGGTCTCGACTACAGCGAGCGCATGGCGCTAGAGGCGAAGGCTATTGACCTGATCCGCGCTCGCGAGCCGTCCCTCAAGCCAACCCCCGTCGGCAATAAAGGTTTCGACCTTGTCGAGACCGACGCAAACGACGAACCCGAACGGTGGGTTGAAGTCAAAGCCATGAAAGGATGCCTCGAGGATAGGCCCGTCGGACTTTCTAGCGTACAGTTTGAATTTGCGCGCCAGCATGGCGACCAGTATTGGCTGTACGTTGTTGAACATGCTGGCGACCGGGATCGTGCCAGGATACTCAAGATCAAAGATCCGGTAGGACGATCGGGTACGTTCACGTTCGACAAAGGGTGGTCATCCATAGCGCTGGTAGACTCACCTTCGGTGAGTGACCGCCGGGTGTAAGAAATCGCGAGCTCAATGCCTACGACCGCCAAGAGGATGAGCTGGCCCCCAAGACCGACTTGATCGTATGACCGCCGCCATAGATCGCAAGCCAGAGGCCGGCGAAGCCAAGTAGGTGCTCCCATGGGATCGGCACGATGGAAGCCTCGGCGGTGGCGTTCACGACCGGCAGGATGACGCCGTTCCATGACCAGAGGAATAGCAACAACCACGACATGGCCGGTCAGCGGAGCACTGAGGAGGTAGGCGTCGGCACCAGGCAAGGTGGCCGACCGTCTCCAGTCCCGATCATCCTGACGTCTGGAACCATTTGACGATTTTCGAGATGCTTTCGCCGAACATGGCGATGCCGACGGCAATACCGAGAATGCCGACGATGATCCATTTGACGAATGCGGACACGGTGTTGATCGAGCGGACCAGGCGAATGCCGTCGTCGAGCGTCTTCACCTCGTCGGGGCGCAGGGCAAGCAGGAAAGCTTTCGTTTCCTCGGGCAGGTCCTCGAATCGCTTTGGTGTCTGGTCAGTCATCGGGGTGCCTCCGCAATCCGGACATGATGCTCTTGGCGGTGTGGCCGCCCATGTAGAGGCCGGTGAAGACGCCGGTCAGCGTCATGAGGATGGTGAGATCGACGGCCTCGATTGCAGCGCCGAATGCCGCATTCGCCAATGGACGCAAGATGAGCGCATAGAGCCAGACGAACGCCAGCAGCCACATCCAGCTTGGCCGCCATGCCCACGTCCATGTCGGCCCGCCCTTGTCCAGTTCGGCCTTCAGCGTCTCATTCATGAGCCGCTGGCTTTCGACATGGGCCATGAGAATGTCGGCCGCTTCCGGCTCGGCCGCGACGATAGCCTCTTGCAGATCGTCAGGGGGCAGGTCAGGTAGCGCCTCGGCCGGGACGCCGGCCTTCTCGGCAATCACGTCGATCACCTTGCCGGCGAGTTCGCCACCGACCCCGCCGAGCCTGTCGCCAAGGATCTTCCTGATGACGGGGCCGGCAAGATCGCCGGCCGCCGTGAGCAGGATGGACGCGAGCGTGCTCATGTCAGCCTCCGAACATGGATGCAGCCACCGCGGCCAGCATCAGGACGATGATGACAAGGATCACGGCGGCGGGCAGGTCGCGCCTTCCGGCACCCGGTGCGATGTCGATGGGTGCAGGCTTGGGCGTCGGTGTCGGCGCGGTCGGCGACCGCGACGCGGCGGCATCGTAGCCCGCACCAGCCAGCGCCTTCTCGAACGCATGGGCGTATCCGGCTATCATCGTCGCCCTTTGCCGAGGATGGTGGCCACCTGTGCAGGGCCGGAGGGTGGCGCCCAGACATAGGCGCCCTCGGCGTCCTTGAACTTGCGCACCGTGTTCATGGTCGCATCCGACATCAGCCAGGAGGCCCCGTTCCGGTAGCCGGATTTCAGGGCATAGTAGAGGTCGATCAGGCAATCGGCAGGATTGGCCGAGGCGGTCGCCGCAACAAAGCCGTCAGCCTTGCCTGAAGCGACGAAGCCGATCTTGCCCCAGGCATGGGAGGCATTGGCCACCGTGTCATAGGCAAGGATGCCGCGCGGCTTGTTGATGCCGTCGCCATGGGCAAAGGCAGCACCCTCCTGCTCGGCGAACTCGATCGCCACTTCCTCGGCCAGCCATGCGGCAAGATCGATGCGGGCATCGTCGAGCGAGGTCTGCGTGGCGCCGGGCATAGCGTAGATCTCGCCGGTATTGATGGCGATCTCACGCAAGGTCGGCGTGGCCGTGCCAGGACGATCCTGTTCCTCGCCAACCCAGCCCGACGTCGCCCCGCCCATATTGACCAGCTTCTTGTAGGTACTGGTCGAGATCGAGATGGTGCGGGCGAGCGAGCGGATGGTGGAGACGGTGCCGAGCACCCGGTCGATCCCGGCCTCGGTCTCTTCCGGCACCAGATAACCGCCGTCGGGATCGGACTGGGTGGTCAGCTTGGCCTTGACCTCAAGATCACGCAGGCCGGCATCGACGCCGCGGCGGAAGAAGCGGTCGAAGGCCTGGGCATGTTCGGCCTTGTCGGGGTCAGCCGGGCCACCCACCCCGCCGACCTTGAGCGCTGCCAGCGCGGCATTGGTTTCGTCGAGAGCCTTTTGCAGGGCGGTGATCTCGGCATTGATGCGGTCGACCTTTTCGGTCTGGACCACATCGGCCATGCCGGCCCGGATGTCGGCGAGTTCCTTGTCGCGCTCGACCTTGAAGTCCTCGAAGGTCTTCTGCAGTTCGGCCAGGATTTTGGTGGCATTGCCGGAATCGGCGCGCACGCCGACGATCCCGCGCGCACGCGAGGTGAGTTCGATACCCATCTCGGGTCTCCTATGATCTGATGGTGTCGATCAGCCGCTGCAGGGCGGCGGCATTCAGTTCGGGATTGTCGCCTGCATCGCGCGCGGCGGAAGGCTGGCCTGCATCACGCGTGGCCGAGCCGATCAACTCCGAGAGCATCTCGGAGCGCATGGTGCGGGTGAAGCCGGCCTTCGCGAGCGCGGCCTCGGTTTGCCGGCGTGCCATCAACCGCCGGTCTGTGCTTTTGGCATCGCCGGAAGGCGCTGCAACGCCATCGTCGACGGCATCGGCAAAGCCATATTCGACGGCCTGCGCTGCCGTCATGAAGGTCTCGGCATCCATCAGCCGTTCGATGCCGACGCGATCCATGCCGGTGCGGGCCTCGTAGATGTCGGCAAGTGCCGCATCGAACTGCTCGAACAGGCTGGCGGCCTCGCGCAGGTCATGGCGGTTGCCGATGACCAGACCCCAGGCATTGTGCACCATCATGAAGGAGCCGAGCCCCATGCGGATCACATCGCCGGCCATGGCGATGATGGAAGCGGCCGACGCTGCCCAGCCCAGCACCTCGACGGTCACCTTTGCCGGGTGCGTACGCAGTAAATTGTAGATGGCGATGCCCTCGAACATGTCGCCGCCGGGCGAGTTGATGCGAACGGTGATGTCCCGGTTGCCGATTGACCGCAGCGCGGCCGTGATGCGGGTGGCTGTGACGCCAGTGCCGGTCCAGCCATCCTCGCCGATGACGTCGAAGATGGAGATGGTGGCGTCGGCGTCGGCACCGGGCGCAGCGGCAAAAGAGTGCTCTGCCCATTTCGCCAGCACGTCGGACGGCGCATCCCACTGGTAGTTCTGCGGGCGAGCCATTGTGGGCGCGTTGGGAAGGCTGCGCAGGCTCATCAGAGGTTCTCCAGAAGCTGGAACAGGTATCCGCCGAGCGTGACGCCACCGATGAAGATGCCGAAGTCGAAAGCAGGGCTGATGGCGGCCAGCCCGACAACCGCCATGACGATCAGCGTCGAGGCCAGCTTCAACGTGTTCAGAAGGGTCATCTGTTTATTCCTTGTCGTTACGGGGCGTCGGTTTCGTCATCGCGCCGGCCACCAATCTTTCGATCGCCAGGGTTGCCACTGGCAGCGACCACGCGATCGCCATCGCTGCCGTTGCCAGACTCCTGGCGATCTCGTTGTTCCCCCGCCGGCGCTCCCGCCGTGTTCGGCGGCGGATAGAAGACGTCGCCGCCGTCGCGCGGGTTCTGGTCTTCGAGCGCGCGGATTTCATTCGGGCTGTAGACGCCCCATTGCAGGCCTTTGACGTAAGCCTCCCAGCGCGCCTTGATGTCGCCCTTGACCAGCGCCGCCCGGTTGAAGCGCGCGTAGAGATCGTCTTCCGCGCCGATCAGGTCGCGGTTGATCGCCTCTTCCCACATCGTCAGATGGTCCTCGAGCGTCCAGGCGACGAAGCCGATCGATTGCTGCTCGATACCCGTGCCCCAGCTGGTCGACTTTTCCGTGTCGCCGATCATGTGCGGCGGCACGCCGAAGAACATGGCAATGTCGGTGCGGCTGAACTTGCGACTCTCGATCCACTGCGCATCCTCGGCCGTCATGGCGATGCGGGCATAGTCCAGGGTACGAAACGCCTCCTCGAAATGATCAGCGACGCACTCGGCAGTCCATTCGCGCTCAGCCATGGCGCGCCTCCCTGTCGGAAGGACGTGGTCCGTAGAGCTTCTCGCCGAGCTGTCGGACCAGTTCACGCTCGGCCCAAGTGAGACGGTCGTCATCGGCGGAGACCGCGAGGACGCCCTGTTCCTGCCAGCCCTCGCGCTTAACCTGCTCGGGATCCCGGCGCCGGCCGCCGTAACCGTGAGGATGCCATCTCATGCGACACCCCCATTCGTCTCGATCGCCCAGAGCAGGATCGCGATGGCGTCGGCCTCGTTGTCGTCGGCCGGGCTGAAGCCGCGGGCGCGGACGGCGGCGACCATGGCGGCCTTGTCGGCGTTGCCCTTGCCAGCGGCATGACGCTTGATCGTGCCGACCGGAACACCCTCGTAGGGCACGCCCCGAAGCTCAGCCCATGATGTGAGCGTGGCCATGAGCCCGCCGTAGATGTGGCTCGCGTCGGTGCCTGCGTGGCGGCGAACTTCCTCGAACCAGATCGCGGCGACGGGTCCGGACAGCCGGTCGATCTCGGTCAGCCAGTTGGTGAAGCGAAGATAGCGCATGCCGCCGCCGTCAAAGCGACCGGGGCGGAGCGAGACGGTGCCGCTGGTGATCAGGCCGTCATGGCCGCGGATCGCCCAGCCGGTCGATGTGCCGAGGTCGAGCGCGAGGATGCAGCGGCCCACTCCATCAACGCCTTGAAGACCGGGGGCGGCGGTGACGGGTGTGACGGATGTGACGGATGTGACGGATGGTTCCTTATCCGCTCCACAGGCGCGCACATGCGCGCGCGTAACGGTCATATAAGTATGATCCGTCACATCCGTCACACCATCTGAATCCATTGGCATTTTCCTATTCTCCCGAGAAAAGGTCAGAGTTGCTGTCATTGAGGGCGATGCCGCGAAATCCCTTGGCCGCACGGGTGTTGTGGCGTTCGAACCCGCGCACGATCAGGGCTTCCGAGAACCGCTTGACCGAGCCGGCGAATTCGCCGTTCGCCTCGGCCCAGGCCTTCCAGTCCGCAAACATCGTGGTGGTGGCCGCGCTCAGGTGCGATCCGAGCGAGCAGCGTTCATCGATCCAGCGACCGATGGCGTCCTCTGCCTCGAAGTAATCCTCGGTCGCGGCCATCACGGCGGGCGGTGGGCGCAGCCCCGTCCGCTGCCATTCGATGCAGCCTTCGAGCGCCCATGCGAGGATCCCGTCGCGTTCGGCGAGCAGCCTGTCCGCCAGGTGCTTGTCGCGCCGGGCGGGCGGGATGGTGACGGTGAACGGCACCATGTGCAGGCGCCGCTTCATCGCCTCGTCCACGTTGCGGATGGAGGGCTTGTGGTTGCCGACGATCAGCAGCTTGAACTGCGGGATGAACTCGAAGAAATCCTGCCGCATGAAGCGGGCGGTGATCTTGTCGCCCCCGGTCAGCGCCTTCAGCTTGCTTTCGGCCCAGCGGCTGCCCTGTTCGGTCTCGATGGAGGTCACGATCCGCGCACCACGCAGCCCCGCCATGTCGGTCGGGTGGCGATCGCCCTGCGTGGCCATGAACATGTCCATCGGCGCGACGGTGGCGTAGTCGCCGAGGATGGCGGTCAGGGTGTTGGCGAAGACGGATTTGCCGTTGGCACCGGTGCCGTAGAGAAAGAACAGCGCATGCTCGGTGGTGACGCCGGTCAGGCAATAGCCCGCCATCCGCTGCAGGTAGGATTGCAGCTCGCCGTCCCCGCCGGTGACGGTTTCGAGGAAGCCAAGCCAGACCGGACAGGCACCGGCGACCGACGCACCGGCGATCCGCGTCATGAAGAGGCCGGGATCATGTGGCCGGGATGCGCCGCTCTGGAGGTCGACCACACCGCCCGGCGTATTCAACAGCCAGGGATCACGGTCCCACGGTTCGGTCGTGGTCGCGTGGCGACGGTCGGAACGGGCGAGCCGCTCCACGGCCGAAACCGTCGCGGCGGTGGAGAGCTTGGCCTTGAGCCTTGCGGATCCGGCACGCGCGGCCGCCTCGCGGCAGATCATCCGCGCCAGATCGAAGGCCTGCAGCGTCTCCTCACGCCGCCACAACTTGCCCGACCAGGTCAGCCACTGTCCCCAGCCCGCGACGTAACGCCAGGTCTCGGCATGCCGGACGGCGAAGGTGGCGGCGAGCGCGTCCTCGGTGAAACGCACCGGCACGGGGCCGTCGTCGTCGCCACCGGCCGGGCCGCCGTCATCGCACCCGCCATCCTCGTCCTCGAGATCGCCGTTGCGGGCGGTGTCGCGTTTCCAGAGGCGTTCGGCTTCGTCCCGCAGCCGTTCCTCCGGCCAGGGAGGGGCGACGCGGGCCGCGTTGTAGGAGACGATTTCTTCCCACGCCTGTTCGCGCGGCACATGGCCTTCGCGGGCGCGGCGGATCCAGTAGCCCATCACCCGCGACAGCGCGTCGAAGCGCGTGGTACCGTCCACGCCACCTTCGCGGACCTGGCGTCCGAAAAGCTCGGTCACGCTACCGCGCTCGGGGGCCGCCATGTTGAAGTCGAGCCCGGCCTCGCCTTCGAGCGGCGGCATGGCGATGATCGCCTCGAGCAGTTCGCCCAGATCGTAGTCGCGGGGATCGTGGTGCAGGATCTCCACCAGCCGACGTCGGCCCTGTTTGGCGTGGATCGATCCCGCGACGCGGATCGGCTGGTGGGCGGACCGGAAGGACGGATCGCCGCCGACCTTGGCGGCGATCATGTGCCGGGCGCGGCAGACCGTGGCGATGTCGTCGCCTTCGGCAGGCTCGGTCAGACGCCAGTAGAGGTGCAGCTTGCGCTGGCCCTCGGCGGTGATGCCACCGGACGCGACCTCGAGTGTGGGACTTCCGATATGCTGCACAAGATGGTCGCGTTTCGCGCCAATGTCGCCATGGTCGAGATCGACCAGCACGACCTGCGTTTGCACGATGCTTTCCGCCCGGGCGTCGCCGGGGGCGACCACCGTGCCGGGCGCCACGAACAAGGCCATGCCGGCGTCGCTCGCCCATGTCGCCTGAAGCGCGAGTTTCGCGGCTAGCGTGGCGTCCGCTTCGATGAAGGGCACATGCGGCGGGCCATCGCCCGCGCCTTTCTCTGCGAGCGCACGGACCGGCACCCAGCCGTCGCAGTAGCCGAACACCACGTCGGCGTAGATCGCGATCATTTCGGCGTCGGGCGCGACGTCGTCGGGCGCGATGGTGTCGGACGGGATCGTCATGCCCAGCACCGTTCCTGCCACGCACAGAAGCGGCATTCGAAGTGGTCGGGGTCGGCTGTGTGGCGGGGAAGAAGTTCACCAGCATCGCAGGCGCGCAGGATCGTCACCGCCTTGTCGCTGGCGGACTGGGCAAGTGCGGCATCGAACGGCACGGATTCGTGCCAGATCTCGCAGGTGTCCTTATTGATGGCGGTGAACAGCGCGGGCGTTTCGGTCAGGCCGAGATAGGCCTGGTAGAGTGCTATTTGTGCGGCGTAGACCGGCTTGGCTTTCGCGACGCCATGCTTCGCGATCTCGCGCCAGTTCTTCGCATTGGCCGACTTGCACTCCCAGAGCGCCGGGACCGCCATGCCGTTCGGCGCGGCGACCACCACGCCGTCGGCATGCCCCTGGACCCGACCACCGACGACCGAGAAGCCGAACTGATCGCCATGGCGATTGCGCGTGCGAAGGTCGAAGCCCGCCTGGCGCAGCCATTCGATGGCCAGATCTTCGAGGACGTGTCCGAGCGCGAATATGCGCAGAGACTGGCCCGAGAATCCGGCGCCCGGGTCCTTCGGCGTCTTCAGGTATTCGTATTGCAGCCTGCGCTGGCAGATATCGCCGAGCCGGCTGCCGCCGAGGTAGTCGCGCGCGGGGCGTTGAGCCTGTTCCGCGACGAGGGCATTATCGATGCAGGCATTGACGGTATCCGCGAAACTCGGCGGCTTCTCCCGATGGTTGAAGTCGAAACCGGCGTCCATCAGAACGGCACCTCCGGATCGGGCCGGTGTGCGCTGGCCATCATCGCTTCCTGGAAGCCGTCGACCGCAGCGGTGACGAGGGCGAGCGCCTGCGCCTCGCTGAGGTCGGCGAACCGCGCGGTCCAGCCGATCTCGGCCATCAGTTCGGCCATGTTCTTCAAGGCGGCGCGGAGCGCGGCCTGTTCACGTTCATCGGGATCGATCATGCGCAGCCCTCATGTGCCGGGGCCGCATGCGGGCATGGATGGATGTCAGCGCGGCGCGCGAAGGGGATTGTGGTCATGGGAGAGCTCCAGATGCTCTCCTCACCTACCGGCTGGCTGTCCTGACTGTCGGATGTGCGGTTCGGAACACTTCGGGAACATGGACTTGTGCGTTCACAACTCTGCGGATAGCCTGAACTTTCCCCGATTCACCCTGGAGCCGAGTCGCGCATGGCGTCATTCAACCCGAGAAGCTTCACCAACCCTGATCGCCTCAAGAGCATTTCGCCGAAGCACCTACTGAAGTTCTTCGCGACGTGGGCGGAATATTTTTCGGCGCGGGGTTTTGAACTTCCGGTCGAAGCGGATGAGGATTTTCCCTACGACGATCTTGCTGCAGTGTTGATGAAGCCCGACGAAAACGTGCCGCCCGAAATGGTCGACGCCCTTTTCTACGTGCACGAGACCGCGACCAAGGAAACCGCCGAGGAGTTGATCGAGGCGGCAGGACGGGCTGGTCTCACGATCGAGGCCGGTGAGGAACCATCCGATGCGGACATCGCCCTGCAGATCTGGCTCCAGAAACCTGATCTGCTGCGACGTCAGCATGCCGAGACCGTGGCATTCACACGTTCGCGGTTCATCTACTTCGCGGGCCAGAGCGGCAAGCCGCGACCGGCTCCGGATCCGACCGCCGAACAGACCGCGATCATGCAGGAGCGGATGGACGAGTGGTTCGACCGCAAGCGGCGTGGCAAGGGCTCACGGGTATTCGCTTTTCCGCGCGGCACGAAGACATGGTTCATGGTCCGGCATGGCGAACCGATGCGGCGCGAGGGGCGACATCAGGATGATGGCGGATCGGGAATCGCCTACTATCGACCGCAGAAGCACGACGTCGTCATTTATGACGGCGAGTCTGACGAACTTGCCGTCAATGCAGGGACGAAAGGCGAAACCGAGCTCTACCTGCGGACGTTCGGCGGGGTCATCTTCGGGGACGAGGAGTACTTCGATCGCTCGAACCGCTTCACCCTCGATCCTCTGCTGGAGAAGGGCGAGAAATCGCTCGACAACGACACTGTCTCCGAGATCGTCAAGGTGCGCCTGATCGAAATCGAACGCTTCTGGGGCGGAAAGGCCAAGGAGAAGGAGGTGCGCAAGGCGAACGACCTCTTCATGGCCTGGGACGACAATTGGGAGCGGCGCCTTGCGGGCGGTTCCATCGACCGGGCCGTTTTCAAGGTCAAGTTCGATGGAGACGGCAAGGAGCGGACGGTTGCCATTCTCCCGCCGAGCCTCGCACGCTACGACCGTGATGCCGACAGCGATCTGATCGACCGCTGGCTCAAGGATCAGGGCTTCTGCCGCCCCAACGTCGGAGATGAGGACGATGACGTCGGCGTTCTGGAGGACGATTGAGCGCGTCCCCGGTCATGCGACCGACACGCTCGACTGGAAGGTCGACTTGATCGATTGCTGGACCCTGGTCGAACGCTACCTTCCGGAAACCTCCAAGTACGCAGAACGTATCGACTGTCCCTGGCCCGGCGGGGAGCATTGCCCGCGCCACGTCGTGCGGCATGCCGGCGGCTTGGTCCGTGCCGTCTGCAGCGATCCGGGGCGACTCTGCGAAACCCTCGACATCAATCCCGACGATATCCGCATCCGTGAACTCGACCGCCGCAGGCTGTTCGCCGACATTGCCACGGCGCTTGGCCTTGTCGTTCCCACCGCGCCTTCGCGCGGGGCGGTCCTTCTGCACATCGGCGATCATGCCATTGCCGCCGGCCGGAGTTTTCCGGTGTTCGCTGCGCTCACAAGCCCGGGCGCGCCGCTCGGCCGGGCAGACGTCCTCGACCTCGATCGTCGCAATCTGCCATTCGTCCTGCTGGTGACATCGCTCGGCGCGATTGACCCGGACGTTCCGGCCTTTCTTGCGGCCCGGCGAGGGCGTGTTCTGACGTGGGCCGAATGCCTCGACTTCGCCCCCCCACCGCGCAAGGGATTCGTCGCTGCCATGCCACTTGTCGATCTCTTCGCGCCCGAGATCGCGGCGCTGACGGACGCAGGTGACGTCGTCCGGCGTCCGGTGATGACTCTGCCTGCAAATGCCCGCTGGTCCGATCTGCGCTTCGCGTTTCGCGAGGAGGCCGTGCTCAACGTCAGCTATCTTGGGCAGGCTCCGGCGCGCCTTGAACCGGACCAGATCGGCATGCGCGATGAGCGGAACGGCAAGCCGAACCGCCAGTGGCGGCTACTCCTTGTTTGCGCCGCACTTGGCGGGGCATTGCCTCGGTCCTTTCCGATTTCCACCATCAAGGGGCGCCGCCCGGCGAGCGATATCGTTCGCATTCTCGGGCAGTTCCAGCGTGGTTACGAAAAGCAGCGCCAACTTCTCGCCGCAGCACTGCGTGAGCGGTTCGGGATCGACGAGGACCCGTTCTCAGGCGCTGACGATTGTTACGAGGCACGGTTCCTGGTCGATGCAAGCAGTCTGAAGCAGGGCCGATCCGACCAGCGCGACCGAAATTTCGCCGACGACGACTGACTCTTTCCAAACTTTTTTCATCCCACCCAACCCCATGAAACCGCAAGGTTTCGTGGGGTTTTTGCTTCTCCGATCCCCCTGATTTCGAGGCCCTCCAACGAATTTTCGCCGGTGCCAGGCACTCGGGCCGCGTGCCCGTCCACCTGGACGAAGGCGAAACTTCATGGAGCGTTTCCACCCCATTTGCGACGCGCACTCGCGCGTCTCCCGTAACATCACCATTCGCGCCGAACGGCTGGCCCGCTCGGGCTCCGTCCCCGGAATGGACGCCGAGGACATCAAGCAGGACCTGCGGCTGCACCTCTATCGCCGGGACGGGAAGTTCGATCCTTCCCGCGGTCAGTACGACACCTTCGCCGACCGCGTTCTGGCGAACCGCATCGCCACGCTGGCCGCGCCGACCGAACGGCTGCGGGCCGAGCGGACTTGGATCGACTTCGACAGTCCCGCCGAGGGGCGCGGTGATGACGAGATGCTGCCGCTCGCGGAAACGCTGCCCGACAGCGTGATGCCGCATGCCGCCGTCACACGCGCACCAGACGAGGCGTTCGGGCTGGTCCGGGACGTCCAGCGGCTCCTTGCTGGCCTGACCCCGACCTGCCGCGCCCTCGCGCTGGCGCTGATCGACATGTCGCCGACGGAAGCGGCCGAAGCCCTCGGGATCCATAGGAGCACCGTCTACGCGCGGCTCGCCACCATCCGGAAGGCGGCCGAGGCGCTTGATCTCGCGGCATATCTCGGCACCGCCCCGACAGTCTCGGAGGCTCGCCGGTAGGTGACAACAGGACCGGCGATAACCCGGCCCGCCAGTTTCATGCCGGGCCCTCGGAGGAATGCAACACCCCCCCGCGGGGAAACACTCCGACCGCAAGCTCCAGGGCGGCGTCAGGCCCGGCAGCAGTCTTCCCGACGATCCCTGGACACCAACCGACGAAAACACGGAGCATCACCATGTTCACGACTTCCCCCCTGAAGCGCCTGCGCGAACTGCGCTGGCTGGAAATGCTTCCCGACAACATCGACGTCCCGGCGGTCTTCGACAGGCCGGACCAGGTCGTGCCGATCGAACGCGCCACGGTGGACGAGATCGAGTTTGCCCTTGTCGCCCTGGCGCGACAGCAATCCGACCTCTACCGCCTGACCGGCGCGCTCGGTGACGTGCTGAAGATGGCGCGCCGTCAGGGCGCCTGTGGTGCCGACATCGCCATCTCGGCCGCGGCGCGCGATCTGGAGGGCGGCAAGTGAGCGCCCCCTTCGGCGCCGGGCCGCTCCGGATCATCACCGCCGACGAACGCCTGCGCGAAGCGCGCGGCATCAAGGGGGTGCTCACGGGCACCTCCGGCATCGGCAAGACCACGCAGCTGCTGACCCTCGATCCGCAGCGAACGCTTTTCCTGAACCTCGAGGCGGGCGAGTTGGCCGTTCAGGGCTGGCCCGGCGACGAGATCCGCATCCGCGACTGGGAGGTCGCCCGCGATCTGGCCGCCTGGATCGGCGGCGCCAACCCGGCCATGCGGGACGACCAGTCCTATGGGCCAGGGCACTTCGCGCGGGTCTGCGCGGCCTTCGGTCCCGCCAGCCAACTCGACAAGTACGACACGGTCTTCGTCGACAGCATCTCCGTCGCCTCTCGCATTTGCCTTCAGTGGTGCAAGGGCCAATCCCAGGCCCAGTCCGACCGCACCGGCAAGCCGGATCTCCGCGCGACCTATGGGTTGCTCGGCCAGGAGATGATCAGCTGGCTCACGCATCTGCAGCACACGCCCGCCAAAAACATTTGGCTGGTCGGTCTTCTCGACCGCAAGCTCGACGACTTCGGCAAGCCCTTCTTCTCGATGCAGATCGAGGGCTCGAAGACCGGGCTCGAACTGCCCGGCATCGTGGATGAGGTCATCACCCTGACCGAGTTGCGCCCCGAGAAGGGCGAGGCGTTCCGTGCCTTCATCTGCACCACCATCAACGATTTCGGGATGCCTGCAAAGGACCGCAGCGGCCGGTTGTCGATGATCGAGCCCGCTCATCTCGGGCGGCTCATGGCGAAGATCCGTGGTCCGCGCCCAGAGGGCGCTGCCCGCCTGAACTTCGATCTGCCCACGGACGCCACCGCACCCAATCCCCCGACGACGAAAGGAGCATGACAATGGCGAGCGACATGGATTTCAACGGCGCGGACAAGCAGGATGCCGCTTTCGACCTCATCCCGGCCAACACGCTGGTCAAGGTCTGCCTCACCGTCCGCCCCGGCGGCGCGGGCCCGGAAGGCTGGCTGACCCAGAGCAAGACGAGCCCGGCCCTCTACCTCAACACCGAGGCTGTCGTGATGGAGGGGCCGTTCGCGCGGCGTCGCATCTACACCCGCATCGGCTTTCGCGGAAAGGCTGCGGGCGGTCCCGGCGACGACACCTACGGCAACCGCGGGCGCGCCATGATCCGCGGCATCCTCGAATCCGCCCGCGGTGTGCGTGCCGATGACCAGTCGAACGCCGCCCGCGCCGCGCGGATGATCCGCAGCCTCGGCGAGTTGAGCGGGCTGGAGTTCGTGGCGCGCATCGGCATCGAGCGCGACAAGGACAAGCCCGACGACACTGGGCGCAACGTCATCAAAGCCGCGCTCGGCGCCGACCATGCCGAATATGCGCGCCTGATGGGCAGCGTGCCCCAGCCGCCGCAACAGGGTCAGTTCACCGCGACGGGCGTCCATCTGTCGAACACCGGCACGGGCCAGTCCGGCGCGCCGTCCTCCGGTTCCGCACCCTTCTGGGCACGCTGAGGGGGGCGGTCATGATTCCACGCGACTACCAGAGGGCGGCGGTCGATGCCGCCCGCGACCGCACCGCCGCACATGGCAACACCATGCTGGTGCTGCCCACCGGAGCGGGAAAGACGGCCATCGCCGGTTTCTACATCGGTGAGGAACTGGAACACCGGCGACACGACCGCGTCCTGGTGCTGCAGCACACCGACGAGTTGATCGATCAGAACCGGACCTCCATCGGGGCAGTAACCGGAATGACCACCTCGGTGGTCAAGGCCGAGCAGGACGATTGGAGCGGCCGCATCGTCTTCGGCAGCGTCCAGACGCTCGCCCGCGCCAACCGGCGCGAACGCATGGCGCCGGTCTCGCATCTCGTCATCGACGAATGCCACCGTTCGGCCGCGCAGAGCTATCAGGCTGTTATCGACGCCGCACGGGAACTCAACCCCGAGATCAGGCTGCTCGGGCTTTCGGCCACGCCGGGTCGTGGCGACGGGCGCAGCCTGCGCCGCACCTTCAGCAATGTCGGCTATCACCTGAAGATCGGCACCCTGATCGGGCGCGGTCTCCTGGTGCCGCCGCGCACCTATACCATCGATCTCGGCGTCGAGGACGAACTGGCCGGGCTGGAGGCCACTGCGGGCGATTACGACATGCGCGCCGCCGACAAGGTGCTGAACCGCTCGGTGCTGAACGAGGCGGTCGTCGAGCACTGGCAGGCAAAGGCGGCGGACCGGCGCAGCATTTTCTTCTGCGCGACGGTCGACCATGCCGATGCGGTGGCAGAAGCCTTCCGCGCCGCAGGCGTCACGGCCGAGACGATCTCGGGCGACATGCCCTCGCGGGTGCGCGCCGACCTCATCGCCCGGTTCGACAGGGGCGAGGTGCAGGTGCTGACGAACTGCATGGTCCTGACCGAAGGCTTCGACAGCCAGCCGGTTGGCTGCATCGGCATCCTGCGCCCGATGCTGCACAAGGGCACCTTCATCCAGGCGGTGGGGCGCGGTCTGCGCCGTGTCGATCCCGCGCGTTTCCCCGGTATCGTGAAGACCGACTGCATCGTGCTCGATTTCGCGGGCGCCGCGCTCCGGCACGGGTCGCTTGAACAGGAGATCGACCTCGACGAAGACGATCCCGAGGCCGGCCAGGCGCCGTGGAAACTTTGCCCGACCTGCGAGGCGGAACTGCCGCTCGGCGCCTCGGTCTGCGATTTCTGCGGTCACGTCTTCACGCGGGAACGAGCAGAGGCCCGACTGCTGACCGCCTTCGACATGATGGAGATCGACCTGCTGGAACGGTCGCCGTTCGCCTGGTGCGACCTGCATGGCAACGGCCAGGCGATGATGGCGAGCGGGTTCAATGGCTGGGCTGGGGTGTTCCATGATGGCGCGCTCTGGCACGCGCTCGGACAGCCGAAAGGCAGGGCGATCCGGCCGCTTGCCATCGGCACCCGGGTGCAGGCGCTCGCCGCCGCAGACGATTTCCTGCGCGCCACCGAGACGGGGACCGCCTCGATCAAGAGCCGTCGCTGGCTGAACGACCCCGCCACGATGAAACAGATGGCACTGCTGCAGCGCGCGGGGCACGAGGCCAACGGGCTGGATTTCAGCCTGTCGAAATATGCAGCCAACTGCCACCTGAACTTCCGCTGGAACCGTGGGGCGATCACCGCCGCCGTTCTTGGCCGGGCGGAGCGGTCGGCCGCATGAAACGCCCCAATCCGCTGCCGCCCGACCTGATGACGCCCGCCGAGCGCCGCACCGAGCTCTGCGGTCTGCTGGCGCTCGGGCTGGTCCGGCTGCGGATGCGGGAAAGTGGCGAAGTATCTGACGATACCGGAGAAAGTTGCCTACACTTGTCCAGCGACCAATGCCCTCATGCAACTCCAACTCACCGGAGAGATGCATGAACAAGCCCAACACCATCCCCGCGCGCCTGGCCGCGCTGAAGACCACGCCAACGCCAGACCTGAAGCAACAGTGGCGCGACCTGTTCGACAGCGAGCCGCCCCCGTTCAACCGCCGCTACCTCGAGTCCCGCCTTGCATACCGCATCCAGGAACTCGCCTATGGCGGGCTAAAGCCCGAAACGATACGGCGACTGGAGCGGCTTGGCGAAGAACTGGACGGCGGCGACAGGAAGAAGCGTGGCATGCGCGCCGACCGTGACCGCCCGATCACCGGCACGCGGCTGCTGCGCGAATGGCAGGGTGTCGAGCAGGTCGTCACCGTCACCGCCGACGGCTTCGAGTGGCAGGGACGGCCGTACAAGTCGCTGTCGGCCATCGCCCGCGCCATCACCGGGACGCGATGGAACGGCTGGGTGTTCTTCGGGCTCAAGAACCACAGGGGGCGGACATGACGAAGCCGCCTGAAAAATTGAAGGTCGTCCGCAAGCTGCGCTGTGCGGTCTATACACGGAAGTCGACGGAAGAAGGGCTGGAGATGGAGTTCAACAGCCTCGACGCCCAGCGCGAAGCCTGCGAAGCGTATATCGCCAGCCAGAAGCCCGAAGGCTGGCTGCTCATCCCCGAGCCCTATGATGACGGCGGCTTCTCGGGCGGGACTCTGGACCGGCCGGCGCTGAAGCGCCTGCTTGCCGACATCGAGGACGGCCGGATCGACGTGGTCGTCGTCTACAAGATCGACCGGCTCAGCCGCTCGCTGATGGATTTCGCCAAGCTGGTCGAGGTGTTCGATCGCGGCGGCGTCACCTTCGTCAGCGTGACCCAGTCGTTCAACACCACGACGTCCATGGGGCGGCTGACGCTCAACATCCTGCTCAGCTTCGCCCAGTTCGAGCGCGAGGTGATCGGCGAGCGCATCCGCGACAAGATCGCTGCCTCCCGCAAGCGCGGCATGTGGATGGGCGGCTTCGTGCCGCTCGGCTACGAGGTCCGGGACCGCAAGCTGGTGATCAATGATGCCGAGGCCGCGACGGTCCGGATGATCTTCGAGCGCTTCGTCGAGGTGGGTTCGGCGACCGCGTTGGCCCGGGCACTCGCGGCCGAAGGCGTGCGGACGCGGCGCGGACGTCTCGTGGACAAGGGCTTCCTCTACAAGCTGCTCAACAACCGGGTCTATATCGGTGACGCCGTGCACAAGGGGACCGCCTATCCCGGAGAGCACGAAGCTATCATCACGCGCGCCTTGTGGGACAAGGTGCACGCAATCCTGCGCGAGAGCCCGAGGGTGCGCGCGGGCCGGACACGGGCCGCGACCCCGGCCCTGCTGAAGGGTCTCATCTTCGGGCCGACCGGCTGCGCCATGACGCCGACGCACACGCGGCGCGGCGACAAGCTCTACCGCTACTACGTCAGTCAGTCCGTTCTGAAACGCGGCGCCGATGCCTGCCCGGTGGGGCGCGTGCCCGCCGCCGAGATCGAGGGCGCGGTTGTCGACCAGCTGCGCGGCCTCCTTCGCGCCCCGGAGGTGATCGTCGGAACATGGCGATCGGCGCGACCCGAGATCGATGGTCTGTCCGAGGCTGAGGTCAGGGAAGCCTTGGAAGGGCTCGACCCGCTTTGGGACGAACTGTTCCCGGCCGAACAGGCGCGCGTCGTCCAGCTCCTCGTCGAGCGTGTGGAGGTCGGGCAGGAAGGCGTCGACATTCGCCTCCGAGTCGACGGGCTGGCTCGTCTGGTTCATGAGCTTGGCGGCATGGCCGACAATCCGCGGAGGGCTGCATGAGAGCCGGTGACGCCACCACCGATGACGGGCGGACGCTAACCGTCCGTGTGCCTCTGACCCTCCGGAAGCGCGGCGGGCGCAAGCAGGTGGTGATGCCCGAGGGGGCGGGTTGGGGCCAGCCCCGCCCGCGTGTCGACAGCACCATGGTCAAGGCCATCTCCCGGGCCTACCGCTGGAAGTGCCTCATGGAGAGCGGCCGATTCGCCTCGGTGACCGAGCTGGCCGAAGCGGAGAAGATCAACCAGTCCTACATGTGCCGGGTCCTGCGCCTGACCCTGCTGGCCCCGGACATCGTCGAGGCGATTCTCGACGGAAGGCAGCCGGCCGACCTTCAGCTGGACGCTCTGTTGAAGCCCATGCCGCTAGAGTGGGCGGCACAGCGAGCTGCGCTGGGCCTCTGACGCCGATTGCCGGCTCCGAAACCGCGCCCCCGTCAAGTTTCTATTGCCCGCCGATCATCTCTCCATTAGCGTGATTGAAGAGCCCAGTAACTAGGCATACCTAGTTAACGGACGGATCATGTCATTAGGAGTCCAGTGTGGCGACAGCGAAGGCCGATCTGCGATGGGGGGTCGAGCAACGACTCGAATTCATCGAGTTCCGGCTGTTTTGGGAGGGGCATGTGAACCGGGGCGATCTGATGGATGCGTTCGGCGTCTCGGTGAACCAAGCGTCCACCGACTTGAACCGCTATATAGGAATGGCGCCGCAGAACATGCACTACGACAAGAGCGCTCGCGCCTATGTCCGCGGTGCAGAGTTCGCTCCACACTTCCTGAAACCCGACGCGAACCGCTATCTCGCGCAGCTTAGATCTGTCGCCGACGGAATTCTGGATCGCGCCGATGCGTGGATCGGACAGTTTCCGTCCTACGACTCCGCGCCGACGCCCGTGCGGAGCGTCAACGCCAAAACCCTGCGTTCTGTGGTCGCCGCAATCCGCCGATCAGAAGCCATCGAGGTCAAGTATCAGTCGCTGTCCCGGCCGAAGCCGCGCTGGCGCTGGATTGCGCCACACGCGATCGGATTCGACGGGTTCCGCTGGCACACACGGGCCTTCTGTCTCACCGATCAGAGCTTCAAGGACTTCCTGCTCTCGCGGATCATCGAGACCCGCAGCACCAAGCCAAGCGAGCTCCGTGCCGATGACGACGCCGACTGGAACGAGCAGGTAACTTTGGAGATCGGACCGCACCCAGAGCTGTCCGAGATGCAGCAGAAGGTCATTGCCCTTGATTATGGGATGCGTGGCGGCCGGGCGAAGATCCCTGTCCGCAAGGCCCTTCTCTACTACGCTCTCAGACGCCTCGGGCTCGATACGGACCCCGCGGCCAGGAGACCGCAGGATCAACAGATTGTGCTACTGAACAGGGAATGCCAGAGATGGTGGCAATCGATCCTTTATAATGGTTCAACTTCCGGAAGCTCTTGCAGTCGATACGGAGGCATACAAATCAGGATACAGGACGATAGCGGACCTCTCAAAAGAGCGGATCCGCCGCGCCGGCAAGAAAATCCTCGAAGGCGAATGCCACCCGGACTGGAACCGCGATGTCGGCTTCCGGGTGCTCAAGGTGGACACCTCGAACATGAAGGACGTCTACTACCGCCCGGACGAGCTGAAGCAGTCCGACCTGTTCGACATGGTCGACAACGTGAAAGAGGGCCGCACGGCCGAGGACCTGCTGTTCCAGGTGCTGGTCGATTGGGGCGTGGACCTGACGCTGCCCATCCGCCGCGAGACGGTGCAGGGCAAGACTGTCTTCTTCGTCGACGACAACGCCCTCGTCGCCTGCTTCGACCGCGGCATCACCGAGGATCTGGTGAAGGAGCTGGCAGGTCACGAGCCGCTGCGCGTCGTCTTCCGGGACAACGGCTTCGTCTCGGACGCGGTGAAGATCAACGTCGAACAGATCTTCCGCCAGCTCTCGCCCACCACCGACGTCAAGTCGATCTGAGGCCGGTCATGAAGCTCAAGTTCAAGGTCCAGCCCTATCAGACCAATGCCGTCAACGACGTGGTCGACTGCTTCGCCGGTCAGCCCATGACCTCTGGCCTGACCTACCGCATCGACCCCGGCCGCAAGGCGCAGGCCAGCGCCTTCGAGGAAGGTTTCAAGAACGCCGACCTCGCCCTGACCGACGTTCAGATCCTGGAGAACATCCAGAAGGTCCAGCGGCGCCAGAATCTGCCCGTCTCACAATCGCTGACGAATTTTACCACCTTCAATGCCCGCGGGGAGCGCGTGCCCGTTCCGGCCGCCTACAGGCGCGATGCGCTTGCCGCCACCCGAGTCCACCTCGACGTCGAGATGGAGACCGGCACGGGCAAGACCTATTGCTACATCAAGACCATCTTTGAGATGAACAAGCGCTATGGCTGGTCGAAGTTCATCATCATGGTGCCGTCGATCGCCATTCGCGAAGGGGTCTATAAATCGCTGCAGATCACGGCCGAGCACTTCACCGAGAGCTACGGCAAGAAGGCGCGGTTCTTCATCTACAACTCCAAACGCCTGCACGAGCTGGAGAGCTTTTCGTCCGACGCCGGCATCAACGTGATGGTGATCAATATCCAGGCGTTCGCGTCGCGCGGGGCCGACAACAAACGCATCTATGACGAGCTGGACGACTTCCAGTCCCGACGCCCCATCGACGTGATCGCCTCTAACCGGCCGATCCTGATCCTCGACGAGCCGCAGAAGATGGAAGGCGCGGCGACCATGGAGGCGCTGCCGAAATTCAAGCCGCTGTTCATCATGCGCTACTCGGCGACCCACCGGACCCAGCATAACCGCGTTCATAGGCTGGATGCGCTGGACGCCTATAACCAGAAGCTGGTCAAGAAGATCGCGGTGCGCGGCATCCAGACCCGCGGGCTGGCCGGCACCAACGCCTACCTCTACCTGGAAGGCATCGAAATCTCGAAGAAGGCCCCCGTGGCGCGGATCGAGATGGAGGTGAAGTTGAAGTCTGGCGAGATCAAGCGCCAGCTTAGGCGGCTCGAATTCCGCGACGACCTGTTCGTGGAGTCGGGCGAGCTGGACCAGTACCGAGGCTTCACGATCAGCCAGATCGACGCCGTCAACGACACGGTCGAATTCACGAATGGCGAAGTGTTGCGCGCTGGTGAGGCGAACGGCGATGTCTCCGAGCGCGACATCCGCCGCATCCAGATCCGTGAGACGATCAAGGCGCATCTGGACAAGGAAAAGCAGCTGTTCGCGCAGGGCATTAAGGTGCTATCGCTGTTCTTCATCGACGAGGTTGTGAAGTACCGCGACTACGACGAAGCCGACGAGAAGGGCGAGTATGCGCGGGTCTTCGAGGAAGAATACGAGCTGCTGAAAGCCGAGTACCTCTCGGAGCTCGCAATCGATAATGAGGCGTACCGGAAATATCTCGCGGACATCGATGCCGCCAAGACCCACAACGGCTACTTCTCGATCGACAAGAAGACGAACCGCCTGAAAGACCCCGCCGTTGGCGCCCGGTCGGTCGATTCCGACGACGTGGATGCCTACGACCTGATCCTCAAGGACAAGGAACGCCTGCTTTCCTTCGCCGAACCAACCCGATTCATCTTCTCACACTCGGCGCTGCGGGAGGGGTGGGATAACCCGAACGTCTTCGTCATGTGCATGCTGAAGCACAGCGACAACACCATTTCCCGCCGCCAGGAAGTGGGTCGCGGCCTGCGCCTGAGCGTGGATCAGCATGGCGACCGGATGGATCATCCGGCGGTGGTTCATGACATCAACGTGCTGACTGTAGTCGCGAGCGAGAGCTACAAGGACTTCGTTGCCGGTCTGCAGAAGGAAATTGCCGAGACGCTTTCTTCACGTCCGCGACAGGCAACGGAAGCCTATTTCACAGGCAAGATAATCGCCACCGGTCAAGGTCCGCTCGAGGTGACCTCTGCGATGGCCAGGCAGATTTACCGCTACCTGCTGAAGAACGACTACACGGACGATGCAGATCAGATCGCGGACGCCTACCACGAGGCCAAAGCGGCGGGGAAACTGGCCGACTTGCCCGATGAGCTGAAGCCCCATGCAGAGCAGGTGTTCCAGCTCATCGACAGCGTCTTCAGCGACGCACAACTGCCCAAGGTCGATGATGGCCGCAAGCCCAAGACCAACCCCCTCAATGCGAACTTTGAGAAGAAGGAGTTCCAGGAGCTCTGGGCGCGGATCAATCACAAGGCGGTCTATCGTGTCGAGTTCGACTCGGCCGAACTGATCCGGAAGTGCATCGGTGCGCTGGACAGCCAGCTTCGGGTTACCCCGTTGCAGTACACGGTGCAGGTTGGCGTGCAGAGCGATGGTTTGACCGACAACCAGCTTCGCAGCGGTGACGGCTTTACCGTCACCAGCACCACGACCGAGCACGGGGCCTCGATCCACTCCCTCGTGAAGTACGACCTCGTTGGCAAGGTGGCCGAAAACACGCAGCTGACGCGAGACACGGCGGCGACCATCCTCGGCCGGATAGAACCCGTGGTTTTCGAGCAGTTCACGAAGAACCCCGAGCATTTCATCTCCGAGGCCTCGCGCATCATTGCCGAGCAGAAGGCCGCCATGGTTATCGAGCGTCTGGCATATGATGAAGTCGAAGAGCGGTACGACGTCGACATCTTTACCGCCGCGCAAACCGGGCAGGACTTCTCCCGGGCTACGGCCAAGCTCAAGAACCACGTCTACGACTACGCGATCACGGATTCTGAACCGCCCCGGGATTGCCGGAGGCTCCCCCTCTTGAGAGTAAGGAGCCATCATGACGAAACGGAACGGCAATACCTATTCACCTGAAGTGCGCGAGCGCGCGGTTCGAATGGTTCTGGAGCACCG